>QWCB01000709.1_pt1 | contig 35580 bp, 24 predicted proteins | sample 1972511 | NCBI WGS metagenome assembly QWCB01 (sample SAMN09866719, study PRJNA288562) | Human gut metagenome isolate term5_stool, whole genome shotgun sequencing... | isolation source: gut | host: Homo sapiens | place: USA: California | reverse complement strand
ATAGCAAAGACCCAAAAGGTAACCGTAAACCCAAGGCGTAAATTCTGCAAGTAAACGATGAAAGTATTAGGGCTTATCCCGTGAGGTCTCATAGACGACTCAGTAGTAACAACGAACTATAATAAGTCAGCAGACTCCATAGTAGTGAAGAAGTTTCTGTAATGGAAATGGAGCGAAGGGAGGAACGATATTTATTGTAATATTTGAAAAGGATGTACTATGACTTGGTGGAACACAAGAAATGACGTATTCATTTCTCAAGGTTCGGATACAAAAAGAATAAAGTTAAATAGAAACATCAGTAATAAATAATATGATACAAGAAAATATTGAACCGCCGTATGCCGAACGGCACGTACGGGTGGTGTGAAAGGGGCTAGTTCATAGCCCCTATTCGATTTTTTAATTAGGCGAATATAGATAAATTATTATTTGAATTATATAGTTTTTTAAATTTACAGTATTTAAATCTATTTGCATATATTGACCTTCTTATATTGCTAAAATATCGGGTTTGGGATATCCCAACAAGTCACAATATCCTTCTATGATATTGTTTTTTCGTAAGTGCATATGCACTTACTGTGCTTGCTGAATAAGTGTTAAGGGGTTTTAATATATTTGTAATGTTAGAGAATATATTTTATAATTACCTTAATGGGGTATACATTAAAATATAAAAAAGAAAAGGGGTATGATTTTGGGCGTTAAGCTTCACAGAAAAGTTTTTTCTAAGGAACACTATATTGAAGTAATTTATGTTTTATTGAGAGAAAAAGAGGATGTTTATAATAAAGATATTGTTAACTATACGAAGTTAAGCAAACCATCAGTTAGTGTGGCTATAAATAATTTAATAGATGAGGGGTATGTGTACAGGAAATCAATGTCAATAAAGCTAACGGAAAAAGGAGAAAAAATAGGTAAAGAATTATATAATAAACATATTTATTTTTATAATCTATTTTTAGATTTAGGCGTTGAACCTGAACAAGCAAATGAAGAAGCATGTAGTGTTGAACATGTAATATCAAATGAAACATTTAAAAAGATTAAAGCATTTATAGAAGAAAGTAGTAAAAAATAAGCAAATACTTTCAGGTATGCAGTTTTAATTAAATTATTAGGTAAATCTAAGTTGATTTAATTAGAATTGCTTTTTTTTATGTAGAAATTTATACTTCCTTACAAATTTTAAAATTATTTGAAGTTACATATTGATTTTTATAAATATATATGTTAAAATCAAGTTAGTTAAGACTAACTTAATAAAGGGGGATAATATGCCTAAAATAAACAGAGAAACTTATGGTAAGTCCACCATAGATATTTCGGATAATAACAATATGAATTCATTTGTGTTAGCGATAAAAATAATAGAAGATATAGCTAATGAAATTCAACCTTATGTGGTGTATGAAAATCTCAATGAAATATCAGTTGCTATAGGAGAATATATTGGAATTGAAGTGTATACAGACAAAATCCTAATAACTGAAAATGGCGATACTGTAGAACATAAGGTAAGCGATCTAAGTGAAGACATGAAGAAAGTTTTCGAAAATATAAACTTTACTGACTGGAGAATGTATGGAATTGCTGATTTTAATTACGCAAAGCATACATTTTTGAAAAATGTGAGTGATAAGGAAGTTTTGTTAAAGATGTTTATTCCAAGAACTGACATCAGAATTTTAGAAGGTTCAATAGAAGTAAAATCTGTTGATAATATCGATAAAATAATTTCAGCAGTGGAGAAATGTGCAATAAATTCTACTAAAGAAGAATTGAAAAAAAATACTTCGCCAGTTGCTTTAGAAAAGCTAAAATCAATAGATAGTGAATACTACAAAGAGATTGTTTCTAAAGGAATAGAAGAAATTAATAATGGTAAGTATGATAAGGTTATTTTGTCCAGAAAAATTAAGTTAGAGAAAAAAATCTTGCTAAAAGATAGTTTTTTATTAGGGAGAAAACACAATACCCCTGCACGTTCATATTGTCTGAAAATTGGTGATGTTGAAGTTATAGGTTTTAGTCCAGAAACAGTTGTCGAGGTGGATGAAGAAAAAAACGTATATACATTTCCTCTAGCTGGAACCAGAGCATTAACAGATGATCCTATAAAGAATAAGGAATTAAAGTGTGAATTATTAAAAGATCCTAAAGAGATTGCTGAACATGCTGTTTCTGTTAAGTTAGCTTTTGAAGAATTAGAAAAAGTTTGTATAAAGGATAGTATATCGGTAGTTAAATTCATGGAGGTTTTGGAGAGGGGTTCAGTTCAGCATCTAGCATCAAGGTTGAAAGGGACGCTTAAAGAAGAATTCAATGAATGGCATGCATTTACTACTCTTTTCCCGGCAGTTACCGCATCTGGAATACCCAAAACAGAGTGTATAGATGCTATAGATAGGTTAGAAAAAGACGAAAGAGGATTATATAGCGGAGGCGTACTAACTTATGATCAAAATGGAACAATGGATGTGGCATTAGCTTTAAGAACTGCATTTCAAACAGACAAAGAAACATGGATTCGAGTAGGTGCTGGAATTGTAAAATTATCAAAAGCAGAAAGAGAATTAGAAGAAACTAAAGAAAAAGCAGGAAGCATTTTAGACAAGTTAGTTTATATAGAAGATTAAGAGATGGATATATTTATTAACACTACGCAATCTAAATACAAAATATATTTAGATTGCATAGCTTTAAAAAACTTAAATGAATTTATTGCAAGCAAAAAAGAGTACAAGAACATTATAGTAATAACAGATAGCAATGTGGACCATTTTATAGGCAACAGTTTTAATTTAAAAAATTATAAGCTTTATAAGTATGTTATAGAAGCAGGGGAAAAGTCCAAAAATATAGAAACATACTATAAAATAATAAGATATTTGACCTCAATAAAAGCGGATAGGCATGATTTAATTATTGCATTAGGTGGTGGGGTAGTTGGTGATTTAGCTGGATTTGTGGCCTCTACTTATATGAGGGGCATAGATTATATTCAAATACCTACTAGTCTTTTAGCTATGGTTGATTCATCCATTGGATCAAAAACGGCAATCAATACAGAAGACGGGAAAAATTTAATTGGAAGTTTTTATAATCCTAGAGCTGTGTTTATTGATTTTACTTACTTAAAAACCCTTCCTAAAAAAGAATTTCTAAATGGACTATCTGAAACAATTAAAGCTTCGATTATAAAAGATAGAAAACTATTCGAATTAATTATAGAAAGCGATTTAAACAATGAAGAAATAATAAAGAAGATTGTAAAAAGAAGCATTGAAATTAAAAAGGAAATTGTCGAGAGGGATTTAAAAGAAACAAAAGAAAGACAACTTTTAAATTTTGGTCATACAATAGGTCATGCCTTAGAAAAACTAAGCGACTATACCTTACCACATGGCTATGGTGTTGCAATTGGAATGGCAATGATAACTAGAGGATATTACAATATGGGAAAAACAGATGAGAGAACCTATAAAAGAGTAGAAGAAATACTTAGAAAATATCATCTACCAACTCATTGTAGGTATAGTGCAGAAGACCTCTACAGTGAAATTTTAAAAGACAAGAAAAGCAATGGAGACAAGATAAATATTATATATCCAAAATTAATAGGTGATTGCAGAATTGATATTGTAGATAAGTCTAACCTATTAGAAGTGTTAAAACATTGCTTATGAAAGGTGGTTGTCGAATGAATGTAAAAATTAAGCCGAATGCAATTAAGGGAGAGCTGAAGTCGATACCATCAAAGTCACTATTACATCGAGCCATCATATTAAGCGGAATATCAAAGGATAGAGAAACTAAATTAGAGAATGTAAACACAATATCAAAAGACGTAGAAGCTACGCTTACTTGTATGGAAAAATTAGGAGCTAAAATTAAGGTGGAAGGAGACTCCATTAGAATTGCAAGCCTTGGAAATATAAGGAAATCTAAAGTTGAATTGCACTGTAAAGAGAGTGGAACAACACTTAGATTACTTTTACCACTTGTAAGTACATTTTCAAAAACAGCAACAGTAGATTGCTCTGAAGGTCTTAGAAAAAGACCAATTAGAGAATTAATCGAAACATTAGAAGAATCAGGGTTATATTTCGAAGAGAAGGAATTTTCTATTAAAATATCAGGAAATGTAAACTCTGATTTTTTTAGAATTAGTGGTGATATTAGTTCTCAATATGTCAGTGGCTTGCTTTTGCTTTCTTCGCTACTAGATCAAAAAAGTTCAATATATCTTACTACTAAATTAGAATCTAGGGCTTATGTAAAGATAACAATAAAAGTATTAAGAGATTTTGGAATAATAGTTAATGAATTAGAAGATGGTGTATTTGAAATATATGGGGGGAGAGACAAAATACTCCCGCCTAAAGAATATCAAATAGAAGGTGATTGGTCTAATGCAGCATTTTTTATTGCAGGAGGTTGTTTAGGAGACTCGATAAAGATGTCTGGTTTAAATTTAGAATCTAGTCAAGGAGATAAAAAGATAGTTCAAATTCTTAAAAAAGCTGGAGCAATTATCATCTGTTCTGACGATTGCATAAGTTCTAATGGAAGCCATTTAAACTCCTTTGAAGTAGATTTTTCTGAAACACCTGATTTATTTCCGATTTTATCAGTAGTGGCTGCATTATCAAAAGGACAAAGTATTTTAAAAGGTGGAGAAAGACTAAAACTTAAAGAAAGCAATCGAATAGAAAGTACATTTCAGATGTTAAAAAATTTAGGGGCAGACGTAAAAAAAAGAGATGATGGACTGATTATTCAAGGGAAGGAAATTTTAGATGGTGGAATTGTGAATTCTTTTAATGACCATAGAATTGTTATGTCAGCAACCATGGCATCTATTAAATGTAAAGAACCTGTCTCGATAGTAAATGCAGGAGCGGTAAAAAAATCATATCCTAATTTTTTTGACGACTTTAAAAAAGTAGGAGGGATCTTTGATGTCATCAGTTAGTATAGGAGAAAACATAAAAATAAGCCTTTTTGGAGAATCTCATGGTTTTGCTATTGGAGGAGTAATAGATGGATTACCCCATGGACAAAAAGTTGATATGGAAAAACTAGACAAATTTATGGCAAGAAGAAAACCAGGTTCTGGGAAATATATAACTCAAAGAAAAGAAAGAGATGAAATAAAATTTTTATCAGGGATAAAGGATTCTATTATTATGGGAGATCCACTGGCAGTTATTATTGAGAATAATAATATTAGACCGGAGGATTATAAATCTTTAGCGTATACTCCAAGACCGTCACATATTGATTTTTCAGCTAAGAAAAAATTTGGAGAGCATATAGGTTTAAGTGGCGGGGGGCATTTCTCTGGAAGGTTAACAGCGATTTTAACTGTTTTTGGAGGTATTGCTAAGCAAATTCTTGAAAGCAAGAATATTCTTGTATCTGCTCACCTAGATAGAATTAGAGAAATTCAAGACACAAGACATAATGATATAGAAAACATACAGAAGGCTGTAGATAAGTCTGAGAAAAATAGATATTCCATAATTAATGAGGAAAATATGGAAAAAATTGATAAAGTCCTACAGGAGTTAGTAAAAGAAAAGGATTCTACTGGAGGTATAGTAGAGTGTTCTGTCTTTGGCTTATCCCCTGGGGTAGGAAATCCTGTATTTGATGGGTTAGAAAATAATATTGCTAAGATGTCTTTTGCCATACCGGGAGTTAAAGGAATAGAATTCGGATCTGGATTTGAGGGTGCTTTGAAATTAGGTTCAGAGAACAATGATAACTTCTATATTGATGAAAGAAAAGAAATAAAGACCAAGACTAACCATGCTGGTGGAATACTTGGTGGAATAAGCAGTGGAATGCCTATAAATTTAAAGGTAGCCTTTAAACCAACTCCATCTATTGGGAAGGAACAAGAAACAGTGAATATACAAACAATGAGCAATACTAGGATAAAAATAAAAGGAAGGCATGATCCTTGTATAGCAATAAGAGGTGTTGTAGTAGTTGAGGCGATAGTGTCTTTAGTAGTATTAGACTATTTATTATAGATAGCAAGTTAGAGGAGCAAGTATGGAATATGGATTACTAGGGAAAAAACTAATTTATAGTTTTTCTACAATGATACACAAGTATTTCGGGGACTATGAATATGAATTAGTAGAATGTAGTGAAGAAGATATAAGACTAATTTTAAGTGGAAAGAAATTTAAAGGCTTAAACATTACAAATCCATATAAGATAATGGCAAAAGAATATTGTGATAAGTTAGATGAAAGTGCAAGAAAGACAGGTTGTGTAAATACGATAGTAAATAAAAATGGCAGTTTGTATGGATATAATACAGATTATTATGGTTTTTTACACATGATTAAGAAGATAAAATCCATAAAGAAAGAAAGTCCGTTTTCTATCATTGGATCAGGAGCTACAGCAAGGATGAGTAAGGTAGTCCTAGAAGATTTAGGATGTCAATCAATAAAAATAATTTCTAGAGAAGATATAAAAAACCATAATATTGAAGAACTTATTAAAGACACAGAGATACTTATAAATTGTACACCAATAGGAGTTTATCCACTTGTTGATGAAAGCTTTCCTGTAGAAATAAAAAAACTGATTAAATTAAAGCATGTCATTGATTTAAATTATAATCCTTTAAACACGAGGCTGATGATAGAAGCGAATGAACTAGGGTGTAAGGCAAACTCAGGTCTTTCAATGCTAGTTGCTCAAGGGAAAAAAGCTGCGGAAATATTCTTGAATAAGAAAATAGATTATGACTTAATAGATGAGGTAGAAAGAAAGATAAGAAAGAGATTATTAAATATCGTATTAATTGGTATGCCAGGAAGTGGAAAAACTGTAATAGGAAGGGAGTTAGCACATAGAATTAACAGGGAGTTTGTAGATGTTGACAACTGTATTGAAAGTTCTCATAAAATGACTGTTCAAAAGATGATTGAAGAAAAGGGAATAACTTTTTTTCGTAAAATTGAAAAGGAAGTAGTAAGGGAAGAACTATTATCTTTTTCCAGAGTGATTTCTACTGGTGGCGGGGTTATTGAGGATAGAGAAAACTGGAGATACCTAAAATACAATTCACAAGTTATTTATATAGAAAGAAATTTAGACCAACTTGATACCAAGGGACGACCTCTTTCACAAGGTGGACTAGATAGATTGAATAGTATTTATGAGAAAAGAAATCCTGTTTACAAGAAACTTTCGGATTATAGAATTAATAATAAAAATCTTCTAGAAACAGTAGAGGAGATAAAAAAAGTTTATGAAAAAAATTTTAGTTATTAATGGTCCAAATCTAAATATGTTAGGAATTAGAGAACCGGAAATTTATGGAGTAAAAACATATGAGGATTTGTGTAGGGAGATCAAAGAATATGCAAATAAGATAAATATTGAAGTGGATACTTTCCAATCTAACCACGAAGGAGAATTAATAGACATAATTCAAAAAGCTTATGGTAGATATTATGGAATAATAATTAATCCAGGAGCCTATACTCATACCAGCATAGCTATTTTAGATGCCTTAAAAGCTGTAGGAATAAGAACAATAGAGGTTCATCTAACAGACATAATGAATAGAGATGATTATAGGAAAAAGTCATTTGTTTCAGCATATGCTGAGAGGATAATCTGTGGGAAGGGGTTTGATGGCTATCTCCAAGCCGTTGAATTTCTAATTAAAAAGTAGAAAAGAGGTGATGAAATGCAATTCATTCTGAAGGGGAAAAAAGACTTCAAAGCATGTGTGAAATATTTAAAAAAAGAAGATATTCTATTCCAAGATTATGATATTAAAGATTATTATATCATCAATGTTTTTGATAATACTTTATGTTCAAAGATAGAAAATGAGGAAGAAGCTTTTCTAAATACAAAAGATATTTCTATTGAGAATGGATATTTAGTAACAAAAAGATATAAAGAAAAAACCATAATTGATGTAAAAGGGATCAAGATAGGAGGAGAAGAACCTGTTGTTATTTCAGGGCCTTGTTCTGTTGAGTCAGAAGAAATTATAAGAAATATAGCAATAGGTATAAAAAAAGCAGGAGCAGATATATTAAGAGGAGGAGCATTTAAACCAAGAACATCTCCTTATGAATTTCAGGGCTTAGGTAGAAAGGGAATAGACATTCTTAATAAGATTAGTAAAGAACTTGATATACCTGTAGTAACAGAAATAATGGATATCAGAGAACTGGACTATATGATAGATAAGGTTGATATATTACAAGTAGGTGCTAGGAATATGTACAATTACTCTCTATTAAAAGAATTAGGGAAGGTAGACAAGCCTATTTTGCTAAAAAGAGGGTTAAGTGCAACTATAAAAGAATTTTTATTAAGTGCTGAGTATATTATGCTTGAAGGTAATGAAAAAGTTATTTTATGTGAGAGAGGAATTAGGACTTACGAAAATTATACTAGAAACACAATGGATATAGCTGCTATATCTTTGTTAAAAAACATGACACATTTACCAATAATAGCAGATCCAAGTCATGCAACAGGGAAGAGGGAACTTATAGGACCTTTATCTAGGGCTTCAATTATAGCTGGTGCTGATGGTTTAATTATTGAATCACACGTAAATCCGGAGAATGCTTGGAGTGATTTTAATCAGACTATTGATATTTGCGACTTAAAACAGATAATTTTAAGCTTAAAATAAATGGAATTATAAAGAAAATATTATAGTCAAAACAGTTTTAAGTAGATTTATTCTGGAAAGGTTTATTTATTAATGAAGGGATAAAAAGGAGTTTTTAATGAATTGGTTTATAAATTTTGCAAATAATGAATATAAAGATAATTATAAAAAAGCTATTATTATATTTCCTTATGCTGGAGGAGGTGCATATTCGTTTAAAAAGTGGCAGGACTATTTTTTAGATACACAGATATATGTTGCACAATATCCTGGAAGAGAAAATAGGATAAATGAGAAACCAATAAATAATTTTGATGATATGTTAATAAATCTATACGAAGAGATTAAACAAATTATTGACTTATATGATGATTATTATCTTTTGGGTCATAGTCTTGGAACTAAATTTGTTTATGAATTAGCATTAAAAATACAGAGTGATAAAAAGACGATGCCAAATGGGATGATAATTTCCGCTGGCAAAGCACCTTGTTTTAAAGAGTTAAATCCAATACACAAATTAAATGATAAAGAATTTATAAAAGAAATGGGCAGATTTTCCGATAAACCTTTAGAAATAATGAAGAATATAGAATTTATGAAAATATTTCTGCCAACGTTAAAAGCTGATTTTTATCTAGCTGAAACTTATTTAAATACAAAAATTGTAGCGGTTGAGTCACCTATAATGGGGCTTATGGGAACAGAAGATAAGGAACTTACAATAGAAGAATTAGTTAAGTGGGGTGATTATACATATAAAGGGTTTTCATATCACTTCATAGAGGGAGGACATATGTTCATAAACAATAATCTAGAAAAAGTAGTTGAGAAAGTTAGACTTTTTTTAAAAAACACTCAAAATTATAAAACAACTAGTAATAAAAGCTAATGAATAGTTTGGTTTATGTATGTGAACTAGAAAATATTGATTATGACGAATCATGTTTTTCCTATTTATATAATTTAATGCCTCTAATTAAAAAAAATCATGTATTAAGAATTACAAATAAAAAACAAAAGCTTCAGCATTTATTCGTTTATGGATTATTGGAGCATGTATGCAATAAAAATAATATTAATTATAGTAGCAAAAATATAAAATATACAAAATATGGAAAACCATACTTTTTTAGTTCGAATTATTTTTTTAATTTGTCTCATTGTGAAGATGGTATTATTTGTGGATTATCTTCAGGAAAAATTGGAGTTGATGTAGAAAAAATAGTTGAAGATATTGAAGATATTGTATATTTTACCATGTCAAAACAAGAAAAGATAGAAATAGAGAACTGCAATCAACCCAATATTCTATTCACGAGATATTGGGTTTTGAAAGAAAGTTATTTAAAGTATATAGGTGTTGGATTAACGGATTATATCAATAAATTAGATTTTTCAGCATTTAACAATATTGATGAATTCTCGGCATATGGTTGTAAATTTAAAGTGATAAAGAAGAATAATATATATATAGCTTGTTGTTCGAAAAGAGACATAAAATTCATTCAGGTAGAGGTGGATGATTTTGTGAATATGGGGAGCGAAAAATAATGAAGAATAAATGGTTCAATGAAGAAGTATACCTTAATGGTAGTTACAAATTGTTTTGTATACCTAATGCAGGTAGTAGTATAGGTATGTATTCAAAATGGAAAAAACATATTAACAATGGAGTTGAAGTACATCCATTAATACTACCGTTTAGAGATGGAAGAAGGGATGAATCTATGCCAGAGAAACTACAGGAGCTGGCACGAGAGTTTATTGTTTCTAATGAGAAGATATTAAGAAATAATAAGTGTATTTATTTTGGATACTGCACAGGGGCTGTGTTTGCATATGAAATTGCTAGGCAGTCTATGGTTCTTGGGTTTGAACCAGATGCAATTATTACAGTTAATTCTCAAAGCCCTAGATTTATTGTAGGTGAGGCAAAAAAGTTGAGTCATGCTAAAGATAAAGAAATAAAAATGTATTTACTAGGGGAAGGATTAGTTGACAAAGATGTATTGGAAATTCCGGAATTTGTTGAGTATTATTTCCCTATTTTGAGAGAGGATTTCAGAATATATTCTGAATATGTATCTGAAAATTTACAATTAAATTGCCCGATTTTAAATATCTATAAACATAAATCATTTAAATTTCCAAAAGAAAATATAAATGATTGGAAAAATTATACTAAAAAATATTATGAAATATTGATTGAAGAATGTAAATCTTTAAATCCAAATGATACAAAAGATTTATGCGAATTGATAAATAAGATAATAACAAAAATTAGAAAGGAGTTATAAAAAATGGGAGACTTATCAGCAGAAAATTGGGAGAAATTAACGTTTCCAAATCAAATCCGAAAATGGGTTAAAAAGTATTCTGGAAGAATAGCAATAAAAGAAGGAAATAAATCAATAACATATTTTGAACTTGAGAAATCAATTGCAATTGTACAAAAATCTTTTTTAGAGAATGGTGTTGCAAAAGGAGATAAAATTGCAATTTATTTGGCAAATAGTAGTGAATTTATAATAATATTATTAGCTTTATTGTCAATAGGAGCTGTGCCTATTTTGTTTTTAGAAAATCAAGGGAAGAATGAAGTTGAAAGTATAATTGAATTTTCAAAACCTAAAATGTTTATTTACAATGAAAAAAAACAGGTGGATATTGGAAGGCTAAAGACTAATTTAATAGAATTACAGTACATGAGTACAAAAAAAATTACAAATACGATTGAAAATATAGATAAAATTATTAATGATCAAGAATACTCAGCTATATATTCAGATGATGTTAAACAAAGTGATCTAGCTGTTTTATTATTATCAGGAGGAACTACAGGCATTCCGAAATTGATTCCACGTACTCATGGTGATTATATATACAATATTAGCAAAATTAATGAAAGATTAAATATTGAAGAAAACGATATCTATCTATCGATACTGCCTATGGCTCATAATTTTGGATTGGGAAATCCTGGAATTTTGGGAACAATGATGTCTGGAGGAAAAGTAGTAATATGTAACGAAGTTGCTGCAATGGAGATATTTTCATTAATAGAAAAAGAAAAAGCTACTTTTACAAGTTTAGTTCCATCTATTTTAAAAGTTTGTTTGGAATACAGAAAAATTGATGAAACAGATGATATTTCATCCCTTAAAATGATTTTAGTAGGAGGCGCTCCTTTAAAGAGAAGTATAGCAGAAGAGGTTGACATATTATTAAAAAGTAAACTTATACAAGTTTACGGAATTGCTGAGGGATTAATATGTACGAATTATTTAAATGATTCCTTAAATACAAGAGTTTCATGTCAAGGAAGACCTATAAGCGAATATGACTTAATAAAAATAGTAAATTTAAATGGTGACGAAGTATCTGAAGGAGAATCTGGAGAGCTAATTACTAAAGGACCATACACAATTCATGAATATTATGAGTTAGTGGATAGTTATAAATATTTTAATAATGAAGGATATTATTGCACAGGAGATGAAGCAGTTAAACTTTCCGATGGAAGTATTAAGATTGTAGGAAGGATAAGAGAGCAAATAAATAGGTCGGGAGAAAAAATAATACCAAGCGAATTGGAGTGTGTAATAAATGAATATTATAAAGTTAAAGATTGTGTGGTTATTGGAACTGATGATGAATTTTTAGGAAATAGGATATCAGTATATGCAATGTCTAATGAAAAATTTGACATAAATGAATTAAACAATTTTCTTAGGAGAAAAGGTATTGCCGAATATAAATTACCGGATACTTTAAAAATAGTGAAAGATTTTCCTTATACTCCTGTGGGGAAAATTGATAAAAAATCTCTTTTACAAGGATAAATATACATGAAATTAAAAAAAACTATAGCTATGTCATCATTGCAATGTTCATATATGATTGAGAGGGAAGTTGAACTAGGTGGAATCGGTGTAGCATGCCATGCATATATAGAATTTAAGGCTACAGAAAATATAAATTTAGATTTATTGATAAAATCTTGGGGAACTCTTTTTATGGTACATCCTTTAATGGGAGCTTTTTGTAGTGAATATGGAGTTTTGGAGATAAAAGAAAACAGAAGCTCAAACAATGGAAATAATTATGCAATATGGGATGAAAAGTATTGTAATATTGAGTTTATTAGGGAAAAATATTCAAAAAATAGTTTGAACGTAAAGAATGGAGAAAATGCAAAACTTCATATATTGAGTAAAAAAGGCTTGGTAACGTATATCGTTTTTGAGTTTGATTTAACTGCATTTGATATACTCAGTTTTATGATTATTATAAGAGATTTAAGTGATATATATTTAAATTTAAGAGAATATAAATCATATAACATTAGAGAAACAGAATATCTTGATGAAAGTAAATCTAAATATTTGAATTCAAGAGAAAATAAAGAGTATTGGATAGAAAGGTTATTCAATGGTGATATAAAGCTTCCTTTAAAAACTAAATTGAAAATAGAAAATGTAAAAGAACATGAGTATGTATGCATTAATAAAGTAATTAATTCGAGAAAATACAATTTACTAAAGAAAATTAAAGATAAATATAATATAGAGTTAGAAGAGTTATTGTTGATAATTTTTTGCTATGTTTTTTTTAAACTATAAAAAAACTTCTAGTATTTATATTAATTATATTTATACAAACAGAATAGAGAAAGAAATCAATACTGTAGCGGATTTCACAAGTAATTTAATCTATAAGTGCGATATAGATTATAGACTCTCGTTAGATGAGTTTATTATAAAAGCTAGGGAAAAAATTAGAGATGATAAGAAACATAGTCAATTTGATGGAGTTGCAGTGCAGAGGTTAATAAAACAAAAAGGTAGAAATAATGAGAAGTATCTTATTCCTATAGTATTTTCACCAGCTTTAAAAATTCCACTCATTAGCAAGGAATTTAAAAATTGTTTTGGTGATTTAGAATATATTATCTCTCAAACTCCTGGAGTTTTGCTAGATGCACAGACATACGTAATTGAAGAAAAGCTTTTTATTACTTGGGTATTTTTAAAGAATTGTGTTTATGAATCAGAGGTAGATCTGTTATTAAATAAATATGTTGAAACGATAGATAGCTTAATAGACAGTAGCATTGTATAAGGAGAAAACTATGATAAAACAACAATTAATACTAATTATAAAAACTTTGTTAGAAAAAAATGAGTTAGATGAGAATATATCATTTTTAGAATATGGTGGAGATTCTTTATTTTATGCAAGATTGCAAATTGAAATAAAAAAGATATTTGGGATTAAGATACCAATAAAAACTTTATTTGATAATAGTACTATATTAAAATTGAATTTAATTTTGGAAAGAGAATCAAATAAATTGAGTGTTTCTGATTTGCAGAAAACATATTTATTTGGGAGAAAAAAAGAAATGCTTCTAGGAACAAATAGTTCAAAAGGATATTTCTCGTTTAAAACAAAAAAATTAAATTATGTTAAATTTGAGCAAGCTATTCAAAAGTTAATTAATAATCAGGAAATGTTAAGGTGTAATTTTTTTGATGATGAATATCTTGTTTTTTCCGAAGATATAAAATATTGTTTGGATTTCTTAGACGTTTCAAAATTGTCGACAGAAGAAAAAGATAAAGAAATAAGCGGAAAAATAGCTGATTTACTAAATGTTGAGTTTGACATAACTAACAAACAACTTATTAACTTTCTCATAATTAAATTAAATGAAAATGAGAATATAGTTTTTGTTGTACATGATGCACTTGTTGCCGATGGAAGAAGTCATCAAATAATAATAGATGAGCTTGAAAATCATTATTATGGTAATAAAGTTGAAAATCATTATAAATTTTCTGAGTATCTAGATTATTTAGAAAAAAATAAAGAGACTAATAGAGAAAATACAAAACTAAATGAAGTTATTGAGGAGTTTGAAGGATATGATTTAAAACCAGATTTAAAAAGGTGCCAAAGACCTGATAAGATTTCAAATCCTTTGGTTAAGGTTATTTCAAGATATATATCAAAAAAACTATACAAAGAAGTATGTAATTATTGTAAAAAAAATGGAATTACACAATTTTCGTTTTTTTTGACTTTATTCGGGAAGTCAATAGGCCGTTATAGCAATAATTCTAAATATTTAATGAATATACCAGTTTCTAATAGACCGTTAGATATTGCTGGAATTGAAAGGTTAGTAGGTCCTTGCTCAGATTTTATATTGTTCAATTTTGATAATAACACAAAAGCTGGAATAGTTGAAGAATTAAAAGCAAATCAAGAAAAACTTTTCAATATAAGAGAAAAATCAGAGAATTTATCAGGATTAGAAATATTACGATCTTTGAAGAATTATAGAAGAGAAATGGAAGTAGCACCTGTGGTATTCACAAGTACTGTAGAAAATATAAATGTAGACGAAAGAAAATTTATAAAAGATATTTCTTTGTCACATACTAGTCAGATATGGTTAGAAGGGATAATAAATAATAGTGGAGAAGGAATAAAGTTTTCGATTAGCTATGTTGATGAATTATTTAATATCAATTTAATAGAAGATATAGCTGATAGCTTTATGTATTTCTTAGAAGATACAGTAAATAATCATGTACTCTTAACAAGAAATAATATGCTTCCTGTTTTAGAAAAAGATAAATATATTATTGATAAAATTAATGATACAAAGAATATAATAGATTATAAAAGTTATCATGAAAAATTAAATGAAAATTTTAAAATTTTTAAAAATAAGATAGTTTTTGCAGATTGTTTTGAAAGTATTACGTATGGAGATTTAGAAAAAATCTGTGGGCGATTGTCTATTATTCTTAAAGAGAAATGTGATATTTATAGAGATGATGTAATTGGAATATGTATACCCAAAGGTATTATGCAGGCTGCTTATCAATCAGCTCTAGCATATTTAGGAATACCATTTTTCCCTCTTGATTATGATTATTCCAACGAGATGATGAAAGAAGTTGTGATGAAGTCTAAAATTAAGTATGTTTTGTTGGATTTCAAAAAAAAGAGAGATTATGACCAAGAATTAAAAGATAAAATAGTATTCGTGGACTTAGAATTAAATGAGAGTGAAGATTTAATTCAATGTATCAATAAAAGTAATCATTTTAGCAGAGTAGATATAGCTATGCTTATTGCAACATCAGGAAGTACTGGAATACCCAAAATAACAACTTTAAATTGGGATGGAATAATGAACTGTATTGTATCATCAATAGATATTTTTGGGATAACATCTAATGATATAGCATTTAATATAACAAATTATAGTCATGATATGGGGATATTTGATATTTTAGGGATGACTTATTTAGGTGGAACAACAATAGTGCCAAATCAGGAAAATTATAAAGATCCTTCTGTTTGGGTAGAGCTGCTAACTAAGTATAATGTTACTTTATGGATATCCGTTCCGGCATTTTTAGAGATGCTTTTGTTAAATAAGCAATTTGATTTAGAAAATGCTATAAAAAATATTAAGACTATTTTGTTGGGTGGGGATTATGTAAGAACGAGTTTAATAGAAAATATTTGGAAATTAAATCCATGTTCTAAGATTTTCAGTGTAGGAGGTCCAACAGAAACAACAATGTGGAATATTTATCATGAGGTTAATTCCAAAGATATCGATAATGGATTTATACCATATGGAGTGCCTATATATAATACAGAGTATCATATTTTAGATTCCAACATGGATATTTGCCCTTTGGGTAAAGAAGGCGTGATGTTTATTTCAGGCATTGGTGTTGTTAATGGATATGTTGGTGGTGAAAACAAGGAAAAATTTATAGATTACAATGGCAAAAAATATTATGACTCTGGTGATTATGGAGAATATCTGCCGACAGGAGAAATTTTATTTGTTGGAAGAAAAGATAGACAAATAAAAGTAAATGGTGAAAGAATAGAATTAGATGGGATTGAAAATCGACTAAATTTATTAAAAGGTATAAAGAAAGCTGTATTAATATATAATAACAATAAAATAAAAGTTTTCTATACTGTTTTTGATAGTGCATCTAAAGAAAATATTGAAAAAATTTTAAAAGAAAAGCTATCAGATTACATGTTTCCGTACATTTTGCATAATATAGAGGAATTTCCATTAAATAGAGCAGGAAAAGTTGATAGATTATTATTAAGCGAATTTAGTATTAATAATTCAAAGAAAAAGAAACGCAATTTTTCAGAGACAGAAGAAATTTTGTTAGAAATATTTAAAGAGGTTTTTCTAGAAGAGATTGATATTAATCAAGATTTCTATAGTCTTGGGGGAGACTCAGTGATTGCTATGAGAATTATTGCTTTAATCAATCAAAAACTTGGAGTTAAATTAACCCCGTATGATATATTTGAAAATTTAACAATTATAGATTTAGCAATATATTTAGATAGTATAAGGGGTGAGAACTAATGAAACAAGAGGGATACAATAATGTAATCGAAAGTATATTGAAAGGAATATATAAAAAGAACTTTTCGAATATAGATATTGATAGTACCAGTAACTTTTTTGAAGTGGGCGGTAGTTCTATACAGGCTGCAAGAATATCAAAAGACATTAAAGAAGAAATTGGGATTACCATTCCATTGAAATTAATATTTGAGAATCCGACTATTGAGCAATTAACATTGAAAATTAGTAAAATGAAAATCGGTAACGATAAGAAGAGTCATAATTTAGTAATTAGAAAAAATAGTAAGTTACCTTTAACAACAATGCAAATGGCTTATTTACTTGGAAGGAATAACGGAAATAGAATTTCTTCACATTATTATATAGAAATTAAGAGAAAAAGTGTAGATTTGAGGTTATTAAATGATACATGGAATAGGTTAATTAAGAGACATGATGCTTTAAGGATCATAATAGATGATAAAACTTTTACTCAAGAAATTTTGCAAGATGTGCCAGAATTTAAAATTGGATTTTTAGATGCAAGTGAGGATATTGATCAATTTACTAAACTTAGAAGGCGTATGGAAAAACAATATTTTAAATTGGATCAATGGCCTATTTTTGATATACAATTATCAAAGCTTGCTGAGGATGAATTTTATATTCATATTAGTTTTGATAGTTTGACACTAGATGGTATCAGTATATGTAGTTTGATAGATGAATGGACACGTTTATATAATGGGGAGAAAGTAGATAATAAGGGAAACTGTACAACATTTGAACATTTTATTAATGAATATTCTTATTTAAATAAATCCGATAGTTACAGAAAATCAAAACTATATTGGGAAAATTTAGTCAAAAATATTCCATCTAAGCCAGAATTACCTGAAAACAAAGAAAAAAATAAAGATTGTGAAGAATTTTATAGACTGTCATATATGTTATGTAGTGAAAAGTGGAACAAAATAAAGAGAATAATTCAAAAATATGGATTAACAGCGACTAATGTATTATTAACAAGTTTTTCAGAAATTGTTTATAGGTGGAGCAAAAGTAATGATTTTACAATAAATTTAACGGTAGATAAAAGATTATTATTAGATAGTGATTATAGAGATGTGATTGGAGAGTTTTCTGGGACGCTTCTTTTGCCTATAACATCAGGTAAATCTAATACTTTTCGTAAAAAATGCGAGGAAATACAAAAAAAAGTTTTAGATGGAATAGCGCACTGTATATATGATGGCGTAGACGTTCAAAGACAGTGGAGAAAAAATAATTATTTAAAATCAGATACAGCATTTCCAATTGTTTTCACAAGTTTGATAGGTAATAATTATGAATTTGAAATGCTAGGAAATCCATGTTATGGGTTAACTCAAACACCAAATGTTTGGTTTGACTGTCAAATTTATGAATATAAAGGAAATTTATATATTAATTGGGATATTTTGAAAAACAAGTTTGTAGATAGTGTTATTCAGGATATGTTTGAGTGCTATAAAAAAACCATATTGGAAATGCTAGACTGTTCTTTTTGGAATAAAATATCTAAGAATAATATAGCAGAATTTGATTCAGGATTAATGGAAATGGAAAAAGATGCTGATCTTGTAAGTTATAAAAATATATGTGATGGTTATATGGATAATTTATTAATAAATCCTGATAATATAGCAATTATAACAAGTGATGAAAGTGTATCTTATAGGCAATGTAGCTATGAGGTAAATAAAATATCAAGTAAAATTCCATTAAAAAAGAGAATTGGAATTTATTTAGATAAAGGAAAGCTTCAAATAGAATGTATTTTGTCAGTTGTACAAAATAATGCAACATATATACCTATTGATATAAGAAATCCTATAGATAGGCTTAACCAAATTATTAAAAAAGCCGATATAGATATTATTCTGACTAGTTCTAAATTTAAAGAAATAACAAAAAATTTGATATTATGTGACTATATTTTTGTTGATGATATATTATCTGAAACAAATAATTATAAGGATATTGAAAATCTAGAAGTAATCAAATTGGATGAATCAGAAGAAAATGAATTAGAAATCAGAAATAATATTCCATATATTATTTTTACATCTGGAAGTACAGGAGTACCAAAAGGTGTTGTTTTAGGAAATAGGGCGGTTAATAATACTATTAAGGATGTAATTAAAAGATATAATATAGATTCAAATGATAGAGTACTAGGACTATCAAATATATCTTTTGATTTGTCAGTATTTGATCTATTTGGAATATTAACAGCAGGAGGAACAATTGTTGTCCCTAATGAAGATGATGTTATAGATCCAAAAAAATGGATTGAATTAATATCAAGATTTTCTGTTACAATTTGGAATTCAGTTCCAGCTTTTGCAGAGATGTTATATTCATATATAAAGAAAGCTGATGTACCAACAGAAAAAATAGATTCTATTCGTTTATTACTTTTGAGTGGAGATAAAATTCCAGTTGATTTACCAAATAGACTTAGGGAAATATTGCCAAATGCAAAAGTAGTTTGCCTTGGAGGAGCTACTGAAGCGGCAATTTGGTCAAACTATTTTGAACCTGATAATATAGATGAAAATTGGAATTGCATTCCATATGGATACCCATTAGCAAATCAGAAATATTATGTTATGAATAACGAGTTATTAGTAACTCCAAATAAAGTTGAAGGAGAATTGTGTATATCAGGAATTAGTTTAGCGGAAGGATATGTAAATGATGCTAGTTTAACTTCGGAAAAATTTGTATATGTTGATGAAATACAAGAAATTATATATAGAACGGGTGACATTGGTAAATGTGTGGATGGATGTATCTGGTTTTTAGGAAGAAAAGACTCTCAAATTAAAAAAAATGGATATAGGATAGAACTAGGAGAAATAGAACATTCCTTGAATAGAATTGATTTTATTGAATCCGCAAAAGTTACTTATAATAAAGGGAAAATAAATGCTTTTGTAGTTATAAATAGTAATGAATATAGAGAAGAAGATATATATGAGATGTTGAGAAGAGTTTTACCTGATTATTATATTCCTGATTCAATTAATTTAATTGAAGAAATGCCTTTAAATAAAAATGGAAAGATAGATTTAGAAATTTTAAATAAATCATATTCTAATGTTAAACAAACGAGTGATGTTTTGAAAAGTTCTACGGAGATAGTGGTTGCTAATATATGGAAAAAAGTATTGAGATATGAAGAAGATATAATTAATGATGTTGATTTTTTCCAAATGGGTGGTGATAGTTTAAAAGCCATGGAATTATCGGTTGAAATAAATAAAAAATTCAAAGATATAGACATAGGAGTTAGAGATATATTTTTAAATTCTACAATTAAAAAAATCAGTAATCTCATTAATGAGAGAAAAAAATACTTAGATTTTATAGAAAATGGAACGATATAGTTTTATAAGGAGGATAACTATGAATTCAATAAATAAGCTTATAAACGAATTATACAATCAAGGAATTAAATTATCTGTTGAAAATGATAAAATTCACTATAGAGCTGAGAAAGGGATATTAACCGATGAAATTTTAACCAAAATAAAGGAAAACAAAGCAGAAATTATAGACTATTTTAATTATAAGAATTCATCTGAGTTTAAATTAGACCTTGATAATAGATATGAGCCATTTCCGCTTACCGATATACAGAATTCTTATGTTGTAGGAAGAAATAGCCTTTATGAATTGGGAGGAGTTACTTGTCATGGGTATATAGAAATAACTTATAACACGTTATTAGATCATGATAGATTGAGTAAGGCATGGAATAAGGTTATCAAAAAACATGATATGTTGAGAGCTATAATATTTGATGGAGGTTATCAACAAGTACAAAAGGAAGTTCCAGAAATTAATGTTGAATTTTATGACTTTAGTTCTTATTCTATAGAGGAACAAGAACTAAAAAAGCTAGAGATAAGAAATAAATATTCTGAAAAAGAGTATGAGTTGGGTAAATGGCCAATGTGTGACATTGTATTGTCTATATATAATGATAAGAGTATAATTCATTTTTCTTTAGATATGTTAATAACTGATTTCACTAGTGCAAATATTATATTAGATGATTTAGACAAATATTATAACGATGAGTATGTTAATGAAGAAGTGGAAATATTATATAGGGATGTTGTTATATATAATAAGAAACAAGAAGAAAATAAATCTATAAAAAGAATAGAAGATGAAATATATTGGAAAAATAAGATTAAAGATATGGGAAGAGCACCTGAATTATTGGTGGAAAGCAATACCCTAGAAGAAAATTTCAAATTTTCTCAAAAAAAATATTTTATTAATTCTGAAGAAAAGAAGAAAATGTTTAATTTGTCAAAACAGTTAAAAGTTACACCTTCAGTAATTATATTATCTGCTTTTGGAGAGACGTTAAATAAATGGTCAAAAAATTCTAATTTTTGTATTAATTTAACAGTTCTTGGAAGAAATAAAAACATTTTTAATATAGAAAAAGTTGTTGGAGATTTTACAGGCGTTAATATATTTTCTATGAAGTATGATAAAGAAAGAAGTTTTAAAGATTCTATAGTAGAAAATCAGTTAAATTTATTAGAAGATATGGAGCATGATTCAGTATCAGGAATCGAGGTTTTAAGAAATTTAGGTAGAGAATATAAAGAAAATATTATAATACCTATAGTATATACTAGCACATTAGGAACTTTTGATAAAGATTATAATTCATCAATAAATAGTAGAAACATATCATACAGGATGAGTCAAACACCACAAGTGTGGATTGATTGTCAAGTTTCGGAGGAAAATGGTGGAATTTTAGTAAACTGGGATTATAGGGTTGGCGTGTTTTCAAATGAATTGATTGATAAAATGTTTGAATCTTTCACTGAGTTATTAAGTAAATTAAGCAATAACAATACTAGTCTATTAAATGACACTGATCCAATAGGATTGGACAAACATTTTTACACTGTTAGAAATGAATTAAATTGCAATAAAAAAGAATTTCAATCAAAATTTCTTTATGATGGATTTTTGGAAAGTTGCAAATTATATCCTAATAAGACAGCTTTAATTACAAATGATGGTGAATATACTTATAATTCATTAGAAAAGCATGTATATAAGATTTTAATATCGTTAAAGGAAGCTAAGGTAGAAAGTGGAGAAGTTGTGGCTATAATGCTTCCAAAAGGCGTTTGGCAAATCGCAGGGGTATTAGCAATATTATTAAATGGGGATATATATTTGCCTATTGATATGGAGTTACCAACTAATAGAAAAAATGATATTATTAAAAATTCATGTGCAAAATATATTATTGCAGACAGTAATCATATATTGGATATTGAAGATAGTGTAAGAATTATTAATGTGGAAACAATAGATAATATTGATAAAACAGAAGCAAACTTAGGTGACATAAAAATAGAATCAAAAAATTATGAACAACCAGCCTATATTATATATACTTCTGGAACAACTGGAATACCTAAAGGTGTTTTAATGTCTCATAAAGCAGCCATGAATACTATTTTTGATGTAATTGATAGATTTGGATATGACAAGAATGATGTTTTTTTAGGATTGGCAAATTTAGCTTTCGATTTATCAGTATTTGATGTATTCGGTTCTTTTACAGTGGGAGGTACTTTAGTTTTACCAGATGACAATGCTAAAAATAATCCTAAATATATATTGGATTTATTAGTAGTACATGGGATAACAGCATGGAATTCGGTGCCAGCACAAATAAAAATGATATCAAATTATATTGATGGTCTAGAAGTTATACCTAATTTAAAATTAAAAATTATTTTATTATCAGGAGATTGGATACCGGTAGATTTACCAGAAAAATTATTTTCACAAATTCCCTCAGCAAATGTTGTGAGTTTAGGAGGAGCTACTGAAGCAGGAATATGGTCAATTTTTTATGAAATTCCTAAAAATTATGTTAAGAAAAATAGTATACCTTATGGAGCTCCATTAACTAATCAAAAATTTTATATATTAAATGAAAGTCTAGGAGATTGTCCACCTGAAGTTCAAGGAGAAATATATATTGGGGGCGATAGCTTAGCTACAGGATATTTCAAAGATAGTAATTTAACTAATGATAAGTTTATATTTTTAGAAAGAGAGAATGAGAGAGTTTATAAAACGGGTGATATTGGAAAATATGATAAAAACGGAATAATCGAATTTTTAGGAAGATTAGATAGTCAGGTTAAAATTAGAGGGCATAGAATAGAATTATCAGAAATAGATGCAATATTAACTTCAAGAGAAGAAATTCAAGATGTTGTATCAATCATAACAGGTGCTAGTATAGAAGATAGAAAAATTTCAACTTTAGTAGTCCCTAAATTGGCAAAAAATATTGAGGAAAGTGCAAATGAATTAACCAAATTAACCAGTAAAGAAAAATGCTTAACGAATAATATTGATAAAAATTTATTGGTTAGTTGGTATGATTCTATGAATAAAGTTGTATTATCAGATATTCTAACTACATTTATAAAAAATGATATATTTATAGACGCTGAAATAACTTATGATTTTAATCATATAGTAAATAGCCTAAAAGTTCCTGAAAAACTTCATAAATTGCTTAGGAGATGGCTTAATGTTTTAAATGTTGAGAACATAATTACTGTAAATGATAAAGGATATATGTTAAATAAATCAGTTTCATTAAAATACATTGAAAATGATGCTTTGTGGGATGAAATGTATAATAAGGAAAGTGAGTTAAATTATAGCAAAGATCTTTTGGATTATTTAAAAAAATCAAGTAATGTATTATCCGAGTTAATATCAGGAAAAGAAGATCCACTTAATTTGTTATTCCCTAAAGGAAAAGTAGATGTGGCTATGGCTGCATACCATGACAATATTATTAATATAATTATGAATAGTTTAGTAAAAGAAGAAATGGAGTATTTAATTTCAAATGCAAATAAAAAATTAAATATACTTGAAGTTGGCGCCGGAGTAGGTGGAACAACAGTAGATTTAGTGGATATATTAAAAGACAAAGACGTGGAGTATTATTTTACAGACATATCTAAATTTTTCTTAAATAATGCAAAATCAAAATTTGAAAGTTATAAATGGATGAAATATGATTTGTTTGATATTAATATTGATGTAATGGAGCAAAGCATATCGCCTTTCTCTTTAGACGTTATAATAGCTGCAAATGTATTACACAATTCTAAGAATATCCATTTTGTTATTGAAAATTTAAGGAAACTTTTAAGACCAAACGGTACACTAATTATTATAGAAGAAACAAAGGAAGCATATTCTCTTTTAACTTCTATGGAGTTTAAAGATGGGTTAACAGGTTTTACTGATGAGAGATTAGAGCATAATCAAACATTTATAAAAAGTGAACAGTGGGAAAAAATATTTAGCGATCATAACGCTAATATTATATATGAATTCCCCAGAGGAAATAATAACTTAAAGGTTGCAGGGCAATCAATTTTCATAGTAAGATTTAATGAAAATTATTCTTCACTTGATAAACAAGAGTTAGTGAAGTATATGGAGATTAGATTACCTGAGTATATGATTCCATCAAATATACTTTCCGCACCATATGTACCACAAACATCAAATGGGAAAATTGATAGAAAAGCTGTAAAAAAAATGGTTTGATACACACGCTAAGAACGATAAAAAGACTGCTATAGAGGATTTGCCTAGGACAACATTACAAAAACAGATAGCAAAAATATGGTGTGAAGAATTAAATATTGAGGAAGTAGGATTAAAGGATAATTTTTATTTAATAGGAGGAGACTCATTATTAATAGCACAAGTTATAGGAAAAATAATAGAGAGAATTGATGAAGCGAAGACTTTGTCATGGGATGACCTATTGAGAGAAATGATGAAAAACCCAACAGTAGAGGGACTATCTAATGTTATTTTAAAAAGTACAGTCCAAAATGAACAAGATAAGTCATTGGTAAAGCTTAGAATGGTTAACCCATCTGATGCAAAAAAAGCAATAGTAGTTTTTCATGCAGGCACAGGAACTTTAACGCCCTATAACTCATTAATATCATATATAATCGATAAGGCTGAAGATGAAACTTCTATTATGGGATTTACCTTTGGAGATGAAGCTAGTTATTTGTCAATACCAGTTAAAAATACTTTCGAATCATTAGGCAAAAAGTATGGAGAAATATTAAAAAACATGGATTTTTCAGAGTATATTTTAATAGGACATTGTGTAGGGGGGTTAATTGCATTAGAGGTGGCCAATGTATTAGAAAATAGCAGTAAAAATGTTTCAAGTGTGACATTAATAAGTACAAGTATTGCTGATAAAAAGGAAGATACTTCATTGCATTCGGTTGAAGAAGGAGTATTCAATAACGCAGTTCAAACTAGTTTGTATAATGAATTGCTATTGGAGAGAACTTTTGCTAGCTTAATTGGTGCAGATATCGGTAAGTCTGGTTATAAAATTGATAATCAAACCTTACAAAGTGTCATTGAATACTTGATATTCAATAATAAAGGAGATATATCAGTAAGTTCTTTATGTAGTTTAACGGATGATTTTTCTAATGTTAGAGAAGAATTTATAAGATTGAGAGAGATGGACGCTACAGAAAGAATGAATAATTTATACAATACAATTGAAAGACCAAATGGAGATTTGATGGAACACCAGAGAAAAATGTTAAATGTTCTGTATAGAATATTTGCCCAAAATTTTAGGTGCGTTGCTTCATATAAGCCAAAGGCTTGTAAAAGCAAATTAAGAGTATTTGAATGCGAAAGTCCTATAGCCAATTTTTTCCCTAGCCTTTTTTCAGAAGGAAAAAATACATGGGAGAAATATGCAGAGAATGAATTCTATTTTGATACTATTGCTGGAGATCATATTTCTTGTATGAATAGTCCATATATAGAAAGTAACATAAGTAAGATTTTAAATTTATAGATGAGAGGTTTTGATTTTTATAAAAACTTATTTCAACAATAAATGTTTGAATATACTTTATAAGGAGATGCTTATGAAACAAATTGCAATTTTAGGTAGTGCTGGCGAAATAGGAGAAAAAATATTAAATATATTAAAGAATGATTTTAATATTAAAGCGGGCTATTACAAAAAACATCTAAATAGAATGAACAATAGAGTTACGTATTATCATGTGGATATTATGGAATATGAAAGCTTGCGTCAGTTTGTTAGTGGATCAGATTATGTGATTAATTGTGCAGGTTCATCGTATATGAATGGTATTTATGTGGCAAAAGCTTGTGCAGAAGAAAATGCCATTTACATTGATCCTTTTGGTGATAACTTTCTTGAATCTCAGATAAAGGCTGATAGATTAGATGGAATATTTATATTATCCTGTGGATGTTTTCCTGGAATGACAGGTATTTTGATAAGGCATTTGTGCAATAATCTGGATAAAATTAATTTTATAGAAGGATTTACATTTGATAATCAAACACCAGGTATTTATGGAATAGTAGATTTCATTCTGAGTGGAATAAATGGTTTTGGAGAATCTGATTATTATTACAATAGGGAAAAGATAAAGGATACCAAGATAAAAATAATAAAAAATAATGAAAATCAAGATATCTGTTTTCAAAAATATTACACCGCAGAAATAAAAAGAATAATAAAGAGGTATTCGCCTAGAGAGGCAGTTTGGTATAGCCCACTATTAAGTGCAGATATTAAGGAGTTGATGCAAAAAGCAATTATAGAATATTTAAGGCATAAGAATTATTATATAGTAGTGGATTATGCGAAGAAAATTCAAGAAATGATACTAGAAAAATATAGTAATGAAAAAAAATACTGCGAAATTACCATAAAATGCTCTGGGGAAGAGAAAGGGGAAATAGTTAATAATTCTATTAAGCTCATAAATCCGTTTGGGAGTAACATAAGTGCTGTAGTCATAGCTTCAATTATATATATACTAGATAAAAATTCTATGGCTAAAGGAGTTTACTACGCTGATGATATTGTTGAATTTTCTGAAATTAAAACTCATATGAATAGCTATTTTGAACTTTATGTAAATGATAAATTGTTGGATTTAGGAGGGATATCGTATGATGAAGGAAGTATCTAGATGTCACTTTTTTGGATCTATCAATCATCCTAAAGTTATGTTAATACATGGAATGGGATTTTATTGGGAAAAATGTTTTGAAAATATTATTGATACATTGAAGGAAAGTTGTTATTTAATAGTTCCGGAAATTGTAGGTCATCATAACGTTATAGAAAATACTAAAATCAGAGTTGAAGATATAGTACAAACGATAGAGAGTATCATGATGGAAAATAGAATAGAGAGAATAGATGTGGTTTATGGTATTTCATTCGGAGCGATATTAGCTAGTGAATTAGCATTTAGACATATCATTAGATTTAATAATTTGATTCTAGATGGAGCTCAATTTGTCAATATGGGGATATTAAATAGGATATCTTCCATTATTATGGCAATTCAATTCAAAAAAATAATGAAAAACAAACATATGAATTCATATATTAAATCACAAATGGGTTATCTAAATAAGAATGAGATAGAAATATTAAAACCATTAATGTGCGAAAATATTAGTTTTAGTTCTTTAGTGAGTTCAGCATATGCAACATATTCTTATGAAATATCGAATAAGGATTTTATAGATAGCAATCTGATATATATATATGGTGAAAATGAAATATTTTCTCAAAAATCAGAGCAATTGTTAAGGCAACATTGTAATAAAACATTTGAAAATAATATTTTTTATAATAGAGGACATGCTGAAGTACTAAGTAAACTACCAAATGAAATTACTAAAATTATAAATAAAACATTAACTCAAGTACCTTCCATAGGAGTTGATTTTGATGAGGGTTTTAAAATTGGAAAGAAGGTATAAGGATAATTCAAAAATTAGTGAAAAAAATGATTATAGGATGGTAGTTGACTATGGGTGTGAAGGTTTTGGAAGGATTATAACTTACACAATTTTTGAAGGAATTACTATTGTTTTTTTGTATTTTGATACTGAAGAAATATTTAATTCTAAAGACTATGATACTGATATTATATCCATAAGTTACTGTTATAAAGGGAGGTATGAATGTGAATTTAAGAATCATCAAAATACACAGCTTCCAATGGGATATTTTTCAGTTAATGGAACGGAATATCTCCCATCATATTTTCGGTTTCCTTTAAAAGTCTATGAAGGGATTTCAATAGTGATAGAAAAAAATAAGCTTTCTAAAAATATGATGGATATACTTGAAGTATTTAAGATTAACTTAGAAAAAATAGATGATGTTTTGAAAGATAATAAAATATGGTTTGTAAGAAAAGTCAATAAAGAGCTAGAACATATTTTTTCTGAATTGTATATAGCTGAGAACTCCGAGAATTTAGGTTATTTTAGGATAAAGACAGTGGAGCTTTTACATGAAATTAATTCTATAATAAAAAAACAAAATAAGGGATTGATTTACTATAAAAATAGTGAACTGAATGAAGTTAAAAGAATTTGTGAGGAAATGAAAGTAGGGATTGATAATAAAGGTGTTATTGCAGATATAGTTAAAAATTCTGGTATCAGCTTACGAAAATTTTACGATATTTTTGTTCAAATTTATGGGACAACACCATATGCTTATCTAAAAAAATATAAAATGAATGTTGCAGCCAATTATTTAGTGAATACTGATAATAAAATTATAGATATAGCTCTAAGTTTAGGGTATAGTAAACCAGGAAAATTTACGGAAGCATTTAAATCAATTTATGAAGAGACTCCAAATGAATATCGTAAAAAAAGAAAACAAGAATGGGATATTTGATGCATATTATCACTACAAATGGGAGAGAAACAATATAGTATGAATGGTAAAATAGACTCAGGTTAGGTTAACCTAACCTGAGTCTATTTTTTATTGGGGGTGATTTGTATTGATATAAGACTAAAATTAATATTATTTATATTATGCAATTTATTAGTTTTTACAAGAAAAACGCTTATCTTTGGTATTTTAGTTTTTTGTTTAATACTTACATTAGCTTTTATTTTAGGTCAAGGGAAGCTAGGGATAAAGCACATAGCAAAGTATATTATTTTAATAGGAGCAGAATATATATTGATAAATTCACATGTATTTATTCTTGGAGTTTTAGGCTCTATTGTTATATTTATAAGACTTTTACTTCCTATAATATTTTTTGCTGATTTAATTATGGAAACTAGTAGATTAAATGAACTTATGGCGGCTCTTTATTATTTCAAATTACCTAGAAGTTTTATTATTACTTTAGTTATTAGTATACGTTTCTTTCCAACTTTAAAACAGGAACTAAAAAGTATTTATGATGGAATGAAGTTGCGAGGTTATAGACTAAGTATAAAAAACATGATATGCAGACCTCAAGTATTAATGAGTGCTTTATTGACTCCAATAATAATGAGATCATCAATTATTGCCGATGAGATAGGTATAGCTGCAGTAACAAGGGGGATAGATTGTCCAAAGAAGCGAAGTTCTTATATAGATTTATCAATAACGAAAAAAGATTGGATAGTATTTTTTGCATTTATTTCTCTATTAGTTATATTTATGTTTATAAGCAATGCTTCTAAAGGGGAGATTCTATGATAGAAATTAAAGATGTTAGTTATAGATATAAGGAATCATCAAATTACTCATTAAAGCGAATTAATTGTAAAATAAAAAAAGGCGAATGTGTTTTAGTTACAGGTTCTTCAGGATCTGGGAAATCAACTTTTACAAGACTGATAAATGGGCTAATTCCCAAAGAGTATATAGGTAGTTTTTCAGGACAAATAAAAATTGATGGTATTAATCTTGAAATGTTGGAAATGTGGGAAATCGCAAGAAAAGTAGGTTCTGTATTTCAAAATCCAAGAAATCAATTTTTTAGCTTAGATACTACTGGTGAAATTGTTTTTGGAATGGAAAATTTAGCTTTTTCTTCAATAGAAATGAAAAAGAATTTTGATGAAACAATAAAAGACTTAAGAGTTGAATATTTATTGGATAAAGATATTTTTAATTTGTCTGGAGGGGAAAAACAACTTATAGCTATAGCTAGTATTTATGCTCTTAAACCAGAAATTTATATTATGGATGAACCCTCAGCCAATCTTGATAAAATGAACATATTGAAGCTTAGAAATATCATTAAAATATTAAAATCAATGGGGAAAACTATAGTAGTAGCAGAACACAGAATCTATTATCTTATGGATCTTATAGATAGAATGATTTATATGGATAAAGGGAAAATAGACAAGGAATTTTCAAAAGAAGAACTGGTACAAATGAAAGGAGGGGAATTAAAAAAATTAGGAATTAGAAGTTTCTATCCAGTAGAAATCGAGCCATCATTTAAAGAATTTTCTGAGAAGGGGGAAAACATTCTAGAAGTAAAAAACTTGCAACTTCCTTATGGCAGAAATAAGAATACTGTAAGTTTCACCCTTAAAGAAAATGAGATTATGGGACTTATAGGCAGTATTGGTTGTGGAAAGACTAGTTTGGGAAGAACCCTATCAGGACTAATAAAGGAAAAAAGTGGACAAGTCTATTACTATGGCAAATTATTATCTATGAAAGAAAGAAGCAGAAAAATATACATGGTAATGCAAGATCCAGATTATCAATTATTTATGGAGAGTATTCAAGAAGAATTAGAACTTGCTAATCTTGAACACTATAAGAAAAAAGAGCTTAGTAAAATTTCTTATGTCTTAGAAGAGTTAGATTTATTGGAATATAAGGATAAGCATCCGATGGCCTTATCAGGAGGGCAAAAACAAAGAGTTTCTGTTGGTGTGTCCCTTATGATGAATAGTCAAATCATTATATTCGATGAACCAACCAGTGGCTTAGACTACAGAAATATGCTTAGGGTATCAAAGCTTATAAAGGAGTTGTCAGATAGAGGAAAGGCAATTATAGTCATTTCTCATGACAATGAATTTATTAATAATACTTGTACAAAAGTATTTAGATTAGATTAGATCATTGTAATTTATATAAGGAGGAAGAAATGAAATCGAGAGATTATATTAGTTTAGGAATTTATACTGTTTTGTTTTTAGTTGTTACTATGATGGTTATTTTTGCGTCAGCTATGTCAGTATTTGCTTATCCATTTGGAATAGCATTAGCAGCAATACCAGGTGCCATTATTTATTTTTTAATGAGGTTGAAAGTTCCAAAAAAAGGAAGTGTTTTGTTAAGTGGGCTGGTTATCGGAGCTATTGAATTTTTAATAGGAGCAGGATGGCCAGTGGCTCTAGGCATATGTGTTGGAGCTATATTAGCAGAAATAATTACAAGTGCAGGAGACTATAAGAAATTTTGGCAAACAGCTATAGGATATGGACTATTTATGACTAGTTTTGCTATAGGGACATATGGACCAATTGTATATATGAAAGAGTTTATTGAAAAGCAAAAAACTTCAAATAGCCTAAATCAGGAATTTATGAATTCGTTGGAAAAATTTTTAGATCCTAAATTATTAGTTCTTATAGTGGGAGTAACTTTTTTACTATCTGTAATAGGTTGTTTTTTTGCAAAGAAAGTATTGAATAAAAAGCTTAAAAAGGCAGGAATTATATAACTTTTAATAAGTTAGAAAGGAGTTTTATATGGAAGTAACAAATAAAGAGAAAAAACGAAAAACAGGGCTATCCAGATGTTTAGAAATAGCTAAGGATAAAATGTTTTTGGTGATTTTGTCAGGAATATTTTCGTCTATATCTGCTATTGCTAGCTTTGTTCCTTATATAGCAGTTTATTTTATTATTCGACTGGTTTTGTTATCTTATCCGGATATTCAGAGTATTAATATAAGTGAAATTATGAATTATGCATACTTAGCACTTCTAGGAGTTGTTATCAATATATCAGCATACTTCATAGCTATATTTTCTTCACACTATGCTGCTTTTAATACTATATATAGATTAAAGATTAACTTTGCCAAACACTTAAGTGAAATTCCTCTAGGATATCATATGAATATAGGTAGTGGAAGATTAGGAAAGATTATGAATGAGAATATTGATAGTATTGAGGGATTTATTGCCCATCAGTTTCCAGACTTTGTTGCCTCAATTACTGCACCAATTGTCATGATAGTAATTTTATTTACTGTTGATTGGAGATTTGGTGTTGTAACCATGGTAGGTATAGTATTAGCCTTTTTTGTACAATTTTTAGGATTTGGACGAAAAGATATGAAAGAGAACATGGGCAAATATCAATCGGCATTAGAGGAAATGAATAGTGCATCTGTAGAATTTGTAAGAGGAATCCCTGTATTAAAAGCTTTTAATCAAACGGCTAGTTCCTTTGAAAACATGAAAAATGCAATTGATAATTACACTAAATGGGTTTTAGCTTTTTCCCTAGGATGGAAAAACTATATGCCTGCTTTCACAACTATAATCAACAATATTTACTTATTGATTATACCTTTTGGCATTATTGTAGGGAGTAAGAGCCTTGATTTTAAAGGATTTATGATAAACTTCATATTTTATTTGATATTTGTTCCAGCTGTAGCTGGTGTATTAAATAAAATAATGTATATTTCTGAAAGCTTTTTACAAATAAATGGAAATGTTGAAAGAATGGATGAAATTTTAAACTTGAAAAAGTTATACAAGACGAAAGAAAATAGAACTACTGATAAGTATGATATAGAATTTGATAATGTTAGTTTTTCTTATGATGACGACAGCAACTATGCTTTAGAAGAAGTATCTTTTCATGCTAATAACAATGAAATTACAGCGGTTGTAGGACCATCTGGCGGAGGTAAATCAACAATAGGAAATCTAATATCTAGATTTTGGGACATAGAGGTTGGAAGCATTAAAATTGGTGGAATAGATATTAGAGATATGACCTATGAAGATTTGATGGATAAAGTGAGTTTTGTTTTCCAAGATAATTTTCTATTTAAAGATAGTATTTATAACAATATTAGTATTGCTAATCCTAATAAGACAAGGGAAGATGTAATTCGTGCCGCAAAAATGGCCCAATGCCATGATTTCATTGAAAAATTGCCAAGGTCTTATGACACTGTTTTTGGAGAAGAAGGGGCTTATTTATCAGGAGGAGAAATACAGAGGATCGTAATAGCGAGAGCTATTTTGAAAGATTCCCCTATAATAATTTTAGATGAAGCAACAGCCTTTAGTGACCCTGAAAATGAATATCTAATTCAGGAAGCATTTCAATCATTAGTCAAAAATAAAACAGTTATAATGATTGCCCATAGACTTTCTACTATTAAAAATGCAGATAAAATTTTATTTATGGAAAAAGGAAAACTTTTAGAAGAAGGAAGGCATAGTGATTTAATAGCTAAGAATGGAAGATATAAAGCTATGTGGGAAAATTATACAGCTTCTATTGAATGGAAACTATAGGAGGGCTATATGAAAAAATTAAAAAAGTATTTATATATATCAGATAAGGGATATAAAAATTTAAAAAAAGCTGTATTTGCGTGTACTGTTACAAATATTGCACTTATGTTACCTTTTGTAATTACAACTCTGATTTTTGGAGAACTAATTCAAGGTTTTATTGATAATAGTATTAATTGGAATAAAATGTGGCTTTTATGGGGAGCAGGATTATTTTCGGCTGTAGTCGTATTTTTTGCTGCGAGAAATGATTATGAAAAAACATATGTAACTTCATACAAAGAGTCCAAAAACACAAGATTCAAAATAGCGGAACATTTAATAGATTTGCCAATGAGTTTTTTTAATGAAAATGATTTGTCGGAAATTACTAGTAATATGATGTCAGATTGTTCAGCTATGGAATCTATGCTTAGCTCTACGATTCCTCCACTAATTGCAAACTTGATTTCTGTTAGCCTTACTTGTATCTTACTTGCTTTTTTCGAGTGGAGATTAGCGATTCTAGTATTTTCTACAATTCCTATTGCTATCATTGTTGTTATGATTAGCAAAAAACACCAAAAGAGAGCTTTTGAAAAGCATAGAGAATCAAAAATAAGAGTGTATTCTCAAATACAGGAATATCTTGAAGGAATGAAAGTTATTAAATCATATGGATTAGGTGGAAAAGAATTTAAAAAGCTTGATGAAGCTTTGCTAGTATTAAAGAAAATGGCTATGAAGGTAGAACTTGTTGTTGGAATATTTATGTCTAGTGCCAGTATTATACTACAAACAGGTATAGGGGTTACTATATTTTTTGGAACAAGAATGTTGTTAAAAGGAGAGATTAATTTAGTAACGTTATTAATGTTTCTGTTGATTGTAACAAGGATATATGGACCAATTTTAGCCATCCTATCTCAGTTATTTAATTTACTAAACTTAGATGTAGTTACAGGTAGAATGAGACAGCTTTTATCAGCTCCAGTCATGTCTGGAGAAAGTAAAGAACTAAAAGATCTAAGTATAGAAGCAAAAGATATTACTTTTTCATATAATCAAGATGAAGAAGTTATAAAAAATCTTTCATTTAAAATTAATAAAGGAAAAGTATTCGCTTTAGTTGGAGCATCAGGATCAGGTAAAAGCACTTTGATGAAACTAATTGCAAGATTTTGGGATGTTGATAAAGGAGAACTATCTTTGGGAGGTGTAAACCTTAAAGAAATCGAACAGGCTCAAATTCTAAAGAATATGTCCATTGTATTCCAAGATGTCACTTTGTTTAATGATACTATTTTTAACAATATTAGAATAGGTAATTCTAAAGCAAGCAAAGAGGATGTAATTCATGCAGCTAAATTAGCTCAGTGTGATGAGTTTATAAATAGATTACCTGATAAGTATGATACTTTACTCGGTGAAAATGGCAGTACTTTATCAGGCGGGGAAAGACAAAGAATATCAATAGCAAGATCTATTCTTAAAAATGCACCTATCATCTTATTGGACGAAGCTACTGCATCTTTAGACCCTGAAAATGAAGTTCTAGTTCAAAGAGCTATTTCTGAGCTAACAAAAAATAAGCAGGTTATAGTTATAGCACATAAACTAAAAACGGTTGAGGGAGCAGATAAGATATTAGTTATTGACAAGGGAAGGATAGTTGAAGAGGGCAACCATAATGATTTGATGGAAAAGAAAGGCCTATATGAAAAAATGTATTCACTCCAAAAGCAAAGCATGAACTTTAGTATAAAAGAATAAAAATATAATAATAAGTAGCAAGAGGTGGTTTATTATGAAACAAAACATGAAAGAACAGTTATTGACAAAGAATCCATTGTCTTTAATGTTTCAATTATCTATACCAGCAGTAATTGGGATGGTAGTTATAGGTCTATATCCACTTATGGATGGAATATTTGCTGGACAAATAATTGGTGAGAATGCTATGGCGGCTTGCTCAATAGCTATGCCACTTACATTT
>QWCB01000707.1_pt1 | contig 35681 bp, 57 predicted proteins | sample 1972511 | NCBI WGS metagenome assembly QWCB01 (sample SAMN09866719, study PRJNA288562) | Human gut metagenome isolate term5_stool, whole genome shotgun sequencing... | isolation source: gut | host: Homo sapiens | place: USA: California | reverse complement strand
TGCAATATTTAAGAAAACAATATATAATATCAATACAGGTAGAGATACACTGTATACTCGTGTAACTGGACATTTTGTCTAAGCGACTTTTTGAAGTCGTCGGCCACGAGGCCGCCAATAGGCGGTTTTTTCTTTTTAGGAGAGATATGAATATTTTTATTTATGCTGATGAATCAGGCGTCTTTGATGTTATTCATAATGATTATTACGTTTTCGCTTGGGTTATATGTATTGGTGCTGACGAACGAGATATATATTCAAGAAAATTTTCAAAGGCAGAAAAAAGACTCTTGACATATGAGAAGTATGCTAGTTGTGGTGAATTGAAAGCTACAAAATTAAGCCCCAAGCATAAGATGAGTTTGTATAGATCTATGAATAACTTTCATCGTGGCACAGTAATAATCAGTCAGAAAAGAGTCCATAATAAAATTTTTGCTAGCAAAAAGAGCAAACAAAGATATTTGGATTATGCTTTTAAAATTGGTGTAAAAAAACATATTGAAACCTTAATATCAAGTGGGAAGATCCCTGAAGATGAAGAGGTGAAAATGTATTTTGTTTTAGATGAACACACAACAGCAACGGACGGTAAATATGAATTAAGAGAGTCAATTCATGAGGAATTTAAGTACGGCACATTTAATTATAATTATCAGTGCCATTTTCCGCCAATTTTGCCTAACTTGAATACAGTGGAAGTGAGATATGTTGACTCTAAAAAAACAGTTTTGGTAAGAGCTTCTGATATTATCGCTAATGTTACATTGCATAAAATAAAAAACAACAAACTATCAGATATTATAAACAGGCAATACATTAAAAATTTGCCATAATGTTGACTCAAATGAACCCAAATGGGTTCTTTTTTTCTAAATGAAAAAGAGTGCACACAAGTGCACATAAAAGTGTGATATAGTGTATGTGTCGGAAGAGACAAAAAAGTTATTAGGAGCGGGCAAAATGTCTGCTCTTTTTCTTATGGGGAACAAATGAAAATAGAAAAAATTGATATAAATAAAATAATTTCATATGAAAATAATGCAAAATTGCATCCTGTCTGGCAGATAGAGCAGATAAAAGAAAGTATAAAAAAGTTTGGAAACAATGACCCAATCGCTGTAGACGAAAATAATGTTGTTATTGAGGGACACGGCAGACTACTGGCTTTGAAAGAGCTTGGATATAAGGAGGCGGAAATTATAAGGCTAACCCATCTATCTGATGAAGAAAAGCGAGCCTATATCCTTGCACATAATAAGCTCACCATGAACACAAATTTCGATATAGAGCTTTTAGAACAAGAACTTTTTTCGATAGAAGAAATTGATATGGAGGAGTTTGGGTTTGATCTAAGCGATGAATATGAAAACTTTATAGATAAATTTCAGACAGACACAAAAAAGACAACAGATGATTGCTACACCCCACAAAATATATACGATGCAATAAAGGATTATGTTATAGCTAAATATAGCTTAAAGGGAAGAAAGGTTATACGTCCGTTCTATCCGGGCGGAGATTATCGACATTTCACATATCCTGAAAATTGCATTGTTATAGACAATCCACCATTCTCTATTTTATCAGAGATAGTACAGTGGTATAACTCAAAAAAAATAGATTACTTTTTATTTTCGCCATACTTAACTATGAATATCCTGATGAAGTTATTTTATCAACCACAATCGGGAAGCTTTCAAAGAATGGGGTAGAGTTCAAATTAAAAAAGGAAGATTGCTATTTCTTAAGAAAGCTCGAACATCAAAAAGAATATGGCAAAGGACTGTTTGGTAGCGGATATTTAATATCTAAAGCAAAGACTGAAGAAATTGCCAAGGCTAAAAAAATTATAAAAGTAAAAGAAGAACCTGAAGTATTTCGCTGGGAATTATCAGACGAAGAAAAATCGATTGTAGAAAAGTTAGGGGAATGAATAGATGAGAACCCGTGTGGGCTCTTTTTTAGTACTTACAAAACGACAATAGAGAAGGGGTGAGGCTAATGCCTAAGGCGAAGAATCCTAGGGCTGACAAAGCGGAAGCCTTATTTCGTGAAGGCTTGAAATTAGTAGAGATAGCTAAGCGGCTTGATGTACCAGCGGGTACAGTTCGCAGATGGAAAAATACATATGGATGGCAAAGCGAACGTTCGGATAAAAAGAAAGCGAACGTTCGGAAAAGAGGAGGAGCACCAAAAGGCAATACAAATGCTACAGGACCTCCCGGAAACAAACATGCAGAGCGGTACGGATTCTTTTCTAAGTACCTACCCGATGAAACTAAAGAGATTTTTGACGCAGTAGATAAAGCGAACCCGCTCGACTTGTTATGGCACCAGATACAAATTGCATACGCAGCAATCATAAGAGCGCAAAGGATTGCCTACGTAAAAGACCAAAAGGATGCAACCGCACACATAACGCACTCTGGCCCTGGAGGAAAAAGCTATGAGTTTAAAGAGGCCTGGGATAAGCAAAACAATTTTCTTAAGGCTCAAGCGAGAGCACAGGGAGAACTAAGGAATCTAATCAGGCAGTACGACGAGATGCTACACAATGATTGGGAACTTGCGACTGAAGAGCAAAAAGCTAGAGTTGCCAAGATCAAGGCTGAAGCAAGCAGGATCGGAAGTGATGAAGAAATTGAGTACATGGATGACATAGAGGTGGTAATCTATGGCAATAATAAAGCGTAAAACAATTCCCTTTAACTTTTCCCAAAAGCACATAGATTACATCAGGAAAAGCAAAGACTGCACGTACAACATTGCAGAGGGTGCTATAAGAGCGGGAAAAACCATTGATAATGTTTTCGCTTTTTCTCATGAGCTTCAGTCTTCAAAAGATAAGCTACACCTAGCCACAGGTTCTACTGTTGCGAACGCTAAGCTAAATATTGGCGACGCTAATGGTTTCGGACTAGAGTATATTTTTCGTGGTCAGTGCAGATGGGGAAAGTATAAAGACAATGACGCATTATTTATAAGAGGCCCTGCAACTAGGTATAAACAAAAAATCGTTATATTCGCGGGCGGTGCTAAGGCGGACAGCTTTAAGAAAATCCGTGGTAACTCTTACGGCATGTGGATTGCTACAGAGATAAACTTACATCACGATAATACAATCAAGGAAGCATTTAACCGTACCGCAGCAGCGGATAAGCGCAAATTCTTTTGGGACTTAAACCCTGATAATCCGAACGCAGAGATATATACTGCATACATTGACAAGTATGCTGAAAAAGCTGAAGAAGGGGAATTACTCGGAGGATATAACTACCAGCACTTTACCCTTGACGACAATATCAACATCACTGCTGAGAGACGCGAAGAAATTAAGAGCCAGTATGATGAAACTTCTATTTGGTACAAGCGTGACATACTTGGCCAGCGGTGCATTGCAGAGGGGCTTATATACAGGATATTCGCAGATAGCCCAGTAAAATTTATTTGGGATGCGAACCTTCCGAAAATAATGAGCATATATATCGGCGTTGACTTTGGTGGTAATAGCTCAGCTCACTCTTTTGTTGCGACTGGCGTTACCCCTGATTATAAAAATGTTATAGTTCTTGAGTCTGAGCGCATACCATGTGATAAAGGTGACATAGACCCTGACAAACTAGGGCTTATGTTTTGTAATTTCTGTAAAAGGATAATTGCAAGGCATGGGTCAATAACTGAAGTATACTGCGACAGTGCTGAGCAGGTACTTATCGCAGGCTTCAGAAGCATAGCGAGACGGCAAGGTTTAAGCTGGCTCAGAATACATAACTCTCTTAAGGAAGAGATAAACAACCGTATAAACTTAACCGTTCAGCTTATGGCGCAGGGACGGTTTTTTTATACGCCGAAGTATTGCGAAACACTTGTAAGCGCATTAAGTACCGCAATTTGGAACCCGAAACAGCTTACAAAAAATGAGAGGCTAGATGATGGTACAAGCGACATAGATACTTTAGACAGTTTCGAGTATACAATTGAACGCCTTGCAAAAAGGCTTGTTAATTATTAAGGAGATATGATGTTTCACAAAATTATTGAGTGGATAAAAAGAGTTTTTAAAGACGAGGAAGCAAACGGCGGAGGTATAAACACCGTTGTTTTAGATGATAAGACTATAGACTATATAGAACTTTGGTCAGCTATGTATGAAGATAGGGCAAGCTGGCTAAACTCTAATGTTTCAAGCGTTGGAATCTCCGCAGCCGTAGCGTCAGAGATTGCGAGACTGGTCACACTAGAGCTTGAGTCTGAGATTACGGGTAGCAAAAGAGCAGACTTCCTAAACTCAGCATATCAAAGCGTGCTATCTAATATCAAAATTCAGACGGAGTATGCATGTGCACTTGGCGGGCTAATCATGAAGCCTTACGTAGCAGGAGACCGTTTGTTGGTAGAGTTTATACAGGCAGATAGATTCGTACCTACGGGCTTTCGTGATGGCGGTGAGTTATCATCGTGTAGGTTTATAGAGCAGATAACCAGAAACGGCAAAATCTTTACAAGGGTTGAATCACATGATTTTGACGGTAAAAACTGCAGGATTCAAAATAAAGCGTATGAGAGCAAAAACAGTTCTACATTAGGACATCAGATTAACCTTAGCGATGTCAGTGAGTGGCAATCCCTTGCAGAGGATATGACCATAAAGAATGTTAATGGTGTTCTATTTTCATACTTCAAGATACCACAGGCTAACAACAAAAATCGTCAGAGCCCGTTTGGAGTATCGGTATATTCTAAGGCAGAAAACTTGATACGTGAAGCTGATGAGCAGTGGTCGAGAATTCTTTGGGAGTTTGAAGGCACTGAGCTTGCGATAGACGCATCAGAATCCCTATTTAAAAAAGACAGCTCCGGGGAGGTTAAACTTCCAGAGGGGAAAAAGAGATTATTTAGGCATTATGATATTGACACCGGAATTGTTGAAAAACCTTTTTATGAAGTGTTTAGCCCGGAGATTAGAGAAAGTAGTTTATTCACAGGGTTTAATCAAATTCTTCGAAGGATAGAGTTTTCATGCGGGCTTGCTTACGGCACACTGTCAGATACTCAGTATAACGATAGAACAGCTACAGAGATTATTTACAGCAAGCAAAGATCATATTCATTTGTCTCACACATACAAAGCGCGCTAAAAGACGCTTTAGAAAAACTTGTAGAAGCTATGGATGTATGGTCGACCCTTTACGGGCTAGCTCCATCAGGTGACTATGAGATATCTTTTAACTTCGATGATAGCCTCATAGTAGACAGTAAAACCGAGAATCAGTTACTCATGCAGGAAGCCACATCGGGGCTCATAAAGAAAGAAATATATCTTATGAAAAGATATGGGGTTACAGAAGATCAGGCAAAAGAAATGCTACCTCAGGAGCAACAACTAATTGAGGAAGAATAATGTTAAGCCCTGAATACTTAAAAGAGTGTATATCGTATCTTATGGGCATGGTAGACGTCATAAATGAGCAGATGGTTGCTGACATAGCGAGGCGGATTGTTAAGACGGGTGACTTGACAGAGACGGCAAGGTTCGAATCTGAAAAGATAATTCAGCAAAATAAGCTTTTAAAAGATTTAATCAAGGATATATCAAAATACACCGAGCTAACAGAGGAAGAAATATCTGATATATTTAAGAATGCCTACACAGAAAATTTAGAGACTGAAAATTTGCGCGCTGCCATAGCTGGTAAAACACCTTTGGATCATGAAGGCAGCGCATTTATGGGGACCTTGCTATATGCTAATATCGTAAAGACTAAAGGCGTTGTAACCAATCTAACAAAAACTACAGCGAAACAAGCGGAGAATGCCTTTATTAACGCTTGTAATCTTGCAAGTATGCAGGTAAGCTCAGGTGCTTTTACTTACGATACTGCGATTAAAAACGCCATAAAAAAGGTGGCAAAGAGCGGACTAACCGTGCAGTACCCGTCAGGTCATGTAGATAAAATTGATGTTGCTATAAGGCGAGCCGTTTTAACGGGAGTTAATCAGACGGCTGCGGAAATGAATCTAAAATACTGTGAAGAGATTGGCACGGACCTTGTAGAAGTTACGGCACATGCCGGGGCAAGGCCAGAGCATGCAGAGTGGCAAGGCGGAGTTTACAGCTTAAGCGGTAAAAGTAAAGGGTACGCCTCTTTGGTAGAAGCTACAGGATATGGGACAGGTCCGGGGCTATGCGGATGGAACTGCAGGCATAATTTTTACGCATACTATGAAGGCTCCCCCAGAACCTACACTAAAGAATACTTGGACAACTTAGATCATGAAACATACGAATCTAAAGGTCAGACATATACAAACTATGAAGCAGGTCAAAAGCAGAGAGCTTATGAGAGAGTCATACGTGAGGAAAAGCGTTACCTGGCAGGGTTAAATTCTGCATATAACGAAGCAACTAGCGAGACACTAAAAACATCACTAAGGGCTGAGATGGAGTCATCAGCTGTAAACCTAAAGCGAACCGAAGCAAATATGAAAATCTTCTGCAAAGAAACTAAAAGGAAGGTTGACAATACCCGCACTCAGGTTTACGCAGCTAGAAGTCCGAGCGGTAAAATCGTAGGATTTGATAAGAGCGCATCACAAAGGGCTAAACAGATTGCGATTAAACATCACACAGATTGGCTGAAATCTATCGGAGCTAACGACACCGCACTTAAAAACCTTGACAAATACTATACTGCGAAGTACAATAACTCTCCTGCATATAAGCATCTTATGGACTACAGAGACTTAGTGAAACGAGGCGAGATAAGCCCATTGCTAGGATTTAAAACATATAATTTGTATGCACAAACCGTTAAAAACAATTTAGTAGGAGTTAAAACACCTTTAGGTTTTGAAATACAAGGCTTTACACCTCATTTCGTTGGACGTATGATAGGACGCTCTGCATTAAACCATAAATATAATAGATCTGGAGTTTCTATGAAGAATTTGCTTGATTGTCTAAAAAATGGGGCAGTTGGAAAAACACAGATAAATGCAAAAGGAGAGAGGAGTATATTGCTAAAAAGCAATGAATGCAACATAGCAATTAATCCAGATAAAAAAATACTATTGCAATGTCATCCTAAATAGTTTAAGGAGGGATAATATGAAAAGTGTTTTGAGATATAAATCTGTAGATTTTCAGTATTTGTTGAAATATTACAGTGAAGAATTTTTAATACATGTTTCGAAATCCGACTTATTAGATGCTATGAGTGAAAAAATTATGGAAGTAGGTTTTGATGATCGCTTGGAATTCTACAATGCTGAAGGGCACAAACTTCAAGAAATCTATGATAATATTTATGACATGAATTAAATCATATAGAAACGTACCATGCAGGTTGCACCCAAAATACAGGGTGCTTTTTTAGCGGGAAGGAGAATAGAATGCCAAAGGATGACTATTTCCGTATAGTGTATGAAATATTAAAGGAACTTTATATAGCTATGAAAGACGGAGAACCTGTCGACCCAATAAAAATTTCTGCTGATAGCTTAGGCATAAATCAAAGATATAGGGATAATGTGCTAGGTAAAATGTTAAATGAAAATCTAGTAGAAGGATTTAAAATCAAAAAGTATGTTTCCGGGCCTGAGATATCAGGAATTGAAAATATAGATATAACCCATGACGGGATAGCTTTTTTGAAAAATAATAGCGAGATGAAAAAGGTTGTTAACTACCTAATGAAAATCGGTGAGACTGTCCCTAAATTCATTATACATTGATTCGAAAGAGGTGAAATATGCCACACGACGACTACTTCAGGATTGTTTTCATCATACTTAAGTCTTTATATGAATACAAAAAAGAGCATAAGAAATTCGACCTTGATGAAATAAGTGCGGAAGTCCTTAAAATAAACGAGGGATATCGTGATGAAATCTTAGAAGAAATACTTGAATCGGGATATGTGAAAGGTTTTAAAGTAAAGCGATACATAGCAGGTAAACATATAACTGGACTTGCGAATATAGATATAACAGAGAAAGGTATTGAATACCTATCAGAAAACAACAATATGAAAAAGGTATACAGAGTCTTAAAAGATACGAGAGACTGGACACTTTAAACAAATAATATATTGATACTTAAGGGCAGCCGAAGGGCTGTCTTTTTGTTATAAAAAATTAGCTTAGTGCAAGCGTAATAATGCACACGGATGAGATGCAACCTCGTACAAAAGCGTACCGATAGAAAGGAAGGAAAATCATCATGAAAAGAGAAACTATTGAAAATCTTCTAAAAGAAGTGGGCGTAGCAGAGGACAAGATGAAATCAGCAGTTGATGCCATACTTGAAGATAACGGAAAAGATGTTGAAAAGTATAAGGCTAAAAATGCCAACCTTGAATCGCAACTTAAGTCTGCCAATGAGACGCTTGAAAAATTTAAGGACGTTGATCTTGATGGGCTTAAAGGCGAAGTACAAAAGTACAAGGACGCAGCCACAAAGGCAGAGGCAGACAGTAAAGCCGAAATTGAAAAGCTTCAATTTGGATATATTCTTGACGGTGCAATTAAGGCGTCTGGTGCAAAGAACAGTAAAGCAGTTAAAGCATTGCTTGACAATGAAGGGCTTAAGCTAAACGGTGAAAGCATTGTGGGACTTGATGAGCAACTCAAAACCATAAAAGAAGAAAACGGATATCTTTTTAATGATGATAGCAAACCCGTAATCGTTAGAACCACGCCGGGGGCAACTAATGCAACAGGTTCCGGCGATGGGAACAAAGAAGTTAATTCAGCAATAAGAGATTTATTAGGAAAGGAATAGAATTATGATAACTAGAGAAAAAGTAGAAGCTCTTATAAAAGAGCAAGTGACACCCGCTATACTGCAGGACACACCAAAAGAATCAGTAGTTTTAAACTTAGGTAAGAAGCTACCTAATATGTCATCAAAGACAACAAGAATCAGAGTAACTGACCTTCTGCCTATGGCTTACTGGGTAGACGGTGATACAGGGATGAAGCAGACAAGCGATATGGCTTGGGAGAATGTATATCTTACTGCAGGGGAACTTGCTGTAATAGTACCAATCCCTGAGGCTGTGCTTGATGATGCAGAGTTTGACATCATCGGCGAAGTTAAGCCGAGAGTAGTAGAGGCCATCGGACAGAAAATAGATAGCGCTATACTCTTTGGAGTTAACCGCCCGAGAGAGTGGCAGAATGATGTCATCACTATGGCAAGGCAGGCAGGAAATAACGTAGCACCTGGTAGCAAAGATATGTTTACCCTTATCATGGATGAAGGCGGAGTGTTAAATAAAATTGAGGAAGATGGATATGTACATACTGGAGCGATAGCATCTACCGGCATGAAGGCTAAGCTAAGAGGTCTTAAGGGGACTGATGGACACCCTATCTTTATGACGAGCCTCCAGGGAGCAACTTCATACGGACTTGATGGAGCACCTCTTTACTTCCCGGACAACGGAGCATTTGACAAGAACATCGCTCAGTTAATCGTGGGTGACTTTAGCAAGCTTGTATACTCCATCAGGCAGGATATAACATTTAAGCTTTTGACTGAAGGTGTTATTCAGGATCCTAGCACAAAAGATATTGTATACAATCTCGCACAGCAAGACCTTATAGCGCTTAGAGTAGTCTTCAGAATTGGATGGGCAATGCCTAACCCTGCTACGAGACTTGATGCGGATAGAACTGGTTGTCCGTTTGCATATCTTGAGCCTGCATCACCTGTAGCAACTCAGGCAGTAACTTACACAGTTAAGGATAAGACTGGAGCTATAAAAGGTGCAACGGTTGAAGTTAATGGTTCAAGGCTTAAGACGGGAGATGACGGAACGGCGGTATTTAACCTAAGAGCAGGAACCTATCCTGTTAAGGTAAAAGCTACTGGGTTCGTTCAGCAGACAGAGACACTGACGGTTGAGTCCGCTGCAGTAACCAAAGAAGTTACGCTTGTTTCAAGCAAGTAGGAAGTGCTTACCGTGTATATCGATTTTGACTACTACGAAGCTAACGGGGGGACAATCCCCCGTGATGCTTTCGTAAAGTATGAAGCTAAAGCGAGAGCCACAATTGACTACTATACTTTTGGTAAAGTTACCGAGCCGTATGACCCAAAAATTAAGGAATGTATGATCGAGCTTATGGACTTTCAGTATAAGGCAGACTCTATATCTGATGACGACAAAGGAAGTATAAGCTCTGAGTCAGTCGGGAACTATAGCGTAAGCTATACAAGTAAAGCAAGCCTGTTGGGACTTAAAACAGGCTCTGACTCCGGGAAAAGCAGAGAAAAAATTGAATATGAGATTGTCGCAAAGCACCTCATGAATACTGGGCTTATGTATAGGGGAGTCTAAAATGTTTACCAATTCAGATATGACGCTTTTTAACCGCTACTACGATAAGGATGAAGACTGCTATAAGTACACAAAAACTTATCTAAGGGGCGTTAATTGGCAGGATAGTAAGTCAGTGATAATATCTAGCACCGGAGTTACAAGCGAGGATTCGACAAGAATTTTTATACCTCTAAACGTTGACTCGGAGGAAAAGAAATACTATAAACCCAAGTCTTTTAAAAACATCGAGGATAAGTCTAAAATTTATACTTTTGACAATGAAGATATCGTTGTTAAAGGGATAATAAATTTTGATGTAAACGCTTTACAAGGTATATCGCAGATGCAAAAAGAGTACGACGATGTGATGACTATAACAAAGGTGATAGATAATCGGTATGGCACTCGAGGCGTACAGCACTTTGAGCTGGAGGTGAAATAATGGCTAAGATATGGAAGGCCGGAGATTATATCCCGGTTAAGTACATAAATGCTTTAGAAGAAGAAGTTGAAAAACTAAGAAAGTTAAAAGGAAAAAGAGAAAGTGTCGGCAAGGATAAAAGTTGATATAAACGCAGTTAAAATAATCAAAAAAAAGAGGCTTGAAGAAAACGGACCTGCACAGAGATTTTTTACTCATGAGGTAAGACGGCTCTGTGACCCTTACGTGCCTAAGGATAAAGGCCCACTAAAAAATACTGCGGTAGAGGGTGTAAAAACTATAACTTACGTACAGCTATATGCTAAAAAGCAGTACTACGAGAATCGAGGACAAGGCATGCGTGGTAAGAAGTGGGAAAAGCGCATGATGGCTCAGAGGGGTCCAGAGCTAATTAGTAGTGTAGCAAATTTTATTAAGAGGGGGCAAACATGGACGAAACAATAATCATGGAAAGAATTAGAGAGCTTATTAAAACATGCCCATACATAAAAAACTATGCAGAGGGTATCGGTGTAGATCACCTATCCGAAGAACCCGACTGCTACGCTATAGAATCAACCCCCGCAGATCCAATTCTTAAGCGGTATATCAACGGCGCAACCAAAAGGCAACAAGTTTTTGTTTTTTCTAGCAGAGAGGCATACGGTGCAGATGTAAGGAAAAACATTGAAAATCTTGGCTTTTTCCAGTTATTTTCAAGCTGGCTATCAAAGGTCAGCAAAACAGATAATTTTATCGATATAGGGGATGATAAGTGCCCCATTAAAATTGAGACACTTACGACGGGCTACGCTTTTGATATAGGTGTATCGAAAGCGAAGTATCAGATTGATTGCAGATTAGTATATCTGCAGAAGGGAGTATAAAAATGGCTTTAACAGATGTAAGACAAAGAGTAATGCAGGCAAGCTACCTTGACTGTGGCGAGAAAGGCACAGAAGCGTTTGAACTGCTTGGAACTGGTTTCAGGGAACTTAACGAAGAACCTGGAGCGCAGGTTAGAAGTAAAAGGTATATTAACCAAAAATCCACGTCCAAAGGGATTTCCGGATATGAGTGGCAGTCACCTTATTCTGCTGACCAGATAAGATCGGAGAAAGCGATCGAATTTATATGTAAAATTGGTGAACTCCAAAAGACTGGCGCTGAGGCAGAAAGAGATTACATTATAGCAGACCTTGACAAAAAAGAAGGAACTTCAGGTACATCATACAAGGCAAGAAAAATAAGAGTTGCGATTGAAGTTTCAAAGTTCGGAAATGAGGATGGAGAAATGACATGTGAAGGTAACTTCTTAGGCGTCAGCGATGTAATTGTAGGAACTTTTGATACATCATCAAAAAAATTTACTGAAGCCGTAGTAGGAGCTTAAGCATAAGGAGGCAGAGTATGGACAGCAAAATCACACTCAGTAATGGGAGCGAACTTTCTGTAAATTTCATGGACCTTGACTTTCGAAAGGTTTTCTATAATGAAGTTATGCATTTCTCAAAAGCTATATCTGAAATAGATGAGAGCAAGGGAGAAATGGATATCCTAAACAAACAGTATAACCTTACTGAGAAGTTTATCGATAAGGTTTTCGGAGATGGGGAAATGAAAAGGCTTTTGAAAGATAAAAGAGATCTAGCCCTTTCGATGGAGCTTATCGTGTCATTGACAAAGCTCAAACAAGATGTGGACGATGAGTTTGCTAAAATGAGTGATTCAATCAAGATGAACGATGAACATACTGACTGATGAATTACCATACGCTGTAGACATTTTAGGCTCGAAAGTCCCAATTACATGGGGCTTCCGGGCTTCCATAAAGTTTTCCGAGATTATGATGTCTGATATCCCGGCCGATGAAAAAATACTAAAAGGGGCGGATATATACTACGGAAAGCGTGCGTATGATTTTTCAGAAAAAGAGGCATACGAAGGCATAAAACAAATGCTGTGGTTTTACTCGGGCGGAAGCCAGCTTGATGACGATGAAGAAGTCCATCACGGAAAAGCCAGGAAGCAAAAAAGAATTTACTCATTTGAAGAGGACGGAGAATATATATACTCGGCTTTTAGGGAGCAGTTTAACGTGGATCTCAGTAAAGAAGACTTGCACTGGTGGCAATTTAGAGCACTTTTTTCGTGTATAAGCAGTAGTACAAGGTTTGGGAAGATACTGGAGTTTAGGTCAGCGGATCTAAGTAAAATTACTAGTAGCGAAGAACGTGAATATTACAGGAAGATGCAAAAAGAGTATGCCCTTAAGCGTAAGACTGATGCAAAGGAAAGAAAACTCATAGATGATATAAACTCAGCTCTCATGCGTGGTGATGATATATCAGAGCTACTGAAAGGGTAAAAGATGAGCAAGGTTAAGTGTGTGCACTGCGGAAAGACCTTGTTTTTTATTTGCGGTTTAGACGCAAAAATTGAAATTAAATGTCCGCGGTGCAAAAGAAAAAATAAATTCGAATTATGCAAGATAAAGAGTAGAGAGGACACCAAAGAGTAGTCGAGTCAACCTGTCTTGAGTATATAAAGGCAGGTGATAATTATGGCTGATGGTAAAGTCACCATCGAAGCGATCCTTGATTCCAAAAAATTTAAGCGGTCTGTAGAAGGCTTAGGAGGCGTAACTAAAAAAGGTTTAAAAGTAGCAACAGCTTCAATCGCTGCTGCGGGCACTGCACTAGGAGGTCTAGGCCTTGCAGCCATCAAAACAGGAATGTCTTTTGAGAGCTCTTTTGCAGGAGTTAAGAAGACAGTAAATGCTTCCGATAAACAGCTCGCACAATTTAAGCAAGGCATCCGTGACATGGCGAAAGAGATGCCACAGTCTGCAGATGCTATAGCATCAGTTGCTGAGGCTGCGGGGCAGTTAGGCATAAAGAATAAAAATCTTATGTCTTTTACCCGGACTATGACCATGCTTGGCGATGCTACTAACATGTCGTCTGATGAGGCGGCGACATCCCTTGCAAGGCTCGCAAATATTACGGGCATGTCACAGAGTAAGTTCGGAAGACTAGGCTCTACTATAGTAGCCCTCGGAAATAACTTAGCCACAACCGAATCAGAAATTGTAGCTATGTCAATGAGGATTGCAGGTGCAGGGCATCAGGTAGGCATGACAGAGCCTGAAATAATGGCGTTCTCTGGTGCGCTATCCTCTGTCGGTATTGAAGCTGAAGCCGGTGGTACGGCTTTTTCATCGTTAATCTCTAAGATGAGCCTCGCAGCTCAAAAAGGTGGTGACGAGCTTTCACAATTTGCAAGGGTAGCAGGCATGAGCTCCAGTCAGTTCAAAGCAACTTTTGAAAAAGATGCGACTGGTGCAATCATAGCTTTCATAAAAGGCTTAGACAAAATAAGCAAAAATGGCGGGTCTGCAATAAAAACCCTTGATGAGATGGGGCTTTCAGATATCAGGATGAGAGATGCCTTGCTAAGAGCATCCGGTGCAAGTGATGTTTTCACTAAGGCACTATCCATCGGAAATACGGCTTGGGATGAAAACACCGCCCTGACAAAAGAAGCGAAGCAAAGATACGAAACCTTAGAGTCTAGGATACAAATATTCAAAAACACCTTAAAAGACATAGGTATATCCATATACGAGTCCGCAAACACTCCGCTTGGGGATATGGTGAAGGCTGCGACGAATGCTGCCAAAGGACTTTCTGAAGCCTTTGAAAAAGGTGGCATGCAGGGCTTGGCAAAAAATATAGGAAGCGTTTTAGCGGACGCTGTAACAGCTATAACTAACTATGCTCCTAATTTAATATCTGCGGGGGCTCAAACGATAAAAGCCTTAGTACAAGGCATATATGCCCACAGAGGTGAAATTGTAAGTGCGGGCGGTAAAATTGTTATGGCTCTAGCTTCAGGAATAGCTGACATGCTACCTACAGGGCTTGGCAACGCTTTTAGAAATTTAGCTAGGATCGCAATCGCAGTAGCAAAACCCCTGCTTAAGATTGCGGATCACCTTCTAAAGGTCGCAGCCGCCGCTTCAAATGTGATACCTGTCATACTAAGCACGGTCGCTGCGATGGCAGCCTACACCAAAATAACAAAGGTTTTAACAGCAGTTAAGGCAGCTCAAAAGGCTTTATCTGCTGCGATAAAAGGAACCGCGACTGCAGAAAAACAATCCATCCTAATTAGTAAGGCTGCGTCAGTAATTAAAACTTACCAAACGGCTAAAAATAATGCGATGGCTGCATCAACCAGAGTGCTTAGTGCTGCTACAAATAAAAACTCGGTTGCTACGGTAGCAAATACCGCAGCGATAGAAGCGCAAGGCATAGCTGCGGGGGTGGCAGCGGTCGCAACAAAAGCTCTCTCGGCTGCGATGGCTTTTATGGGCGGACCTGTAGGTCTAGCCATAGCCGGAATAGGAGCGCTAGTCGGCGTACTTATGCTTCTAGGCTCTAAGTCAGAAGACAGTGCTGAAAAGCAGATAAAAGCTAGCGAAAAGGTTATAAAAAGCGCCCAGAAGCAGAGAAAGGCATATGAGGATAACTTACAAGCAATAAAAAAGCAGAGGGATGCCGACATCGGGCAAATAGATATTGCGGTAAACCTTAAAAAGGAACTCGATGGGCTTGTAGATTCTAACGGTCGAGTAAAAAAAGGCTACGAGCAAAGGGCCCAGTTTATAGCCGGGCAGCTAAAAAAAGCTACCGGAATAGAGCTGTCGATGATGGACGGGGTTATACAAGGCTACGGTGAGCTCGGAAGAGCGATAGACACATACCTTGAAAAGAAGAAAGCAGAGACGATACTAAAATCTCAAGAAAAAACTTGGGAAGCGTCTCAAAAACATGTAAAGAAATTAACTGAAGAATACGTAAAGTTAACTAGGCAGATGGATGAGCATAACGAAAAAGCCGATTACTATAATAAAAAACAGACCGGCGATTTTGCGTATAATACAGTTCAAGCACAAAAACATCTAGACGAAGTGAAGAGGCTAGGAAAAGAACGTAAGAAGGTATCAAACGACATAAAAAAGTGTTCTATAGATGAACAAGAAACGCAGCAAATGCAGGCTGATTTTCTTGCTGGTAACTATGAGAAAATAAACAATTTTGTTGCGGGTCATGGTGCGAGGATGGTAGCAATCGAGACCATGAAACGTGGAGAGCTTATAAAGACAAGGGAAAAAGCTCAGTTCGAATTCGACGCCATGAAACAACTGTATAAAGACACACACAGCTCTTATGCTAAGACTACTATGGACGCTGCGAAACAAGAGCTTGATCTTATAGACCAGAAGATGAGCGGTATGGCGACAAGGACAAAAATCGGTGGTAAAAGCGTTATCGCTGAAACGGCGCGAGTAGCAAATGACGCACTCGCAGCTGCCAGGAGTAGAAACCCAGATTTTATCCAGACCGGTAGGGACATATCAAGCGGAATTGCTTCAGGTATAAGTGAAACTCTATGGAAAATATCAAATGCTGTAGTAGATGCTGTAGAAAAAGCGCGCAGGGCTGCAAGAAAGAAGTCAAAATCGCACTCACCGTCAAAACTCTTCAGAGATGATGTCGGCATGCCGATATCTGAAGGTATAGCTGTCGGTATCGATCAAGGATCTAAGCTAGTAGCAAAATCCGCTTCTGGTGCTATAGGCGAAGCATATAAGAGTGCAAAAAACAGCATCGGCTTTATGTCAGCTATGAAGAATCTTGACATACCAGCGCTTGGCGCAAAGTTCATGGGGGCTGTGGACTTACAGATGGCAAGTGTATCGATGCCTGCCATGAGAAATTTAGAAAAAAGAGACTCAGGCGAGGGAGCGAACATCGTTCAGAATATAAATATCTATCAGCCGGTTAACTCCCCTGCAGAAACCGCTAAGGCTATACGTAGGGAAGCAGTCGTGTTAGGTCTCGCTGGGAGGTAATGAAAATGGATAAGTTAGTTAAGATAACTGCTGTTAGATCTGACGGAAGACGCTTCAGCTATGAAAATGATGACTGGGGGATTCTAAGCGTTGACGGTATAGACTTCCCCGGGATTGAAATTTTCACGAAACGTCGTGGCTTTGGACACGGTGATATAGTCACGGGCAAAAGAAAAAGTTCAAGGGAAATCATTATATCAGCAAGCGAAAAGAATTACACCCCTGAGTCATGTGACAGGGAAAGTGCTATAGGCTTTCATAATGCAAACTATAAATTTAACTTAATTATAAAGTATTTAAACTTGGTAAGGATAGCAAAAGACTGCGAAATAAAACTGGCTAGGTATCCTACAGGAAATGTTTACGACTGCCCGGAATTTGCAGTAACTTACTTATCCCCATATGCTGATTTCTTCGCTGACAGCTCGGAGCTTAGTAGCTTCGTGACAACTAAAGCTTTATGGCATGATACAAGAATTTATAAAGGCTCGGGGCTTGCTTTTGGTGAGATAGCAAAGACATCAGAAATAATTTTAAATTATCTCGGAAGTGAGCCGTGCCCAGTAAATATCAAAATCAATGCTTCGGGCTATGTAGATGGCATAAAGGTCGCAGTTGGAGGAAAGACGCTTGATATCAATATAAGCCTTTACTCAGGGGACGTACTCATCATTGATGGCGAAAATAGAGAGATAAGGAAAAACGGAACTTTAATCCCTGAGTCAAGCTACGATATGCTTACGCTCATAGAGCTCAGGCTAAGATACGGCGACAATACCGTGCTTGTAGATAGTGAAGGAAATACAGCTTTTACTGCTGAGCTTACATATACAGGGAGGTACGGCGGGCTATGATAAGCTACTACGATAAATACGGAGAAAAACTTAAGTATATAGACTTTATTGAGCTTCAGTGGAACAGAAAATATCATGAAGCGGGAAACTTTGTTTTGTACATGCCAGCGTCTTTGTATGATGAAAGAATTAAGTACATAAAAAACAGCGGGAGACCCGAAACTGGGATAGTGCAAAAGGTTGTATATGAGAAAGAATCTTACGGCGACTTTGTGACCCTTTCAGGGTCTTTCATAGAAAAACTTTTAGACTTTAATATGACGTCATCTTCTTTCACAAATAATATCGCTGGGTCGGGAGCTACTGAAGAAAGAAAGTATACAGAGAGGTTTTTAAAATATCTTCTTTGTAACTATTTCTCGCAGTTTGATAAAGCCTTATACAACGACCTATCCTCGGAACACTACGATGGAGATGTTTGGTCTCAGCCAAATCTTTACTGCACGCATGTAGAAAAAGGCGAGTACCCAAGAAACCGAACTTTTGACCTTAAGCCTTTTACTTATATAGGTCAGTGGATTTATGGGATGCTTCAAAAAGATGGCTACTCTTACACATGCTATCCGGTCTTTAACCCTAACGGGAAGGCTAAGGAAGGCACTGAGCCACTAATCGGTATCAGCCTTAAATGCTGGTCTGGAAGAGACTTATCAGATAAAGTGTTTTTCGGCCATGCGTGGGGCAATGTAGAAAAGATAGACTATACTTTTGACGACAGCGCAGCGGTCCCTATGTATGTAGGAATTCAAGAAATCCCGGAAGAAATTAAAAACTACTCCGGGGTTTCTTATATATACTGGGAAAATGGCACAAAAAAGGTTATAAAAGAGAATTATTTTTATGATGTAAACTTTAAAATAAATATCGGTAAATCTTATCCTTGCAAGGCTATAGATACAGCTGTGTCTGATATCAAAGCTAATAATGAATCTACAGTAAGATCGTCAATGAAAGAGGCTATGAAACTTGATATGTTAAACAACTACATTGCTGAAACCATATCATGCACAGCTTTGCAAAACCGCTTTTTTTATCTTAAAGATTACGACTTAGGGGATAAGTGTACCGTCGTCATAGATGAAATCGAAAAGCAGTACAAGGCTAGAATCGTTGCAATTAATGAGGTCCATAGAGATAATCTAGTGGATATTGAGGTGGTTCTTGGAACTCCGAAGAAACAGAAATATAGAAAGGTGTTGATTTAAATGTATAGTTTTCCTTTTGAATCAAAAAATACCGGGACTAACTCATCCCCCGAGTGGGACAGGGCTATAACGGCGGAAAATGAAAGAGATTTTAATAAATTATGTTGGACTAATGGTGTTTTTACTACCCCTGTGACAAGCCTGATGGTTAGACCCGGCGGAGGTATGAGTATAGAGGTTATGCCAGGTGGATGTCACATAGAAGGTGCTAGAGGGTATGAGAAGAATTTACGCAGAATGTCTATAGCTAGTGCTTCTAGTAATCTCTCTAGGATAGACCGTATAATCGTGAGGTTTGACACCGCAGAGCCGGTCAGATCTATAGAAATTTATAAAAAGGAAGGAGTCCCATCAACGACTCCTTTTCCACAAGATATCATAAGGCAGTCAAACTACTACGAGCTTGTACTAGCTGATATCAGGATCCCGGCTGGTGCAACTGAAATAACAAATACTTGTATCACAGACCAGCGGGCTAATTCAGACCTTTGCGGGATGGTGCTTCCTGCTATACCTTTTGAAAAGCAGTCAGAAGACTTATGGAAGCAACTAAAAGACGGCGTGTCACTAGTAGAGTCAGCACTTGACGGCACTACAGCAGGGACGCTAAATAATCGGATCAGCACTGTAGAGGCTGACCTTGATAGCAAAATCACAAATGTAAAAAGAGATGTTACGAGTACAAAAAGCGATGTTGTGGACGTACAAAATGATTTAGAGCAAATAGCAAAAAAATTAGGAAAAGATTGGATTATTGAGACAAGCACTATAGACGGCTGGACGGTGGAAAAGTGGCAAAGCGGGAAGATGGTGCAGAGGCTATACAAGGGGAAAGACCTTGCCGGATGGAGTGATGTTCCTTATATGCCCAACGCAAAAACGTCAGCAAAAACATACATTTTTCCCGTACCTTTTAAAGACGTCCCTATGGCCTTAGCCTCTGCGACTGGGGGATCAGGAATTGGCATGGGGGTGACCACACATAATTCAGCTACCGGCACAACTCTTCATGTCACAGGGTCACAGTCTTGCACGGCTAACGGGGGTTACGCCATCTCAATACTAGCAATCGGGAAATGGAAATAAAAAATTATGAACACATTGCAAATTTTATCAGTAGCCATACCTATACTACTAGGCTTTTACAGCCTCGGAAAAATCTTAAAGGTGTGGCTCAAAAACTTTGAAAAAAAGATAGAAGAAAGATATCAAGCTAAGGCGGACTATGACAGCTTGCTTAAGACTATAGAAAAGCTTCAGGAAGCGTCAGACGAAAACTTTAAGATGCTAGGTATCGAGTCTCAAGGAACTTTAGCCCTCCTACGGTACAGGCTAAAAGAGGAAATCTCACTTGCTATGGAAAGAGGCTATACTACGACTACAGAGTACGAAGTGATAAGTGATATGCATAGTGCGTATAAAGCCTTAGGCGGAAATCATATGGTGCATCACTTATACGAGGACTACTGCGATCTTGATATCGGAAAGGCTTAAACTTCCGGGGAAACCCCCGGTTTTTTTATATAAGAGAAAGGAGAAAAGTATGTGTAAAAAGTGGATCAAGGCTTCAGGGATAAGAGCACTTAAAACTATAGCACAGACAGCGGTCGCAACAATCGGTACATCTGCCTTAATTACAGATGTAAACTGGACGATGGTAATTTCTGCTTCTGTCTTGGCTGGAGTGCTTTCAATTTTAACCTCCCTTGCGGGGCTTCCTGAAGTAGATGAGAAAGGAGGAAAGTAGTGAAAAGAAGTCAGATGGTAAGCTATGTATCAGGGCTTGTCGGAAGAAGGATAGACGTAGATGGCTGGTACGGGGCGCAGTGCGTTGACCTCATCATGCACGTATGCGAGAGGTTCTTCGGGTATAGACCGAGAGGAAATGCAATCGAGTATACCGCAAACTCCCTGCCCGCAGGCTTTAAAAGATACTCAAAAGGGCAAGCAAGGGTAGAACCTGGTGATATACTCGTATGGAAGTGGGGTGCTTGGGATAGATATGGACATATAGGCGTATGCACATCGTATGATGGCGTAAACATCACGTCTGTCGAACAAAATGTTGACAGCGGTTCACTTACTATGGGCGGACCTGCAAGATACAGGACTAGAACTGATGCGTGCCTTGTGTCAATCATCAAGCCTCCATATGAAGCTGAGAGCGTACCGCAAAGGGCTTGGTCGAGAGTGCCAGAAAAAGCTACCTTTACGCTTACGGTGGATAGCATAAATGTTAGAAGTGAACCTACTCTAAAAGCCCCAATTTTAGCTTCCTATAGAAAAGGCGAATCTGTACACTACGACAGCTACTGCATAGCTAATGGGTACGTCTGGATATCGTATATAGGTAGAAGCGGTCAAAGAAGGTACCTCGCTATCGGTGAGCATAACGGATATAGACGTACAAGCGTATGGGGTACTTTTAGGTAAATTAATTTTTTAAGTTAAAAAGACAAATACGTAAAAAACATGAAGTGAAGTGTAAAAGGGAGCTAAATGCTCCCTTTTTTTATTTCTATAAAAGGTATACGCCCTTTTGCTATGGTGGAGTGTTATTTGTACCACACATTGTACCACACTTATGGGACATTTTAGGCGGGTTTGGGAAGTTTTAAAGGCAGATTCCGGAGAAAAATCATAAAAGCAAAAACCCTTGAATGACTGTAAAATACAGTGTTTTCAAGGGCTTTTTTAATTGGTATCGCCTAGGGGGGTCGAACCCCTGATTCAGCCGTGAGAGGATTAGAGGAAACGGCTAAATTTCAATGTTCTTGCCCGCTTGTACCGCGCCTTGTACCACATCTATGTAATTTTTAAGCTTGTCGGCTGCCTCTTTTATGTCTTCATCACCTACATGTGTATAAACGTTTGCGGTGGTAGTAATTGAGGCATGTCCCATGAGTTTTTGTGCAATCCTTATATCCACACCCGCCCTTGCAAGGTCTGTGCAGTATGTATGCCTAAGGCAGTAAGGAACAAGGTCGTCAGCTATAGGATAGGGCGGTAAAAGCTCATTTCTGTATACTTCGCACCCGGCGACGATGTTGAGCTGTCTTTTGAAGCTTTTCCATAAGTTACTTCTTCCTGTCTCGTCAAACTTCTTTCCCGCACCATTTTTAAAAATGTATTCTCCAGGCTCTAAATTTAGCTCTGATGATAAGTGCAGAGGAATAGGCACTTTCCTATAGGCGTTTTTTGTCTTCGTGCCACGGACTATGATCATACCGTCTTTTATATCGTCTCCCTTAAGCTCTGCCACTTCGGAGGGTCTGAGCCCACAGTATAACATAACTTTAAAAAATTTATATCTATACTCAAGCTTTGCAGTCTCCAGGATATACGCTCTTTCCTCATCTGTCACAGAGCGCCTGGTAGTTTTAGTGCCACGGGGCATAGTTAGATATTTTGCTGGATTTTCTAAAACTAGTTTATTTTCAACAGCTTTATCAAAAATGGCGCTCATGCTTTGCTTGATTTTCTTTATATAGTCTACAGAGTAGCCATCTAAGCTGTTTAGTATCTCCTGGCAGTGGATAGGCTTGATATCTTGCAGAGGCATTTGTCCAAGCCTTGAAATTAACTGTTTTTCTATCTTATATTTCCAGTTTTTTAAAGTAATTTCCTTGCAGTTGACTTTGTAAGTATTAGCATAAACTTTGTACCAGGAGGAAAGTGTAGTGTTTGGCGACAAGATGACACGCGACTCTTCCAGATCACGCTTTTTATTTGCCATCTTAGTATACACTTCTTTTTCAGTTTTACCGCAGACGTAGTAGCGCTTACCTGCATGGGTGAAAGTTTTTTGTATATACTCACGTCTTGCCATGATAGCCTCCTAGATATTCATTTCTCTTTATAGTAATTTTAAAACTTCTTCTGAAACATTATCGTTGTATTTCCGTATTAGTCTAGCAAGGCGCCCCCTCATTTTGCCTTTTTCTCCATCGTCATAGACTCCATTTTTTATCGCTGCGACGCACACTTCAATGCCTTCTTCATATCTGCATTGCTTTTCATATATCATGGCAAGTCTTTTGTATGCAGGCACAGATGAAGGCATTTCCTCTCCATATGGTTGGCAGGCTTCCTTAAATCTCATGTAGTCAACGATGTTTTGCTTGCATAAATCTATTAAACTGTCAACTGCTTCACCTTCGGTAATCCTTAAATTATAAAGCACCGAATATTGCTCTTCCAATTTCTCTAAATTATCATAATATATCTTGCTAAGATAAATTACATTTGGGTCATCATATGCCCAACGACTTTCTTCATTATAATAGCTAGATGAATAGCCCGCTTCCGCCTGTTTTTCTTCCCATTCTTTCTGTTTTTCAAATAACCATTTAATAATGCCCAACTACTTTCCTCCTTATAAGAGATCACCTTGTGTACGGATAATCCCTTCCTTGTGCTAGTGGCTTAATATGATGACATTTAATCACCGCTTTCTAATTTCTTCTTTTTTTCTTTTTTATAAATCCACGTGCCTTCATCTCCCACTTTGTATACAAGCCTGTTGTTTTTTAAATCTATTTTATACTCTCTGATAGGTTCTTCTGGGTCATCAATCGAAAATAAAATTGAGTCGTCTGTAAGTTCCCAACTTCCTTCATATACATTATCCATTAAAATGATATCGCCTGTCTCCTCATCTTTGAGGAATAGGTAGTTAAGGAGCAGTTCCACTGATTCAGGATAGGTTTTTTGCATATATGCTTCATATTTTTTCATTTCTTTAACAGCAAGATCAAAGTCTTCCGGGTAAGATTGATCTGATTTCATTATGGCAACGCATCTCCAGGCACCAACATAATCTTCCTTTTTAGGCTTTTCACTCTTACTCTTAGTGTCCCCACAAGCGACAAGTGAAAAGGAGACAGCTAGTACTAACATAAGTACAAGAATTTTCTTCATTGTTAAAATTCCCTTCTTGGACAATAGAGTATACTTACAGTTCTTCAATATTATGCTTTTACTTTTTTCTTTGTAGCTCTAGCAATCTTTCTTTTGTACTCCGGCGTCTTTTCGTCATCCAGTGCATCCCTTTTTAATACATCATTTACTAGCATTTGATAAATTTCATCGCTACTTACTTTTGTATCTGCAGATACTTTTCTTAGAGTTCTTTTGATAGCGTTTATAACATCATCATGCAAAATGATTTGCGCTAACATAGGGGGATTTACGAGCTTCTTTTGGGCGTGATACTCATCTAAAGAGTTCCCTTTTTTGCCTATGGCTTCTTTGGATAGCATAAACAGGTAGCATATATCATCAGCATTAGTCGCTTTCAAATCGTGCATATTAAACTCATATACTAGCTCATGTTCAACAGGTTTACTAAATATAATCTTATATATTTTCCATGTTTCACCATTAGTTAAAATCACCCAATCTATGCCTGCGTTAGATCCGTAATCGGTAGCCTGCTTTAAATGATTATCTCTAAGATTAGTAGCAATTGACTTGACCTCAATTAAAATTTTCACAACACCGTCTATACGAATAGCTAAATCACAGAAAGTTTTTTTGATAGCAAACTCTGATGTAATATCGGTATACTTATCATATCCAAATATGTCGGACAGCATATCAACAATTATTGTTACGGTATCACTTTCGTTTAGATCCTGCTTCTCCGCCCTTGTAAGGATTGGCTTGTACTTTTTTAGGCTATCGGAAAACCTCTTTTTTACTTTTACTGGAACACTTGCCATAGTAACTTCCTTTCTTTAATAACATAAAAAATTTATAATTCCCTGATGACTTTTCTAACAACACCCTCTATTCTGACCGGTAAGTTGTTAATCTCTTCAGCTGAAAAAAAGCGAGGCTCATATACGCTTACGTTATCTGCAAGTAAAAGCATTCCCTCTTTTTTAAACTGAACACGCTTTAATGTAGCTTCCTCTCCATTTATCTTGACAAGGGCAATTTGCCTTTTATAGTCAATAGTATTTTGAGCTGAAATGACGACTAAATCATCATCTAAAAGTGTAGGCTCCATCGAACGTCCTACCACCCTAAATAAAAATTCATCATCCGCGAGATTCATAAGATATGTGTCAGATGGATAGGAATCATTAATACGCCCCTCGCCTGCAGCTGCCTCGTAGACAGGTGCACTATCAATGCCCATTAAATATTGAATAGAAACACCTAAGACTAGCGACAGTTTTTCTAAAGCCTTTTGTTTAGGAAAATATCTACCAGCAAGATAAGAGCTAAATGCGCCTTTGTTTATGCCTGCTTTTTCACAAACTTCGGTTTGAGTGAGCTCAGACTTTTCAAAAGCAAGTTTCAAACGTTTTGTTCTAATATCCATGATCTACTCCTTCTCTCTGATGACATTATAGGCTTGATTTTTTAGAAAAGCAAACATTTTTTTTAGAAAAACAAAAAAATGCCTTGACACGCAATATCCCGTGCTATATAATTTAGAAAACTAAAAAGAAAGGAGAAGAGATGAATTATAATTACAGTAAACTTAAAGGTAAAATAAAAGAGCACTTTAACACGCAAGAAGAATTTGCAAAAGCCTTGGGAATCGGAGCTTCAACACTTAATTTGAAGTTAAACAATAAAACTGAGTGGTCGCAAGATGAAATGAGAGAGGCTCTAAAATTGCTTAATGTTAGTGAAGGACAAATAGAAAAATATTTTTTTACCCATAAAATTTAGAAAACTAAAAAATGAAGGAGTTAAGCAATGACTAAATATGAATTAGAAGAAAGAATAAAATACTTAGAAGGCATTACCTACGATGAGTGGAAGAAAATATCAACTGCAGTTAATAGATATTTTGATGAACAAATCCGTGAATCTCAAAAGAAAATGAAACTCACGGAATCTAAGAGAGTAAATCAACTTATCCATTCACAATTTGGATAAAAGTAGGATTGATTCTCCATCGATCACCCTTATAAATAATGTGAACATAATCGAGGAAATAGTAATTATGTTCTTGGTCATTTTCAAGGCGTGAGTGGGGTGCCCAAATATCAGCACCTTCTTTCCACCAATCATAAGGGGATTGAACACATTCGCCTATAGTGCAGTTTGGATCATCAGTTAAGCATACCCAACTACCTGCAAGGCAAGCGAAAATTTTAACCATTTTGATAACCTCCTTTCATAAATATAGGGAGATTATATCACGAATAGAAATGAGGAATACGAGATCACAATGTGTAGTTCAGAGAAAATATTACAGATTATTCAAAAAGAAATAAAAAAGCAGTGCATATCAGACAAAGAACTTGCTAATAAAGCAGGATGCACGGCAAGGTATATCAACTATTTGAAGAAAGGTGAACAGAAGGATATAGGAATCGACTATGCGGACAGAATGTTAAAGGCACTAGGAGTTAGCGTAGTACTTGGACAGGAAAGGGAAGAACCACGATGACAAAAACAGAAATAAAAAAAGACCTTATGGCTCTGACTGGGAAAATGGTCATAACAGCACCGCAACTAGCGAAATGTATGGGGCTTAGAGAGTCACTAGCGTATGACCTTTGCAGAGGTTGTAATTATGACCCTAGAAGCAAAGGCAAGCAGAAAAACTACTATATATCAGATGTGTCAGAAAGACTGGCAGAAAGGAGGATGCTTTGAAAAAGTATAAATTAAAAAAGTATAGAGTGGCTTACTTCTTCATGTACTGGGTAGTGCCAGCTTTAGTACTAGCTTTTCTATCGATGGACGTGGATATGACGCTTGCGGACATGAAAAAAGATAGCCCAAGTGACTTTGTAAAAGTCGCAAGCGAAGTACCTAGCGTAAAGACACCTGAGCAAAAAGACTATATAGACCGTATAGCTGAAGCATACAAGCTAGACCCGAAAGTGGTAAAAGCGATTATAAAGGTTGAGTCGGGCGGTGATGAAAATGCGGTCGGTGACAATGGCAACAGCGTCGGTCTTATGCAGATACAGCCCAGATTTAATGCTCACCGCTTAAAAGAGGGGGAAAGCCTACTAGACCCACAGGTAAATATCCGGGTTGGATGTGAGCTTTTATCAGAGCTTATGGAAAAGTACGGCACACTTGACGAGGCACTAACTGCATATAACGCTGGTCATGATACAGGAAACAGAGAATATGCAAATCGAGTTTATGAGGAGATGAAAAATAAAAACGAGCCTACCCGTGACTGAATAGACTCATCTCGTAATTTATTACCCAACACGTGCTGCAAACGCTAGATATATTTCAGGGAAATAGCTTGAACTATTCGCCAAATAGCAACTCGTTTCCCTAATGATTGCCACAATCAAATTGGCATTTTGGTTGCTTCAATCACAGTACATCTATTGTTCTGCTAGAGTCACCTAGCAGTCTTGGCACGACGCTTCACTTTTACTGTTTACGTAGCGTTAAACGCACTTGGATACGAAATATTAATCATAAAAAGGAAGATGATGAAATGATAACAGATTATCCCAACCGCAGATATAAAAAATATTATATGAGATAAATTGCACAGTTGAAAAAGAATTGAGGAGACTAAATTAATGGGAATTATGGAAATGTTTGCACTAAGCCACATGTGCATTGGCATAGCAGTAGGAGTAATAAGTGCGAAAATTACAGCACTTACTATAAAGGATAGGGAGATGAAAAATGAGAGCGAACCTAAAGAAAGCCCGTCAGGAACTAGGCAAGACCCAGCAGGCGATGGCAGATGAACTAAATATATCACTTATATATTATCAAAAGATTGAAGCAGGCGAGCGCACGGGTGATTTCACAATATGGGACAAACTCGAAGACATCACAGGGATTCACCAGAGAGTTCTTCGTGAGTGTCAATCCACAAATCACGACCTAAGAGCCAGTCAATAGATACATCGTAAAAATCAGCGATTTTAACAAGTGTATCAAGTGATGGCGAGCGAGTGCCTTGTTCATACTTTTGATAAGCATTAAGAGTTATATCAAGTTTATTGGCAATTTCTTGTTGAGTATATCCACGTAATACTCGTGATTCTTTTAGCCGTTTTGAAAACACAAAAACCTCCTAAAATAAATGCTTGACTTTATATACAAATTGTATTATCATAAAACAAACTTACAACATACACTATATATATATACGATTCGGAGGTATAAAAATGGAACAGATAGCAAATGAAGTAAAAGCATTAGTTGCAGAAAATGAAAAACTAAGACAGGTAGTAGAGGACTTTACAAGAGATTTTGAAAGGTCAGAGAAAAAGCCAATGGCGTGCAAGTACTGCATATATTACATGAGGCATTATATTCAGTCTAGAGGCAGATTCATGGAAGTAGCATACGGGCACTGCACTAGAGGGAGAGCAGTTAAGAAATCAAAAAACAGCGATGACAGCTGTAAATATTTTGAGATGGGACACTATGAATTGAAAGGAGAAAGATATGGACGCTAAGCAAACCGTTATATTTGCGATAGTTAGTGTAACAGCAGGATTTATAGCAAGTGGGGTGGTGATATGGAAAGCAATATCGATGTTACTAAGCTAAAAAAGAAAGGCACCCCGAAAGGCGCCAATCAAAAAAACCGACTAAATTGTATCACAGGGAGGTAGCGAATGCAAAATTATAAAGAAAAATTAGTATCCCTACTATCAGAGAATCCAGTGAGTAGAAAGTGTTTAATCACGAAACTGGGGTTAAGCGATAGAGCAGTAAGAAATCTGATCACAGAACTTAGATATCAAGGTATACCTATTTGTAGTAGTAGCCAGGCAGACGGATACTGGCTTGCAAGAAATAAAAAGGAAATAGAGCAGACGGCTAGAGAATATAGAAGTAGAGCCATTAAGCAGCTCAAAATTGCCGATAGAATGCTGTCATTTCCTATTGATGGTCAAGTGGAGATGAAAGATATATGTCAGTCGAAATGAAGGTGTTTTCTAGCCGCAAAGAATGGCTTACTGCAAGAGATCGAATAGGCGGGTCTGATGCTGCTACTATTCTTGGGCTTAATCCTTACACAGACAATCAAAAATTGTGGGAAATCAAGACTGGCAAATTAGTACCAGAAGACATATCAGAGAAACCCTATGTAAAGTATGGAACATTAGCAGAAGCACCACTAAGAGAGTTATTTGCACTAGACTTTCCAGAATACAAAATAGGTTATGAAGAAAATAACATGTTTGTTAATAGTAAGTATCCATTTGCTCATGCAAGCCTTGATGGCTGGGTAAAGGATCCTGATGGAAGAGTAGGAGTACTAGAGATCAAGACAACAGAGATCTTAAAATCCATGCAAAAGGAAAAGTGGAAAGATAGAGTACCAGACAACTACTATATACAGCTACTTCACAATATGTTAGTAACGGATTTTGAATTTGCTATCTTAAAGGCACAACTAAAATACAGTTATAACAATGACGTGTTTTTACACACTAGACACTACAAAATAGAACGATCAGATGTAATTGAAGATATTGAGTTATTAAAGCAGAAAGAGTTAGAGTTTTGGCAGTATGTTAGAGAGAACAAAAGACCACCTCTAGTGCTGCCTCAAATATAAAAGGAGAGAAAAATGGAATTAATAATTAAAGAGTGGAAAACCCCAGAGATCATTAACTTTAACTTTGAGGAGTTAAAAAAAGAGATTACAGCAAAATCAGCATTGTATAAAAACATGGCTTATACCGATGAAACCATAAAAGAGGCTAAGGCTGATAGAGCGGCACTTAACAAATTTATTACAGCACTTGAAGACAAGCGTAAGGAAGTAAAAAAGCAGTGCCTAGAACCATATAATCAGTTTGAGAAGCAAATTAAAGAGCTTGTAGCAATTATTGATGAGCCTGTAAAACTGATAGGAACACAAATCACAGACTTTGAGGATCGAGAGAAAGAGAAGAAAAAAGAGAAAATAACAGAGTTATTTAATAACATAGGATTTCAGCCATTTGTAAAACTAGAGCAAATCTTCGACTCTAAATGGCTTAATAAGTCTGTAAGTCTTAAATCTATTGAAGACGAGCTAAACAGCGTGCTGTATCAAGTTGCCCATGATGTTTCTGCTATAAATGCGTCGCCTGAGTTCAGCTTTGAGGCTATGGAGCACTATAAGAAAACTTTAGATCTATCCGCTGCAATCGCTGAAGGTCAAAGGCTGTCTGATATACAAAAGCGAAAACTTGAGCATGAAGCAAAGATGAAAGAACTTGAAGAACAAAAGGCAAAGGAAGCAAATGTTGAAAAAGAGGAAGCAAATGCTGAAGATAGCCAATATGTTGAAGCAGAGATTGTGGAAGATGATAAACCGCAAGAACTACCAAAGCAGTGGATCAAGTTCGAAGCACTATTATCAACAGATGATGCACTTGCACTGAGAGCATTTTGTGATAGCAGGGAAATAGTAATAAAAAGTATAAAATAGTAAAAAAGGAGAACTTATTATGGCAGTTAGAAACAGTTTAACAAAGCAAAATAGTAGACTAGGCATAGGAGCCTATCTATCACAGGATGCCGTTAAGGCACGTATCAATGAGGTTGTAGGTGGAAAGGATGGGCAGAGGCTCATCACAGCGATAATATCTGCTACAACAGCAAATAAATCACTCCAGGAGTGCAGCAATCAATCCATTTTAAGTGCGGCACTTGTTGGTGAAAGCTTGAAACTATCACCATCGCCACAACTTGGTCAATACTACATGGTCCCATTCAAAAATAACAAACATCAAATTACTGAAGCACAATTTCAGCTTGGGTACAAAGGATATATACAACTTGCCCTAAGATCAGGGCAGTATAAAAAGTTAAATGTAATGGCAATTAAGGAAGGGGAATTAGTAAGTTTTAACCCACTTGAAGAAGACATTGAAGTTAATCTCATCCAGGACGAAAGAGAAAGGGAAGAAGCAAAGACAATCGGATATTATGCGATGTTTGAGTATCTCAATGGATTTAAAAAAGCAATGTACTGGAGCCGTGAAAAAATGGAAAGCCATGCACTCAAATACTCTAAAGGCTACCAGGTAAAGAAGGGATATACCTTCTGGGAGAAAGATTTTGATGGTATGGCATACAAAACCATGTTAAGGCAGTTAATATCCAAGTGGGGGATTATGAGCATTGATATGCAGACTGCACTAGATAGCGATATGGCAGTTATTAACGATGACGGTACAAAGAACTATGTTGAGAATAACGACGACTTTATATCAGAAGAAAACGTTGTGTACGCTGAAGCGGAAGTAAAAGAAGATAATGTTGAAAATGTCCCAGATAAAGAAATTACAGGCAATGAAGAGAATGCAGATGACATATCAAAAGCATTGTTTGGATAGAGAGGCTTTATATGAATAGTGTTGCATTAATTGGAAGACTTACAAGAGATCCTGAACTTAGATACACATCGAATAATCAGATGGCTGTAGCAAATTTTACTTTAGCAATTAATAGACCTGTTAAACAAGGTCAAGAAAAACAAGCGGATTTTCCGAGGGTTACTGTCTTTGGAAAGCAGGCTGAGAACTGCGAGAAGTATCTTGTCCAAGGCAGGCTAGTGGCAATTCAGGGAAGGATACAAACTGGCAGTTATAAAAATAAAAATGGAGACACCGTCTACACTACAGATGTTATAGCAGATAGAGTGCAGTTCCTTGAGTATGGCAATAATAAACCCCCTCAACAAACACAAGATGCACAAAGTAATAATAACTATATTCCGCCAGGTTATGAGGCTGTAGAAGATGATCTACCGTTTTAGATATGGTTATATTTGAAGTACCAGGAAGACCACAAGGGAAAGCAAGAGCGAGGACATTTTATAATCCTCGCCTTGGGCATTCCCAATCAGTTACACCACAAAATACCGTGCTTTATGAGAATTTGGTAAAACAGTGCTATTTAGCTGCAGAAAATAGCAATAAGAATAGATGGTTTAATAGTGAGCCATTAGAGATATTTATAGATGTCTATTATGAAATACCAAAAAGCACAACAAAAAAAGTAAGGGCAGAAATTGAGAAAGGGAAATTGTATCCCACAAAAAAGCCCGATGCGGATAACATAGCAAAAGTGATATGTGACGCGTTAAATAAAATCGCGTATAAAGACGATTCGCAAATTGTAAACTTATCTGTACGAAAATTGTATTCGACAGACAGACCAAAAGTAATGGTCAGAATTTTCAAGAAAGAGATTTTGTAATGAGTAGTAAAAACGGATATATTAAGCTTTATCGAAAGATGATTGATTGGGGTTGGTACCGTGATGCAAATGTAAAAATTCTATTTTTACACTTACTTCTTATAGCAAATTTTAAAGAGAGTAACTTTGAGGATTCTATCATTAAGCCAGGACAAATGATAACAAGCATAGGTTCTCTAGCAAAAGAGACAGGGTTAACAAGCCAGAATGTAAGGACTGCACTAGAAAAGCTAGAGACATCAAAAATAATAACAAAGCAATCAACAAGCCGATTTACTCTCATAACCATTGAAAATTGGGCGTTGTATCAAGAGGAAAATTCAAAAGTAACAAGCCAACTAACAAACAATCAACAAACTGCTAACAAACGACTAACAAACGACCAACAACATCATAAGAATGCTAAGAATAATAAGAATGCAAATAAGTGTGTGTGTAATAATAATATTAATAATATATATAAGGGCTCGCAAAAAACAAAAGGTCAGAGATCACACACACAGCCCTACGGCGAATTTCAAAATGTTTTTCTGCAGAAGTATGAGTATGAGCAATTGTGCCAGCGATACCTGCAGGTAGATCAGCTTATAGACAAAGTCAGCATTTGGCTAACAGAGCACGAAAGAAAAAATCACTATGCTTTGTGTCTTAAGTTTGCACGAAGTGATTCCTGGCCTAAAAAGAGCAAGAGCAGCTTGGAACGGGATAAGGCAGGTTCTGGAAAGAAAAAGCGACCAGAACCTATGCCAGAACAAATGCGGAAGAAGTATGGAATAAGAGAAAAGTAAAATCAAAGGGATTTATATAAGGATTGCGGAACTATGACAAGAACATGTAACTGTGCGGTGAAATGGGTTAAGGGTTTTACAGATGAGTTCTTTGTTGACAAGGAAAAACCGAGGATAGAAGTTGAGATGGAGGAAGTATGAAAGCAATAATTATAACCGCAATAATTTGTGTAACGCTTATTGAAATTGTGAGGATTGGAAACAAAAAATGAAAGACTGGATTGAGAACAATAAATCAGCACTTATCCGAAAGCGGTGGAAATGCTACTGGTAGGAAGGTGGTTTAATTGAGAAAGCCGAGAGTTGAAAATAAATATAATTTAAAGCCAAAGGATATAGAGCGAGCAGAGATACTTAACAGAGAACGGTTGAAAGAAAAACCATTTAGGAGAAATGACGTTGTAAAGGCATGGAGTTTATCAGAGTGGATTGGCGATGAGGCTGACAGAAAGTTTTGTACAGGGAATGAGTATAGAATACTTTTTTACGATTCAGGGAAAATCAAATTATCCTGCACGTGTATGGAACTACTATCATACAATTTTAAGACTTTTTTTGATCCAAACGAAATAGACCATGAGAACGATTTGATATTACAGGAAAAGCTACTAAATAGATTTAACTGGCTTATAGACGAAAGGATAGTAAAGATGTGAAAGCGAAAAAATGGGATCCCAATGCGAAGCCTTGATAAACGGGAGATCCAAGCCATCTGCACAAGTGTAACAAGATACAGAAGATGAGAAGGTTTATAATTTGGAACAAATTACGATATGTGGAATACCTTATAAGATTGTACCAACAGAAGACGTCTTTGATGTTGATACACATTTAGGACAAATCAATTATATAACGGGTGAAATAAGAGTGAATGAAAAATTGCAAGGTGAAATCTTGTATGAGACTCTCGCACATGAAATTATCCACGGAATACTGATGTATCTAGGGTACGAAAAAGAGTCTCAAGATGAACAGTTTGTACAGGCATTAGGGAACGCAATCAATCAGACTTTTAAGATAAAGGAGGTTGAGAATGAATAACCAGCTAGAAGATTATAGAATCGACTTTTGCGATTATGTATATGAACTCTTACAAGATGATATGGATAACACACGAGCTAACGCAATAATAGATTTGTACGACGAACTCTTGGATGTAACAGAACATTTAGAACGTGAAAACTTTGGTATGAAGATAACCATAAAAAACTTACAGGAAAGATTGAGCAAATTGCTTGATTATTGAGGTTGAGGAGAACGAGAATGAAAGCGAAAAAATGGGATCCAAAAACAAAAAAATATTATGACTATGATTTGCCTGAAGGAGCATGGCTATACAGCGATAATTTGGATAAAGTAATAATCTGTGCTCAGTGCGGAAGAAAAATGCTATTCGGAGATGGATATACATCAAGGCAAATACATACTGAGTACGGTTTTGGATATGCAGTATGTGAACAGTGCTATGAAAAAGAGTGGCGAGAGGAGCAAGAAAATGCTGAAACCGACAAAACCACTTGTGGAGTATGAAAAATATGGATTCAGATGATGATAGACGTGTATTCGTGGTTAGACGATGATCCGAGGATACATGCTAGACCAAACTGTAGATATCGAGATAGCAGAACTGCATTGGATATTATTTGCGAAATGGTAATAGAGGGGTTAATAAAGATTGAGTATTTTTAATAGTGGAGTAAATGAGAAAATGATTAAAACAGATAAGGTAATATATAGGACTAGAACTCAGGAGGAGTATGACTGGCTGATGGAGAAACTGGAAGAGGCAGAATGTAAGTGGGCTAGTGGAAATTTGCCGACAGCACCAGAAGAAGATAACAATTGGAGAGAATATTTCTCGGAGACTTGTCTATGTATTGATGACGAGAGGATCGTATTTGCGGGTTTTGATTTTTATAAAAATGAATCGGACTATATTGATTATGAATTTATCGAAGTATCAGACCTAATGGGTCAACCATACAAAGACACGAAAGGAAAACCAAAACTTTCCCTCGTACCACCACAGGTAATGTTTGATATTGCAGAGGTGCGAGAATATGGAAATGCTAAGTACCCTGATGGCGGTAAGGATAACTGGAAGAGGGTTGACATTAACGACTACAAAGATGCTTTACTAAGGCACACAATGAAGTACCTGCAAGACCCGAAAGGAAAAGACGAAGAAAGCGGGATAGAGCACTATAAGCACATGGCTTGCAACATCGCTTTTATATGCGAAATGGAAAAAGAGTGATGAAGTTTATCGATATGACAGACACCGAGATACTAAAACTATTCCTAATGGACTGCATAACAACAGACTTTATATGTGATGAGTTAGCTCCTAGTGAATGGTGCGAGAATCACTGCGGACATGGGCAGGATCGTCCGTATATAGAATGTGTAAGGAAATACTATTCAGAGTTAGCTAAACCACTTGAAGAGGGCAAGTAAGTCAGGGGGTAAAGGGTGAGTACCGTAAAAGAAAAGCTACAAGAAATACGAAAACTGGATAAAGCTATTAAATACAAACTTGAAGTGGCGGACGATTTAAGACACGGAAGATTCCCGTGCCTAACCTTAGACATGCTAGGTAGCAGAGGAACTTTTATAAGTAACCCCACAATGAAGACTGCACTAAAACTCGCTAAACTGGGCGAGCAGGTGGACGAGGACATTGATAGACTGTGCAAGTTAAAGGATGAAGGGGAAAAACTTTTACGGGAAAACCTAAATGCAACCGAATATGAAATTTGCTACTTACGCTATTTTAGATACAAACGCTGGGAGAAAATCGCAGAGGAAATGAGCTATTCTATAAGAGGCGTTCATAAGATTCACTCAAACGCTTTGATGAAGTTAGATAATTTACTAAGTAGAGAATATAAATTTTAGTTGCAATATTTAAGAAAACAATATATAATATCAATACAGGTAGAGATACACTGTATACTCGTGTAACTGGACATTTTGTCTAAGCGACTTTTTGAAGTCG
>QWCB01000705.1_pt1 | contig 35734 bp, 25 predicted proteins | sample 1972511 | NCBI WGS metagenome assembly QWCB01 (sample SAMN09866719, study PRJNA288562) | Human gut metagenome isolate term5_stool, whole genome shotgun sequencing... | isolation source: gut | host: Homo sapiens | place: USA: California | reverse complement strand
TAAGTATGGGAAGAGGAGGTACTCCTTGCGCAGATAGTGCTTGTCTACATCCATCAGTCGGTTGAAGATAGATCTCAGACTTAGCAAGAGCTCCGAGAGCGGATGCTCGCAATGCTCCCCTTTGATCTCTTTTGCCAAAGCATTGTACTCGGAGACTACCTCCCCTAGGGCTACATTCTCTGCTCTAAAGGTGTCAATGGGATGCCCCGCAGGCACCTCTTTAGCTCCACTCACATCTATAGCTCCCTCTAGGATCTCTGAGTGGTGGTCGCAAAAGATCTGTATCTCATCTGTCGATAGTAGTCCCTGATCTATTAGCTCCTGCTCCACAGCGACGACCTCTTGGTAGGGGATAGTGTGGAGGAGTGTGGAGAGTTGCCGCTTGAGAGCTTCGGGCTGCTCTCCTTGATGTAAGCGCAGGAGTATCTCTTTGAGCATCGTCTTGCGCTCATCTGGCGTGTTATGTAAGAATTCGCTCATATTTCACTGATCGTTTAACGTGAATTTATATTAGTCTAGCCAAGACATGATGGCTATCCCTTAGGCTAGTTGACCACTAGCAAATATACATATTTTGGTCAGATTATAAGAAATATATCCCCCGTAATTTCCGTTTGCTTCGTGAAGCTTTCCGATTTCCTTGGGAGAGATTGAAATCTGCGGAGATCTAAGAGTCGCTATGAAGTGCGGTTGTAGCACCATATTATGATGATTTATTCGTACATTTGTCTTTAACCGCGAGTAATGAATTCACCTTAAAGGAGACAATACATAATGAATGAATTGAGATGCAAGCGAATCTATGAAACTCCAGTTGAAACAGATGGGTTTCGCATTCTTGTGGACAAACTATGGCCGCGAGGGATGAAAAAGGAAAATGCTAAAATAGATTTATGGGCTAAGGAGATCACACCATCAGATGGACTTCGAAGATGGTTTTCCCATACTCCTGAAAAATATGATGAGTTTAAAAAGAGATACAGACAGGAATTGTCAGAGAACTCGGCATCACAAGAGTTTAAAGATTTGTGTGTGCAGAAGTTGCAAGATCACAACGTGACCCTTCTGTATGGCGCAAAAAGCGAGAAATGCAATCATGCTGTTGTTTTGAAAGAGTGGTTGGAAGAACATATACACCAGTAAGAAAAAGTTGATATGTTTGAGATTGCAGGGGCGATTGACTCGCTTGACTCGTTTGACGGCTATCTTACACCCTTCACCCTCCAAAAACGTTTAGGACACTATTGATGAAATAACTATTTTGCGGTGAACCCTTTGTACTTATGGGGATAATTCTCTATCTTTGTAATGAATTATATAGACTTTCCAACCAAATTCAATACTGACAGTTTATGAAAGATGTAGCTACTATCCTGAAAGAGACCAAAAAGGCGATGAGCGAGACCATCGACTTCCTAGATGACAAATTGGCTAAGATACGTGCCGGCAAAGCGAATCCCAAATTGCTTGATGATATCCGTGTCAATTATTATGGCAATCCTACCCCACTCAATAATGTGGCGAATGTATCGGTGCCAGATGCTAAGACGATCATCATCACCCCTTGGGAGAAGAATATCATCCGCGATATTGAGAAGGCGATTATTGATTCCGACCTCGGCATTATGCCTGAGAATAATGGCGACTTGATCCGAATTGGAATGCCACCACTCACCGAGGAGCGTCGTCGCGACCTAGCAAAGCAAGTGAAGGGTGAGGCGGAGCAGGCCAAGGTGAGTGTACGCAACGCTCGCCGTGATGCGATTGATACGCTCAAGAAGCAGGTGAAGGATGGCATGCCTGAGGATGTCTCTAAGTCTGCTGAGGGTGATATCCAGAAGATGCACGACGACTTTATCAAGAAGATTGATCAACTCTTTGCCGCTAAGGAAAAGGAGATAATGACCGTATAACTACGATGCCATGACCGGCTTAGTTATCCAAAATAGAGGGAGTCTGTACCAAGTAAAGGTGGCAGGTGGTGAGAGCTATAGCTGCAAGCTCAAGGGAAGTTTCAAGGTGAATGATATCCAGACCACCAACCCTGTGGCGGTGGGTGATGTCGTGGATTTTGATCTCCCCGAGGCGATAGAAGAGGCGAAGGGGCAAGAGCATTTGGGGTGGATCACTAAGATCCATCCGCGTACCAATTACATTATCCGTCGCTCCTCCAACCTCTCCAAGCAAGCACATATCTTAGGTGCCAACCTGAGTAGAGCCCTCCTTTTGGTTACGGTCAATTATCCAGTTACCTCCACTACATTTATTGATCGGTTTTTAGCTACAGCCGAGGCGTATCGGGTGGAGGCAGCCCTTGTCTTTAATAAAGCGGACCGCTATAATGACCACGAAGAGCGTAAGCTCAATGAGCTGATGACACTCTACGAGGGGTTGGGCTACCGCTGTTTCAAGATATCGGCGAAGCATGAGCAGGGGATGGAGGCACTGAAGGAGTATATCTGCACAGGCATCACCTTGCTTAGCGGGCACTCGGGAGTGGGAAAGTCCACCTTTATCAATGCCCTAGTGCCCGGTGCCAATCTCCGTACTCAGGATATCTCCGAGGCACACAATATGGGGGTGCACACCACTACCTTCTCCGAGATGATCCCCTACGGTACTGAGCCCGATACCTATCTCATTGATACTCCTGGCATCAAGGGATTTGGCACGATAGAGTTTGAGCGCGAAGGGGTGAGCCACTACTTCCGAGAGATCTTTGAGCTGGGGAAGCAGTGCCATTTCCACAATTGCACCCACACGCACGAACCTAAGTGTGCCGTCTGTGAGGGGCTCAACAGAGGCACCATCGCACGCTCTAGATACAAGAGCTACCTCAGTATCTTGCAGGATGAGGATGAAGGGAAGTACCGTCTGTAAAGGGGTATAAACTCCTCTTCCAAACAAACCTTCTCCAAATAGTCACGTCTAAGAGTTATGAATAAGTATATTTGGAGTTTACTGGCCCTTGCCTGCTCCTATCTGGGAGCTGTAGCACAGCAGCGGACAAAGGGCGATAACTACGAGGCACTGGTGATGCGCTACTACGATTACTACGAGGCTCAGAAGCCCGATAGTGCAGAACTGGTGCTCCGCGAAGCACTCACACGCTATCCCGATAAGGAGAGCAACTTTGTGCTCCACGGCAATCTTGCCGAACTTCTTGTGGCAAGGCAAGACACCTTAGCTGCTATTTCCGAACTCACAGAGGCCCTTAGGCTACAGCCAGAGGTGACGCAACTCCGCTCTCGCCGTGCTGAGTTGTACGAAGGAGTGGCACGGTATCAAGATGCCCTTCTCGACCTCGACCAACTCATCCAGCAGAAGCCGGAGTGGGAGATCCCTTTATATAATAGAGCGAGGGTTCGCTCCGAGCTAGGGCTACACAATGGTGCTATTCACGACCTGGAGCAGATACTAAAGCTCAATCCCGAGGCCTATCTCCCTCGCATAGCACTCGCCAAGGAGTATCAGCTCTCTAGCGACCCGCTTTCGGCTGAGAAGCTACTGACGCACTTGATAGATAAGTTCCCCAAGATTCCCAACGCTTACCGAGCATTGGGCTGGCTGCTATTAGAGCAAGACCGAAAGGCGGAGGCACTTGATAGGGTGCGGCACGTGATACAAGAGCTGAAGGTACCGACGAAGGAGGATTACCTCTTGCGAGGAGCGATCTGGAGCAAGTATGGAGAGGAGAAGGAGGCGGAGGCCGACTTTGAACGAGCAAAGGCACTAGGTGCTACGGACGATGAAATTAAAAAGGTAAGACAATGAAGAGATTAATTAAGTGGTTACTGATCCCCGCACTACTCGTTAGTGCCATCGCAGCGTGGGGCAAGATAGAGAAGACAATGAAACCGACTGAGATAAATATTACCGCTGAGGTACGAGCCCTCAATAGGCTATACACCAATTATGGGCGTGCACTGACGGAGTACGATAGCTCCAACGACGCCTCTACTGATACCCTCCTTTGGAGTCCCGAGAAGACGAGGGAGGAGAGCCGTAAGTTGCTCACCCAGTTGCTCCAGCAAAGAGAGCTCCTTCGGCTACTTCCTAGCGAAGAGCTTAGCCGTCAGCAGCGTGTAGAGCGGTGGGGCTTTTATCTCGATTCCTCTAAAAATAAATACTACAACCTACTGGAGATACTCCATCAGTTTGTCTCTAGTGATAAGGAGTTAAAGCCTTTGCTCACGAGTGAGCTAGAGGTAGCTCTGCAGAAGGAGTTTTACCCAGAGGCATTGCAGATAGTGCGGTATTTCAATCTCCAACTCCATGATGAGGTGAAGCTCAAGGAGTGTCGCCCACGGTTTGCCGAAACCGATGAGGGGCATTTGATAGATATGTGGCTCCTTCGCTACCGATTGATACACGAACTAAGGGAGCTGGAGATAAAGCTTTCGGATGACCACGCCACCGAGCTAGATCAGCAGTGGACGGCTATGGTAGTTCCTTTTGAAAAGGAGGGAGAGCGATTGCTCACTCAGCTCAAGGGGAGTGCCTACGAGTCGGAAGCCGAGCAAATCTATCAGGAGTATCTAGGTGACCGCTTGGTTTCGATCCGGCCAGAGGTGGTCAATACCGCTACTGGCGAAGTGCGCATCAAGGTTTTTGGTATTCTATCAAAGCCGAATAAGTTACAGAGGAGTGGCGGTATCACCATTGGTGAGCTCCCTAAGGGGATTGTCCGTAAGACCTTCACCGACCGGCTTTCAAAGGTGAATAACTACGCTTATTCTCTTGAGGAGGGGAAGTCCCGAGCCCATCTCCGCTATGAACTTCTTAAGGTCTATACTTACAATCTGGAGAATTATTGCAAGCAGATAGAGGTGCTGGACCGTGCTACTGGTGCCCCTGTGCCCAACGTACGGATTGATCTAATGGATGGAGATCGCAAGGTATTTACTACGATGGCGACCGATAGTGAAGGGCGAGCTTTACTCCAGAGCAGATCAAATTATTACTGGGCAGTGGTGAAGGATCCACGGCTGATCACTGAGGAGCAAGTCTATATTAGTGAGCTACCAAGAGCTCAAAAACAGAGGGAGACAAAGATTACCAGATTCTATACCGACCGCCCTATCTACCGTCGTGGGCAGGAGGTCAAGGTGGGCACCGTCACCGCTAAGTACAAAGGCGATGACCGACACGTTTTGCCCTCTGAGCCTCTGACGATTAAGCTCCAAGCCTATCACAACTTCGAATTGGTTACCCTCGAGACGAAGAAGGTGACCACCAACCAGCACGGTGTGGCGGAGCTCACCTTTACCCTACCAGAGGATCAGGATCTCTCCAACTTCCAGCTCATCTCTAAGTGGGGCAATAAGGGGATTGAGGTGCAGGACTACAAGCGTAGTTACCTCCAGGTCTCTATAGATAGCATCCCCACCGGTTATCTCTATGCCCATCCGATGAAGTTCTATGGGCAAACGACCGACCTCAATGGGCTACCTACGCCAGCTACCGTGGAGCTTCTCTATGGTGGTGATAAGCGGATTAAAGCCACCTCGGGTGCCGATGGTCACTTCGTCATCACCACGCCCGCACTCTCTGAGGAAGAGGATGAGTATGGAGATAGAATTGAGCTATCTGCTTCAGACGCTCTAGGGAATACCGCACGAACCTCTCGTTACCTTGAGCTACTCGATACCGATATGCCCCTTGATGCGGAGTCCCTCATCAATGAAGACACCTCTATTTATAAGGAGCAATTCACGCTCTCTACTACCCTCCAGCCCTATAATCATCGGTTGCTCGGAGATATCTCCGACCGCGTTATCTCTGCCTACTTGGTGAATGAGCAGGATACCATTCCGCTAGGCAACCTCCCAGTGAATGGCGAGCAACAGTTCTCCCTTCCTAACCTCCCCAGCGGTGGCTACCACCTACAGCTCCGCACGGTAGATGGGTATGGAGAGGAGCAGCGAGATGAAACCTACCAAAAGTACTATTTCTATAGCTCCAGCGATACTCAGCTACACGATAAGTACCCAATTTGGGCTGAGTTCCTTCCCGATGGGGCACTTCTCTTTGGTTCAAGTAACGATCAACTCATCATCCTTTCTCTTGAAAAAGAGGACAAGACTATCTACAAGGAGTACATCCAGGTGGTAGCCGGCACGCTCTACAAGCACACGCTGCCACAAGTGGGTGCCGAAAGGGTGATGCTACAGTCGCTCCGTAATATGGAGACGAGGGTGAAGCGATTGGACCTACCAAAGGAGGAGGTGGCAAAGGAGAAGGCGAAGCTCGAAGGCTTTGCTTTCGATGAAAGCATTCGCCCAGGTAGTGAGGTGGAAAAACGTATCAAGGTGATTGGCAAGTCGGGACAACCGCTTACCAGCACCCCAGTCATTGCCACTATTTATGATAAAGCAGTCAAAGATGCTGCTTTGAGTGTAGGGGCAATGCCATGGATCCCTATTGAGAGTGGACTAAGGCTCGAGAATAACTTAGAGGGAGCCCTCTATGGGGCTCGGGCTCCACTCCGCCTGAGGGGGGCAGGGGTAGCCGAAGCTGCACCAATGGAGATGAGTAAGCAGGCAGCCCTAGATGAAGTGGTGGTTACCTCAGCACCTGAGGAGCCGGCTCTCCGCACCAACTTTGCCGAGACAGCCTACTTCTCGGCACTCCTCGAGACCGACCAAGAGGGTGAGCTACTTCTGAAGTTCAAAGCCCCCGACACGCAAACTAAGTATGTCGCTTACCTCTATGCCTTCAACGACAACCTCACCGAAGAGGTGCTAGATAATACTACCCTAGAGGTCTATTCGCCACTCAGCATAGAGCTTTCCATCCCACGTTACCTCGTTTGGGGCGACCGCCTTGATGGCTCTGCTCAGATACGCAATACTGGTGACCAAAGCTGCACTACCACTTATGTGATTACCTCTGGTGCCGAGCTATTGGCTGAGGGAACGATAGAGGTGCCAGCCCACGAAACGGTGTGCGTCCCCTTTAGCGCCACCGCTCCACAAGCAGCAGAGCTCCAATTGCAGGCAAAGATCACTTCGGGCGAACTGAGTGACGGACTAGAGCGGGTGATTCCGCTGATCAGCAACCTCTCCACCTACACGGTGGCGCTCCCTATCTCCCTCTACAAGGAGTCGCAAATGACCCTTACTCCACCTAAGCAAGAGCTCGCCAGCAGTGACCTAATGCTCCAGCTTTACTTCGATCCTATCCAATTGCTTCTAAGCAAATTGGCCATTAGCCATAGGGAGAGCCTCAAGAGCGACCTCTCACTCTTTGGCGAGCTCCACTTCTATAGCGTTTACAGCCGTCTCCATAGTTACCTCAAGTCGAATCCCGAGCTAGCAGCGCGACTACAGAAGGAGGCAAAGGAGCTGAGCTTGATTAAAGAGAAGCCAGCACACTGGAGCGACCGAATAGCCGACCCTCAGACCTTAGCTAGTTTCTACCAATTCATTACCAATGAAAAGGCTCTTACAGAGCGATTAGCCAAGATAGAGAAGAGCATTCAGAGCCACGCTGTCACGGGCGGAGGCTTCCGCTATAGCCTCAAGACGTTGCACGCCACTCCTTGGCTCACCCATTATATACTAGAGCAATTGGGTGGCTTGGAGGTGACCAATCCAGAGCTACAAAAGAGTCTACAAGCCTCTCTCCCCTACTTGGCTAAGGAGCTACAGAGGGAGGATAGCTACTACGGAGACTTCGTCGCCTTTGCACTCATCGCGTACCAATATAGCTACCCGCTGCCCGACTTTGGCGAACCGATGAAAAAGCAAGTGGATGCTCTCCGAAAGGGGTACCAATCTGCCAGCAATAGCACGATGCTACGATTTGCAGAGTACAGTCGGATCTACGACCAACCTGAGGTCTACGCCCAGGTGCGTCAGTTCATCAAGGACCGCAGTGGCTACACGTTTAATGATGATGAGAAGCTCACCCTCATGCTCTTCCTCAATCAAGATGAGCCAGAGGTGAGCCAAGAGGTGGTGAAGTTTGCCTTGCAGGTGAAGCAAAATGCCATTTGGTACGACCAAGCGATCGTGCGGGTGGCACAGCTGATCCTTGACAAGGTGACCCCCACCACCATTAGCGACCGTGCCACACTCACCATCAATGGTGAGCGCTACCAGCTTTCGCCTACGGAGAGAGTGACCGGCACCGTAGCAGTGCGGTACCCCGCCAAGGAGGGGCCGCTTACACTCACTTGGAGTGGTATTCAGAGCGATTATATCTTTGGTGGCCTCTCCTATCTCGTGACCGAACCGAGTGCTAAGGCCACCCCAACAGGTAAGCAGCTGACGATTGAGAAACAGCTCTACGTCCGCAAGGTCGATAGCAACGGGAAAGAAAGCTTTACCCTAGCTACCAACGTCCAGAAGGGCGATAAGCTGATAGTCCGCTACCTCCTTGAGGCAAAGCAAGACCTCAGTCTGGTCACCATACAAGACCCACGCCCAGCTGCGGCGGAGATGGGCTACGACTTTGAAGGCTTCCGATTGGCTGACCGCCTTTGGTTCGACTATAGTCGTCGCGACAATCACGACCGACTATACATCGACTACCTACCACGCGGACGCCATCAGATAGAGCTTGAAGCGGTCGCTACCCAGAGCGGTCACTTCACCTACGGCCCCGCCCAGATCCAGAGCTACTACGCCCCCGAGTATGCCGGTAACTCCTCCGGTGGCTCCCTCGAAGTGGCGAGATAGCTTCTGAACACATATATATGATAAACGACCCTTGTGGCTGCAGGCATGCAATCACAAGGGTCGTTGGTTTTGGCCCCCTCGTAACCCGCCAGTCTTTGGCTCTGGGGGAGGGCGAGTCTTGACTGGGGGTTAGCTGAATGGCACCCTGTCGGGTGCTGTGGAGCTACTTATCGGATAAGTAAAAAACGCTTTTATATCTTACTATAAATCAGATGGTTAGAAAGGCGAAAAATGAGATGCAACTAAGCAATTGCTTTGTTGCATCTCGGCAATTGCTTAGTTGCAACTCGCCGATCGCTTAGTTGCAACTCCACTTTTGCTCTGCTACGGGAGGGGTTGAGGAGGAGGAAAAGATGACTTATCGGACAAATTGGAAGGAGAAGGTACAAAAAAAGGACCTCGGTGGGGAGGTCCTTTTTGATGGGTGATAAGGTTTGATGACTACTTGTGGTTGTCGTCCTTATGGCCATATCCGTATCCGTAGCCATATCCGTATCCATAGCCGTAGCTCTTGACAAAGATGGAGTTATTGGTGTTGATGTCGTTGAGTATTAGGCTCATGCTGGATAGTTTCTGGTGGTCGGCGAGGTAATTGATATACTCCACATCGCGCTTATTGGTCTTATCGGATCGCAGTACATAGAGTGTGTGATCCACTACGCGACTGAGTACCAAGCTATCTACTACTGGCCCAACAGGGGCGGAGTCAACTAGGATATAGTCGTAGTGCTTCCGGAAGGTATCAAATACCTCCTCTAGCCTAGGCCTAGCGAGTAGCTCGGTAGGGTTGGGTGGGATAGCACCGGCATTGATGATATCTAGGTTGGGGTACTCCTCTAGGTGCTGTATGAAGTGTATTGGATCTGTTGAGGTATCATTGAGTAGGTCGGTCATACCGCCCAGAGATGCATTCTTGATCCCAAAGGTACGCTTCAGCTGAGGGTTACGGATATCTAGCCCCACGAGTAGCACTTTATACTGAAGTGCTGAGAGCGAGATGGCTAGGTTGCTGACTACAAAGGTCTTTCCCTCTCCACTCACGGTGGAGGTACACATCAGTACCAATGGTCGCTTATTCTGGGTGAGGAAGCTGAGGTTGGTACGGATATTTCTAAAGGCCTCTGTGGCTACGCTATTACCCTCCAGCTGCACCAATAGCTCGGGCAGATCGCCCTCTCCTGAGGCTGATTTTTGCTGAGGTATTCCTCCGGCAATCGGTAGGTTGGTGAGCTTTTTGAGATCCTCCTCTGTGCGAATCTTGGTTTGAGTGAGCTTCCAGAGGTAGATCGCTATCGTTGGCAATATCAAGCCGAGTAATAGGCTGGCCAAATAAATGATTGGCTTTTTGGGGCTCGAAGGCTTAGTGGCGGCAAGTGCATTATCCACTACCTTGGCACTCTCAAGTGATGAGGCGAGCTCAATGGAGGTCTCTTCCCGGCGGGTGAGTAGCATCAGGTAGAGATTGGAGCGGATAGATCGCTGACGCTCGATATCTGTGCTGATGCGCTCAAAGGTAGGAGCTTGCGAGATGCGAGAGCTGTAGCGTTGCTCCATTCCCTTCAGGCCATTCAGCTGTATCTGAAGCCCTTGCTTAGCCACGTCTGCGGCCTCTAAGATATTGGTTCGTGCTACATTGAGGTTTTCGGTGAGGCTCTTTACCTTGGGGTGGTCTTTATTGGCTGCCTCTAGCAGACCATCTCGCTCAAAGACCATTTGATTGTATATCTCCACGGCGGTTTGTAGGGTACCGTCGGTAAACCCAAGGCTACCAGGTATGATTTCGTACTTCCCCTCCTTTGCCTTTAGGTCATTGATAAGGAAAGCGACCAGCTTCAGCTGCGTCTCTGCCTCTGCCCGCTTTTGATCGATCATAGCGGTGGAGGAGACGACTACGCCGAGGTCTTGGTAGCTGGTGACACCTTGGCTCTTCTTTACCTCCTCTAGTTTTTTCTCCGTGGCATTGAGCTCCTCACCGATGAGGTTGATTCGCTCATTGATGAAGTCGTAGGTGCGCTGTGCGGTAGCATTTTTATCGATCGCCCGCTCCCGATTGTAGACCTCAATCAGTTTGGAGAGAAAGCGCTCGCCCTTGGCTCTATTCTTGGCGGTAATCCCCAAGACTGCCACAGAGCCTTGCTTATTGGCTCTATCCACTGTGAGCCCGCCCTTCTCGGCATAGTAAATGGCGAGCTTTTGTGGTGATTGTATGGTGACATCAAAGCTGCTGGGAAGCTCCATTTTCCCCTCCTTGTAGCTCTCCCGCTTGGTGATGGAGGCGATGCCTTCGCCCAATACAAAGGTGGCTGGTAGGGAGTCGATGACTATGGCTTCGCCCTTGACTTGGTCTGAAGTAACCTTGTACCCCTTTTCGCTAATCGACTCTATGGTGAGCGAAATGGGGGCACCTATTTTACTTAGCCCCACGGGGTCCATAGATATTTCAAAAGGGAGCTCGCTATCCCATACTGTAGTGGTGAGCCCCTTTCGGCTGGTCACCTCTACATACTGCTGGCTCTCCTCTATGGTCTTTTGAAGGATCTCACGCGAACCGAGTATCTCTAGCTCGTTATCTACATTGACATTCTTTACCCCCATGCCTAGCTCGGCAAAGTCGAGCCCCTGTATCTGTGGGCTACTTTTATCTTTTTGTTCTAGGAATAGCACCGAGGCCTTGACGGGATACTGTGGGCTGCTACTTTTGATAAATAGCCAGCCGAGGAGCAGGCAAAGCACCAGTGCAATGAGGTAGATGGGCCAATACCTAAAGTAGTCTATTAGAATGCTTAGAATATCCACCTCTTCTTCATTTCCCATTGTCTGTGATGGGCTCATCTCGGGCGCCGCGGAGATATGGGTGGGCTGCTGTGGGTTATTAGGGTTATTATTTATTTGAGTCATAAGCTATGATCGATTTCTGCTTATCGTCTTAATATGGTGACTAGAAGGTTGGCTACTGTAAGTGCAATCGAAGAGATACTGATCCATACAGTGGTGCCCGAACTGATGTTGGACGATGAGGCTATGGCATTATTGGGCATCACGTAGACTACATCTCCCTGCTGTAGGTAGTAGTAGGGCGAATTGATGATGCTGGGATCCATCAGATTGACACTCACCAAGGTGGTCGAGCCATCTTTATTCTCCCGAAGTATCTTCACCTGATCTCGTATACCATATATAGTAAGGTCTCCCGCATTGGCGAGTGCCTCGAAGAGATTTACCTTGCCATTGGCGGAAACAAATGCCCCAGGCTTGTGCACTTCACCGAGCACTGAGTAGCGGTAGTTTTGGATCTGGACATTGACGCTGGGCACCTCATTGAGGTAGGTTGTGAGTGCCTTTTTGACCACCTCCTCCGCCTCCCTTAGGGTGAGACCACCGAGCTTCGTGAGCCCTAGCACTGGTAGGTCGACCTCGCCAGAATTATCAACCAAAAAGGTGCGCATCCCATTTTGCACGGTACTATACTGCTGCTGTGGTGACCAGTAAATCCCATTGAAGCTTGCCACCAACTCGGGCTTGGAAGCTTGGATATTGACCGTGAGGATATCCTTAGGTTTGATGGTAGCATCTTGGAGAGCACGGGCTTCCGTTTGCATCTTATTCTCCGCATATTGTAGATAGGCAACATCCTTGGTACTGGCACAGCTAGCCAGCAGTAGTAGGAGTAGTGCCAATAGAAGGGTCGAATGCAGTCTCATATCGTTCATTATTAAATTTGAGTTTGAATACAACACACCATATGCAAAAGTAACAATAATAAGTGATATACGGGTATCCTTGAGCGGGGGTTACGCTTTAGAGCGTCGTATCGTGTTGCATTTATCTGAGTATTTATAGGGCGGGCCTCTGCGAGATCCTTACTCCATTACCCTCAAAAGCTTATATGAGACTGTTGCACGAAGGCGTTATCTAGTGAGACGATATAAAAAAGAGTAGGCAGAAAGCTAATTAGCCTTCCGCCTACTTCATTTAGGGTGAACGACGGGGATCGAACCCGCGACAACTGGAACCACAATCCAGGGCTCTACCAGCTGAGCTACGTCCACCATGTCCGACTAGATAATTCTAATCGCGTGGACAAAGATACATAATATTTCTATAATCCAAAAGAAACCACCCTAAAAAAATCAGTGCTTCCGCATTTGGTTTCTCTTGACGTGAGGCATTGATCGGAATGGCTGTGGAGTAAGGACCTCTTCTAATGCGTAACCCCTGTATTGCGAGTGGTTTTTGGTCAGGCAGTAAAAAGTAATAGGGTTCATAGAAACCTATGAACCCTATTACGAGTGTTAATGTGTCTCTGTCGCTAGAGCTTTACACGACCTGTAATATCCTTTTGCCCTGCTGGGGTATCTTGGTCTTGGTCGTGAAGGGGAGCATATTTCCCATCAGGAATGTCAGAAAGGATAAAACCATTTGCTTTGCGTGCAGCCACTATGTTGTCGGAAAGGGCTGTTGCTACTGCATTTGCTACCAAGTTAAGTAGCATACTACTGGTGTTAGCCACCTTACAATCTACGGTAACATCAGCACTTCTCTGAAAGAGTACTTTATTATCCTTGGTAGACTTTAATATGTATTCAATATTCACATCCATAGTATTTGTAAGCACAATCTTCTGCCACTTATTTATTACAGTAAAGAGCACGGCGTCAGCTGTGAACACGTTATTGAATGGCTTTAGACTACCGTCAATAAATAATTCAGCATCTTCTGCGCTTTCACTTTGTAAAAGTTCTTGAGCTAATAGTGGTGAAAAGACATAGTATCCTCTCTCTACAAGAGGGTGGAAAAGTGAGGCATACACCGCCTCTTTAGCCTCTACTTTATTTGTCTTATTGATCGGAGGCATTACTAGTATGCTTAAAGGTTTCTGGGCATATAGCTCTTTGTACACCTCCCCTTTCTTGCCATAGTTGGCAGTAAGCCCACATGATGAAAGTAGTAATAGCAAGCTCAGAAGCGAAGCTATTGAAAAGGCTAGTCTATTGTAGTGAGTTTTCATTTTTCAAACTGCTTAATTATCCTTGTAATAAATACTTTGCTCTCTGGGTATAGCTCAATCTCTTTTTTTAGGAGCTGTAGTCCCTCTTCTCTTTTCCCCTGTTTGATAAGGAGATACCCATATTCTGCACATATTCCAGGCTGGACCATTTTTCGAGTGCCATTTGGGGTGTTTATAAGGCGTTCGTACTCTTTAATAAGGTGCTCTTCGCTTTTGGGCGTTCTGTCCTTAGTGAAAGTATGAACAGCATTGTCATAACCGTACCAAGAATATAGGGTTTTTGTAGTGCTACAGCTACAAAGGGAAAGTGTCAAGATTACTGGTAGCAAAAAAAGAATTAAACGTTTCATGTTTATCGTAGCTCTATCAATTTGGTTTTTCTAGTTGATAAAAATATCTTGCCACTATAGAGCACCCTTCCCTCTTTGCTCTTAACAGCAATGGAATAAGTGCCTGGCTTAAGATAAAACTGTGGCTTCTTCCCCTCGCTCCCTTTTGTCTGTATTACCTTTGTCTCTGTGGGGTTACTACCATTAATGGTTACTACCACGGTTTCTTTAACAAGGGTCTTGTTGTCGCTAATTATCTTTAAATAGGCCTCATCAGCCAAGCCCCCTGTTGCGGAATTTACGGTGCCACAGGAAAGGAGAGCGACTGCTAGTATGGCACTCAATGCGAGGCCAATCCAATTCAAATGCTTCATTTTTTTATCTTATTTCTTGTATATAATAATCCGAAAGCTTAGAGCCGTCAATAGCTCCTTCGACGATATTGACTATGGAGAACTCAGTCATCGGAGTGTCTCCCAAGGTCATTTGCACCTCAATGGCTCCCACTTTTTTTCCTGGAAGCTCAATCATAGCACCTGTCTGAGGGTTCTTCACCCTTTTTCCTTTTGCGTAGATATCAAATCTATCGCCTGCAACAAGTCCTTGAGAGGCTCCACCAGCAATGATAGTTCCGTCGTCATCCATGGAGATTATATAGGTGCGCCAAGGCTTGTCTGCACATTTATTGATAATGTTCTCTACTAGCTGATCTATAGCAGCAGAAATTGCTTTGTCGGCTAGAGAAGCATCATACCCACTTACGCCCCCCATTCCTAGAGTGGACTTGCTAGTGGTATTGGCATACCCTTTAGCCTCCTCAGAATAGGTCGCGACCCCCGTAGTGACATCAACCAGCCTAAGGCTCACTCCAGCCTCTACCTGCTGGGTCTTTTTAGCAGTTAAAAGGCCTACTTCGCCAGAAGTCTTACGTCCGAATTCTGTTACTGAACCGAGAATCACATAGTCGGCAGTTACCTTGTTGTCGTTGTTGCCATCGGCAATCTCTTTTGCGATTGCTTCGGCATCAGAGCGCTCAACGAGGATGAATTTACCTGAAGCAATTAATTTTGCGGTTAAGATGTCTTGAGCCTGTTTAGCGATAGGATCATTCTCACGGTCATAAAAGATGCCTTTGCCATATTGGGTCTCATTAGAAAACCTCCCGATAGCGACTTTCCATTTTAAGCTCCTTCCTTCATTTTCTTGACCATAGAGGTGTAGACCTCCAGATAGAAGGAGTAGAAAGACTATCCATACACGATACGATACATTTCTCATAAGTACTTAATTATATGATTTGTGTTTCTTATTTCCTTGTGCAAGTTACCACTTTTTTGGAAATTGAACACATTAATGTCCTAACTTATTAAATTGATTTAAGTGATTTCTTTATTGGAGTAATGGAGCGCCTTATTAGGAGGACGAAGGGGGTGGCGGTGGAAATGCGGGTATTCGGAAAATTATGTGTACTTTTGTGCAGTATAATAGGGAGTTTGATAAGTCACTGAACGTATGGAGTACAATAAAGAGGCAGAAGGGATATTGCAGAGAATCGATAAGATGGCTGACGACTTGCAGCGACTTCGTAGAGAGGTGGCTCAGCTCCTTGTGAAGCATACCGAGCTATGTGCCAAAGGCGAGTCGACTGAAGCGGGTTCCACAGAAGCTCCTAGTGGTGAGCGAAGTGAGATATCCTGTATCTCGAGCCTTGAGGAGCTCTATGCACGGGACTTTGAGAGTGATGACGAGCCGACGGAGCATGAGCCAATCGCTTTTGAACCAGTTGGCGAGCCGACAAAGAGCGAAAAAGAGGGTAGCGACTCTCTGGACGATCTCTTCGTTAAGGCCGGCTCGGAAGAGGCGATGGAGGATCTCTTTGAGGCACGTAAGGGCTTTGACCTGCTCTCCAATCTGACCATTGCGGACCGCTATCTCTTTGCTAATGAGCTCTTCTATGGAGATCAGGCGGCGTTGGAGGATATGCTGCGGGAAATGGAACCTCTGAGCAGTATGGCCCATGTGGAGAGCTATCTCTACGATGTGCGTAAGCTGGGACGTGATGAGGAGGTGGTGAAGCACCTATTGGAGTTTGTTCAGGAGCATCGTTGTAAGTAACAAGCGTATGGTCTACCCACTAGTCGTCATACCTACCCCTGTGGGGAATATGGAGGATATTACGCTGAGGGCGTTGCGACTGCTGAGGGAGGCGGATATGGTCTATGCCGAGGATACGCGGACCACTGCCAAACTCTTTCAGGTGCACGATATACAGTCACCGCTCAAGAGCTTTCATATCCACAATGAGCACTCTGTAGCAGGGGAGTTGGCAAGTAGAGTGGAGCGTGGCGAGCGAGTAGCTTTGGTCTCGGATGCGGGTACGCCTGGGATTTCCGATCCTGGCTTTATGGCGGTGCGGGCCTGCTTGGAGCGGGGGCTTGAGGTGACTTGTTTGCCAGGACCAACTGCTTTTGTACCTGCTTTGGTGGGCTCGGGTTTACCTTGTGAGCGCTTCTTTTTTGAAGGTTTCTTGCCAAATAAAAAAGGGCGAAAGACGCGGATAGAGGCGCTAATGGAGCGTGATGTGACAACGGTTCTCTATGAATCACCAAAGCGCTTGGTGAAGCTATTGGGGGAGTTGCAAGAGATTGTGGGCGGTGACCGCCAAGTGGTGGTTGCTCGTGAATTGAGTAAAAAGTTTGAGGAGTTCCACCGCGGAAGTGTGTCGGAGCTTCAGAGTTATTTTGAGGAAAATGAGCCACTAGGCGAGATAGTGGTGATGGTCGCCCCCCAAGAGAAGCAGGAGAGCGTCCATGTGAATAAGTATAAAGAGCATAATTTTAGATAACAAACAGTATGAAACATCTTTTTTCATTGGCGACTATCGCCGCAATTGTTATGGTAGGTCTGTCCTCTTGTGACGGTAAGGGCTCGTCCTATACCAAGCTACAGCAGAGCTACGATTCGCTCCTAGTTCAGAACACCCGTAGCCAGCAGGAGTTGGAGAGTGTGCTGGGACTAGTAATGGATGTGGAGCAGGAGATCAATAAAGTTTCGAACGCTGAGAATAAACTCCGTATGGGGCAAGCAAGTGGTGAATTTACTGAGAACGACCGTGAGCAGCTCCTCTCGGATGTCCGCTCTATGACTGCCTCTTTGGAGAAAAATAAAGAGGAACTAGCAAGAAAACTGGAGGATCTGAAGCGCAAGGATATCAATATCTCTGCCCTTAATAAGAAGATCAATATGCTGCAGCAGCAGATTGTACAGAAGGAGAATGCCATTACCCACATGACGCAGTTGCTAGCCTCTAAGGACTCCTTGATCTTGCAGCAGGGTCAGCGAATCAGTGAGCTAGATGAGACCACTGGTGCTCAGGAGACGACGATTGCCCTACAAGACAAGACCATTTCGGAACAAGATCGTAAGCTGCACCGAGCACACTACTGCTTTGGTACTCACGAGGAGCTGAAGGAGCAAAACATCATCAGTAGTCGCTTCTTGCGCTCTGACAAGGTGCTTCCTGAGGGATATAATAAGGACTATCTCATCACCATTGATATCCGTGAGGTGAGGGAGATTCCTCTATTCGCGCCTAAGGCCAAGGTGCTTACCGAGCACCCAAGTAGCTCGTACGAATTGATTAAGGATGGTAATAAGAATATGATCCTCAAGATTAAGGACGTTGATAGCTTCTGGAGCTTAGGTCGTAACTTAGTGGTAGAGGTGAGTCTATAAACCAAAGTGTACAAGACCATACTGATAGACCTAGACGATACGCTCTGGGCCACTCAGCAAAATAATAAGGAGGCTATCCATCAGCTCTACCTCGAGGAGGGGTGGGCTGGTGGATATGCCTCCTTTGACCATTTTTGGTCGGTCTATTGGCCGAGCAATGAAGCTCTGTGGCATCAGTATCGACACTCGGAGATTACGAAGTACGAGCTTACAATAGAGCGATTTCGCCGACCACTCGAGGCTATCCAGCACTTTACGGAGGAGGAGATCCTCCGCTTCAATGACCGCTTTCTGCACCTCTCTTCGCATAAGGAGGGGGTGGTAGAGGGAGCTATTGAGCTACTTCAATATCTCAAAACCCTCTATAAGGTGGTGGTGGTCTCTAATGGCTTTACAGAGGTACAGTGGCGTAAGATGGAGGTGTCGGGCATTGCTCCCTATATCGATGCGACAGTGCTGAGTGAGGAGGTGGGGATCAGCAAGCCCTACAAAGGGATATTTGACCAAGCACTCAGCAAAAGCGGTACTAGAAGAGGTGAGGCGATCATGATAGGCGATAGTTGGGACGCCGATATTTTGGGCGCTCAGAATGCCAAGCTACCCAGTATCTGGTTCAATCCAGAGCAGCTTCCTTTTCCAGAGCAGTCGCTACGCTATCCAGTCACTGAGGTGACTCGACTTGATGAGATTCCGGCATTACTACGGCAAACGATATGAAAAAGAAGATAGTATTCTCCACCCTTCTACTCTTTTCGCTCGTGATGATGAGTGGGGTAGAGCCTCATAGGCAAGGCCGCGAGCTTCCTGATGAGGTGCCTGTAGCTGAGGTGGATAGTTGTGCCTTGCTCTATAGTCAGTTGGGCTTGGAGGGGAAGGTGAGTCCGAAGGCTTTTAGAACCGCCTATCACGGCTACTACAAGGTGACGCAGCGACACAAGGAGCTGCTTACGCTTATTGACTTCACCAAGCCCTCCAATAGTGAGCGCCTCTATGTGATCAATATGGCGGAGGGCACGATGCTCTTTGAGAGTGTGGTGGCACACGGTCGGAATAGCGGTTCGCTCTACGCCACTGACTTCTCCAATCGGAGCAATAGCCACCAAAGCTCGCTCGGCTTTTACCTTACAGGGGAGACCTACAGGGGGAGTAATGGTTACTCACTTCGGCTTGATGGGCTGGAGAAGGGCTTTAATGACAATGCCCGAGCTAGAGCCATCGTGATTCACGGGGCTAAGTATGCCAATCCCTCTATTTGCCGAGGGGGACAGCGACTGGGTAGGAGCTTCGGTTGCCCTGCCTTGCCGGAGCAGCTTAATCGTCCGATAATTGATGCGATCAAAGGGGGCAGTGTTCTCTTTATCTATGCCGAAGATCCCAATTACCTCTCCCAAAGTCAGTTGGTGGGGGAAGGCAATTCTGCCCATCTGAGTTAGCTCTATTCGGTGATGGATTACCTATTAGTCGCCTTAGGAGGTGCCTTTGGTGCCTTCTCGAGATATGGGCTTTCGTCGCTTTGGTCCACGCACATCACTACCGCTCCATCGTGGAGTGGCACGCTACTGATCAATGTAGTTGGAGGGTTCCTCATCGGGGTGTTTTATGCCCTTTCGCAGCAAGAGGGTGCCACATGGGGTGGATGGAGCCTGCTACTAATCACTGGATTTTGTGGTGGGTTTACCACTTTCTCCACCTTCGGGCTAGAGCTCTTCCACACCCTCTCAGAGGGGCAATACCTCTCGGCACTCCTCTATGTGCTTCTCTCCGTACTCCTCACCCTCCTAGCCGTAACCGGAGGCATCTCAATCATTGGCATCAAACATTAACTGGTAGATATAGAAACTCCGCCACCTGTAGGCTTAGACCTATAGGTGGCGGAGTTGTTAATTATGCTCTTGAGAGAGGGGGGTTACTCCTCCTCGTCGGTGTGGTGAGATTCGATGAGTGCCTCTTGGATATCACCAGGCACTAGTTCGTAGCTAGCAAAAGTCATGGTAAAGGACGCTCTACCTCCGGTAAGCGAACTGAGGGCAGTGGAGTAGTTGGAGAGCTCCTTTAGAGGTACCTTAGCCTTGATCTCCTCATAATCGGCCTTACTATCCATACCCATGATGATGCCTCTACGTCCCTGTAGATCGCTCATCACATCACCCATATAGTCGGCAGGCACGGCTACTGTTACATCGTAAATTGGTTCCAAGATCTTAGGCGCAGCATTGCGGAAAGCCTCATTGAAGGCGTTGCGGCCGGCTAGCATAAAGGAGACCTCATTACTATCTACAGGGTGCATCTTACCATCATAAACGATCACACGCACGTCACGGGCATAAGAGCCGGTTAGTGGCCCTTGCTCCATACACCCCATAATACCCTTAAGGATAGCAGGCATAAAGCGGGCATCGATGCTACCGCCCACAATGCTATTCACAAAGACTAGCTTGCCACCCCACTCGAGTGGAATCTCCTGAGTCTCCTTGGGGTTGATCTTGAACTCCTGACCATTGAACTTATAGACGCTCTGCACTGGTTGACCCTCGGTATAGGGCTCTAGGATCAGGTGTACCTCACCAAATTGACCGGCACCACCTGACTGCTTCTTGTGACGATAATCGGCACGAGCTGTCTTCGTGATGGTCTCACGATAAGGGATACGAGGCTCAAGGTACTCAATCTCAATCTTCTCATTATTCTCCAAGCGCCACTTGAGCGTACGTAGGTGGAACTCTCCCTGTCCGTAAACGATCAACTGGCGGAGCTCCTTGCTATGCTCAATGATCCAAGTAGGATCCTCATAGTGCATACGGTGCAGTGCCTCACTCATCTTCTCAGAGTCGGCCTCATTCACCGCCTTAATGGCACGGCGATACTTAGGAGCTGGGTACTCCATTGGTGGGAAGGTATAGCTAACGCCCTTGGCATTCAGTGTATTCCCCACACGTACATCCTTTAGCTTCACCACCGCGCCGATATCTCCTGCATGAAGGACACTTACTTTGGTACGGTTACCACCTTGAGGTGTAAAGAACTGGGTGAGTCGCTCCTTGGACTCGTTACGGTCTTGATTCACAAGGTCAACACCCTCTGTAAGGGTACCACTCACTACCTTGAAGTAATCAACCTGACCGATATGTGGCTCCATAGCACTCTTGAAGAAGTAGAGCGATATAGGAGCATTAGAGTCGGGCTTCACCTCTGTGCCGTCGCTAGCTACGATAGGCTTTACTTTCTCTGTAGTAGGCACTACATTCCCTAGGAATTCCATCGTCCTCCGAACGCACATATCCTTCCCCGCACTCACGCAGAATACTGGGTACATATCCCTATTGATCAGGCCTTGGCGGATCCCTTCGCGCATCTCATCCTCTGTGAGGGTGCCGAGGTCAAAGAACTTCTCCATCAAAGTCTCGTCATTCTCAGCTGCTGCCTCAATCAGAGCTTGCTGATACTCCTTCGCCTTATCCATCAGCTCATCAGGAATCTCTAGTACCTCAGGCTTGCCACCCTCTGGTCCCCACTGGTAGAGCTTCATCTTCAGCACATCCACAATCTGATTGAAGTTAGGCCCTGTAGTGACTGGGAATTGTACAGCTACTACCTTAGTACCATAGTGCTCTCGGAGCTGATGATAGCTATTCTCAAAGTCGGCCTTTTCATGATCCAGCTGATTGATGATAAAGATCACCGGTTTTTGGAAACGGCGGGTCTGCCTAAATTGATTGATGGTTCCCACCTCTAGCCCTTGCTGAGCATTGATCACCATCAGGGCACAGTCGGTCACGTAGAGTGCACTTACCGTACCGCCGATAAAATCGTCCGAACCAGGACAGTCTATAAAATTGAGTTTCTTATCTTGCCACGGTACAGAAAATACACTAGTAAATACAGAGTAACCGTAGTCCTTCTCCACTGGGAAGTAGTCACTCACTGTATTGCCAGCCTCTACTGTACCGCGGCGCTGAATAGCGCCAGCCTCAAAGAGCATCGACTCTATCAGCGTGGTCTTACCCGAGCCCGAGCTACCGAGTAGAGCGATGTTGCGGATCTCATTTGTCTGAAATTCCTTCATGTTGTTCGTTTTTTAGATGGTTTGTTTATTCTTGGTTTTCTGTATTCAGTTTGGTTGCGAACGGTCATTTATATACGGTCTTCCCGCTATTTGATGATGTTTTTTCCTTCCGCATCACAAGTTACGTAATTATTACGATATTTCCAATAGCTACTCCTCCAAATACCGCAAGTTACTTCCTATTGTAAGTTGTTACACATATAATATATATAGGCTGTCGGACGAAGATGATTTGAGGTGTCTCTTTAGAAATTTGTGCTTGCTAACGTAGCTGGGTAACTCTATAAGCTGGTAGATCCTTGGTCTCCATCGTGAAAAAAATCCCATTGGTAGTAAGCCAAAAGTTTAGTTGCAACAAAGCAATCGCTTAGTTGCAACTAAGCTTTTGCCGAGATGCAACTAAGCGATTGCTTTGTTGCATCTCAGTTTTCGGTGGTATATAATGTTGGATATCAGTGGATTGTAAGGGCCGATTTTTTACTTTGATACCAGCTCTATTTTTACTCTATTTTTCACGGTTATTACACGAAACTAACTACCGTATTGCCTTAAGATTTATAATGTTTGGCTTTCAATTGGTATATAAATGCAGTGCAATATGCCTTTTAATGTATTAAATGTGACAAGGTATTAGAAACAAAGTTAATATAAAGATGTATTCAAGTTATTTTGTAGTTATAATAATAATTCGTAATATTGTGCCACGAAGCTAATCATATCCATATTATCGCTTTATTGTTTTACATAATGACGTAAATCCGTATATAACGGCGTATTGTTGGCTTTGCTATTAAAAACAATTTTAACAACTATTGGTTATGAAAACACAACAATTCCTGACCTTTGTGGGTCTACAGAGGTGGTTACCGTTTATTGCGGTGCTACTGCTGTTGTCGTGTAGTAGGAATCAGGTGGCTCCTGAGGAGCCTGAGGTTTCTCCTACAGATCTTAGCCAGCTATCTCTAGCACCTGGTATGCTTAGAGGGGGTGATGCGATTGCTCCACCCGAGCCTATCGGAGAGCCAGGAGAGGGCGGAGAGATTGTCCCTACAGTTCGTGACGGGCTAAAGGGAGTCATCATTAGTCGCAGCTCTATGTACAGTGCTGGGGTAGTGTATAATGAGTACTTGCTCTTCAATCCTATGAGCAACCTTATCTATCCGGGCAATGTGCTAGTAGGTAACTCGATCAACAATGGCCGTTATCTGCCAGTAAGAGGGCAAAAAATAGGGGAAGTGACCTGGTCCAGCCCCGATATGGTGCCCCTCAATCCACAGGAGATGCGGTTCGTTAAGACGGTGAATGAGCCGAGGTTTAGCGACTATGCGAGCACTATGCAGGAGTGGCGTGGTACCCCCCAATTGCCTACTTCAGCAGTGACTACCTTTGAGATGACTGAGGTAAAAGATCTCCGTGAATTCAGTGCTAAGCTAGGCATGGGCTTTGAGAGCGAAAATGCCAAGGCAGGAATTGTGTTTGAGGGTAAGCGAGGGCTGTTGCGCACTCACATATTGGTGAAGTTTGTCCAGAAGCTCTATTCCGTTTCTATGGACCTCCCCAATCGCCAGCATCTACTCAGTGCCAGCTCCAACGCCCTAGGTGGGGTGATGCCAGTATACATCTCCGATGTATTTTATGGTCGTATGGGGTATGCACTCATTTCTTCCGACCATGATTATAGAGAGGTCTTAGCAGCCCTAGAGATTATGGTGCCCAAGTTCCACTTTGAGCTCTCTGCTAAGTACAAGAAGATTCTCGATGAGACCTTTACCCAGTATGTCTTCACTGGCGGTAAGTCTGGCGACCATGGTCTATCTGTAAAGGAGGGCTGGGAAGGCTTTAAGCAAGGGATGAGTACCGAGCTTCTTCCTTCAGAGGCAGTGCCCGTAGCCATCACCCTTAGGTATGCCGATGATAATTCTGTTGCTCGCGTAGTACAGAGTGGTCAGTACCCAGTCACTGAGAGCTACTTCGTAAAGGATTGCGATGAGATCACTTTCTCATTGCGCCCAGCTCAGCTCAAAGCCAATGCTGGTACCAAGGACGACCTTCAGGTATGGGGTCACACAGTGCTTACCGTGCCACGAGAGCTATCGACCACGGGGGAAAGCACCGATTATCGACTAGTATGGATCCCAATGAGCAAGTATATAAAGCTCGATAAGCAGAAGCAATCAGGGCTTCCAAGTGCCGAGAATACCACTATCACCATTAAGCGTCCGGAGGGAATGAGTATGCAGGACTTCCTCAATCAGAGGGTTTACATCGATACGCATTTCTATAATACCAATGCAGCAGGTACCATTACTGGTGACGACCTCGGCGAGAGCAAGTACAGCATACGCTTGCAGGATCTGCTCTTTGATGCAGTTCACCACTCCCTTACTGTTACAACGCGCAAAAATGCTAGTAGAGATTACTCTGCTACTGTGCTATTTGACCTTTTCCATGATGTTAAGGAGGTGGAAGAGATCCCCAATGGACTTCGCTCCGTAATCGTAGAGGGTGACCAGCCAAATACTACCACTACTAGGTGTCTAGGTAGCCAGCCTCGGTCTTATTTTAATCAGAAATAACAATAATAAACGATAAACAACTATGAAAAAGATATTTATTTCGCTGCTATTCATCTTCGGTATGATGATAGCATTTGCTAGCTGTAAAAAGGATAATATTGAGGTGCCTAACACCCCTGAGGAGACTCAAGGTGCCTCTGATCTAAAGGCTCAGGTACGTGCCTTGCCACTCCCAGATGGCATGGACCAAGGCCAAGATGGAGAGATGCTTCCTCCACTCGATCCTATCGCTCCACAGATTGATGGCGAGGTGATCGAGCCAGGTACCTTCGGCGGTCTACATGGTATCTATATCACCCAGCGTAAGGTGTATAATTCGGGATTTGCCTTTGATGAGCTCTCTATATTCAATCCCGCAGGTAGCCTCATCTACCCAGGTAGTGTCTTTGTAGGTAGCTCTATCACCAATGGTAGGTATGTAAAGCTTCCAGGGACTACTGGCGAGGTGACTTGGAGTGCCATAGACCTTATTCCTGCCTCTCCTATGAATAACTATGTAGCCAGTTATATCAATCCTAAAGCTAGCGACTACAATCTCACGGTACAGCGTTGGTTTGGCTCACAAAATATGCCACTAGCAGCTACTACCGTATACGAAATCAACGAGCTCTCTAGCTCTACAGAGATCGGAGCAGAGCTGGGTGTCGGTTACCAAAAGGAGGACCTTATTGCTAAGCTCAACCTAAGCACTTCACACCAGAAGATGAAGACCCACGTGCTCGTAAAAGCAATTCAAAAGGTATTTAGCATCGCAGTAGATATCCCAGACGGATTTATCCTCAAGACTGCCAATGTTAAGGATATGGACGGTGTGATGCCTGTCTATGTATCTGAGGTATTCTACGGTCGTATGGGCTTTGCTGTTATCTCAAGCCAGCATGAGTATCACGATGTGGTAGCTGCCCTTAACCTCAACGTGCCTACCGAAAACATTGATATCAATCTCCAAACCAAGTACAAGGAGATCCTAGATGCCTCTGTATCTAAGTCTCGTATCATCGGTGGTACCTCTGAGGAGCACGGATATGGTATGTCTATGGGTTGGGAAGGATTCAAGAAGAGCCTTTCAAGTCCACTTTCCGCCTCTTCGGCTAAGCCAGTGGCTTATACGCTTAGGTATGTTCATGATAATTCAGTAGCAAGAGTAGTCCTCACGAGTGACTTTGTTCGCAACGAGTCTTACTTCGTTCCAGATATGGATGAACTAGTCCTTCGCTTTACTCCACGTACGCTGAGAGCTAAGTCGGATAATATCAAGCCTTTGTATGTACATGGTAAGGTGACTATCGCACTAGCAGGTGGTCGCGAACAGACCATCTTTGAGCGTCCAGTGAATAACTATATCCGTATTGATGACCCTGAGCAAGATGTTGCACTGCCAGATACTGAAGGTACCGAGGTGTCTCTTAAGCGTCCACAAGGTATGAGTATGGCCGACTTCCTAAAGATGGAGGTGACTATCAGTGGATACTTCGGGCATGCTGTAGCCAATGGTACTCGCAACCTTTATGACCTCGGCTCTGAGAGCACTACTTGCACCGTTCGCGAGCTACTCATGATGGCGAATAGGGGAGCATTCAACTTCTTTACCCAAGAGAAGCGTACTAATCAGCGCGAAGCTAACCTAGTGCTCGATATCCAAGCTGATAATGGTATCCGTCAGGTGGATGGCACTATCTCTCAACTGTAATATTAATGTGAACTAAATAATAATTAACCCAAACAACTTTTTGACTATGAACAGAAGAAGTTATTTGTGGCTGCTGCTCATCGCAGGTCTATTCTTTGCCTCTGCCAGCCTATTGATAGGCTGTAAGTCGGAGGGAAGAGGAGTGCCTAGCGATGGTGACGACCAGCCCATTACCACTGAGGCACGCCACCTCTCCGTAGATGAGGCCAAGGCGATTGCCCTTAGGTTTTTTGCGGAAAATGGTGCTCTAAAGGGGGCTACTGATACCGATCAGATTTCGGGAATAGAATTAGCTTTTGCCGAGCCGACAAGTTCCACCGCTCTTCGGGCTGCTTCGTCTGATGCACAGACCGATGCTCAGTCATCTCTCCCAGCCTATTATGTATTCAATATCAATAAAGGCTTTGTGGTGGTCTCTGCGTGGGATGTCACCTTCCCTATCTTAGGGTATTCTGAGGATGGTAGCTTTTTCGGAGCAGAGCTCGCCAATGCTAGCGTAGAGGAGCGCCCAGCCGAGGCCTCCAACGTGCTTAGCTTCCTAGGAGCTTATGCCAGAAGCATTGACTCCCTCCGTCAGGTAACTCCTGTGACAAAGGCTCTCCGAGTAGCTTACGACCAAGCTATCAATGGCGTGGTGGTAGAGGAGTCGCTACGTGCTTATAATAATATTGCCCCATTGCTAGGCAATATCCGCTGGAATCAATCTCCCTACTACAATGAGTACATCCCATACGGTCATCCAGTAGGCTGTGTTGCTACAGCCACTACTCAGATTATGAGATACTGGAAGTATCCACCTCGTGGTACTGGCTCTCATACCTCTACCCACGATGGTAAATATGCCAATTTTAATAAAGAGTACCTCTGGGATCAAATGCCAGCGGCTACCCTTCGCCAACGCAATCACCAAATTGCACAGCTCTCCTATGATGTGGCAGTGGGACTTAATATGATGTTCTCTGCTTATGGTAGCGGTACATGGCAGTACTACGTGCCAGGGTTATTGAGAGATCACTTCTATTACAAAAATACCATCCGTGATATCTATCGCTCCAATTATAATACGGCTCAGTGGACCAATATCGTCTACAATGAGCTAGCCAACGGGCGCCCAGTACAGTATGCTGGCTCGGGCAATGGTGGTGGTCACTCCTTTGTCTGCGATGGCTATAGCGGAGGCTACTTCCATATCAATTGGGGGTGGGGAGGTATGTCGGATGGATACTTCCTACTCCATGCCCTTGACCCCAACTCTCTCGGTACTGGTGGCGGTAGCGGAGGCTTTAACTATGGTCAGGATATCGTGATCGGCATTGAGCCTAATCAGAGGCCTAACCCCAACCCTGATCCCGATCCTACTCCTGAGACTGGCGACATCACTCCACTCAACATCAACCAATACAAGCAGATGCTCACCTTCCGTGGTGGCAATCGTGTAGATGTTGGTCGTGGCTATACCGCACCTATGGTCGTTTATCTCAAGGCAACTGATTGTAGCTACTGCGAGCATACTCAGCCAAGTGTGGAGCTATTAGCCCGTGAGTACAAGGGGAAGGTGAAGTTTTATAGCTTCGACGTGAACCCAGGTGGTCAATGGGAGCATTGGGATTTCATCACTCAGCAGCTAGGTATCAAGACGGTACCCGACCTATTATTTATCAGTAAAGAGGGTACCTTTGTACTCAAAAATGGTGTGATCGATAAGGGGCTTAATGCTGCAGGTGGAGCCAAGATATTCCGTCCTTATGTAGAAGCACTACTCCAAGGTGGCGGTGTAGATCCTACTCCTACCCCTTCGGGTGACTACTGCAAGTCTATGGGTAGGTATGCTCGGAGCACCTACATTGCACAAGTATCTCTTGCTAATGTCAATAACGTTACCCGTGGTGATACTGGTGGCTACAATTACTTTAGTAGCAAGGCTATTGAGCTAACGAAGGGGGAGAGCTATACACTCACCCTTACCCCAGGCTCTATCTATGGTAGCTACCCAGAGTACTTTAGAGTATGGATCGACTTTAATGGTGATAAAGTATTCTCGAGTGATGAGCTAGTTGCCGACTTTAATACCACTCAGTCCAATGTGGCAGCCTCCAAGCGGATCTCTATCCCAGCAGGTGCTACCAAGGGCAATACCCGCATGCGGGTATCCATGAAGTGGGGAGCTGCAGCCGAGCCTTGTGAGGTCTTTGACCACGGAGAGGTAGAGGACTATCTCGTAAATATCAAGGATAAGTACACGCCAACTCCTGACCCAACTCCTGACCCAACTCCTGATCCAACTCCTGACCCAACTCCTGATCCAACTCCTGACCCAACTCCTGATCCAGAGGACGATCCTTATCCAGTTTCCTACGGTAAGGACTCCAACTACGGCTATATCAGCAGTGTGTATATTGGCGATATGAAGAATAATTCACGAGGTGATAACTATGCCTCCTATATCAATACCCATCACATCACTGGTACTCCTGGACGAGCACTTAGCTATTCTTTGAGCCCATCATTCGGAACTCAGCAGACCTATTGGTGCTACTGGCGTATTTGGATCGACTACAATAAGGACGGTAAGTTTACCAATAACGAGTTGGTAGCATCAAGATACGGTTACCAGCAAGTGAGCGGGTGGTTTACCCTTCCTTACAGAATGGAGTCAGGGCTCTATCGTGTAAGAGTAAGTATGAAGATGAACGAAGGCTATCCAATGCCTGATGAGGTCTTCAATTACGGAGAGGTAGAGGACTATCGACTAAGAATCCGCTAACCCACTACCCTTTTAAGTTACCCCGAGGGGGCTCCACCGCATTAAATAGCGATGGAGCCCTTTCCTTTAAGGGGAGAGGCTATTGCAGAGCATGCATAATCATAAGCCCTGATTAAGGTGGTAGAATAGGTGAGATCCAGGGTGCTTCTCCATTGGTGATAGGACCAAAATACCTATTTGTGGGTGTTTCTACATTTCTCGAACCGAAAATGATGAAAATCAGCAAAAAGTCAATCCAAAACGTCTAAACTTGAATGTGCAACAGTCTCATTTTGTTTTTTTGTGTATATTTGCCGAGCAAATAAATAACTTAAATGAATACTAAATGTTTCCTTGCAATGAGTAATCAAATAAGGTACTTGTGCCTCTTGGCACTGCTCTCAATGCTCTCTTTACTCTGTTATAGCTCAGTGGAGGCTGCTCCTGTGACCAAGTCTAAAGTGAAACTAGTCGTACTAGACGCACGCACCAAAGAGCCTATTATCAGTGCTGTGGTGAGGAGTAGTGATCTCAAGAATCCCGTATTAACTGGCTTGGATGGCGACTGCCAGTTGGTCTTCACTCGTCCTGTGAGTAAAACGAAGCTGACGATTACCTTCGTGGGCTATAAGCCAATTGAGCAGGTGGTGACCTTTGATAAGAGAGATATGGTGACCCTATTCATGCATGAAGATTCTGAATTGATGGATGAGGTATTGGTCACTTCACAAAAACGACATACCTCCGTGCTTCAGCAGGCTATTTCTATTGACCCCGAGACCTTAGAGAAGAGTAGCTCGCTCTCACTTGCGAAGATGCTGGAGTCGGTACCTGGAGTGAGTAGTATAAGCTCTGGTGGTACGATCGCCAAGCCTGTAATTCAGGGAATGCATAGTAGCCGTATCCTATTGATGAATAATGGTGTGCGACTAGAGAGCCAGAGCTGGGGGTCGGATCATGCACCTGAGATTGACCATACTGGAGCGAGTGTCGTAGAGGTGGTGAAGGGGGCGGAGTCGATTAAGTATGGCTATGGTGCTATGGGCGGTGTGGTGCTATTCAATCAAGCTGAGCTACCCTTTGGACACGAGAAGTTTACCTTAAATGGTCGTGCCAATCTAGGCTACGACTCTAATGCACACGGTTATAGCGGTGCCGGATCTGTAGAAATGGGCTACAAAATCTTCGGACTTCGCCTACACGGCATGTATCAGAGAGCTGGAGATTATAGCACGCCCGAGTACATCCTCAACAATACTGGCTACAACAATATCAGCCTCTCAGCTCTAGGTGGGGTGAAGTGGAGGAGCCTTACTGCTACGGTCTATGCTAGCTTGTATTACTCGAGGAGCGGGGTTTACTTCGGTAGTAAAATTTCCGACCTTGGACAGCTTTTGGAGCGTTTCAAGGTAGGGCGTCCCGACCCCATGACACTGAAGCCATTTACCTATAATATAGAGCCACCATTCCAGCAGACACAGCACTTTACGCTCAAAGGAGATATCAAATGGCAAATCAATGATCATCACAGGCTTACTATGATAGGGTCGTATCAAGACAACCTGCGGTGGGAGTTTGAAAATCGTAAGCTCAAAGACCTTAGCTGGTATCCTGTGCAGGACCTATTGCTCTCTACCTATCGTGGCGACCTTATGTGGAATGCCGATTGGGGCTTATGGGATATGAAGACAGAGGTGGGTGCCACAGGTACCTATCAATATAACTACAACTATCCAGGTACCAAGCAACCCGCCTTTATCCCCAACTATGCTGCACTTACGGTGGGAGGCTATATACTTCACTCTGGTAAGATTGGGCCAGTGCAGCTCTCCGCAGGTCTTCGCTACGACTTTCGTGCTATGGACGTAGATGGATATACCAGTATCGGTGGTAGCCCGAAGTATTATACAGACTGGAAGATATTTAGCAACTACACCATGAGCTTTGCGGCACACTACCAAGTGGATGACCACCTCGATGCTCGTGCTAATATTGGTTGGTCGTGGAGACCTCCAGATATCAATGAACTTTACTCAATAGGCCTGCACCACGGGACTTATTGGGTGGAGGGTAATCGCAACCTAAAGAGCGAAAATGGATACAAAGCGGTGCTTGGAGCACGCTGGCGTAATAGCTGGCTCTCTATTGAGCCTAGTGCCTTTTACCAGGGGGTGAAGAATTATATCTACGATAGTATTGGAAAGGGTATGGATCGTTTTTACAATCACCCCACTGGCAAGTATCCTCGTTTTGTATTCGGGCAAGATGACGCACGCCTTTTCGGAGGCGATCTAATGGCTACTGTCTCTCCACTTGAGGGGCTGAGTTTGTCGGCACGTGGCGAGTGGATCAATGCTCGCAACCTTACTCAGAATGAATACCTACCCTTTATGCCGTCGGATAGATATGGGGCATCGGCAAGCTATGAATGGAATATGGGTAGTGACAAGCAATACCATTTCCTTGCTTCTCTCTCAGGAATATTTGTGACGAAGCAGACGCATTTTAATCCAGAGAAAGACCTTGTGGATGAGACTCCACCTGCCTACGCATTGATGAATGCTACGGCCGAATTCACTTGGGATCTTCCAGCTAATAGAGAGTTCAAGCTTATCCTGATAGGGGATAATATCCTCAATACGATGTATAAGGAATACACCGATAGATTTAGATACTACGCTCATGGAAAGGGAGCCAACATCTCGCTCCGTACGATTGTTAAGTTTTGAATATTATGAAGAAGAATCTACTGTTATTGTTTATCGTAGCTTTATCAGTGTCCAGCTGTAGTAGTGACAAAGTGGATGAGCTACTTAAGGGCTTTGTCAAGGCTCCACCCTCTTCTATTGAGCGTGTGGTTGTTGGGCACGACCAAGTCTATTCGATTCAGGCAATCCTTCGTATGTCGCGGAAGAGCGATATGAGACTGGAGAATGGAGATAATGTCTATACCGCCTATGATATAGCACACTTTGAAACTCCTATTCCAGTGTATCAGGAGATAACTATCAGCCGTGATGAAAGGGGCAACTCTGTCATTACCTCTGATCGAAAGGCCTTTGATGTGCTCAAGTCGGATGAGTTTTACTACGGTCTAGAGCTCAACTACTTTGATATTAATGGCAATAATATCAATCATCAGTTTGCACAAATCAGTGACCCAGCAGAGTCCAAGTCCACTAAGCGCGAAGAGTGCAAGACCTCTCCTGAGGCTACACTCTATCAGCACCAGCACTTCTTCACGATTGGCAACTCTGCCCTAGGCTACCACGCCAAAGGAGGTAAGGTGGAGGGAAAATTACCTCTTGTATACCCTATGACTAGGGATAGCCTTTATATCGACCGATATCTATTCCCTGAGAAGGAGGGAGAAGAGGGAGCCGTGGAGATTATAAGGGCTGAGAGCACCTCTGGAAACCCAATCTACACACCACTTAATGAGTATGTCCCCAACGGACTAAGCTACCAGCTTTCATTGGCATTGAGGGCACAAGAAACACTCAATACTGATGACTATGTCGATGCGAGTGGTCATCATTATCAGCTGACGCAAACCATAGCACCAAGCAGGTCTAATGAATTGGTCCCAGAGATCTTTACCTATGAGTATAGAGATACAGACCCAATGGATAAGATGCTAGGCGAAGAGGTGGACTTTGATGACCTCGGTGACAATCGTGGATTTGTAATAGACGGCTATGAAGCACCCTATACCATCCGAATGCGTATGAATAGAGCTCTGGGGGGAGACCAATTGGAGCGCTTGGGCTTCAAGGGAATGTTGCAATTCAGAAGAGCCAATGTCCACTTTCAGATGCACGTATCTATCTTCCATATTAAGAATGCTCGCATAGGGAAGAATGGGCTAGGCGGTAAGTATGATGATGGTGAAGGCTCTTTGGCAAAAGTGAAGTACAAATCCAATGAGCTAAATGCATCATTAGGGGACTTTGACTCTCAGCTCACCATCCCATTTAGGGTGATGGCAGATGTGGATAACAATGACCAAGAACAGTGTGTCTCCAACGTCAAGCTCTACTACCCCAATGCCAACGAGGCCGAGCTCCGTAAGATGCTATGGAGCCCCGACTCCTATTTCTCTCGCTACCCAAGCAAAAATATGTAATGGTTATGATCAAAGCTATGACACATAAGATATTTACCACCGCATTAATCGTCTCCTGTATATGCCTCCTGGCTAGCTGTCAGAGTTTTATATTTGGACAGATTGACTTTAATTACAACGAAAGCCCAGCAGTACAGCATAAGATGCCTACCTCTGGAGCCGATACCATTCAGCCCCCCAAGATTACTATTGATATACCCAATCCCGATAAAGAGGGCGCCTTCAATAATTGGGCTACCTGCCTAGTGATGTTCAAGGAGGGTCACCCACACGGAGGCGATCTGCTCCACGGCAACTTTGTCTATAAAAAGGCCCCTTGGCGACAAGAGATGTTTGCATTCGTACACAATCGTCCCGAGGGTACCAAGGTAGAGATGCTAAAGGAGAGTACCGTGACCTCTAAGGAGAAAGAAAAAGGTATTGAGGGGCCAGAGTACTTCCGCATCATCGGAGGCAGCAGTAAGCTATGGGGGCTCTGCCTCTACTTTTTTGATAAAGATGGAAAGCGCCTCAATGACGAGATTTACAGCCACTCCGATGAGTACCAGATATTCTTTACCATCAGCGACGTGGACGATAAGGGGCAGCCTTACGATGTGCTAGATGTAAGATTCCGAAACGGAGCAGATAATCCAGAGAAGTTTGGCAAAGTAGAGTGGGGTGAAATCAATGAAAAAGCCTACAAAGAGGAAAAGCCTATCATATCACCTTTCTACAAGCAGTTTGTAAGCTGGGAGGAGAAAGCCAAAGCCACCCCCTACCTATTCACCTATACCTATCGAGATACTTGGACCCAAGATGATATGAGTGATGGTGCTACAGAGTTATTTAATATTCGATTATTGCCCCCCTCTACACGCTATAGCTACTATGGAGCCGATCCCGCTTATGACCAAGATAGAGTTGGGCTAAAGGGGCACATCCGCTTTGATATGCTTGATAAGTACCACTCAATAGGGCAAGGTATCAATAATTTCAATGACTATAAGGAGGGTGAGTGGCCTATTAAGCGTACAGAGCCCGATTGGACTGGCAATAGCTACTTCACTCGTGCCTATGTATTACTGCCACAGTTTTACCTATCAGTACGTGTCATGAAGTGCGAGAAGGGCAAGAAAGCACAGAGGGATATGCCTCTTAATAATGCCCATGAGCCATTCGGAAAGGCTACAAAGGTGTGCGACGAATCCAATACTCCTGGACCCCAGTGGACAGAGATCATTCGATTCAATATCCCAATCAAGGTTTATGCCAATATGGGAGATTCCGATCCCACCTATGCCGATTGCAATGAGCCCTACTATGTACACCTTGCTCGAGAGATAAACCTGACTTCAAAGCAAGCGTTTAGAGAGGTGCTCAACCTACAAACACACGGTAGCAATGGTGGATTCGCCTCTTGGTTTTTATGAGAACTTTGTTTAACTAATAGATAATAACGAAAAATGAAAAAGTTGATGACCATCGTCGGAGCCTCACTATTGGCACTGACAACCACTCTAGTAGGCTGCAAAAGAGATGGAGGAGCCCCAGAAAATAAGAGGCAGACCTCACAGACAGAAGCAAAGGACCTACTGATAGAGGAGATCTTTTACTTCGGTAACTTCCATATCGGAAGGACACCTTATGAGGTCCAAACCAATAAACCAGCAGGCTGGAAAGAGGGAGGTGCTACTCACTACAATAAGTACATCAAGGTGACCAACCCTACTAGTAAAGAGCTCTCTCTAGACGGTATGGGACTGGCCATCTCACAATATAATCCAGACGACAAACCCGAGTTTGCTACCTCAATACCAAAGAGCATCTACACAGATTCACTAGCAGTATCCAAGCTATACCTTTTTCCAAAAGGTAATCCTAAAAACCTACTCAAGCCTGGTGAGTCTCGTATTATTGCCACAGCCGCCCTCAATCCAGTAGAGAAGGAAAGGAAGCGTGCAGAAGGTGATTGGGAGGAGAGCGAGCTCGACTTCTCTGCACTGCTAGACCTTACGGGAGCAGATTACGAACTAAACGACGAGAATGATAAAGTACCCACCCTTGTGCCATTCTATGACTTTAGTGGCTTTGCCGATGGCGACTTTAAGGGCGAATACTTCAGTGTGTTCAATATCACTCCTGCTACTGGGATCGCTCTTGTACGTCTAGGAGCCCCCAGTGAGGAGATACTACAGGCTATTAAGAAGGTGAATCCGCAGGATAAGAAAACCAACAAAAAAGGCAAGTACACAAGACCCATTAGCTACAGCAAGGCACACAGCAATTATAGCGAAATCCCCTGGGCATTTTTTATTCCAAATGAATGGATAACCGACTTCGTGGTGATATGCGCCAAGGATACCAATAAGTGGATCATTAATGCTAAGCTTGATAAGAGCTTTAAGAGTATCAACATGAAGGGTGAGGAAGCAGCTAATAATAAGTACGACCTATGGGGCAAGTATGCAGGTAAGTCAATGGTGCGTAAAAACGATGGCAAAAAGCTAGTGGATACCAACGACTCCAACCTCGACTTTGAAGTGAAAGACGCCAGCCTCTACAAGAAGAAGTAATTTGCCACCTCTATAAGATTAAAAGGAGCGATGGACATGCGTGTCCATCGCTCCTTTTAATATGTATGACGGGCATGTCATACATATGTGGTGGAAGTCCACTCGGGGCGTAGTTGCCAACGAACTCCATAGCGACTTGCAAGTTTCAAGGGGCGACCCTTGGGAGAGAAGAAGCAATAGCGAATTCGTGGCCTGACGAACAGAAACCTAATACCAAGGCGTATC
>QWCB01000704.1_pt1 | contig 35748 bp, 37 predicted proteins | sample 1972511 | NCBI WGS metagenome assembly QWCB01 (sample SAMN09866719, study PRJNA288562) | Human gut metagenome isolate term5_stool, whole genome shotgun sequencing... | isolation source: gut | host: Homo sapiens | place: USA: California | reverse complement strand
AAAAAGCCATCTTTAAGCGCTTGTCCTCGTTCCGCCCACGTATACTTTTTTCCGCCTTTGATATTCAACTTTTTTGCATAGTGCCAAGTAACAAAACCTGTTCCAAAAGCGATAATAAGACCGGGAATAACACCGGCCATAAAGGCTTCTCCAATGGAGAGGTTGGTTAGTGAACAATAGATGATCATCGTCAGACTGGGCGGAATGATCGGGCCGAGAGACCCTGCTGTGGCTTGAATTACTGCTGCCAAGCCGCGCGGATAACCATCTTTCAGCATTGAAGGAATCAGCATCGATCCGACCGCTGCGGTATCCGCCGCTGCAGATCCGGAGACGCCGGCAAATAAGGTGCTTGTACCGATATCCACCATGCCAATACCGCCCGTCAGGTGTCCTACAAAGGCCTTCGCAATATTCACAAGTTTCTCCGAAATTCCGCCCGCTTCCATCAATTCGCCGGCAAGCATGAAAAACGGAATCGCCATAAGAGAAAACGAGTTTACTCCGGTAAAGAGTTTTTGTGCCACCAACATAGGCGAAACGCTACCATCGATGAGTATCGCTAACATGGAGCCAACACCAAGAGAAAAGGCAATCGGCACACCAATAAATAGACAAACTAAAAAGATAATAAACGCCATTAACAGCATTATTGTACCTCCTGACCGGGTGCGGTGCGATCATCTTTATGCCGCAGATAGGAGGCAATCTCCTCAAAAATCATGAGTACGCCGCCGATGGGAATACAAAGGCTGACCAGTGACATCGGCAACTGCATAATGGGTGAAGTTTCTGCTGCAAGAGATTGACAAACCAAAACACCGAAATAGGTCACCAGCACCAGAAAGAGCGTAGATGCCAAGAAAACCGCGGTATACATTATTTTCCATTGCTTTCCCTGCTGGGCTTCCAGAAAAAGATCGAAGCAGACATTTCGTCCGTCGCGAATCGTAATTGCTCCACCTAAATAGATCACCCACACAAACGCAAAACGCGAAAACTCATCCGCCCAGCGAATGGATGTTCTGAGAACAAAGCGCGAAAATACTTGTGCGGATACGACAATGACGACAAGGGCGAAAAAGAAAATAACAATTCCATTTGTAAGTTTTCGTACTTTATCGAGAAGTTTCGTCATAATGAACCTTTCCGGGATACAGCGGGCTCTGCGATGAAGCAGAGCCCACTTTTACACCTTGCTTATTCGTAGGAATTCACTTTCTCATAAATTCCTTTCAGATCATTCTTTTGAATATAGTCATTGTTGTAGCTCTGTACCGATTCAATAAAGGGTTTCAGATCAACTTCGGTAAACGTGACACCGAGAGTTTTCAGCTTATCTTCCATGGCAGGGAAGAGTTTGTCCGTGTAATTAAGAAAAACATCCAACGCCGCTGATGCTGCGCGATCAATAACCTGTTTCTGTGCATCCGATAAGCTGTCATAAGTTTTCTTGCTCATGACATAGTCCGTAAAAGTAAAGACGTGTTTCGTCTGGACATAGTTCGTAGCTACTTCGTAGAATTTCTGCAGGACCATGTACTCGGCATGCCCTTCCAGACCGTCGGCAACACCGGTCTGAACGGCGGTGTACGCTTCTCCGGAAGGAATAACTGTCGGGTTTGCTTCAAACGCACGAAAAGCAGCAATCGTGTGCGGTGCTTCCGGTGTACGCATGGTGATGCCTTTGAAGCCTTCAAACGAATTGATGTTCATATCTTTCATCAAAGCATTGCGGAAATTAAGCGGCATAAAGGATAATAAATGCATACCGGAATCCTCAATCCAAGCCGAAATTTCTTTGTTAATTTCTTCATCCTTCACCAGCTTCGTCGCCTGATCACGATTTTTAATCAGATACGGCAAATCCAGCATACTGGCCTTGGGGTTGTAATTGGCCAAAAGAGCCGTGTCGGAGTTAGCAATGTCCAGCGTACCTTGCTGTGTGGCTTGCAACGCATCCGCCTGTCCGAAAAGTTGTCCATTTCCATACACCGTAATCTTCATTTTACCGTCAGAAAGCTTTTCGACCGCATTCTTGAAGGCCGTGGCATACACATAGTTGGAGTCCAACTCGGTGCAATGCGTGGAAAGCGTTAATGTCTTTTCTTCTACATTCGGTACCGGATCCCCAGTTTCTAACGTTGATAAGGCATGCTCAATCTCCGTTTTGGCATCCCACTCAGCCTTTGCATCTGTTTTGGTGTCAGACGGTGTGTCCGCCTGCTTTTCCTCTGCCGGTTTTTTTCCTCCACAAGCGGTTAAGCCGATTGCTAAAGCTGCAACCATGAGGAGTGTCCATAATTTTTTCCCTTTCATTCTTTTTCCCTTTCCATCTTTGTTCACAATCATTCCTGCTTTTGCGCTACCGCTCAAGTCGGTTATACGCGTGCCACCATTTCTCCATACTCTGCTTTTGCATGAGCAATGAATTCGCGCAATTCATCCAGTGTCGGCATGTCTGCACTGCATGCGTGACTCGCCACCAACATAGCGGCTTCTGCGCTACCCATTTCCAGACAGTCGATCATATCCATTCCTTCAAACAGTCCATACAGAAAAGCTGCAGCATAACCGTCTCCGCCGCCAAAACCCTTCAACGCCTTAACCGGGAACGGTTTAATGGAGTAGCTTTCGCCGTCTTTTGTATACGCTGTTGATCCTTCTTTGCCATGTTTGATCACCACTATGGAAGCACCACAGTCCAACCAGTAATCAGCGCTCTGACGATCGTTCATCCCCTGTGCGATTATTCTTTCCGCTTTATTAAACTCTTCTCTTGAGCCTAAAATGACATCGGCATGTGACGCTACCATGGAATAGTAAATTGCAATTTCATCATCGTTTTTCCAGGAATACGCGCGATAATCAATGTCAAAAACGATTTTTGTACCGTGCTTCAGAGCAAGAAACATGGCTTTCAGTGCCGCTTCACGCGAGGGCGATTCAGAAAGCGCTGTGCCAGAAATTTCAATAGCCTTCGCCTTTTTGATGTACTCCTCATCCACCTCATCCACGTCGAGTTTCAAATCTGCTACTTCTTTGCGGTACATGAGGATGCTGCTCTCGGTCTCGCTCAAAATCTCTGTAAAGGTGAGCCCAATCTTCTCCCCTCCGGTCGCACGAACGACTTGTGAGGTATCAATGCCTTCCGCTTTAAATGTATTCTCAACAAAAGTTCCCATCTGATCATCGGAAATTTTGCCGATAAATCCCACTTTTTTGCCCAATCTGGCTAACCCGATGGCAATATTGGAAGGAGAACCGCCGACATATTTCCGAAACTCTACGCTATCTTCCAGCGGACGATTGTAATCGATGGGGTTAAAATCGACAGCAATGCGTCCCAGCGCAATCAAATCAATGGGACGATCTTGGGGAAACTCGATATACTTCACGCTAACACCTCCTTATTATTGAAAACGGTAATATGCCGTTTTACTTCTTCCTGTGCATACTTTCGTCCGTATTCATTGACTTGGTAGAACGTACACGAAGGATTTTCCTTTATGGCTTCGCGTAGACCTTCAACATAGGCATCCAATACACTGGTGGCAATGTTGATCTTACGAATACCGTGGCCAATACATGCTCGAAACTGCTCGGCAGTGATTCCACTTCCGCCGTGTAAAACCAACGGAAACGTGGAAGCTTCTGCCAATTGTTCAAGCAATTCCATGTTCAGTTTTGGCACTCCTTTGTAATGACCATGTGCGTTGCCGATAGCGACCGCCAAAGCATCAATATCGCATTCATTCGAAAACCTTTTCACGTCAGCTATCGAGGAATACTTCACCGTTTCGACGTTATCTGTCGCCTCTTTTCCGCCAATAGCGCCAATTTCCGCCTCTACCGTAGCTCCATATCGCTTAGCTATTTCTATAACGTGCTGTGTCCTTGCAATATTTTCAGCAATATCGTTTCGTGAACCGTCATACATGACCGAACTGAATCCCAGATCAAGTGCTTGCTGAATAGTATTCTCGGTCAAGCCATGATCTAAGTGAACGCAGATCGGCACCTTTGCTTCCTCTGCTGCTCGCACCATCATCGGACCAAGATAATGCAGAGGCGAATGTGCCAGCCTTCCTTCCGCAATCTGGATCACAATCGGGCATTGCTTTTCTTCCGCTGCTGCAACAGCGGCCATCAAAATCTCCATATTCGGCACGGTAAAACAGCCGACGGCGGAATTTTCTTTCTCTGCTTTTTTTAGCAGCGTTTCTAAGGTAACCTTCAACCATTCCTCCTTTCTTGTGATGAACTATTTGAGTGTTTTTCATTCAATCTACTCATATACTACAAATGTTTTCCTGTCGTGTCAATCAAATTTTCAACTTTTTATGCCGTCTTAACGCATTTCTATTGCCTATCTGTGGTTTCTTATGATAGATTGTGAGTAGATTTGGAGCAATATGTTCATGAACTGGGGCACATCGATAAGGATAAAGCATGAAAAAAGAGCGCTTATTAGAGTTGGAAAAATTTATTGATCAAAATGGGCTTGTTACTATCGACGAGCTTTGCGATCAATTTCAGGTTTCTCTCAGCACGATTCGACGCGATCTGGATGCGTTAGCTGCCGAAAAGAGCATTCAGAAAGTTTACGGCGGAGCACGATCAATAAAAAATACGGAAGAAGGGTCATTTCTTCTAAAGTCCTACGAAGAACGTCACTCCGCGCATGCCTTGGAAAAACAAATCATTGCTAAGCAGGCGGCCTCTTTCATCGAGGAAAATGACATCATCTTTATCGATACCGGTAGCTCCACGGTTCCCATTATGGATTTCCTCCGTCCTTTTCATCATATTACCGTCATTACCAATAGCATTTTGGTGTTGTTGCGCGGTCTGGAATATCCCAATCTAACTGTTGTTGGACTTCCCGGTCTTGTAAAAAGCAAAACGGCTTCTTTGGTTGGAGCTTCATGCCTTGAAGCTATTGAAGCCTATAACTCTGTGCTAAAGTCCTTTATGGCTTGCTCAGCCATTGATCTTACTCATGGCGCAAGCAATTCTTCGTTGGACGAATTTGAGATCAAAAAAAAGATTATTGCGTATAGCCGTATGAAATATCTCCTTGTAGATAGCTCTAAGTTTGATCATGTTGCCTTAAAAACTTTTGCGGAAATCCGTGATTTTGACGGCATCATCACCGACTCTGTTCCTCGCCAAGACTATGTACAATATTGTGATGAAAATCAGGTTCGTTTATATATTGCAAGTGTGTAAATAAAACAGAAAGTAAAAATAACAAAACATGAACGTACAGCGCTACGTTATTCCCCTAAACGAAGAAGGCCTTTTACCGGTTTTCGGTTAAGAGACCTCCTTAGTTAGTTTTTCAAGCACTCCAAAGACACCACATACACACCATCCTTGCGTCGATAGGCATAGTCACCGACACCAATGCGTACTACCTAAAAGCGTAAAGAAAGACAGGTCAGACTGCCATCTATTTTTTTGAACTCATCGGTATCGACTACCTTAACCGAATAACCCGCCTTTTCAATATGCTTTTGCGTTTTAGGATTTCCCTTCGGAATGAGGACGGTTCCGTTTATCCAAAGACTATTGATGGCATAGAGTTCTTCTGGCGGAACGACAAAGCGATCAAAAATAGCAAAAGCCTCTTGTTCGTTCATTGCTTCGCTCACCAGAAGATTGCGATGGTCCAAATAAACCGCAAAGTCCTTCAAATGTAACCCTTCCGTCACAGGAACCGCGGTAACGGTGTAGCCGTATGGCGCAACGATGTCGGAAAACTGACGTATGCCTTCCGCATTGGTACGATCGGAAAGCCCGATGTAAAACTGTTTGCCCACTTGCAATACATCTCCCCCTTCCATGTTTGCCGGAGGAGTAAGCGCAAAAATTTGCTCAGGAGAATAATACTTTTGTAGCGCAGTGAGGATTTCTTGTTTTTCGCCGTGTCGTGATGCCGCCGGGGAATTGGTGACAATAGCACATTCTTCCATGACCACCGCTGGATCCTCCACAAAGCATGAATCGGGATATTGCTCCAACGCATCCAATACCAATACCTTCACGCCCAATTCCTCCAGAGCAGAAACATAAGCGGCGTGTTGCTGTAGTGCCTTTTCATATACCGGCGTTTCCGTGCTAAACATGCCGGTCGTAATGCCTTCGACCATGGATCGAGCAGGTTTGCGGACAATAGCGTGTTGATACTTCATGTTGTCTCCTTTCGTATATTTCCTTCGTTTTACCTTATCAAACGAATAGAAACCCTGCAATCACAAAAACGCCCTACACACTGAAGTGCAGGGCGTTTCCTTATAGAGAACGTATCTTGGCAAGAGCCTCGTTCGCTGTTATTGCTGCGCGTTCTTCGCGCGATCTTCCTTTACCTTTTCGGTCAGCTTCGGCACGATCTGGAAGAGGTCGCCGACAATGCCGACATCCGCCACGTTAAAGATCGGAGCGCCCGAATCTTTGTTGATGGCGATGATGTAATCCGATTCTTCCATACCGGCTAAATGCTGGATAGCGCCGGAAATACCGCAAGCGATGTAAAGCGTAGGACGGACGGTTTTACCGGTCTGCCCAACTTGGATCTCTTTGGGTGTCCATCCGGCATCTACCGCAGCACGGGAGCTGGAAACTTCACCACCAAGAGCCTCTGCCAAATCTTGCAGAATCTTGAAGTTTTCGGGGCCACCCATACCACGACCGCCGGAAACCAAGATTTTCGCGTCCTGAATATCGACCTTTTTATGGATGGCTTTAACGACATCTTCAATCTCAACGAAGCACGTATTCTTCTCAATCGGCTTGGTATAGGAGATGATTTCGCCTTTACGGTTCGTGTCGCGAATTTCTTTGACCATAACGCCCGGACGAACCGTCGCCATCTGCGGACGATGCTTGGAGCAAAGAATCGTCGCCATGAGGTTACCGCCGAATGCCGGACGGGTCATGCGCAATTCTTTGTTTTCCGCATCAATTTCCAATTTCGTGCAGTCCGCCGTAAGACCGGTATGAATACGGCCGGCGAGACGCGGTCCGAGATCACGACCGATAGCGGTTGCACCAACCAGCATGGCTTCCGGTTTGTATTCGTTAATGACGTTAGCAAGAACCTGTGTATAGGGCTCGGTACGATAGTATTTGAGCTCCGGATCGTCCGCCACGATGACGCGATCTGCGCCATACTCAATAAGCGTCTTCGCCAGATCCGCCATGTTTTCCCCAACGAGAACGGCAGTAACGTTGGTATTCAGATCTTTCGCCAGTTCACGACCTTTACCGATCAATTCCAACGAAACATTGGTCAATTTTCCTTCTACCTGCTCGGCAAAGGTCATGACCCCTTTATAATCCTGTAAATTCATCCCTGACCTCCCTTACAGTACGTACTTATCATGCAGACGATCCATAATGAACTGAACCGACTCATCGACGCCTTTTTCAATCTTCATTCCCGGCGCTTTTACCGGCTTCGGGAAGGACTGCGCCACGCGCGTCGGCGAACCGGCAAGACCAATGTTGGAATCGTCAACGGGTACGTCCGCACGGGTCCAACGGGTGATTTCATAGTTATCAAACGAATCGAAAATAGCGCCCGGCGTCATATAACGCGGTGAAACGGCTTCCTGCAAAGCCGTCACGAGGCAGGGCATCTTGGCGCGCACGATGTGATAGCCATCGTCATACTGACGTTTCACCACAACACTGTCGCCATCAACGTCTAAGCTGGCAGCATAGGAAATGTTCGGAATGCCAAGATGTTCGGACATTTCCGGCCCAACCTGTGCCGTATCGCCGTCAATTGCCTGGCGACCGCAGATAATCAGGTCGTAGTCAATCTTAGAAACGGCAGCGGCAATGGTGGAAGAAGTTGCCCAAGTATCCGCACCACCGAAAGCACGGTCGGTAACCAAGTACGCGTCATCTGCGCCCATAGCCAGCGCTTCGTGCAGGATCGCTTCCGCTTGCGGAGGTCCCATGGAAATAACATCAATGTGCGCATCCGGTGTTTTGTCTTTAATGGAAAGCGCGAATTCAAGCGCCGCTTTATCGTCCGGATTCATGATCGAGGGAACGCCGTCACGGATGAGGGTGCCCTTTTCGGGATCAATGCGCACCTCATTGGTATCCGGCACTTGTTTAATGCAAACTACAATTTTCATGATTCCTCCTATTTCAACAGGTCGCCACCGACCACCATGAGCATAACTTCCGAAGTGCCTTCATAGATCTCGGTGATCTTGGCATCACGCATCATGCGTTCTACATCGTAATCGACCATGTAGCCGTAGCCGCCGAGCAATTGGACTGCGCGGTTGGCAACCCAAGAAGCTGTACGCGCCGCTTTCAGTTTTGCGGTAGCCGCTTCCACGCTGTAGCGTTTCTGCGTATCTTTCGCCATGGCTGCACGGTAAACGAGCATACGCGCTGCCTGTACTTCAATTTCCATCTCTGCCAGCTTGAACTGGGTGTTCTGGAACTTAGCGAGCGGACGACCGAACTGTTTGCGCTCTTTGACATATTCTTTTGCGACATCCAACGCACCTTGTGCAATGCCCAGCGCCTGTGCGGCGATACCGATACGGCCGCCGTCCAATGTGCCCATAGCGATGCCGAAGCCCTTGCCCTCTTTGCCAACAAGATTTTCTTTCGGTACGCGAACGTTATTAAAGATTAACTCGCGCGTGGAGGAAGCATGAATGCCCATCTTATCTTCGGCGATACCGAAAGAGAAGCCTTCCATGCCTTTTTCCAGGATAAAGCAGGAAATACCATGGTTGCCCTTGGTGCGGTCTGTCATGGCGAAAATGCAGTAGACATCCGCATATCCCGCGTTCGTAATAAAGATTTTGGAACCGTTGATGACGTATTCATCGCCATCCAACACAGCCGTCGTCTGCTGTCCTGCAGCATCGGTACCGGCTTCCGGTTCAGTCAAACCAAAGGCACCTAATTTTTCGCCTTTTGCCAGCGGAACGAGGTACTTTTTCTTTTGTTCTTCCGAACCAAACTTATCAATCAGACTTGCGCAAAGCGAGGTGTGCGCAGAAACGATAACGCCCGTCGATGCGCAAAGACGAGACAATTCCTCGACGCACAAAACGTATGTAAGCGTATCACAACCCTGACCGCCGTACTCTTTCGCAAAGGGGATTCCTAAAAATCCGTATTTTGCCATCTTTGCAACGGTCTCTTCCGGAAAACGATGCTCTTTGTCGATTTCCTGGGCAAGCGGCTTCACCTCTGCCAGAGAAAAGTCACGAAACAGCTGTTGCGCCATCTTGTGCTTTTCACTTAACGTAAAATCCATTCTTTCCTCCTCCATGTGTCGGGTTCCTGCTTTCCCCGCGGAAAGCACGCCAATCTTGTTAAAAAATTATCCTATAAGCGTCAAGAGGAAGAGACCCGAAGACGGGTCTCTTCGTTTTTCGCTTATTGATTGGTAAAGTGTTTCTCTTTGCGTTTCTCCAAAAAGGCCGTCATGCCTTCCACTTGGTCGCGTGTGCTAAAGCAGTGCGCAAAAGCGTCCACTTCGCGTTGTAAACCTTCTTCTAACGGAAGATCCATGCCCTGTTGCAACACTTCTTTCGCTTTGCGAACGGCAATGGGCGCATTCTGCGCTATCGCCTGCGCCAGTTTTTCGGCTGCCGCCATCAGTTCCTCTTTGGGAAACACTGCACTGACCAAGCCGATGCGCAACGCCTCTTCTGCCTTAATGTTTCGCGCACCCAAAATCATCTCGTTCGCCTTTGAACGTGAACCAATGAGGCGCGCAAGACGCTGTGTTCCGCCAAATCCCGGGGTAATGCCGAGACCCACTTCCGGCTGTCCGAAAACGGCATCCTCGGATGCATACCGAATATCGCAGCTCATGGCGAGCTCATTTCCGCCGCCCAGCGCATAACCGTTGACCGCGGCAATCACGGGAATAGGCAGCGTCTCTATCTTACGCATGACACGATGCCCCAATTGCGCGTACACTCTTGCCTCTTCCTCGTGCAAATCTTTCATCTGCGCGATATCGGCGCCGGCAACAAATGCCTTGTCGCCCGCACCGGTAAGAATCACCACGCGCACCTGGTCAAGGTCAATAGCATCAATTGCGTTTTCTAATTCCTTCAATTCTGCGCTATTTAAGGCATTCAATGCCTCAGGACGATGTAACGTGAGAATCTCAATTTGCCCTTTGCGCTCTCGTTGAAGAATGGCCATTTTTATTTCACCTTCTTCACAACCGCTGCGCAGCCCATGCCACCGCCGATGCAAAGGGTCGCCAGACCCAGATCGGCTTCGTCACGGCGTAACATTTCATAAATGAGCGTCGTCAAAATACGAGCGCCTGAGCAGCCTACCGGATGACCGAGCGCAATCGCACCGCCGTTGACATTTACTTTCTCTTCATCCAACTTCAGTTCTTTTACAACGGCAACAGACTGGGCTGCAAAGGCTTCATTGGATTCGATTAAATCAAAATCGGTGGGTTGCAGTTCCAGGCGTTTGCAAATCTTCTTGGTGGCTTCGATGGGACCAACGCCCATGATTTCCGGCTGTACGCCGGCGAGCGTTCCGCCAAGCCATTCTACTTGGACATCCAATCCCAATTCTTTCATCTTCTCTTCGGAAACAAGCACCATCGCCGAAGCACCATTGTTGATGCCGGAGCTGTTTCCGGCGGTCACAATACCGTCCTTCTTAAATGCCGGACGCAATTTTGCCAAAATCTCCGGCGTCTGCCCATCACGGATGCCTTCATCCGTATCAAAGGTGATCGTTTCTTTCTTGAGTTTGATTTCCATCGGAACAATCTCATCCTTGAAACGACCGGCGTTGCGTGCTTCTTCTGCGCGATTTTGACTGCGTGCGGAGAATGCATCCAACTCCTCACGCGTAATGCCGTATTTCTCGGCAACATTCTCGGCGGTAATGCCCATGTGGAAGTCATTAAAGGCATCCCAAAGGGCATCGTTGACCATGGTGTCCACAATCGTAGCATTGTTCATGCGATAGCCGAAACGACCTTTCGTCATGGCATACGGCGCCATGGACATGTTCTCGGTACCGCCGGCAATAACAATATCTGCCTCACCCGTTTGAATCAGGCGCGCTGCGGTGTTGACTGCTTCAAGACCGGAGCCGCAAACGACGTTCAGCGTCACAGCAGGTGTCTCTACCGGAAGACCTGAATTCAAAGCAACCTGTCTTGCTACGTTCTGCCCCTGACCGGCCTGCAAGACATTTCCCATGTAAACAAAATCAACCTGCTCCGGTTTAACGCCGGCGCGTTTCATTGCTTCTCGAACGACGATTTCCCCCAGCTTAACTGCCGGCGTATCCTTCAAAACACCGGTCATTGTGCTGATTGCCGTACGAACGGCGCCTGTAATAAATACTCTGCGTGTCATGCTTCCCCCTTCACTCTCGCTTAGATTGTCTTCGTTTTTCTCTTCAGATGGGCTCCCGTTTGGACTGCCCACGGGTCGTCATGCCTATCTTTTATTGTATCGCTTTCCCTTATGTTGTCAAATGATTCACAATAATCAAACGGTTCCCTTTTACGCGGTAAAACGGGCATTTTACACCTTACAAGGTCGTGTTGTAAGGTAAGTCACCTTCCCGTTTTATGACGCAAAACCTGATATTGCATTACCGTTTGTTGCTGTTTCGCCAAATATGCAAGCGCTCCGCTTCCTTGATGAGTTCCTCACGCATATCGGGATGCGCAATACTGATGAGTGCTTCGGCGCGCTGCCATGTGGATTTCCCTTTCAGATTGACAATACCGTATTCGGTCGCCACATAGTGCGTGGTCGTACGCGGATCCGTCACAATTGTTCCGGGGCTGAGCGTCGGAACAATGCGGCTTTGCATTTTTCCCTGCTTGTCCGTGCGTGAGGACTGGAAGGCGGTAATGGATTTTCCGCCTTTGGACATATATGCGCCCATGACGAAATCCAACTGTCCGCCCGTTCCGGAAATCTGGTTGAAACCGCCTGATTCGGCATTGACTTGTCCGAACAAATCGATTTCTACGCAGTTATTGATGGCGATAAAGTTGTCCATTTGCGAAACGACATACGGGTCATTGACGTAATTTACCGGTGCCGTTGCTAAAACCTGGTTATGGTCCATCCAGTCGTACAGTTCCTGCGAACCAAGCGAGAAGGAGAACACCTGTTTGCCGCGATGCAGTTCTTTTTGCATACCGGTTACCACGCCGGATTTTGTCATGGCCATCATGGAATCGACGTACATCTCGGAATGGATACCGATGTCTTTCAAATCCGATTCCGCAATTTTGTATCCCAGTGCGTTCGGCATACCGCCGATGCCCAGCTGCAGAGTCGCGCCATCCATAATTTCTTTGATGAGCATATCCGCTATCTTTTCATCCGTCTCGTCCGGCTGAATCGTGGGGATGGTATCAATCGGTTCCTCTGATTCCACGACAGCATCCACTTCGGTGATGTTGAGATAATCGTCACTGAGGCCATAAACCACCGGCATATTCTTGTTGGCTTCGACAATGATGTGCTTTGCCCGTTTAAGAACTTCGCGCGTTGAGGCGATACAGGGACCCAAATTAAAGTTTCCGTTGGCATCCATCCCGCAGGTTTGCACAAAAAGCACATCGACCGTTTCTACATCCTCTTCACGGCGGTACATTTCCGGCTGCTCGGCATAGCGCATCGGAACAAAGAATGCCCGTCCTTCACGAGACATACGACGATCCTGACCTTGCATAAACCAGCTATTCCAAACAAAGACGTCACGACCGACGCGCTTGTTGGCTTCTAAAATCTGGATGGGATGATAAATCAAATACCCGCGTACAAATACCTCGTTGAGCTCCTCTGCCCGTTTTGCTAAGGCCTTATCCAGCAAGTTCGGCACAGAGAGGGCATGGGCATAGTCCAGCCACATGCCGTCCTTAACGATTTTGACCGCCTCCTCAGGGGTAGTCCGTTTTTCCTCATATTGCTTACGATAATCGATCATGCGTTCTCCTTCCCTCCGTTGATTTGCAAATTAAGCGCTTACACCATCGAACGGTATAACCATCCTTTCGCTATACGTTTTTGCTGTTTCGTGCGGAAACGTTGTCCTTTCCACCGTATTTCCCATGAATCACTGTTTATTTACCCTCTCTCAGAAATTCCACACCAAAAAAGTCGTCTATAGCGAAGAAAAATCGACTTTCGCTTCTTGCACTATGTCCATCTGCACAAAAAAAGGAGTTGCGCCGAACGCGTATAGGCGTTCCAGCACAACTCCCCAATAAAGCGAATTTTTTTACTTAACTTCGACTTCGGCGCCAGCTTCTTCCAGCTTCGCTTTAATCGATTCCGCTTCTTCCTTGGAAACTTTCTCTTTCAGCGGCTTCGGCACTTCATCAACAAGCGCTTTGGCTTCTTTCAAGCCAAGACCCGAAACTTCTTTGACGACTTTGATGACGTTGATCTTCGAGGAGCCAGCGCTCTTCAGGATAACGTCAAATTCCGTCTGCTCTGCATCCGCAGCACCGGCAGCACCACCGGCAACCGGAGCAGCAACCGCAGCAACCGGAGCAGCAGCGGATACGCCGAATTCTTCTTCTAATGTGGAAACCAGTTCCGACAATTCCAAAACGGTCAATTCTTTTACTTGATCAACTAATGCAGTAACTTTTTCAGATGCCATGCTATTCCTCCTCATGGTCCACTAATAGGTTGCCGAAAACGCTAAGCGATTAAGCGGCTTCTTCTTCTTTCTTCTCTTTGATGGCGTTGAACGCATAAACCGATTTGCGCAGGATACCCTGAGAGGCATTCGCAAGACCGGAAATAGGACCTTGCAGACCGCGCAAAACCATGCTGAGCAACACTTCTTTCGTCGGCAGTTTCGAGAGAGCGATCATTTCTTCGCCACTCATTGCATGACCATCCATGTATCCGCCGAGAATCTTGAATTTTTCTTTATTGTCTTGTGCAAACTTGGCAGCAATCTTGGGACCATCCACCATCTCTTTGTTGGAGAAGATGAACGCATTCGGTCCGTTGAGCAAATCATCCAGATCGGTTACGCCCAAATCGTTGAAAGCACGACGTACCATGGTATTTTTATATACCTTGTACACCACGTCTTCCGCACGGAACTGGTTGCGCAACTCGGTGATGCCTTCTACGGTAATGCCATTGTAAGCAACAATCGTTACCGACTGCGCCTGCTCGATTGCCGCTTTAATCTCTTCGACCACCGCCTGCTTTTTTTGCAGTGTCTGTTCTTTCATTCGTTTCACCTCCTTCGGCTACAAATTGAAAATCTCCCGGCACGACGCACCGGGAGAGGAAAAACATAGTATTCCCACCTCGACAGGAAATTAAGACGAAAGCTCCCGTAGAGAAACTTTCGGCACCTGTGGTCTTCGGTAGCCGAATAGTAGAATAGCACAGGACGTGCTTTTTCGCAAGGCTTACTTGCCCAGTTCCATAAGTGAGGTGGTCTCCAGCGCAATGCCGGGACCCATCGTATTGGCTACGGTAACGGACTTCAGATACTTGCCCTTGGCGGATGCCGGTTTTGCCTTAACAATCGCCGCCATGACCGCTTTCAGGTTTTCGCTAATCTGTTGTGCATCAAACGATGCTTTGCCAATAAGAACATGGACGATGTTCTGCTTATCGGTACGATACTCTACCTTACCGGCTTTCACGTCTTTGACCGCCTGCGCTACGTCCATGGTGACCGTGCCCGCCTTCGGGTTTGGCATTAACCCACGGGGACCGAGAACACGACCAATGCGGCCGACCTGTCCCATCATGTCCGGCGTAGCGATGGCAACGTCGAAATCCATCCAGTTTTCTTTCTGAATTTTCTCCACCAAGTCTTCACCGGCGAAATCTGCACCGGCAGCAAGAGCCTCATCTGCTTTTGCCCCCTTGGCAAAGACAGCTACGCGAACCGCCTTACCGGTGCCGTTCGGCAACGCCACCGTGCCGCGCACCTGCTGATCAGCATGACGAGAATCAACGCCCAAGCGTGCATGAAGCTCAATAGTCTCATCAAATTTCGCCGTAGCGGTTTTCTTTAATAATTCAGCGGCTTCATCAATGGAATACGCCTTTGCAGCATCAACAAGTTTAGCTGCCTCAATATATTTTTTGCCTCTTTTCGGCATAAGATCCTCCTTGTGGTACGAGCGGAAATTCCTCCCACTGCTCCATTATTCCTCGACAGTAATGCCCATCGAACGCGCTGTTCCGGCGATCATATCCATGGCCGCTTCCAATGAAGCAGCATTCAGATCCGGCTTTTTGAGCTCTGCGATCTTCTGTAACTGCGCTTTGGTAATCTTGCCGACTTTTTTCTTGTTGGGTTCGCCGGAAGCCGATTGCAGACCTAATTCTTTTTTGATCAGCACGGCGGCAGGCGGTGTCTTAGTGATAAACGTAAACGAACGATCCTGATAAACCGTCATCACGACAGGGATGATCAACCCTTGTTTATCCGCCGTTTGTGCGTTAAACGCCTTGACAAACTCCATGATGTTCACGCCGTGAGGACCGAGTGCGGTACCAACCGGCGGTGCCGGAGTTGCAGCACCGGCAGGGATTTGCAATTTCACAATTGCACTTACTTTTTTAGCCATAGTATCCTCCCAAGGATTTCTATCGTGGTCAGAGCGGGGAAATCCCCCTCCCACTAACGACTATTGCATCGACGGCGCTAAAGCGTCTCGATGTCGTCATAGGATAATTCGACGGATGTTTCGCGCCCGAACATGTTGATGAGCGCCTTAATCGTCTGCTTATCCGATTGCACTTCTTCGACTTCTGCCGAAAAACCGGCAAAGGGACCGAAAATAATTTCGATCGCATCGCCCGGCGCAACGTGAATATCACGCTGAGTCATCTGCTCACGGACGCCAAACTGTGCGACTTCGCGTGCGGTGAGCGGAATGGGATCCGATCCGGGACCGACAAATCCCGTAACGCCATTCGTATTGCGGATAAGAAACCAGGACTTTGGAGTGATGTTCATCTTCACCAACACATAGCCCGGCAGAATTTTGCGTTCCTTAATCACGCGCTCGTTATTACGAATCTCTGTATACTTCTCCATCGGAACGCGCACGTCAAAGACGTCTTTGTCCTGCTCGTTCTCGATAATCATTTCGATCTTATCTTTTACTTTGTTTTCGTATCCGGAATACGTATGAATGACATACCATTTTCCTTCCAGGGTGTCTTTTTCCTGTTCCGACATCATTTCCCCCATTCTACGAATTAAATGACAAGACCGACCAACCAACCATAAATCAGATCAAGTATCCAACCGAACGTTGCAACCACTGCAGCAATCACCAGCACAATAAGCGTGTACTGAACGACTTCCGATGAGGTAGGCCACTGGATCTTACGCATTTCCGCGCGCATACCGTCGATACGGCTCGGCGCTTTTTTGTCCGCCATAGATCCTCCTTACTTCGTTTCGCGATGCAGGGTGTGCTTTTTGCAGAACGGGCAGTACTTTTTCAGTTCAATACGTTCCGTATTGTTTTTCTTGTTTTTGGTGGTATCGTAGTTTCTGTTCTTGCACTCGGTGCAAGCTAATTTCACTTTATCAGCCATTGTTTCCTCCTACTCCCAAAATCGTATCCTTCCTTCGCCTGCCAACGAGGGATGCCTGTCGGGGTTTTTTGCGCACTCAAAAAAGCCTATCCCGACGGATACGTTTCATTAGTCTATCATTACTCTATTCTCGACGCAAGACGAAAGCGCAAAAAAGAGAGGGCAACGCCGTCATTTGGCGCTGCCCTCCTTGCATAAATGGTTTCGCTATTTCTTTTCTTTAGCGCTTACCCTTTTTTATCTTGGCATAACCGGCACCGGCAAGAGCAACCGCTACCGCATATTGCAGCATGGCTACCGCATCACCGGACTTGGGCGCTGTTTTATTCTTTCCTTCTTTTTTGTCTTTCTTTGATCCGGCATCGCTTGCCTTGTCGGAATTATCCTTCTCCGATGAGGATGCCTCCGCGCTCGACTGTTCCGCTGCCGTCTTCTTCTTCGTATTGGTCACCGCAATTTCCGTAACCAACGCATCGCCTAAACGCACCTGCTTATCCAGCGTAACCGTAAAGGGAATTGCTTTTTCTAAGAGCTGATACCCCTCCGGTGCTTTTTTCTCCATCAAACGGTAGGTTCCGCTTACTGCAAGTTTTACCGTCGCTTCGCCATTTCTGTCTGTCGTAACCGTGTACGACAGTGTGCCATACTGTTCATGCGTAATCGTAAAAACAGCCGGCGCAGAAATACGGTTTCCTTTTTCATCCACCTTAACAATCTTTACGGTTGTGGTATCCGGCTTTGGACGGGGCATCTCGCTTCCCTTGTAGTTGATGTCGTAATTGTTCAACAGACTCTTATGCAGATTCTTTTGGTGCGGAATATCCGATGAGGCATCAAAGGCAAGGTTGGTGAACGCCGCATAGTTTTTCGGCGCTTGATACAATCCGGTTTTTGCCACGTTTCCGGTAAATACGGTCGTATTGTCTATCGTCAAGTTGCGATACTTGTCAACATTAACTGGATCGGAGTAATCACAGGATGCATCAAAAATAGCGCCGCCTAAGCCGGACTGATTGCCAATGAATTTCGTGCCTTCGCTTATGGTGACATTGGCTTGCTCGTCCACATAAAGCCCACCGCCGATGCGCTGCTCTTGTTCATCCACTGTGCCTTTCGTGTCATTTCCGCGAAACTCCGTCGCTTTGATTTGCACGTTGCCGGATTCCACCGCAACGCCGGCGCCGTTACGTGCTTCATTGTCCTTAATCACGCATCTGGTAAGCAGCATTTCCATCGCCGCGTTATCTTGCGTAAGCGACAGAATCGCACCGCCAACACCTTTTACGATATTGCCTTTTGGATCCGTTTCCACTTGCGCGACATTGCCTTCCAGGGTCGTGTCTTCCATTTGCAACTTTCCGTCCAGAACAAAGACGCCGCCACCCAATTTCGCCTGATTCTTTTTAATGCTGCTGTTCTTCACCGTAAACGTCTTGCCGCCGTTAAAACACAGCGCACCGCCGTACCCCGTATTTTTCCCATTTTCTTCAAACGTACTATTTACAACGGAAAGAACCGCGTTGTTCGCCCAAATAACTCCGCCCTGCGCCGTTGCTTCATTATTCGTAAAGGTGCAGTGTGTCACAGTGCTTTCTTCCGCTGAAGAGCGCAAATAGATAGCTCCGGCATTCACCGATGTATTGCCCGTGAAAGTCGAATCCTTCACAACCATTTTTTGCCCGTCAAGCTGGGCGAGTGCGCCGCCATTTTGCGTCGCCTGGTTAGCAGAAAACGTGCTGTTTTCAATATCCAAACCTTTTTGATCGTAGATTGCACCCCCCCATTTTCCTTTGTTTTCAATAAACGAGGAGTTTTTCACCGTAAAGAAATTGGATCCCCAAATAGCTCCGCCATAGGACTGTGCCGCCCGATTGCGCTGGAATGTCGCACCTTCAATTGTTGCAGTGGCTTGGGAACCAATCCAAAGCGCTCCGCCGTATTTGCCTTCATTCTCCTCAAATGTTCCGCCGGTAATGTTCAACGTGCCGTTGGTAAACACCACGCCGCCGCCACTGGCAGAAGTATTGTTCCGAAACGTTCCGCCTTTTATATTGATGGTGGTATTCGCACGCGCTTGAATTACACCGCCCCCTTGCGTCGCGGTGTTGTTTTGCAAAATAGCGCCTTCTTCAATGGTGAGGATGGATGGACCTTGATACAAATAAAACGTGGTGCCGTCATACCCCTCTAAATCCTTAAAGTTTTGTACGACCGTGCCTTTTCCCAGTATTAAATGCGCGCTTCCTTTGTCAGCATCTCCGGCAACCATCATGGCTTGTCCATCATTGTTGCCATCAAGAATGACGTTCTCAATACGCATCGTGGTGTTGTGATCCAGCGAAATAAGATCTCTTCCGCCCATACGCTTTAAAGTGTATTGCTGCCCTTCTTTCGAGCGCAAAAAGAGATTAACGGTAGATTTTCCCCAACTTCCTTCCTGTTCCGGAATGGTGTAATCCTTGTTCATCGTAATAACATATTGATTGGCTAAATCTTCCTGTTTACAGTTTTTTACTGCGGAAAACCAGTCATCATATTCGCCAACCAGCGTGCCATCCTCTGTGGAACCCATGGCTCGTTTTGTCACGGTAAACGCTTTCTCGTCCTCTCCCGCTTCCGCCGTTAACGGCAGAAACGCAAGAAATAGAAAAGCGAAAGCCGCCAATACCCAATACCGTTTTTTCATTTCTCCTCCTTAATCCGTATGCAAACTATTTTCTAAAACGGAAATACCGCCTCTTCCGACTGTTTTCTTTAATTCGTCCAAGTCAGCAAAGCACGCACCGGATAACCAGCTTTCTCCAACAGAGCACGTCCGCCCAAATCGGTGAGTTCCGTCAGAAAAAGCGCTCCGACAACCACGCCGCCTGCGGCTTCCACCAAATCACAAGCCGTTTTTGCCGTTCCGCCGGTTGCCAAAAGGTCATCCATTACCAGTACACGCGCGCCATCCGGAACGGAGTCCCGATCCACCTCAATGGCCGCCTCTCCGTATTCAAGTGTGTAGGATTTCCGCACTAAATTACCGGGCAGTTTTCCCGGCTTACGCGCCATAATAAACCCTTTATGCAACCGTGCGGCAACCGGTACGCCTACAATAAATCCGCGCGACTCGGTGCCTAACACGTAATCAAAGTCCCAGCCCTTCGCAGCGTCGGCAAGCTGTTCCACCATTGCCTGCAGCGCATCCGCGTCCGACAAAATCGTGGTGATATCCTTGTAGCTAATGCCCGGTCCCGGAAAGTCTTCGATAACGCGCATCTGTTTCTTCAAATCCACTTGCTTGTCCATTCTTCTCTCCTCGGCTTTCGCCTGTTTTCTTCTTTCTTTCTCTTTTCATCTGAAGGAGAAAGGAGCTTTCCTAAAAAAGCATCTGCTTTTTGTTTCCTTGAATTTATTATCCCTGAAACGGAAAAATTTGTTTCCCGCGTAACTTTATGATACAATGCCATGGTCAGCAATTCGACGGGGTGTAGCGCAGCTCGGTAGCGCGCCTGCTTCGGGAGCAGGAGGCCGGAGGTTCAAATCCTCTCACTCCGATTTTTCTTTTTATAAGCGTTGAAATCAAGCCATCTTCTTCAGAATATGTGGCGATTTTCATACGACATGAGGAAACCGGGAAGAGATTCCCGGCTTTTTTATTGCTTTCTATTCCTTTTCCCAAGCGATAGTTTCTTCCGAAAAAAACGCTTTTGTCCTCTTTTGTTTGCCATCCGGTTTATGCGTGTTCTGCATCCAGCTTTTACAACTCGTCGGTATCTATCCAGAGAGTGAACGGGCCGTCATTGACGGAAGAAACCAGCATATCCGCTCCAAAACGACCGGTCTGCATATCCGGCAATTCCTCACGAATAAGTGTCACCATTTCCTTGTAAAGTTTCTCCGCCAAGGCAGGTGGCGCAGCGGTAGCAAAACTCGGTCGATTTCCTTTCTTAATAGACGCAAAGAGCGTAAACTGCGAAACCAACAAAATGTTCCCGTGAACCGCCGCTAAATCAAGGTTTGTCTTCCCTTCGCTGTCCAAAAAGACGCGTAGCTTGCGGATTTTTGTCCATAGGCGCACGACTTCCTCATGGGTATCTTCTGGACCAACGCCCAAATAAATCAGATAGCCGCGACGGATTGCTCCGATACACTCGCCATCAACCGTAACCGCTGCCTCTTTAACGGTTTGCAATACAGCACGCATGAGGATTAGCGAATGGTAAAGCCGAGATCGGCGATATCGTGATTAAAGCCGACTACGGTATCGACGGAAAGCTGTTCCGGTGTCTTGTCCGTAATTTTGGCAAGTTTCTGCAAAACGCCGTCCGGGCAAGTGATGATATCCACGCCCAGTCTCTCGGCTTCATAAACATTCCATACTTCGCGTGTGGATGCCCAAAGCAGGCGCACATGGTCGTATTGCTTGCAAATTTCGGAGGCTTCGGTCATGACCGGAATGGGATCCAGTCCGTTATCTGCCAACCGTCCCGCAAAAATGGAAACATAGGTGATCGCTTTTTCGCTTACCGCTTCGACAATGGCCTTTGTCTGCGCTACAGAATATATCGCCGTAACATTCAAATTCACACCTTCTGCGGAAAGACGAGCAATAAGAGGAATCATGCTCTCGCCCTTGGTGTTCACGACCGGAATTTTCACAAAAACATTTTTGCCCAATACAGCGATTTTTCGTGCTTCTTGTTCCATCGTTTCCATATCGTCCGCAAAAACTTCAAAGGAAAGCGAGAGATCCGGAATCGCTTCCACCACTCTCTTGGCATACGGCGTATAATCCTCAACGCCTGCCTTTTTCATTAACGACGGATTGGTCGTAAAGCCGTCCACCAGACCGCTCTCGTATTGTTTTTTCATCGTCTCCAATACGGCACCATCCGCAAAGATCTGCACATGAAAATCCTTATACATCGTCTCCCCTTTCTTGTCCACAAAGGCGTTGCATAGCCTACGCCAACGCAATGATTCCCCTACCTTCGGTCAAACGCATATTCACTTTGTTTATCCTGAAAACCGCTTGTTTTCAGCGTTTTTACTGTATCTACTCGGGGTGACAGGATTCGAACCTGCGACCTCATGGTCCCAAACCACGCGCGCTACCGAGCTGCGCCACACCCCGAAAAGCAGGGATATTCTACCACACTTTACCCCTGCTGTCCTCTGAATTGTTAGCCGATAAGGGAGTCTTGAAGGCTGCGCAGGCGATATACCTGCGTAGTCGAATCTAAAGCGACATCCTCTTCTGTCAGTACGCTATCTTTGGCGATATCTCGCTTTGCAACCGCATCGCCCACTATCAAACCGATGGGAATGTGGTGTTCCTGCTGCTGCGTTTCATGGGTTTCGATACGTCCTCGTACACAGAAACCACCAATACCATCAATGGGTTCCCCCTTGGCAATATCCTTTTTGGCTACGGCTACGGTTTCGGAAACCGGCTTGGCAAGAGGGACGATGGCCGCTTCGTGATGTAGTACGGCACGCGCAATGGTCAATGGCGTTTCCAGACTTCCCAGGTGGAAGGGGCGATAAAGAATATGATGGTTCCGCTCACCTTTTTTGAGCATGTAATTCATCTCCGCGGCAACCTGTGCATTCTGTCCCTTTACAATCACAAAAACGCCGGGGGCAATGCCATCCACATAATCGACTACCCCAAAGCGCTGGAGTACTCCGCCTTCCCCAACAAGATCAAATTGCTTGACGGTCTCATCTAAGTCACCGGTAATGCCATGCATTCCTGCCACGTCAGGTAGAAAACCAGTGGCATTGGAAAGAAGCGTCATCTCTGCCATGGTTTTTGTACCATCCTGAAACGAAGCAAGCATGTGCGGATTCATCCCGCGTTCTTCCGCTTCCTGCCGTGCCGTGTCGGGATTAGCGTACAATTTTAGCTTATTGTTTTTTCCTTTTCCGGCAACGAGCACTTCCATCCCCATTGCACGAGCAAAGTTGAAAAGACTAAATGTCGCCGCCGGTTCGTCTCCGTCAGAACCGGTATACACCAGTCCTGCCGCATCAAAGAGCTGCTTCATCAGTACGCCGATGGTGATATCCACTTCGACATTCAACAACACCAGATGCTTCTTGGCTAAAAGGGTCGCCATCGAAACGCGCGCCCCAATTTCCGTAATGCCGGTCGCTTCCACGATAACATCCACTTCTTTGGAGCGAATGACCTCTTCGTAGTCTGTACTGGTAATGATATTATGCGGATCCTGAGAACGATCCAGATAAATGCGTTTCGCTTCTTCGGCGCGCTCCGCCACTGCATCGCAAATGCCGGTAACACACATTCCCGGAATGGTGGAAATTTGGGCAATCATCCCCGTTCCCATCTGTCCGGCACCGATTACGCCAACGCGAATGGGCGAACCTTGCTTATCGCGCTCGATGAGTTCTTCCACTAAATTAGCCATGTTTTCCTCCTTGGATCACCGTTTGCGTAGAATCTCACGGCTCATCACCTGCTGTCTCGTTTTATCCGCTAAAAGATCGTCGCTCGCGTGCATACGACGAATCCAAGTTAGCGCTTTTCCTGTACCGCGCACGACGGTGCTAATCGGTTGTTCCACATAATTTACACGGATGCCACACCGTTTTTGAATGCATTCTCCCAAACCGCGAACAAGCGATCCCCCTCCGGAAAGAAGCATTCCCTGATCAAACAAGTCCGAGGAAAGCTCCGGGGGAGTTTGTGCCAACACGCGATACACCGTTTCCGCTATTTGCTGAAATTGCGGAGCAAGTGCTTCTTTCAGGTCCTCGCGTGTCAGATAGACACGACTTGGCAAACCGCTCGCGCGGCTGCGTCCTTTTACCTCTATACGCTCCGGCGCATCTAATGCCAAGACGGAGCCTAAGCGCAATTTACTCTCTTCCGCCGTCTGTTCTCCAATCATCACTTGATGCTGATCAAGGATATAACGGGCAATGGCTGCATCAAAGCTATTTCCTGCTGTTGTCGTGGATTCTGCCACGACGATTCCGCCCAACGAAATCAAGGCAACATCGGTCAGACCACCGCCCACATCGGCAATAAGGGTTCCATGAGGATCGGACACCTCTACTCCGGCGCCCAAGGCAGCTGCCAGAGGCGCTTCAATAAGAAATGTTTCATGAGCTCCGCCTGCCGTCGCCGCTTGTGTGATGGCACGCTTCTGCACTTGTGTGGCGCGAGAAGGAACGCTGATCATCACATCCGGATGCAATAAACTCTTATCGATCGCACGATGCAGAAAAGCACCCAGCATTTTTTCCGTTGCGCGATAGTCGGAAACAACCCCATCCTGCAGGGGATGACGAGCAACGATATTCCCGGGGGTGCGACCAAGCATTTTTTTCGCCTCTTCGCCCACCGCCACAATCGCATCGGTATACAAGTCCAGAGCTACCACCGAAGGCTCCTGAAACGTGATGCCTTCTGTACGGGTAAATACCTGAATCATTGTCGTGCCTAAATCGATCGCCAAATTTTTACGTAACCATGCCATGGTCTACTCCAGATATTTCTTTAATGTGTCTACCTGATCCAGTTCTTCCCAGGAATAGCGATCATCGGTGCGCCCAAAATGACCGTACGTCGCCGTATGCGCATAAATCGGTCGGCGCAAATCGAGCTTCTTGATGATGGCCGCCGGGCGGAAGTCAAAGACCTCTCGGATAATTTGCAAGAGCTGTTCATCCGAAAGTTTTCCCGTACCGAAGGTATCGATGGAAATGGAGAACGGCTCTGCTCGGCCAATGGCATAGGCAACACAAATCTCCGCCTTGTCCGCCAAACCGGCGGCAACAATATTCTTTGCGACATAGCGGGCGTAATACGCAGCGGAACGATCCACCTTCGTTGGGTCTTTGCCGGAAAAAGCGCCGCCGCCATGATGTCCGGCACCGCCATAGGTATCTACAATAATCTTTCGTCCCGTTAACCCCGTATCCGCATTCGGCCCACCTAACTCAAAGCGTCCTGTCGGATTGACATAGAATTTCGTATGCGAATCAATCATCAGCGGATCTAAACACTCTTTTACCACGTGATCCCAGAGTGCTTCTTTAATCGCTTTTTGATCCGCTTTGTCGTCGTGCTGGGTGGAAATAAGAATCGCGTCAATGCGTTTCGGACGATCCTGTTCGTCGTATTCCACCGAAACCTGGGTTTTTCCGTCCGGCCGCAAATGCTCCACGATGCCTTCACGACGAACCTCTGCCAAGCGTTTTGCCAACCGGTGCGCAAGCATCAGCGGCATGGGCATATATTCCGGTGTCTCGGTCGTCGCATAGCCGAAAACCATTCCCTGATCTCCTGCCCCTTCTCCGGAAAGCTGTTCCTGTTCGCCTTCGCGAGCTTCTTCGGAATGCAGCACACCACAGGCAATGTCCTGCGATTGTTCGCGAATGGTGGTAATGACGGCGCAATGCTGCGCATCAATACCGCTTTCTGCATTGGTATAACCGATTTTTTGCAACGTTTTGCGCACAATGGCGTTAATATCTACATCCGCCTTGGTACTCAACTCGCCCATAACAAAAATAATGCCGGTCGATGCCATAACTTCACAAGCGCAGCGAGATTGAGGATCTTGCCGCAATACTTCGTCCAGAATCGAATCCGCTATCTGATCGCAGATTTTATCCGGATGCCCTTCTGTTACCGATTCCGCTGTGCGGATGCGTCCTATTTTATTCTCTTCCATGGATTCCCTTCCTCTATTTTCTACGAAACCTTGCGGCATACGCTTTTTCTTCTTTGTCTACCTGTTTTTCTTCGGTCTACTCTACTGTCCGCGCCTCTCAAACCGAGCGATAAAGCAAAACCTGTGCCATACAGCTTATTCCCTCTTCTCGTCCAACAAAACCGAGATGTTCCGTCGTCGTCGCTTTAACGGCAATCTGCGTGACATCGCAAGCCAGCGTATCGGCAATCGCCCGTCGCATGGCAGGAACATAAGGAGCTAATTTGGGTCGTTCTGCCATAATGACGCTATCGATATTGCCGAGGGAATACCCTTTCTCTCTTACCATTTCCATAACGCGCTGCATCAGCAATAAAGAGGAAATACCTTTGTATTGCGGATCGGTGTCGGGAAAATGCTCCCCGATATCGCCCAGTGCCAACGCGCCAAGCAGCGCATCGTTGATAGCATGTACCAAACAATCTGCGTCGGAATGGCCAAGCAAGCCCTTTTCGAAAGGAATATCCACTCCGCCCAAAATGAGCTTTCGTCCTTCGACCAGTTCATGCACGTCGTAACCCAAGCCCGTGCGAAACGCGACTTCATTCATCTAAATCCTCCCGTTCCGTCACAATGCGCTCGCCGAAGAGCAAGTCCATAGGGGTGGTAATCTTGATGTTGGCTTCATCGCCTTCCACGGTTGCCACTTTTCCGCCAAAAATTTCTACCATCTGCGCGTCATCCGTAATGGGAATCTGCTCCCAAATTGCCTTTTCGTAGGCGTCCAGCAATACGGATTTCGTAAACATCTGTGGCGTTTGCGCACTAAAAAGGTGCGCTCGATTCGGCGTGTTTTCAATCACGCCTTTTTCGTTTACAAATTTTACCGTATCCTTCATCGGTAAGACACAAATTGCGCCATCCACATCGCCCTGCTCAACACGAGAAAGGCATCGCTGAATGACCGCCGTAGAGACAAACGGTCTTGCTCCGTCATGAACGGCAATAATATCCGTTTCTTCCGGCAAGTGCGCAAGCCCCATTTTTACGGAATCCTGACGGGTCGGTCCACCGAGACAGACGGTCACACGTGAAAAATTCTCCCCGAATACCTGGGGGAGAATGTCCTTTTTTACCGTTTCTAAAATATCTTCCTTGACGACGACAACATAGGCATCAAACACGCCCGATCGGCGCAAGGCACGCAAAGCGCGCTGCAGTACACGACCGCCGTCGATTTCAATAAGCATCTTATTTTTACCGTGACCCATGCGTGTGCCTAAGCCCGCGCCAGTCACCACAGCTGTCACAAACGGTCGTTGCATGATTTCCTCCGCAGTTCTCCCTCTCATCTTAACACACTGTGTGAGGCATAAAAAGGCGAGAATGTGAAGGAATCGTTGTAGCATTAATCGGTACGAATCGCCTCAATGGCAGAAATCTGCGTAGCCCGCTTTGCGGGAAGATATCCGGCGACCAAGCCAATCAAGGCAGAAAATCCAAATGCGGCAAAAGGCAGCCAAAACGGAATGAGGCTGAGCTGCTGCTCATCGGCAAAACCTTCTCCAATCATGGCTTGGGCAAAGAAATGGTTGAAACCGAAGGAAAAGAGATAGGAAAATCCGATACCGATAATGCCGCCAATGACGCCAATAAGCATGGACTCCACCAAAAACATCAGCCGTACATCGCTAATTTGTGCGCCAATGACCTTCATAACGCCGATTTCGCGCGTGCGTTCATGAATAGACATGAGCATGGTATTGGCAATTCCTATTGCCGAAATGAGAAGAGAAATAGATCCAATGCCGGCAAAAACCCAGCGTACAACGCGCAAGGCTTCTTCTTGTCCGCGGATGGAGTCGGAGTTAGCGTAAGCGTTCAGGTGCATATCGTTAATCGCATCCACCACCTTTTGGGTCTGACTAATATCGTCTACGGTAACGGTCGCACTGTCGTAATAGCGAATTTTTCTTCCCCGCGTCAGCTTTTTCGGAGCCGGCGACGGTGATTTTTCTCCTTCAGGATTTTCCGACCTTCCACGCTTCTGCACTTCTTTTTCCATGTGTTCTAAGGTGTCAAAGGAGACATATAATCCTCTCGGCACCAAAATATCCGACTTCGAAAACGTTCCGCCATAGGTGAGTGGCAGCTTTATGGATTGATCATTGTTGCCGATGGAAATCCCGTCTTCCGGTGAAGAATAGTTATAGGTCTTTAATACCAGTTTTTCCCGCGAAAAATCCAAGTCGTAAACCGATTCCATGTTGGCGCGTGGATTTTTGCGATCGAAGCGATAGGCTACGATGCTACTGCCGACAAGGAATGGATCTTTCTTGGTGTTGGTTGGGATACTTCCCTTTTCCATCACAATATCGGTTTTTCGCAGCTCATCAAAATCGATTGCGGAAATCTCTCCGAAAATGCTCATGTTCGGATCCTTGAATGCCACTTCATAACGCAGGTTCTTTGCTGCCAAAACGTCTTTGACATGCGGAATCTGCTTAATCTTTTTAATCTCTTCGTCGCGCAGATAGCCTTCCCGTTGCGTTGCCTTCGCATTCTCCGGTTCTTCATACGCGGTCGGATCCACGCGGATGGCATTGAGCTGCGCAAACTGCTCCATTTGTCGGCGGTTGCTCTCCTGAATGCCATAGCCGAAAGAAAGCATCAGAATAATCGCCACCGCGCCGATGACGACGCTTATGACGGTAAGAATCGTGCGGGATTTACGGCGTCTTAAATTACGCCAGGCCAGCATGACCAGCTCGACATTACGCATCGAGATCCAACTCCTTTTGCTGCTGCTTTTTCTTGCGGTAGCGACGCACCAAAAGAAGCACTGCGATGATCGCTACAACACCGATGCCTACGGGAATAATCGGGAACGTATGCGCTTCGGGCGGCGCAACGGGTTCCAATGTATTCGCGTCATAGTACTGACTGGTCTGATCATCCACGAGCAAGCCCGTTTTTTCATCCTTGCGCAGTTTCGAAGGATCCACATTCATCCCCTGGTCACTGCCTTCCACTTTTGCTTCAAAGGGCTGTTTTTGTTCGTGTTTCTTGCCGGTGGAATCTTCAAACGTAATCACGATATTGCCCGAAATCTCATTCTCCTGTGGCACGATTTCGGCGGAAAAACGATCGGCTGCGCCCGGAGCAAAATTACCGACAAAATAGCGTGGAGAACCGTTTACGGTAAATCCCTTGCCTTCAATCGTCACCATATACGTCGTTAGCTGATCCTTGCCGATATTGTACATGTCCAAATCGATGTTCGTCGGCATCCCCATCATGATGGGTGCTTCTTCCTGACCGCCGTTCATCTGCACATCTCCCACCAAAATATCCGCCGTCTGCACGACAGGAATACCGATGGTCTCGGTGGCTGTAAATTCATTGCCTAACAAATCTTCATATTCAAAAGAAACGTTGATGGAATAATTCTGCGCCGCAAGCGTTGGCGCAGTCTTTAGGCGAATGGTTTTGTTGTCCGTTTCCTGCGGACGAATGCGCGAAATATAAAACGTATTGGAAGAACCGACCGGGGTAAATACCGATCCGGAGCTTCCCGATGGTGCCAGCGTCTGTCCCTGCCCCGTTTGCGGGCCGGTAGCCGAAGTTCCGCCTTCTCCTCCCCCAATGCTGATTTTAATATTGCGTACCGATTTTTCAGCATTGGTATTGTAAAAGGTCAGGTATACTTCAAATTCTTCGCCGGCATGAGGCATTTCCGGGTCTAAGCTGTAATTGGAAATGATTAACTTTGGTTTATTGGTAATGTTTGCGGCAGTATTGCCGCCATCGGAAGGCACATCCGTTACACCCGGAATATAGGTCGCTCCGCCCATGGTTTCTCCTCTCTTATCTCCGCTCATGAATGCGTTCAATTTGTCCGTCACGCATGTGGAACATCCGATCGGCATAACCGGTCATCTCTTCATCGTGCGTAACCATAATCACCGTTACATTTTCTTCCTTCGCTACGTGCGAAATGAGTTCCATCACCTCAAAACTGGTTTTGGTATCCAAGTTTCCGGTTGGTTCATCCGCAAACAGAATCTTCGGATTGCCGACCAACGCACGCGCAATGGAAACACGCTGCTGTTGTCCGCCGGAAAGCTGATTGGGACGATGATGCAGGCGTTCGCCCAAGCCAACCAAAGTCAAGACTCGCTTTGCCGCTTCCTCATATTCCTTCTTCGGCACACCTTTCAGCATCATCCCCAGTGTGACATTTTCCATAGCGTCCAGCGTGGGAATGAGATTATAGGATTGAAAGACAAAGCCAACATTTAAGCTGCGAAACAGCGTCACTTGGGATTCGGAAAGTTGTTCCAAATGGACACCGCCGATAACAATTTCTCCTTTTGTCGGCTTTTCCAAGCCAGCCAAGGCATTTAAGAGGGTGGACTTTCCCGACCCGGATGGACCAAGCAGACACACCATCTCGCCGCGCGCAATATCCAAATTCACATCACGCAGCGCATAGACCTTTTCCTCGCCCATATGAAAGACTTTATAGAGATGCCGCACGGCAATAAATGCGTTGTCCAAGGCGTCCTCCTTCCTATGGTTCTATTTCGCATTATCAGGTTCTTATTTAGTATATGCGAACAGCCCTATTGTTCGCTACATATTTCTTAATAAATTATAAAGTTTTTAATTCTACGAAAACTTTTACTGTCCCGTTTCGTCCTCTTCTTTTCCGGCAATGCCGGGATGGGTCATTTCATACGGATTAAAAATACGTTCCAGCTTCTTCGCACTCATCAGCTTTTCTTCCAGAACTAAATCGCGCAGCGATTTGTTCGTCGCCAGGGCGCTTTTTGCCAGTCGTGCCGCCGTCTCGTAGCCGATGTGCGGAGCCAGCGCGGTAACAATACCTACGCTTCGTTCCACCTCTTCTTCTAAGCTCTTCTTGTTCGCGACAAGTCCCTCAATACAATGCACGCGGAAGGTGTAAATAGCGCCTCGCAAACTGCGCAGTGACTCAAAAATCTTATAAAAGCAAACCGGTTCAAAAGCATTGAGCTCTAGCTGTCCGCCCTCCACACACATGGTAACGGTCATATCGTTTCCCACAACGGCAAATGCCACTTGGTTAACCACTTCCGGAATAACCGGATTGACTTTTCCGGGCATAATGGAGGAACCCGCCTGGCGTGCAGGCAACGTGATTTCGTGAATACCGGAACGGGGGCCGGAGCTTAAAAAACGCAAATCATTCGCAATCTTGGAAAGCGAAAGCGCATAGTTTTTTAATACAGAGGAAGCCACCAAAAAACCATCTAAATTCTGTGTTCCGTCAATTAAGTCTTCATTCTGGCAAAGGGAAAGTCCCGTTACTTCATTGAGTTTGGAAACAACGTATTTCACATACTTTACGTCCGCATTGAGTCCCGTACCGATTGCCGTTCCGCCCAAATTTACCACCGAAAGCGCATCAATTGCCGCATCAAAGCGTTTCACGTCGCGCTGTAGAACGGCCGTATACGCCGCAAACTCCTGTCCAAGGCGAATAGGGACAGCATCTTGATTCTGCGTGCGTCCCATTTTAATGTATCCGTCAAACTCACGGCTTTTCTTTTCAAACGCCGCATTGAGTTTTGTCGCTTCCTCTTTAAGGTCTTGAAAATACCGAATCATCGCTATTTTCCCGGCGGTGGGGATAACATCATTGGTGGACTGCCCTTCGTTGACATGATCATTGGGATGCACAGGACGATACGAGCCCAGCTCACCGCCCAACGATTCTGTAGCCATATTCGCTATGACTTCGTTGGCGTTCATATTAAACGAGGTTCCTGCACCGCCCTGAATCGGATCTACGACAAATTGATCCATATTTTCTCCGGCGAGTATCCTGTCACAGGCAGACACAATCGCCTTAGTGCGCGTTTCGTTGAGCTGATGCACTTCGTAATTCATCAAAGCCGCCGCTTTTTTGACCTCCACAATGGCGCGAATAAAGCGCGGATCTATCGGATTTCCTGTAATAGGGAAATTCTCCACTGCTCGCATTGTATTCGCCCCATAATACGCCTGTTTCGGTACTTTTACTTCCCCAAGGGAGTCATGTTCCACGCGAAACGCATCCGCCATTTTCTTCTCCTTTTTTCTTGCTTTTCGTTTCTCATCGCAGTCGTATAGTGGCAGACCACGGTTACCATGTGTACCGGCAGCCATCCCCTCGTTGAAAACGATTGCGCTCCATAGACAAAGAAAGGACTGCCTTCGTAATACACCTCCTTAACGATACCACTTTCCGTTCAGTACGCAAGTGACAACGAAAAAAGAGAGCTGCATCGAACGTTTTCTTGTTCTCATGCAGTTCTCTTTTTCTTCTTAATTGCAAGACGCGCATATTCCCATCGTTTCCATAACAGGATACGCCGTCTCTTCCTATTCGGAGAACCACCTGCGCTTAGGCAAGATACTGTTCTGCGCGCTCTATTTTTTCTCGGAACCACTTACCCACTTCTGCTGCCTCTTCCAAAGAAAGGGCAACAAAATGAATTTTAGCATTGCCTGCCAATTGCGCTACAATGGGCAAATCCGCAGAGATGACCGTTGCAATCTTGGTATAGCCGCCTGTCGTTTGGCGATCCGCCATCAGAATGATCGGTTTCCCGTCCTTTGGCACCTGAATCGCTCCCATGGCCGTACCATCGGAAATAATGTCTGCGCCTTCCTTAAAGGAAATTTCCGCTCCGTCAAGACGATACCCCATGCGGTCTGCATATTTAGTGACGGTGTAGGGAGAATCGCCCAAAAAGGTCTTTATCCCCTCGTCCGTAAAATAATCGTCCTGCGGACCCATCACCACGCGAAGCGTTACATCCTGACTTAAAGTCGGCTTGAATTCCGCCGCCAACACCCGTTTTTTGAACGGTTTGGGGGATCGAAGTCGCAATATATCTTTCGGCTTCAGCTGACGCCCTTCAAAACCGCCAATATGCCCTTTGAAAAAGGTTGATTTACTTCCATTTACCTCTGGAATGTCAATCTCTCCTCCAAAAGCTAAATAGGAACGAACTCCTTTTCGCATCTGGACAAAACGCAAGCTTCCTCCCGCAGGAACAAGATGCGACTCATTCATAGCTACCTCTTCGCCATTAATGGTCAATAGACAATCCGCCCCTGTAACGGCAATCATCGTGTCTTCTTCAAAAATGAGTTCCGGTCCCATGTAATTGATTTCCAAGACCGCCGCATCCGGTGAATTCCCGACAAGCGCATTCGCGTAACGGTAACTTTCCACATCCATAACGCCTGCTTGCGTGATACCGTATTTTTGGTAGCCGATTCGCCCATTGTCCTGTACCGTTGTCAGAAGGCCACCAATTTTTACCATCACGTTCGTCATTGGATACCTCCTTCCATCCGTTCCATTTTTACTTGGAATCGTCCTGTCGTTACTTGTTCTTCAATCTCCGCATATTCGGATTCGGTAATCGCCACATAGCGGATATAGTCGCCCGCCTGAATAAATACGGGCGGCTCTTTTGCCGGGTCATAGAGCTTCAACGGTGTTCGACCAATTAACTGCCATCCACCGGGCGATTCCGAAGGATACATTCCCGTTTGGCTACCGGCAATGCCGACCGACCCAGCAGGAATTTTAACTCTTGGCGATTCCAACCGCGGCGTAGCGATCCGCTCATCAAGACCGCCCAAATAGGTAAACCCCGGAGAAAAGCCGAGCATGTACACCAGATAATCTGTGCCGGTATGAATGCGAATAACTTCTTCTTCACTTAAGGAAGCATGTTGTGCAACATACGCAAGATCCGGGCCATATTCCCCGCCATACACAGTAGGAATCTCAATACGTCTGCTCAGGCTGTCGCCTTCTTCGTTTCCTTCTTTTATCGTTTGCAGTTTGGTAACCAGCTCATCGTACGCAATCTGATCCGGTCGATAAAAAATCGTAATGGAACGATACGTCGGCAAGACTTCGATAACCCCTTCTATTTTTTCGATAGCTTTTGTCGTTTGACGGATACGTGCATTTACCTCTTTGGAAATTTCGTTTGCAAATTCCATGACGAGTGCACAATCTCCCATCGGCAAAATACGCGCCTGTTCGTACATCCCGTTCTCCTTTCAACGATGCGTTGGGATCGTCCTCATCGTATATCAACTATTCTCGATTTTCATCCCGTCATGTTATAGAAAAGTGGACAAATTCTTCACCATCGTCGTTACGCCCAAGTAAGCAGAAATGAAAGTAACTACCCAGCCAAGATAAAACAATACCGGAGGATGCTTGTATTCACCGATGATGTTCTTCTTACGGCTTGCCAACAACATGACCGCCAACGTAATGGGGAGAATTAAACCATTCAATGCACCCACGAGAACCAAGAGCTTCTGCGGTTGACCGATGAAAACATAGAAGATCGTTGAAATAACAATAAAGCCAATGGTAAAGAGATTGGCTTTTTCGTTCACTACCTTGAACAGCGTGCGTAAGAACGATACAGAAGTAAAAGCACATCCCACAACAGAGGTCAAAGCAGCAGCGGTATAGACAATCCCAAAAATTTTATATCCTACTTCGCCACTGGCAATGCGAAATGCCGAGGCTGCCACGTTGTTTTGATCCAGGGCAGTTCCGGCGGCAACGACGCCAAGAACGGCAAGAAAGAGTAATACACGAACAATAAAGGCGACACCAATGCCGAGAGTCGCTGATTTTGTGACTTCCTTCAAGTTTTCTTCTCCGGTAATGCCGGCATCAATCAAACGATGACCGCCGGAAAAAATAATATATCCACCTACGGTGCCCCCAAGTAATGTCAAAACTGCCGGCAAGGTGCTCTGCATATCAGAGGGACTGACCGCACTTTTCGCTGCCAAACCGACGGGTGGAACTGTGGTAACACATACATAGCCAATCAAAAGAATCATTATGGCACCTAAGATCTGCGTCAACTTATCCATCGCACTTCCTGCCGACTTCGAAGTGAAGATGATAATGCCCAAAATAGCGGCAATCACGGCACCCATCTTGGTGTCAATGCCAAAAATGACATTCAGCCCAAGACCCGCACCACCAACATTGCCGATATTGAACGCAAAGCCGCCAAGACTGACTAAAAAGGCGATAAAGTATCCTAATCCGGGAAGGAGCTTGTTGGCGATATCCTGACCGCGCAGACCGGAAACCGCGATAACGCGCCAGACATTCATTTGCGCAATGTAACTCATAATAATGGAGACGAGGATAACAAAGGCAAAATCCGCCTGAAGGTCATTCGTAAACTTCGCCGTTTGTGTCATAAATCCGGGACCAATCGCTGAAGTCGCCATAAGAAAAGCGGCTCCAATGAGAATGGACCAGTTTGGTTTTGTTTTTTTCGTAATTGTATTTTTGTTTTCCATCATCCACCTCACGAAATAAACGTTTCAATTGGGGAAACTTCAATGCCTGCATCCACTAAGCCCTGACGAATTTGTTTTACAAATTCAATGGCTTTCGGATTATCGCCGTGCACACAGATAGAATCGGCCTGAATGGCAATATCCTGCCCATCTGCAGTTGTAACTTTTCCTTCCTTAATCATCCGGATAACTCTCGGCAGAGCGTCCTCGATATTTTTTACGAAAGCCCCGGGTTTAGAACGATTGACTAAGGTTCCATCCGCATTATAACCACGATCGGCAAATACTTCTTGTGCTACGCGAAGTCCACGTTTTTTTGCTTCTTGCGCGATATAGCTTCCACTTAATGCCATTAAAATAATATTCTCTTCTTTCAATTGCGATAAGCCTTCGACTACGCCATCCGCTAATTCAGGATCCACGCACGCCTTGTTATAAAAAGCACCGTGCAATTTTACATGCTGTAGTTTGATTCCATGCGCCTTGGTAAACGCTAAAAGTGCGCCAGTTTGATAGAGCATGTAGTTCTTCGCTTCTTCACGGCTAATCGCCATGGCGCGTCGACCAAAGCCCAAAAGATCGGGATATCCGGGATGTGCGCCGACATGTACGCCCTGCTCTTTTGCCATCTTTACCGTCTTGTCCATGATGTTGCAGTCCCCTGCATGCCATCCGCAGGCAAGATTGATACTCGTAACGTATTTCAAAATTTCTTCGTCCATGCCTAATACATAAGAGCCATAGCCTTCACCAATGTCACTGTTTAAATCTACCCTATACATTTTCCGCACACTCCTTTCTCATTCCTCATAACGCGCAATCGTTTTCCCTCTGCTTGGAAAGAGCAGCTATCATTCAAAGATATTTTAACCATTATGATTTATTCTAAACGCAAAAATAAAATTAATTTACCGGGTTCTCCTCCTGCCCCCTACCCTCTACAAACAAAAGAGAAGAGCGATCCACCGGACCACTCTTCCCTTTTCTCCATTGCGGGGGCAGGATTCGAACCTACGACCTCCGGGTTATGAGCCCGACGAGATGCCACTTCTCTACCCCGCGATATAAAGAAAGGACACCTGCGT
>QWCB01002138.1_pt1 | contig 35902 bp, 38 predicted proteins | sample 1972511 | NCBI WGS metagenome assembly QWCB01 (sample SAMN09866719, study PRJNA288562) | Human gut metagenome isolate term5_stool, whole genome shotgun sequencing... | isolation source: gut | host: Homo sapiens | place: USA: California | reverse complement strand
GTCAGGTCAAATCCCTAAACTGGTTACCCAGGTGGAAAAAATCACTTTTAGCGCCGCCTACGCACAGCAAAGTGGTCAGGAAGTGTTGTATATCACTGAGCGCGCAGTATTCCAGTTAACGGCAGAAGGCGTTGAATTAATTGAAATCGCGCCGGGTGTAGAGATTGAGCGCGACATTCTGCCGTTCATGGCTTTCCGTCCAATTATCAAGCACCCACGCCTGATGGAAAGTAGCCTGTTTACGCCGATGGAGGATGCATGAGTCAGCTTGATGACACCATCCTTGATGCGCTGACGCACGTCACTTTCCCAAAGGGGTTTGTGTCAGCAGAGCCAACGTCAATTGTCACCGTTGAGGATGTTGATTACCCGATCTGGCAAGTTGATGCGCTGGTCGTTGGTAGCGGCGCAGCAGGATTACGTGCGGCAGTTGAACTTAAACGCCGCCAGCAAAATGTGCTGATCGCTACCGCCGGGTTATATATGGGGACGTCGGCATGTTCTGGTTCCGATAAACAGACACTATTTACCGCCGCTACCGCGGGCAACGGCGACAACTTCACCAAACTGGCAGAGGCACTGGCGAGCGGTGGGGCGATGGATCACGACACCGCTTATGTCGAAGCGGTAGGTTCTCTGCACACTCTAGGCGGGTTGCAATATCTTGGTCTGGAATTACCGGAAGATCGCTATGGCGCGATTCTTCGTTATCAAACCGACCATGACGAAGCCGGGCGTGCAACCTCGTGTGGGCCGCGTACCTCAAGGTTAATGGTGAAAGTGCTGTTGGAAGAAGTACAGCGCCTCGCCATTCCAGTGTTGACCAGTGCAACAGTGATTAAACTGCTGCATCAGCGTGACGAAAACGGCGAAGACCGTGTGGCAGGGGCAATCCTCGCGACCGGTCATCGCGCCCATAACCCATGGGGGCTGGCAATTGTGACTGCGCCCAATGTGGTACTGGCAACGGGCGGACCGGGCGAGCTTTATCGCGACAGTGTTTATCCACATAAATGCTTCGGCTCGCTGGGGCTGGCGCTGGAGGAAGGTCTGACGTTAACGAATCTGACTGAAAGCCAGTTTGGTATAGGCACACCGCGCAGCACGTTTCCGTGGAATTTGTCCGGGACTTATGTACAGGTGATCCCATATATCTATTCCGTGGATGCCGGGGGCAACGAGTATAACTTCCTCGCGGATTACTATCGCACCACCCAGGAGCTGGCTTCAAACATTTTCCGTAAAGGCTATCAGTGGCCGTTCCACGCCACGCGGGTAATGGATTTTGGCTCCAGCTTGTTAGATATGGCAGTAGCGCAAGAGCAGCAACATGGTCGTCAGGTATTTATGGATTTCAATCGTAATCCAGAACCTGTGCCGGGTGACATGCCGTTCTCATTAGATCGACTGGACGACGACGTTCGCGCGTATCTGGAAAATAACGACGCTCTGGCACCATCGCCCATCGAACGCCTGCAACAAATGAATCCTCTGTCTATCTCGCTGTATAAGATGCACGGTTACGATCTCATCACGCAGCCATTGCAGTTTGCCATGAATAATCAGCACATGAATGGCGGCATTGAAGTCGATATCTGGGGACAAACATCTCTGCCCGGTTGTTTTGCGGTGGGGGAAGTTGCTGGCACACACGGCGTCACCCGACCTGGCGGCGCGGCGTTGAATGCCGGGCAGGTTTTTGCTGTTCGTCTGGCGCGCTTTATTGGTTGCACGCAAAAGCGGAATATTGATGGAGATATTGCACAGCTGGCAGCTCCGGCACTGGCTTCTATAAGAGAGATCATTACTCAGGCGCACGATAACGGGACCGGGATGCCGTTGTCGGTTGTGAGAGAAAAAATTCAGGCACGAATGTCTGACCATGCGGGATTTATTTGCCATGCCGATAAAGTCCGACGCGCCACTCGTGATGCCCTGCTATTGAGTGAATTTGTGCAACGGCATGGATTGGCAATCAAACATGTGGGTGAAGTTGCCGAGCTGTTTATGTGGCGGCATATGACGCTGACTTCTGCCGCCGTCTTAACTCAACTGACACATTATATTGATACAGGTGGTGGTAGCCGTGGGGCGCGTATGGTTATTGATCCACAAGGCAAATGCCTACCACAAACTCGTCGCGGCGCAAAAGAAGAATGGCGTTTTCGCTCTGAACTCGCTGAAGACAAAAATCACAAATTAACAATTCAATATTCGCAAGGTTCTTTTATTACCGAAGTAAAGTCTTTACGTATTCAACCGTGTATTAACGGTATTTACTTTGAAAAAAACTGGCCAGACTTTTTAAAGGGAGACATTTACACACAATAATTTTCAATATTTCCTCTGTACCTGATTTTTATTGCCTATTACATGGAAATACCAACAACCAGGGTTTATTAATATAATTAAAAGGTTTAAAAATGAATAAAATAAAGAATTATCGATGGCATATGATTGCCCTCGTATGCTTTATCACTGTAATCAATTATCTGGACAGAACGGCGTTAGGTATTGCGGCTCCAACGATTATGGAGACAACAGGAATAACCAAAGAACAATATTCATGGATTGTCAGTGCATTCCAGTTGGCCTATACATTGGGGCAACCGATAATGGGCTTCTTTATTGATACCGTGGGTCTGAAGTTAAGTTTTGCGATATGTGCCGCAATCTGGGGCCTGGCGACAATGGGGCATGCCTTGACAGGAACATGGTCAGGTCTGGCATTTATGCGCGCCCTGATGGGTTTCAGCGAAGCATCGGCAATTCCTGCGGGTGTAAAAACCGCATCAACATGGTTCCCGGCAAAAGAGCGTGGCGTGGCGACAGGTGTTTTCAATATGGGCACCTCACTCGGCGCGATGCTTGCTCCACCGTTGATTGCCTGGTGCATTATGTTTCATAGCTGGCAATTTGCGTTTATTGTCTCAGGTAGCCTTGCTTTACTCGCGGCTTTATTTTGGTTCTTTTGTTATAAAGATCCAAAAGATGCTAAACGCCTTTCTGATGAAGAGCGCCACTATATTGAATCTGGGCAAGAACAGCATCTTAAAACAGATAAGAAAGAAAAAACGTCAATCAAGCATATCCTCAGCCAACGTAATTTCTGGGGGATTGGCATCGCGCGTTTTCTCGCTGACCCGGCATGGGGAACCATTAACTTCTGGGTACCGATTTTCTTCGTCGAAACGCTGCATTTTAGCCTGAAAGAAATTGCCATGTTCGTCTGGCTGCCTTTCCTGCTGGGCGATCTCGGCTGTTTAGCCAGTGGTTTTGTCGCGAAGTTCTTCCACGATCGCGGCGTGAGTTTAATTAACTCACGAAGAATTACCTTCACTATTGCAGCCGTCATTATGATGACGATTGGTCTGGTGAGTATTGTCGAAAATCCCTACATCGCCGTATTACTGATTAGCATTGGCGCATTCTCGCATCAATGTCTTTCTACTGTTGCAGCAACTCTGGGCGGTGACCTATTCAAAAAAGACGAAGTAGCTACCGCTGTGGGTATGGCAGGAGCCTGTGCATGGAGCGGTCAGTTGATTTTCAACCTGTTTATCGGGGCATTCGTTCACATTATTGGCTTCGCGCCGTTCTTTATTGCCCTGGCTTTCTTTGACATTATTGGCGCCATTGCGCTGTGGATGCTTATCAAAGTTAAAGACGAAGAACCACAAGTACAGTTAGCGACAAGCTAATTATTTTACATAGAAACGCTATAATTTAGCTTTGTAGCGTTTCTATTTTTCTCATAAATTAAACGTCTCTTCCAAAACGTTCAGTATCTACTAGCATTGCTTCGCAAATTTATGATTTAGCGAATATATCAAAATAACTATTCTAAATTGCCCCCCTGAACGCCTCTGCCATTAACTCTTGCTCACGACCAGGTAATCGAAGACGCTCGGCAATGATTCGCCACTGACTGACAATCCCTCTAAAATTAGCAATAATGTCATCTGCTTCTGTCAAACCAAGTCGAAAATACTCCGCAACTTCTCGAGCTAATTCCAAATCAAGTGCATTATCATTTTCTGTAATATTGAGTTTTAGACCGTCAGACCTGGCAACAGGATTCAAATCATATGCCTCAGAAAGCCGCCAACCTTTTCCCGGTATCAAGATATATCCATGATTACGTAAATGGTCATCGGTATTAGAAACAAGAATATTAAAAACAATCCTGGACCAGAGTTCCTTAAGATCAGTATTAGTCTGCGCGCCATGCCTGATAAGAACATCTGCTAATTCCAGATAACTCACACCTGTAGAGGCATCTTCACCATCCTGATGCCTGGTTAGTGTCATAGCCGAAGCAAAATGCAGACGCCTTCCCGCATTAGTGCGGTCAAAACGACGAACCATAAAACAATGGTAATTGCTGGCAAATTTATGCGCCTGAGCAGGTGCAACATTCAGTCCACAGCCAACAGCAAGTGCATTAACGACCATTTCCCATCCACCAACATCATACTCATCTTTTACACTGGGAAATTTAGCGATGTAGAGATGCCCAGCTTCATCAACAACACTGGCTTTCGGACGTGCCCCCCCTAATGATCCCCCCGGAGCGATTAGCATTCTTAACCATTTTTGCCCCATTAGCTCTTTATTATCAGGATCTTCTTCAATTGCCCGGCTAGCCCTTTCCAGACTCGCTATTTCGGTAAATGGTGGGGCTGCAACATCAATGCGATTATCAAGAAACTCTCCAGCGTCTTCACGTTTGTATCGAAGAGCCCCAACCCGATAAAGATCATGAACACCTAGTAGATAATCAGACTCATAAAGGTGGGAGTCTTTATCACATAACCCGTCTCGAATATCCCTCTCAAAACGACGCTTCATTAGCATACGCCCCCAACGATCCGGGCAGGAATCACTAAATGCACCAAATTTATCCTTTGGAGGAATTGGGTACTGTGCTCCCTCATACAACATTATTTCAGGATCTAACTGAATGAAATTAAGTGAAGGATCTGCAAGCGCCTTTTTATCGTACTCAAACTCAAATATCTCACGCGTCCGAGTGCGGCGACTGTGTAAATAACCAATCCGCTCCGGACCATCCAGGCCTTCCCAATCCGCATACACTCCGATTAATGCCATAATTAATTTCCTTTTAACGGTTTTTTTATCGGTTTTAATAGTGCTGCAAGAGAGGTTGATGTTTCTCCTGTAATAGATGGCGTTGAGCCTTCTGCCAGTGCTGTTAAATCCGTGGTGAGTAAACCTTCTTTCTCATACCTCGTTTGAAAAGGGTCTGTCTGAATACCTTCTTCATTTTTACCTGATGAACGAGAAAGCCCTCTTTTTTTAATCAAACGGGAATCCTGGAGCTGACGCCCTAAGTCGTCTTCAGCTGCAAGCTTATTTAAATCCGTTTCCAGGCCCAAAACCTGCATCACAGACAAATATGCCCCTATCGTGACCCCTGCACTTCCTGACTCCAGAGAGCGCAATGTTATTGGCGACATCCCAGCACGTTCAGCAACTTGCTTTGCGGTAAGCCTGCGTCGTAAACGAGCAAGTTTCAGCCGCTCACCAAATTCACTAAGCATCTGATTCGTATAAGGGAGTAACGGTGCTGTTTTTTTACCCATAGTGATAATATTTTATCTTTTTATGGCTATGATAGCCATAATATTAGCATTTATTGGATTGAACGCACCTGCAAAGCGTTCAAGATTACGAAAGTGATGATATTTTATCCTTTTATATATAAAAACAATAAAATAACAGCGCATTCATATATAACATATTGTTTTTATTATCATACAAGGGAGACGATCGCTGTATTGATGCTTTTGTCGTGTTTTACGCGTAAAAAACATGACACGAACTACCAGCGGCGAGGCTGGGGGCCAGGTATGGGTACTGCGAACTTTTTATAAAAGGAATAGCAAGAGATTTATGGAGGGAACGTCTATTTCTGCGGTTTTTATCGCTTAAAAGCAAAACGCCGACCACTGGTCGGCGTTTTTACGTCTCGTTGAATAACGAATTATTCAGCTACTACGTTTACGATCACTTTCGCGAATACTTCGCTGTGAACCTGGAAGCTCACTTCGTGTTCGCCAGTGGTACGCAGAACGCCGTTCGGCAGACGAACTTCGCTCTTAGCCACTTCAACGCCAGCTGCAGTTACAGCGTCAGCGATGTCGCGAGTACCGATGGAACCGAACAGTTTACCTTCGTCGCCAGCTTTAGACGCGATGGTAACAGTTTCCAGTGCATTGATTTTCTCAGCGCGAGCATTAGCTGCTGCCAGAACTTCAGCCAGTTTAGCTTCCAGTTCAGCGCGACGTGCTTCGAAGAATTCAATGTTTTTCTTGGTAGCTGGAACAGCTTTACCCTGCGGTACCAGGAAGTTACGAGCATAGCCCGCTTTAACGTTTACCTGATCACCCAGGCTACCCAGGTTTGCTACTTTATCAAGCAGAATAACTTGCATTACCTTATCCTCTCAAAGTCGTATTAATGGACCGTGACCGATTACTGATGGCGATCAGTGTACGGCAGCAGGGACAGGTAGCGAGCGCGTTTGATAGCGCGAGCCAGCTGACGCTGGTATTTTGCACGGGTACCGGTGATACGGCTTGGGACAATCTTACCGCTTTCGGTGATGTAGTTTTTCAGCGTAGCGATATCTTTATAGTCGATCTCTTGAACGCCTTCCGCGGTGAAACGGCAGAACTTGCGACGACGGAAATAACGTGCCATATGGCTAGTCTCCAGAATCTATCAATTCAATCTGCTCGGCATGCAAAACCATTTTGCTCAGTCCGTTCTTTGCCTTATGGCATGAAATGAACCCCTGAACGGTTATGCGACTGCCGACCGTTATACTGTGAGTAATGGCCTGGTTTTCGTGTCCGCTAACAATAACGGGCATTTGGCACCACGCCTGCCGGTGAAAGCCGGCTTCCTCCTGCACAGAACGATGCTCAAGCACGAACTGGCAGTGAGGAATTCCTGATGGACTGACCTTTCGAAGGGGAGTCCTGCACACGGTGCCGGACAACACCAGACGGTTGGTCATCAGAAATTACTCTTCAGAATCCCCAGCTTCAGCATCATCAGCGGTTTCGTTTGCGAAATCATCGCGACGCTCACGGCGCTCGTCTTTCGCTTTAACCATCGGAGATGCTTCGGTAACAGCGTGCTTGGTACGCATAACCATGCTGCGGATAACGGCATCGTTGAAGCGGAAGGTAGTTTCCTGTTCGCTCTGGTCAGGATGGACCATAAAAACGATTTCGTAATGACGCATCGAATTGCTCCTTACGGATTATTCAGCCTCCTGTCTGGGTCAGCCGAATCCCGGGGAGGCAAGGAACGTGTTAAAGGTCGGCTGAAAAATGACGCGTTATAGTACTGACATACCCCGCTAAACTCAAGGGCAGAGCCGAAATAAATCTCCCCTTTCGCAAATAACCTCTAAACCGCTGATTTGGAGTTCATCACACTTCGTCATGGTGTTTTTTTGAACAACTGCATCAGAAATGGTCACCATCAACTTCTTTATCATTGATTAAAATTAAATCAGAAGATCACCACAAGAGGAGAGCACACAAAGTCAGCCGTCGAGGAGGTATCTATGTTCAGTCGCGTTTTAGCCCTTCTGGCTGTGCTTTTGCTAAGTGCAAATACATGGGCAGCCATTGAAATTAATAACCACCAGGCCAGAAATATGGACGATGTGCAAAGCTTAGGCGTGATTTATATCAATCATAACTTCGCCACTGAGAGTGAAGCACGTCAGGCATTAAATGAAGAGACAGATGCGCAAGGCGCAACGTACTACCATGTGATTCTGATGCGGGAACCGGGGAGTAACGGCAATATGCACGCCAGCGCGGATATTTATCGCTAGCACCAGGTATAACCAACGAAACATTGCCATAGTTTGCTTTGCCCCCTTCGCAGGGGGCTTTTTTTGAAAAACGGCTGCGGAATTAGACCAGTTACAGTTGTGGGTTAATACTGCGCGCAATCCACGCCATTTTCGCCACTTCTTCCATCACCACCGCGTTATGCACCGCATCGTGGGCATCTTTCCCCCAGGCAAATGGTCCATGCTGGTACACCACAATCCCCGGTGTATGCAGCGGCTCGGCGTCACCCAGCGTTTCGATAATCACTTTGCCGGTATTCAGTTCGTACTCACCCTGCACCTCTTCTTCGCTTAATCCGCGCGTGCACGGGATGTCGCCAAAGAAGTAATCGGCGTGCGTGGTGCCTAACGCCGGGATCGCCAGCCCCGCCTGCGCCCATGCGGTGGCATGAGTGGAGTGGGTATGGACAATGCCGCCAAGCGACGGATAACGACGGTAGAGTTCGAGATGCGTCGCAGTGTCGGAAGACGGACGATACTCCCCTTCCACCACGTTGCCGCTCATATCGACCACCACCATATCGTCCGCTTTCATGGTTTCGTAGGCGACACCGCTGGGCTTGATCACCACCAGCCCGCGTTCACGGTCAATAGCGCTGACGTTGCCCCAGGTAAAGGTCACCAACCCGTAATGCGGTAAATCCATGTTGGCTTCAAACACCTGCTGTTTCAGCTTTTGCATTATGCCGCCTCCACCATGCCTGCTTTGGCCATGCGCGCTTTCACCCAATCACGCGCTTTCGCTACTTCTGCCGCCGGGTCTTCCGCCGTTTCGCTCCACATCTCAATCAGGTACGGCCCGCAATAGCCACTCTGTTTGAGCGTTTCGAAGCAACGTTCGAAATCCACTACGCCTTCGCCAAACGGCACGTTTTTGAAGACGCCTGGTTTGGTGTCTTTCACATGCACCGCGACGATGTGCCCGATTCCAGCCTGCAACTCCATCTGCACGTCATTATCCCACGCCGACAGGTTGCCGATATCCGGGTAGAGCTGGAACCACGGATTGTTGAGATAGTGTGCGTAGCCCAGCGCCTTGCTGATGGAGTTCATCAATGGGTAATCCATGATCTCCATCGCCAGCGTGACCTGCGCACGGCTTGCCATCTCAACGCTCTCTTTCAGGCCGTCACGGAAACGACGACGCGTTTCGTTATTGGCTTCCTGATAGTAAACGTCATAGCCCGCCAGTTGGATCACGCGAATGCCGACGTCCTGGGCGAACTGGATAGCTTTACGCATAATCTCCAGCCCCTGCGCCCGCACCGCGTCATCTTCGCTTCCCAGCGGGAAACGACGATGAGCAGAAAGGCACATGGACGGTACGCGCACGCCGGTTTCAACAATCGCATTCACCAGTGCCAGACGCTGCTCGCGGCTCCAGTCGAGGCGCGAAAGGCGATCGTCCGTTTCATCTACCGACATCTCGACAAAATCGAAGCCTAACGTTTTTGCCAGTTGCAGTCGTTCCAGCCAGCACTCCCCAGCGGGGAGCGCTTTTTCGTAGATGCCAAGCGGGATTTGTTTGGACAACATATCCGCTCCTTAGCCCCACAGTTCAGCGATGGAACGTTTGAACTGACGTGCGGCCTCCACCGGAGAAGCGGCATCACGAATGCTGCGACCAGCGATAAACACATGAATCGGAATGCCTTTAAACAACGGCAGATCTTCCAGCGCCAGACCACCGGTGACGGTGACTTTGAAGCCCATATCGGAAAGACGTTTGATCGCGGTGATATCCGCTTCGCCCCATGCCACGCCTGCGGCCTGCGCGTCACGGCTGCGGTGATAAACCACCTGCCCAATGCCTGCGTCGCGCCACTGCTGCGCCTGTTCCCAGGTCCAGTAGCCGGTCAATTCGATCTGCACGTCGCCATTAAACTCTTTTGCCACGTCCAGCGCGCCTTTGGCGGTGTTGATATCCGCACAGCAAATTACGGTCACCCAGTCAGCGTTGGCTTCGAAGCACATGCGAGAAAGGATTTTGCCTGCATCGGCAATTTTGGCGTCAGCCAGTACGATTTTGTGCGGGTACAGCGCTTTCAAGTCACGAACCGCACGCACGCCTTCGCCTACGCAAAGAATGGTGCCCACTTCGATAATGTCGACTTCTTCGGCAATCAGGCGAGTGGTTTCGTAGGCGCTATCCATAGTCTGGTTGTCCAGCGCGACTTGCAACATCGGTAATGACATCTTCAATTCCTTCTTAAGCTGCCGCGTTGGTGCGGTCAATTAAATCCAGTACTTCCTGCTCGGTACGGCAGGCGCGTAAACGGTCGAAATTGGCTTCATCTTCAAACAGGTTGACGATCTGCATGATGCCCACTTCCTGATGCGTGTTGGCATCGACCGCCGCCATGGTGATGAGGATATCCACCGGATCGTTATCTTCGTGGTTGAACTCCAGCGGCTTTTTCAGCGTCACCAGCGCAAAACCAGTTTTCTTAACCCCCTCTTCCGGGCGACCGTGCGGCATTGCCAGGCCTGGTGCGAGCACAAAGTACGGACCGTGCTGTTCAACCGCATCCAGAATCGCCTGGTAGTAACGCGGCTCTACCACATCTGCCGCTACCAGCAGATCAACGCCGATTTTCACTGCGTCCTGCCATGTCTCTGCTTCCGCTTGCAGGCGGATAGATTTATTTTCAGCCAGCGAATCACGTAATTTCATGGCGCGTCCTTACTTCACGTCCTGCGGGAAATGCTCTTTGATCACTTCCAGCAGTTTCGGGCCAAAATCAGCAGGAGAGAGCATGTTGCGCACGCCAACCACATATTTGTTGCCGGTCACGGTGATTTCGCCCGCAATGTGCGTAGAAGCGATGATGATATCCGCGCCGCTCAACTCGCTTTTGTATTCGCCAACCGCGCAGCTGTTTACCGTGTGGTCAATGTTTGATTGGGTTAAAAACTGGTCCACTTTCATCTTCATGATCATGGAACTGCCTTGTCCGTTGCCACACACAGCCAGAATACGTACGGTCATAATCAAAACTCCTTATTAAGCAGACTGTTCTGCCAGTTGTTTTTCTGCATCTTCTTCTGCGCGCAGTGCGCGGCCAGCGAAGAACATATAAGCCAGTGCAATTACAATGATGACAGCCATAAAGGCGATACCGATGGAGAAGAAGCCCTGCATCATCGGCGGTGCCAGAATCGACCAGTCCGCCATGCCCATCCAGGCGCTCATACCGGTGAGTTTCACCGCCCAGACGCAGCCAAAGATTTCAATCATCCCCATCACCAGACAAATCTTCAGCGCCGCACGCCAGCCGCCGAAGTGGTTAGCGAACACGCCGATGGTGGCGTTAGAGAAGAACATCGGGATAAAGCCAGGGATAATCAGAATGGAAGAGCCGCAGGCGACCAGGATGCCAACTGCAATCAGTTGACCGATGGTGCCCCACATAAAGCCCCAGACCACGGCGTTCGGCGCGAAGCTATAAATAGCCGCACAGTCAATCGCCAGAACCGCGCCAGGGATCAGGCGCTGAGAGATACCGTTAAACGCTTCAGAGAGTTCCGCCACAAACATGCGCACACCCTGAGTGATGATGAAGATCGCCACCGCGAAGGAGAAACCGGTTTGCAGGATATACACCGTCCAGTTCACTTTGCCTGCCATCGCCTGCACGGTGTCGATACCGAAGGAGAGCAGAATGGCACCAAAGAAGATGGTCATGACAATCGCCGTGGAGACGATGTTGTCGTGGAAAATATTCAGCCAGCCTGGCAGTTTGAGGTCTTCAACGCTTTCCTCTTTTTTGCCGAGGAACGGCGCTACTTTATAGGCAATCCATGATGCAAACTGTTGCTGGTGACCGATGGAGAAACCGCAGCCGTCCGTCACTTCCTGAGTCGGTTTGTACATCATGTTGGAGGTTATGCCCCAGTAGAGCGAAACCAGAATCGCCGTGCAGATAATGGTCGTCCACATGGAATAGCCGAAAATAAACAACGTAACGGCAATCAGTCCCGCCTGCTGGAACATGATGTGTCCAGTCAGCATGATGGTACGAATACCGGTAATGCGACGCAGCAGCACGTAACAGATGTTCAGCGCCAGCGCTAACAACACCGCGTAACCTACCCAGCTATAGGCATCGCCCATGCGGTCGATGGTTGCCATCATCGAGGCGTAAGTATCGGAAATTGCGCCGTTAATGCCGTAGACTTCGGACATTTTCGCCACCACCGGTTTGAAGGTGCTGGTGAGGATGCCGGACCCTGCCTGCAACAACATGAAACCAATTATGGTTTTAATCGTGCCTTTAATAATAACGCTGACACTTTTGCAACAACGGGGCATTGGTCATGACCTGGTTAAAAAACACGGTAAAGATGTTGTAGAGGATCTCCATAACGATCTCCTGAAGAAGAGGTAACCGGGTATTCCACACACCCGGAATGTTGTGCACTCACTCTAATTTTCAAAAGTAATCACAACAAGATTATTTATGATTAAATGTGACGCGACCCGCAAATAATTCCACATGGATAGAGTGGGATTCACACAACGAAACGATTATTCATTTAAATTCATTTAGTTAATTGAATTACACATTCCATTAAATCTTTCCATACTCAAAATCAACAACAACTTCCCTGGCAAAAAGTCAAAAAATGGTCATTGCCTTCCTGAAAAAATAGTGTCAGGATTAATCAAAACCAATCACATATTGATTCAAATTGAACTATCATGAAGGTAAATGGCGATGAGTAAAGTGAAAAGTATCACCCGAGAATCCTGGATCCTGAGCACTTTCCCGGAGTGGGGTAGCTGGCTGAATGAAGAAATTGAACAAGAGCAGGTCGCCCCTGGCACATTTGCGATGTGGTGGCTAGGCTGCACCGGGATCTGGCTGAAATCAGAAGGTGGCACCAACGTTTGCGTTGATTTCTGGTGCGGCACTGGCAAACAAAGTCACGGTAACCCGTTAATGAAACAGGGTCACCAGATGCAGCGCATGGCTGGCGTGAAAAAACTGCAGCCAAACCTGCGCACCACCCCGTTTGTTCTTGATCCGTTTGCGATTCGCCAGATCGACGCGGTACTGGCGACTCACGATCACAACGATCATATCGACGTTAACGTCGCTGCTGCCGTGATGCAGAACTGCGCTGATGACGTGCCGTTCATTGGGCCGAAAACCTGCGTGGATTTGTGGATTGGCTGGGGTGTGCCGAAAGAACGTTGCATCGTGGTCAAACCAGGCGATGTCGTTAAAGTGAAAGACATTGAAATTCATGCGCTTGACGCTTTCGACCGTACTGCACTGATCACCCTGCCTGCCGATCAAAAAGCGGCTGGCGTACTGCCAGATGGCATGGACGATCGCGCAGTAAACTATCTGTTCAAAACCCCAGGCGGTACCCTGTATCACAGCGGCGATTCCCACTACTCTAACTACTATGCAAAACATGGTAATGAGCATCAGATCGACGTGGCTTTAGGTTCATACGGCGAAAACCCACGCGGTATTACCGACAAAATGACCAGTGCTGATATCCTGCGTATGGGCGAAGCGCTGAATGCGAAAGTAGTGATCCCGTTCCACCACGATATCTGGTCAAACTTCCAGGCCGATCCGCAAGAGATCCGCGTGCTGTGGGAGATGAAAAAAGATCGCCTGAAGTATGGCTTCAAGCCGTTTATCTGGCAGGTCGGCGGCAAATTTACCTGGCCGCTGGATAAAGACAACTTCGAGTACCACTATCCGCGTGGTTTCGATGATTGCTTCACTATTGAACCAGATCTGCCGTTCAAGTCGTTCCTGTAATCTGTCGCTTGTACCGGATAGCGTGGAGATGCTCGCGCTATCCGGCATAGTATTTCCTGGCTATTTCAAATATCATCTAAAAAAATCAAATTTTATCGGAATAGCTCATGACTGAAGCACAAAGACATCAAATCCTCCTGGAAATGCTCGCACAATTGGGCTTTGTGACCGTTGAGAAAGTCGTTGAGCGTCTGGGAATTTCGCCTGCCACTGCACGACGCGATATCAATAAACTTGACGAAAGCGGCAAACTGAAAAAAGTGCGCAATGGCGCAGAAGCTATTACCCAACAGCGCCCGCGCTGGACGCCGATGAATCTGCATCAGGCGCAGAATCACGATGAAAAAGTACGTATTGCTAAAGCGGCCTCGCAGCTGGTTAATCCGGGCGAAAGCGTAGTCATCAACTGCGGCTCCACCGCGTTTCTGCTTGGGCGGGAAATGTGTGGCAAGCCAGTGCAAATCATCACTAATTATCTACCGCTGGCAAATTACCTGATCGATCAGGAGCATGACAGCGTGATCATTATGGGCGGACAGTACAACAAAAGTCAGTCCATCACTTTAAGCCCGCAAGGCAGCGAAAACAGTCTCTATGCCGGGCACTGGATGTTTACCAGCGGCAAAGGACTGACAGCAGAAGGGTTGTATAAAACCGATATGCTGACGGCAATGGCAGAGCAGAAGATGCTGAGCGTGGTAGGGAAACTGGTGGTACTGGTTGATAGCAGTAAGATTGGCGAACGCGCGGGAATGCTTTTTAGCCGTGCCGATCAAATCGATATGCTGATCACCGGCAAAAATGCTAACCCGGAAATCCTGCAACAACTGGAAGCGCAAGGGGTCAGCATTCTGCGTGTTTAAAGATGCTGGCGGAAAAATGTCACGGCAGCATCTAACGCCTCAGGCGTAATGCGGTGACGCACGCCTGGCTGCCATGAACAGGTTAGCAGTTTATCCCGCCCCGTCTCGCTTAAGGCCTGCTGCAAACGTAGTGATTCGTCGGCAGGCACGACGTCATCGTCAAGGCCATGCCACAGCAGTAGAGGTCTGTCACCAAGTTGTTCCAGGTGGTTTGTCGCTTCCCACTCTGCCAGCGGCGCGACAATGTTATTGAATTCATTCTGCTGTGCTGCCGTTTCAGGTATCAGCGGTGGAAACAGTGAACGGGCGAGCGATGTAAAATAGCCCGATCCCATCATGCTGGCGGTACATTTTATCGTGGGGTGGCGAGCGGTAATTCCCAGTGCCGTCATCGCGCCCATCGACGCGCCACCGACTGCCAGACGGTCATCACGCAGCCAGTTTTCTTCGGCTATTGCCGCACGTAAGGTAGTGAATTCCTGCATACTTTGTAGCAAGATTTGCCAGAATTGATTTAACCGCCGCGCTGCGTCGCCACTAAAACGGCTACCGTGATCGGGCGCATCCGGCATGATCACCCGCAAACCAGCCTGCGCCAGCGCAACGGCAAAATAGCTATACACCAGACTGGACGAAGTAAAGCCGTGATAAAAAATCACACACGGTAACGGGGTATCTTTTTGCCCGACAGGATAAGCATGAAGAACGGGAATATCTGCCAGCTCGCGTGATTCTATTTCAATCATCTGTCTCTCCTTTTTGTCTGGTATGACATGAAGAAATCCTTAGCACAAGTTTCTGCTGGCGGTATTAGTTCATAATGTTGAGATGTGGGTTACGCTTTCGTCACGTTTTCATTCGAAAATCGCGTACCAGGTAACAATTCGGGAACATTCCCCCAAAGTTAAATTAATAAGGCACTACACTATGGTTAGCAGGAAACGTAATAGCGTTATTTACCGGTTTGCCAGTTTATTATTGGTGTTGATGTTAAGTGCCTGTAGCGCACTGCAAGGTACGCCACAGCCAGCACCGCCAGTAACGGACCATCCGCAAGAGATTCGCCGCGACCAGACGCAAGGGTTACAGCGAATAGGTAGCGTAAGCACGATGGTTCGGGGTTCTCCGGATGACGCATTAGCAGAAATCAGAGCGAAAGCTGTCGCTGCAAAAGCTGATTATTACGTTGTCGTCATGGTGGACGAAACCATCGTGACAGGACAGTGGTATTCACAAGCCATTTTGTACCGTAAATAAATCAGACAACTTACATAGTCAGCTTTACATTGCTTTGCGTCCCTATGCGTTTACCTGTGCACAATAAATTACCGGCTGGAAGCTCGGGCGTTTATTACCGCGATGGAATGCCCTGCAACATGTGGGGAAACGAAAAATGGAGCTGACGATGAAACAATTACTTGCCTCACCCTCGCTGCAATTAGTGACTTATCCTGCGAGCGCCACGGCACAGTCTGCAGAATTCGCCAGTGCTGACTGCGTGACGGGCCTGAATGAAATAGGTCAGATCTCAGTTAGCAATATTTCAGGGGATCCGCAGGACGTGGAACGTATCGTGGCGTTAAAGGCCGATGAACAAGGTGCGTCATGGTACCGCATTATTACCATGTACGAAGACCAGCAGCCTGATAACTGGCGCGTACAGGCGATACTGTATGCGTGAGTGTCATCTACAGCAAATGAACAATGCCGGATGCGGCGCGAGCGCCTTGTCCGGCCTACAATTTTAAAATATTTCATTTAGTTAATCGAAACCTGCGTCGCATCAGTCGTATACGCTTACAAACACACTCCTCCCGTCGCCCGCAGCAATAAATCATTCTGGATCTGCTCTGACAACCGTACGCCGCCGCGCGTATCTAACATCACCTTACACCACGCCTGCGCCATTGGCGGAGAGGCATATTTCAACATTTGCGCACCGCAGCCCAGCAGGAATAGCTGATGAGTAATCTCTCGCCCCAATTCTTCAGCTGGCTTACGCAGCTGCTGCTGTAAACGACGAACCGCGCGATCAAAATAGCGATCCTGCCCTTTCACTTCCACAAATGCTTCCGACAATAAGTCGTATACGCCCGCTTGCTTATTGAGAACGCGCAGCACATCCAGGCACATAATATTGCCGGAACCTTCCCAAATACTGTTTACCGGCATCTCCCGGTAAAGCCGCGGCAGCTCGCTCTCCTCGCAATAACCAATGCCGCCCAGCACCTCCATCGCTTCGGCCACAAACGGAATGCCACGTTTGCAGATCACAAATTTCGCCGCAGGCGTAAATAAACGCGCCCACAGAGCTTCTTTGGCATCGGCGCGCCGGTCCCACGCTCGCGCAAGACGAAACAGCAACGCCGTTTGCCCTTCAAGCTGAAGTGCCATGCGACTTAAGACATGACGCATAAGAGGCTGTTGGATCAATGGATTACCAAAAACATGGCGTTGATGTGCATGGTAAATCGCCAGCGAAAATGCACGGCGCATCATGGCATGGCTACCCAGGGCGCAATCAAAACGCGTCATCCCACCCATTTTCAGGATCAGACGAATTCCTTCCCCTTCCTGCCCCAACAACCAGCCAATGGCATCCTGAAACTCCACTTCGCAGCTGGCGTTAGAGCGATTACCCAGCTTATCTTTCAGCCGCTCGAGGCGAATCGCGTTGCGTTGCCCGTCAGGCAAAAAGCGCGGCACAAAAAAGCAGGACAAACCGCCCGCGGTCTGTGCCAGCACCAGATGCGCATCGCTTTGCGGCACCGAGAAAAACCATTTATGCCCCACCAGCCGATAAGAACCATCGTCCAGACGCTCTGCGCGGGTGGTGTTGCTCATGACATCGGAACCGCCCTGCTTTTCCGTCATTCCCATGCCGATCAACAAGCCACGTTTTTGCCCACCTGGCAATAAGTGAGAATCGTAGCGATCGCTCAGCAGCGGCGTGGTCCAGTCCTGAAACGGCGCGGGTAACATCTGTAACAACAATGGCGTGGCGGCAAAGGTCATCGTTATCGGACATAACGACCCAGCCTCAACCTGCGCATGTAACATAAAACGCGCCGCGCGCGCCACAAATGCGCCGGAGCGAGCGTCTTCTTCCCAGGCAAGATTGTGCACCCGATTGGTACATAGCGCCTGCATCAGCAGGTGCCAGGCGGGGTGAAAACGCACATCGTCCAGACGGCGTCCTTGCGCATCGTAGCGCAATAATTCAGGCGGATTCACATTCGCCAGCCGCCCCAGTTCAAGGGATTCAGCCGTTCCTAACTGCTGACCAATACTGGCGAGAAAATCGCTATCCCAGCTAGCACCTTCACGCGTTACCGCTTCGCAAAGCGCGCCATCAGACAGGTATAAGTTGCTGTTATTTAATGGTATAGGTTGATTAAAAACGGTGTGAGTTTGCCAGTGCACTGTGTCTCCCTCCATCAATGGCAGTCACCATTAGTATGGTCACTGCCATGGATTCATGACAGAAAGAGATTGCTAAAACATTCTTATCCAGCAATGTAATGCGGAACGAAACGTGAGGTGTCTTTGGTGATCAGCGTGTTATCTTCACGGATCCCCATTCCGCACGCTTCATCATCGACAATCCAACTACCGATGAGTGTGTAGCTATCGCCAAATCGCGGCAGAGGTTGAAACGCCTGGTAGATCATCGGTTCATCGGCGTAATCACCATCAGCGTGGTCAACAACGTTATTCTGACCGTCGAAAATGGTGACGTTTCCGCCTTCGCGCGAGTAAATCGGTTTACGCACATAGCTTTCGCCAGCGGCAATCTGCGGTTTTTCACCATCGAACCAGGATGCAAGAAGGTTAGGATGACCAGGGAAGAAGCGCCAAAGCAGCGGCATTAGCCCTTTATTACTCAAGATACTTTTCCATAACGGCTCCACCCATTGCTCACGACGCTTGCGCAGCAGCGGGCCGTTATCGTCACGCATCATCCACTCCAGCGGATACAGCTTAAATGCACGCTGGATGACATTATCATCAAGATCGGTCAGTACGCCGCCGACGCCCAAACCGAGCTCTTCAATGTAGATAAACCGAGACTCCTGCCCTGCCTGCTCGGCGCAGTCCTGCAAGTACAGCACGGTACTCCTGTCTTCGTCGGTATCCTGACAGCAGCAAAAATAAAACGGTTCCCGACTGTAAAGCTCGCTAAAGCGTGAAATCAGGCGCTCCTGAATGGCATTGTACTGATCGGCATCGCGCGGAATAATGCCGCTGCACCTTAACCGGTGCATTACCACACCAGGCAAAATCCATACGGCCATACAACGAAGGATCGCGTGCGCGCCAGCTTTCGGCGATCACATCCCAGTACAACGGCGGGATCGCCAGTTGCGTCAGGATCTCTTCATCTTTAACCGCGCGATCCACCACCTCCAGGCACATCTGATGCAGTTCCGCAGTCGGTTTTTCGATCTGCTCTTCAATCTGGCGCAGAGTAAAGCGGTAAGCCCGACTCTCATCCCAATAGATTTCATTGTCGATGATATGAAAGTCGAAACCGTTGTCGGCGGCGATCTGGTCCAGATCCCGCCGCACAGGAACGTTGTGTCTCAGCATGATTAGCCTCCCCAATGCCCACGGGCGCTGGAAGAACGACCATAGCCGCCGCGAGAAACGGTTGACGCTTTTTTGGTGGTAAAGCCGCCCGAAGAGTAAGACTCTTTTTTGCCAGAACCGGAGCGCCAGGAGTAATCACCGGAAGTGTTGCGCCAGACGGGGCGGGAAGCAAATGAGGATCCGCCGCTGTTATAGACGAACGGCTCATCGCGATCTTTACGAATAACCCGGCTTAACAAAAATCCAGAAACGACCGGGATCCAACTCTGTTCAACATTGTCGTAGTAGCAATTTTCGTACTTAGACTGACAATTCTGCTGAGTCATATTCTTCGGAACATCGGCATAAAACGCCGCTTTGGCGTTGTTCCAGCCATGAGCACAGATATCTGAATTATTACCATCATCGATACAATCCTGCACAGTCGCGTAAAACGTTCCGTCGCCGTCGTTATCGACATCGCCACTATCGCCACAACCTTTCAATACGAAAAAAGCGGCACCGCCCATTAGTGCCAACGTTAAGTATTTTTGTGCGTAGCGATTGCGGCGCGGCTCAAAAGGATTATGCGGTCTACCAATGCGACTGATTGCCCCATGTCCGATATTTTTGTTATTTCTGGATTTGCGTTTTCTGGCCATGATCGTCCATTACCATGTCATACAAGCTGCGTTAAAAATACCGCCAGCCAGCGCGGCGGTTCCCATAAACATTCCTGCTGCGATATTGTGATTAATAATTTTTTCGCTTAATGCGGGCATATAAAGCCTGACGCCAGCAAAAACGAGTAATTGAATCACCAGAGCAATCCCGCCCCATGCGAAATAGTCTGGAATACTCACCGCATTGATTGCCGCACTGGATAAGGGGATCACGTACCCCAACAATGTTCCGCTGAACGCCAGTGCCGCCGCGGTGTTATTGTTTTTGATTAACTGCCATTCGTTGTGCGGTGTAATTTTGGAGTAGATAAACAGGAAAATAATCACCATCGCCACGCCAATAAAAAAATAGGCACTAAAGGCAAGAAGTGAATCCAGTATATGCATTGTAAACGTCCTTGTAATTAACCAATAATATGAAGTGATGTCAGCGGGATATCGACACCCAGCGCGCGCGAAAATAACCACTCCGGCTCGCCGAGATCGTTAAAAGATTCCTCACCATTTAACAGCAAATATTCGTAAGTATCTCCGGTCACCTGCCGTTGGTAGCCCATGCTAAAATTATGCACTTCCCATTTGGCATGGTTTTGATTTTCTACTTTTTCCAGCATGTAGACGGGTTCGATATTTCCCGGTTCTTCGCTGTTAAAAAATCGCTGCCAGCGTTTTTCCTGCCAGTTTAAGGTCATTGCCCCCATCGCTTTGGCGTTGATCGCCTCGCGCCAGTGACTCTCTTTACTGATACCGTAGCTCTCTTCATAGACAAAGAGCTTGATATCATCAATGTCATCAATATCTTCGCCGCCAGTGGTATTGATTTGCAGGAACTCATCGCCCGAAGTGTAGTAACGGAAAATCTGGCTACCCCCGCCCAGATCGATGCAACTGACGGCGGCCACGGTATATTCTTCACCCGGTAGCTCGATCAGCAATGCATCTTCCAGCAAACGAAACGCTAACGTATCGAGCGTAAAACCACTATTGAGATGCAGACCCAACGGACCGCGAGCGATAGCAGGCTTATTATCCTTGCCAAACAGACGCTGGAAAAAACCAGACATATTTTATCCTTAAAATAGTTGCCAGCCTTGCAGTGAGGCTGGCAAAAAATTACTCGCCCTGTTGGCGTTGCAGTCTTGCTAATACATCCTGGGCGCTACTTTTATTGCTACCGCCAATTCCGGCTTCCGCCAGCTTTTCATCGAGATCGCGACCGTCTGCGACTTTTTCCAACTGTGCGGCAGCATCCAGGCGAGCCTGACGTTCGGCCTGACGCGTTTGCAGGCGTTTTAAGGATTCTGCCGCTGTCGAAACACTGGAAGATGCGCCAACAGTAGAGGTCGTTACAGCCTGTTGTGCACGCTGCATGGCTTCAGTGGCTTTAACGACTTCCATTTGCTGCTCAAACTGAGCGATACGCTGCGCTGTCGCTGTAACTGCTTTTTCCACGCCATCACGAGAGACTTCCAGATTCGACAACACTTGCTCTTCAGCGGTAATGAGATTCTCAAGGCGCGCGATTTCTTCAGCAACTTCGTTAATCAACGACGGATTCACGTTCTTGCTTAACGCTTCCAGCGCACGAGCTTCCAGACTGGCTTTGCGCTCACGTAAATCTTTCAGCTTATCGTGACTTAATTTCACTCGCGCCAGCAGATCAACGCGAGATTTTCCGGCTTTATCGAGTTCAGTTTTTGCGTCACGAATATGCTGTTCCAGCATGCGCACGCCCTGGTTTTCTTCAATGGACTCTTCCGCCTGGGAGATAAACGATTTCCCCAGCGTAAATAAACTTTTTAAAATCCCCATAAATACCCGTCCTTGTAATTAGTGTGAATATTCTTCTGTAATTTCAGCCAGATCCAATGCGTTATCTACCAGCGAAGTTATCTCAAGCAGGATATCTTCAAGAGAAGATTTAAGCGATAACGCACCGAAAACAATGTAATACTCTTCCTGTTGCACGCTGGAGATCCCTACCGATGACAACGGCATCATCTTCTGATTTCTTAATAAGAAGGTATTAAATTCATCTGGATTGCTGATACTACTTACCGGACAAATAAAGGTTTCGATGATCATTTGGCGGGAAGTAAAAAGAATATTGATTTGCAAATCGCCATAATCATTCATTTTAATAATTAATGCGCTTTCGCTATTTGTTACATCAATATTTTGTTCAGGTACAGTTTGCAGCGCCGTCGCCAGCGCCAACGGATTCCATGTCATATATTATTCCATATAGATTAAGTTTAAATATTAATAAAATTAATATTTGCAGTACGTAATTATCTTACCAGCTATAGACAAAAAAAAACCATCCAAATCTGGATGGCTTTTCATAATTCAGAGGAACTAGCTGCGCTGACGAACCGCTTCAAATAAGCAAATTCCGGTTGCAACCGAAACGTTCAGGGAAGAAACACTTCCTGCCATTGGGATGCTGATCAACTCATCGCAATGTTCACGGGTCAGGCGACGCATACCTTCACCTTCCGCGCCCATCACCAGCGCCAGGCGTCCGGTCATTTTGCTCTGATAGAGTGTATGATCCGCCTCGCCTGCCGTACCGACGATCCAGATATTCTCTTCCTGCAACATACGCATGGTGCGCGCCAGATTAGTCACCCGAATCAGCGGAACGCTTTCTGCCGCACCACAGGCCACTTTTTTCGCCGTGGCGTTGAGCTGTGCGGAGCGATCTTTCGGCACAATCACCGCATGAACACCAGCGGCGTCCGCGCTACGCAGACACGCGCCGAGGTTGTGCGGATCGGTTACGCCGTCGAGGATCAGCAGGAACGGTTGATCGAGCGAAGCGATCAGATCCGGCAGATCGTTTTCCTGATACTGCCGTCCTGGCTTCACACGAGCGATAATGCCCTGATGCACGGCACCGTCGCTTTTCTCATCGAGATATTGGCGGTTTGCCAACTGGATAACCACGCCCTGAGACTCAAGGGCGTGAATCAGCGGTAACAGACGTTTATCTTCACGGCCTTTTAAAATAAAGACTTCCTGAAAACGTTCAGGGGCGCGCTCCAGCAGGGCCTGCACTGCATGGATGCCGTAAATCATTTCGCTCATTAATGTACTCGTTGTTTACGTTTTGCCGGGAGCGCCACGCTTGCCCGGCCTACGGATAATTCACCCTCTTCTGTTTGAAGAGGGTAATGATCACTCTGCCACTTTTTTCTTCGCCGCACGCTTCGCTTTGGTCGCTGCGGCTATTTTCTGCGTTTTCACCGATGGCTTTTTCGCTTTTCTCGCGTCTTTCTTCGCTGCTTTCGGCTTCGGTTTTTTCTCGCCGCGAAAGGCGCTGTCTGGCTCAAAGTTGACCTTTTTGCCGACCTGACGCCGCTTGCCGCCTTTTTTGCCTGCATCGCCTTTTTTCGCTTTCTCGCGCGCCGTTTTACCGACGTTGCGCGGTGCGCGTTCGCTGGAGATCAGGCTAAAGTCGATTTTGCGCTCGTCCATATTAACCGCTTCAACGCGAACTTCCACGCGATCGCCCAGGCGATAAGTCTGGCCGCTGGATTCACCCATCAGGCGTTGCCCTACCTGATCAAAGCGATAGTAGTCATTGTCCAGCGAAGAGACATGGACCAGACCATCAATGAACAAGTCGTCCAGACGGACGAAGAAGCCAAAGCCAGTGACGCTGGAAATTACGCCTTTAAAGACGTTACCTACCTGGTCGAGCATGAAGTCACACTTCAGCCAGTCAGACACATCGCGCGTTGCTTCATCGGCACGACGTTCCGCCATCGAACAGTGCTGACCCAGTTGCAGCATCTCTTCCATCGAATAATGGTAGCCGCCGGTTTCAGTGGTGTTGCCCTGATGCCCCTGCTCTTTCGCCAGCAGATATTTAATGGCGCGGTGCAACGTCAGGTCAGGATAACGACGAATCGGCGAAGTAAAGTGCGCATAGGACTGCAATGCCAGACCGAAGTGACCACGGTTTTCCGGATCGTAAATCGCCTGTTTCATCGAGCGCAAAAGCATGGTTTGCAGCATTTCTGCATCAGGACGATCGGCAACCGATTCCAGTAACTCTGCATAGTCGCGCGGTTCCGGCTTGTTACCGCCCGGCAGTTCCAGCCCCAGCTCCGCCAGCACTGAACGGAAAGAGGTAATCGCTTCGGTGCTCGGCTTGTCGTGAATACGGAACAGTGCCGGTTCTTTGGCTTTCTCAACGAAACGCGCCGCCGAGATATTCGCCAGAATCATGCACTCTTCAATTAACTTGTGGGCGTCGTTACGCTGAGTCTGTTCGATACGTTCAATACGGCGTTCAGCGTTGAAAATGAACTTCGCTTCTTCGCTCTCAAATGAGATCCCACCGCGTTCTTCACGGGCTTTATCCAGCACTTTATAGAGGTTATGTAACTCTTCGAGATGCTTAACCAGCGGCGCATACTGCTCGCGCAGATCCTGATCGCCTTGCAGTATATGCCAGACTTTGGTGTAGGTCAGACGCGCGTGAGAACTCATCACCGCTTCGTAGAATTTGTAGCCAGTCAGGCGGCCTTTCGACGAAACCGTCATCTCGCACACCATACACAGGCGGTCTACCTGCGGGTTGAGCGAGCACAGGCCGTTAGAGAGCACTTCCGGCAGCATCGGGATAACCTGCGAAGGGAAGTACACCGACGTACCACGATTACGCGCTTCTCTGTCCAGCGGCGTTGGCGGACGCACATAGTAGCTGACGTCGGCAATCGCGACCCATAAACGCCAGCCGCCGCCGCGTTTTTTCTCACAGTAAACTGCATCGTCAAAGTCACGGGCGTCTTCGCCATCAATGGTGACCAGCGGTAAATCGCGCAGATCGACACGGCCCACTTTTGCTTCTTCCGGCACTTCTTCTTTCAGCCCGGCAACCTGTTGCTCAACAGCCTGCGGCCAGATGTACGGAATTTCATGGGTACGCAGAGCAATATCAACCGCCATGCCGGTGCCCATATTATCGCCCAGCACTTCGACGATTTTACCCACCGCTTTGGTACGGCGAGTCGGGCGTTGAGTCAGTTCAACCACCACCACAAAGCCCATCCGCGCGCCCATGATCTGATCGGGCGGGATTAAGATATCGAAGCTCAGACGGCTATCGTCAGGAACCACAAAGCCGACGCCCGCTTCGGTGAAGTAGCGACCAACAATCTGGCTGGTTTTTGGCACCAGTACGCGGACAATACGCGCTTCACGACGACCTTTACGGTCAGCGCCCAGCGGCTGAGCCAGCACCTGATCGCCATGAATGCAGGTTTTCATCTGCTCGCTGGAGAGATACAAATCATCTTTACGCCCTTCAACTCGCAGAAAGCCGTAGCCATCACGGTGGCCAATAACGGTACCTTTCACCAGGTCGAGGCGTTCCGGCAGCGCATAGCACTGACGGCGAGTGAAAACCAGTTGACCATCGCGCTCCATCGCGCGCAGGCGGCGACGCAGGCCTTCAAGCTGCTCTTCGCCTTCAATGTGCAGTTCTACCGCCAGCTCATCACGGCTGGCCGGTTTTTCACGTTTGGTTAAATGTTCGAGGATAAATTCCCGACTAGGGATGGGATTCGCGTATTTTTCAGCTTCGCGTTCCTGGAAAGGATCTTGTGACATCTCGGTTCCTCCGTTGTCATCTCTGATGAAGATTTTCGTCACTCCACCAGCAATAATTTATAAAGCGGTTGATTCTCTTCAACCAAATCGGCAAGCGTGTAGTTATCCAGTTCCGTAAGAAAACTTTGCACGGCCTTAGAAAGCGCCTGTTTCAACCGACAGGCAGGTGTAATGTGGCAAAACTCACTGCTGCAATTCACCAGCGATAAGGGCTCCAGCTCGCGCACCACATCACCAATACGTATTGCACTCGCCGGTTTACCCAAGCGAATGCCGCCATTTTTTCCACGAACAGCAGTCACGTAGCCGGCACGACTAAGTTGATTGATTATTTTGACCATATGATTACGGGAGACGCCGTAGACGTCAGTCACTTCAGAAATACTGGTCATCCGCCCTTCTGGCAATGACGCCATGTAGATCAGCGCACGTAATCCGTAATCAGTGAAACTCGTTAACTGCACATCAACCTCAAAAGGGAAATCGGGGAAAAATACATTTATATTGATGATAAACCAGCCACAAGCTGTGTCGCTAATTTATTTCAGTTCGGGGAAGGAAAAAAGCGAGGATTTAACACTGTGTCGGATAGCGTAATGGCTTAACCGACACAGCAATGTATCACACTGTTAGCCCGGCAGGCAAAATATCTGCCAGGCGTACCAGAATTACGCGTCAAACGGGTCGCGCAGAATCATGGTTTCAGTACGATCCGGACCGGTAGAGATGATATCGATCGGCACACCGGTCAGCTCTTCAATGCGCTTGATGTAGTTCAGTGCCGCCTGCGGCAGGCCACTACGATCTTTCACGCCGAAGGTGGATTCAGACCAGCCCGGCATGGTTTCGTAAATCGGCTCTACACCTTTCCAGTCGTCAGCTGCCAGCGGAGTGGTAGTCACTTCACGACCATCCGGCATACGGTAAGCCACGCAGAGTTTAACCTCTTTCAGGCCATCCAGAACGTCCAGTTTAGTCAGGCAGAAGCCAGACAGGGAGTTCAGCTGTACCGCACGACGAACGGCAACGGTGTCCAGCCAGCCGGTACGACGACGACGACCCGTAGTTGCGCCGAATTCGTTACCCTGCTTGCAGAGGAACTCGCCAGTTTCATCAAACAGTTCGGTCGGGAACGGACCTGCACCCACACGAGTGGAGTAAGCTTTGAGGATACCCAAAACGTAATCAACATAACGCGGGCCCAGGCCGGAACCGGTCGCCACGCCACCAGCAGTAGTGTTGGAAGAAGTTACGTACGGATAAGTGCCGTGGTCGATATCCAGCAGCGTACCCTGCGCACCTTCAAACATGACGAAATCGCCACGCTGACGCGCCTGGTCGAGCAGATCAGAAACGTCAACAACCATAGAAGTCAGGATGTCAGCAACAGCCATCGTATCATCCAGAACTTTCTGGTAATCAACCGCTTCAGCTTTGTAGTAGTTAACCAACTGGAAGTTGTGATATTCCATCACTTCTTTCAGTTTTTCAGCGAAGGTTTCTTTGTCGAAAAGGTCGCCAACACGCAGACCGCGACGTGCCACTTTATCTTCATAAGCAGGCCCGATACCACGACCGGTGGTGCCGATCGCTTTCGCGCCACGCGCTTTCTCACGCGCGTTATCCAGCGCAACGTGATAATCAAGGATCAGCGGACATGCTTCGGACAGCAGCAGACGCTCACGAACGGGGATGCCACGGTCTTCCAGTTCTTTCATCTCTTTCATCAGCGCAGCCGGAGACAGCACAACACCGTTACCGATGATGCTGGTTACATTCTCGCGGAGAATACCTGATGGAATAAGATGGAGAACGGTTTTTTCACCGTTGATTACGAGAGTATGGCCTGCGTTGTGACCGCCCTGGTAGCGTACAACATATTTAGCCCGTTCAGTCAGAAGATCGACGATCTTACCTTTACCTTCGTCACCCCATTGGGTGCCCAGTACGACGACGTTGTTACCCATTTTTCAAAATCACCGTTTGCTTAAAAATGGATTCTACCATCGCTTTTTCAGAGTTACAGCACTTTTTGCACTCAAAAATGACCTCGATCAGTCTGTTTTTTGTTCAGCCAATCGTTTTCCTCAACATGTAGTAGACCACAACGCCCGCAACCACAAGTCCACCGCCAAAACGACGTAAAATATTATCGGGCAAATTGGTCATCGCAGAGATCATCTTCTTCCATGCCTTCGGGTAAAGCATCGGCCCTAAACCTTCCAGTACCAAAACCAGGGCAAGCGCCAGCCAGATTGTCGAATTCATTCATTATCCTTATAGAAAAAGAAAACCACCGACATCCCTGAGGATGCGGTGGCTTTATTGACCTGTACCGCAGTCGTTATATTAACGCGTTGCGGAAGTCGGCGTCTTCATGTAGCGGAAGAAATCGCTGTCCGGGCTCATGACCATCACGTCCTGATTGCCAGAGAAGCTGTTCTCATAAGCACGCAGGCTACGGATGAATGCGTAGAAGTCCGGATCTTTACTGAATGCATCAGCAAACAGTTTGGCTGCTTCTGCATCGCCTTCACCACGCATGATGCGGCCCTGACGCTCTGCTTCTGCCAGCGTTCTGGTCACTTCATAGTCGGCAGTTGCACGCAGTTTTTCCGCTTCTTCCTGACCTTGTGAACGGTGACGACGCGCTACCGCTTCACGCTCGGCGCGCATACGGTTGTAGATCGCTTCAGACACTTCGGTCGGCAGGTTGATCTGCTTAATTCGCACATCGACAACTTCAATACCCAGCGCCGCCATACTGTTCGGGTTGATGACCGGAACTTTGCCCTTCGTCTCAGCCGTTACGCGCTCTGCCGCTTCGGCAATGGCGTTATCTGCTGCAGGGGTAGTAACTTCATCTTCTGTACCCGCAGAACCGGAGTTCAGCGCGTCACGTACTTCGAGGGTCAGACGACCACGGGAATCGGTGACGATATCTTTCACGTCCAGGCGACCAATTTCAGAACGCAGACGGTCAGAGAACTTACGTTTCAACAGCACTTCCGCTTGCGAAATGTCGCCACCACCCGTTGCCAGATAGTAACGGCTGAAATCGCTGATGCGCCATTTGATGTAAGAGTCGACGATCAGGTCTTTCTTCTCTTTGGTCACAAAGCGGTCGGCCTGGTTGTCCATGGTCTGAATACGTGCGTCGAGCATTTTCACCGTTTCAATGAACGGTATCTTGAAATGCAGACCCGGCTCATAAACCAGAGGTTTGTTGTCATCATCACGCAGTACTTTACCAAAACGCAGCGTAATACCGCGCTCACCTTCTTTGACGACAAAGACAGACATGTAAAGCACTACCAGCACGATGATGATAATCGCGATAACTGACTTACGCATCGTTATTCCCCCTGACGCTGGTAGTCGTTACGCTGCGCGTTGGCGCGGCGTTGGTCCATAATATCGCCCTGACTGGTGGACGACGTGTTGCTTGCTCCACTGGTTGTGGAGGAAGAGGCTGGCGGCAGACGCAGCAGATTGCTGGCACCGTTATCGCTCTTCGCCGCAGGGGCGTTACCACCTTTCAGCATCTGGTCTAATGGCAGAACCATCAGGTTGCCACCTTTATCGTTAACCAGCACTTTGCGGGTGTTGCCCAACACTTTTTCCATCGTCTCGATATACAGACGCTCGCGAGTAATTTCCGGCGCGGCTTTATATTCCGGCAGAAGTTTAGCAAAGCGCGCCACTTCACCCTGAGCTTCCAGGATGGTCTGGGCCTTGTACGCACGCGCCTCTTCGAGGATACGTTGCGCCTGACCGTTCGCACGCGGCTGAACTTCGTTGGTATACGCTTCTGCTTCACGAATGTATTGCTGTTCGTTTTCACGCGCGGCAATCGCATCGTCAAACGCCGCTTTTACTTCTTCCGGCGGACGAGCAGCCTGGAAGTTGACGTCCAGCAGCGTGATACCCATGTCATACGGACGAATCGTCTCTTCCAGTTCGCGCTGAGTATCGCTACGAATCACGGTACGACCTTCCGTCAGAATGCGGTCCATGGTGTATTTACCGATAACCCCGCGCAGGGCGCTGTCGGTAGCCTGACGCAGACTGTCATCCGGGCTGGTCACGCTATACAGATATTTTTCCGGATCGGTGACGCGGTACTGCACGTTCATCTCAACGCGCACTACGTTCTCGTCCGACGTCAGCATCACACCAGAAGCTGCCAGTTCACGCACGGCTTCCACGTTCACCGGTTTGACTTCGTCAATAAACGTCGGTTTCCAGTTCAGACCCGGCTCAACCAGATGGCTGAATTTACCAAAGCGTGTTACCACGCCGCGTTCGGCTTCTTTAATGGTATAGAAACCACTGGCCGCCCAGATAATGACAATCGCTGCCGCTGCGATGGTAACGACGCGACCGCCAAGCTGCGGGCGCGGGCCTTGCGATGAACTGCCACCGCCAGATCCGGTGCCTTTACCGCCGCCCAGACCACCGAGCTTTTTGCTCAGTTTGCGGAAGATATCATCTAAATCAGGTGGCCCTTGATCGCGACCGCCTTTGTTTCCATTTCCCTCAGAGTTGCCGCCAGGTTTGCTGCTTCCCCACGGGTCGCGGTCTTGTCCGTTATTACCGGGCTGATTCCACGCCATGTTTGTGCTCCATATTTGTTATGCGGTGATCCCTGTTGTCTTTCGACGCCAGAGGATATGACTCCACGCTTCAGACGCTACGCCGTTAGATCAGGTAATCGATCAACGCCGGTTCTTGTTTGCAGAGGCGACGCCAGTCAACGATCGGCATACGAACTTGCAGACTTACGCTGCCGTCCTCCTCCATCCACTCTTTTTCTATTGCCTGAAGCTGATAAAAACGACTTCTCAGGCGCCCTTCCTGCGGCGGCAGACGCAATGTATGCTGCGCCACCTCGCCGGAAAGACGCTCCGTCAAAGCCTGAAAAAGCTGTGGTATCCCCGCTCCGGTCTGCGCAGAAAGCCAGACACGGATCGGTTTGTTCTCTTCATCTCTGTCAATACGCGGTTCGAAATCGTCCAGCATATCGATCTTGTTCATCACCAGCAGGGTTGGGATCTCGTGAGCATCAATCTCTTCAAGAACCGTATTCACCGCTTCGATGTTTTCTTGTACACGCACATCCGCCGCGTCAATGACGTGCAGCAGCAATGTGGCTTGCCGCGTCTCTTGTAACGTGGCTTTAAATGCCGCCACCAGATCGTGCGGCAGGTGGCGAATAAACCCTACGGTATCTGCCAACACGGTTTCACCGACATCCGCAACGTCAATACGCCGCAACGTCGGGTCGAGGGTGGCAAACAACTGGTCTGCCGCGTAGACCCGCGCTTCGGTGATGCGATTGAAAAGAGTAGATTTACCGGCGTTGGTATATCCCACCAGCGAAACAGTAGGAACGTCGGCTTTGATACGCGATTGCCGCCCCTGCTCACGCTGCTTTTCAACTCTTTCCAGGCGCGACTGTATCTGCACGATGCGATTACGCAACAAACGACGGTCGGTTTCGAGCTGGGTTTCACCCGGACCACGCAAACCAATCCCGCCTTTCTGTCTTTCAAGGTGGGTCCAGCCACGCACCAGGCGCGTAGCCAGATGGCGCAACTGCGCCAGCTCAACCTGCAACTTACCCTCATGGGTACGCGCACGTTGGGCGAAAATATCTAAAATAAGGCCGGTGCGGTCGATGACACGACACTCGCACAAACGTTCCAGGTTACGCTCTTGCGCCGGGCTCAGGGCATGGTCAAAAAGAACGACCGAAGCACCCGTCGCTTTGACAGCTTCCGCAATTTCAACTGCTTTACCTTCACCTACAAAATACTTTGGGTGCGGCGCTTTACGGCTACCGGTAATCACCTGCAATGCTTCGACACCGGCGGAAGAGACCAGAGATTCAAACTCCTGGAGGTCTTCCATATCTTTGTCTTGCGTAAAATAGATGTGTACCAGTACCGCCTGCTCACCAGCATCATAACGGTCAAACAAGCGTATAACCCTCTAAATAGATCAGCGGGGAACGCAGGATCGCTGGCTCCCCGTGTAAAAAAACAGCCCGAAACCTTATTCGGTTTCTTCGCTGTCCTGTTGCGCGGAAGTATTCTGCGCGCTGCTACCATGATGATAGTTACTGCTGGTACCGCCACCGGCGTTGTTACTGTGATGAGAAACCGGGCGAGACGGGACAACAGTAGAAATCGCGTGCTTGTAAACCATCTGGCTGACCGTGTTTTTCAACAGGATCACGAACTGATCAAAAGACTCGATTTGTCCTTGCAGCTTAATACCATTCACCAAATAAATAGAAACTGGAACACGTTCCCGACGCAGTGCGTTCAGGAACGGATCTTGTAAAGATTGCCCCTTAGCCATTCTCTCTTTTCCTTATATGCTTATTTGTACTTTGAATCTTTCGATTCTGAAAAAATTGCGCACGATACGTCTCAATTGTACACATTCAGCCTGCGATAGCACCAACAACCTGTAATACTTCGTCACGCGCCTGTTCTGGTTTTTCACTGTCAAGCCAGTGAACCCCTTCCCAACCACGCAGCCAGGTTATCTGCCGCTTCGCCAACTGTCTCGTGGCGCAAACACCTCGATAAACCATTTCATCGTATGAGATTTCGCCTTCAAGGTAAGACCACATCTGGCGATAACCCACGCAACGAATGGAAGGCAAATCCGTATGCAAATCTCCTCGGGCAAAAAGCGCCCGGACTTCTGCTTCAAAACCTGAAGCCAACATCTGATGAAAACGCTGCTCAATTCGTTGATGGAGCAGTTCACGGCTCGCCGGGGCGATGGCGAACTGATGCACCTGATACGGTAGAGCGTCTCCTGACGTTTGCGTCAGTTCCGTTAAAGTTTTACCCGAAATGAAAAAAACTTCCAGTGCCCGGGAAAGCCTTTGTGGATCATTTGGATGAATCCTTGCTGCCGCAACCGGATCGATCTCCTGAAGTTGACGATGCAATGACTCCCAACCTTGCTCTGCCGCCTGTTGCTCAATTCTGGCCCGTACTTCCGGGTCTGCCGACGGTAGCGGCGACAACCCTTCCAGCAATGCCTTGAAATACAACATCGTACCGCCCACTAACAGTGGGATCCGCCCCGCCGCGGTGATATCGGCCATTTCCGCCAGCGCATCGCGGCGAAAATCAGCAGCCGAGTAAGCCTGCGACGGATCGCGAATATTCAGCAATCGGTGCGGCGCGGCGAGTAACTCTTCAGCGTTCGGCTTCGCCGTCCCGATATCCATCCCTTTGTAAATAAGGGCAGAATCAACGCTTATCAACTCTACTGGTAAAATTTTACGCAGCTCAATGGCTAACGCTGTTTTACCGGAGGCCGTCGGCCCCATCAAAAAAATCGCCTTAGGCAGGCTCGCCTTACTGATATCACTCATCTTTCAGGGCTTTTATCGCCGGATGTAAATCAACAGATTGTAACAGACCACCCGGCGGCGTTTTCACAAGTTGCGGACATAACCGTTCCACGTCCGCCAGCAGGGTTATGGCCTGTGCCATTGACCACTGCGCATGTTCGCTCATCAGATTTCGTGCAATCCACTGCGCAATATTGCCAGGTTCGAATACGGACTGCTTCGCCAGGTAGCCTATCAGTTCAGGAATCAAGATTTGTAAATTTTGTTGGCGTAAGGGTAAAGGCACGGCCCTGATGGTCACATGCTGCGCATCGGACTGGAAATCAATACCCAATTCCGCCAGGGCAGACTGCGCTTTTTCTAATGCCGATTTTTCTTCGCCAGAAACTTTTAGCCGCAACGGAATAAGCAGCGGTTGGGCGCAAACTGGCACTTCACCCGACGTCAATTGTGCCTGACGCAGCCAACGTTCTGCCACTGGCAAGGATAAAAGTGAAATGTTGCCATCGCGCTCCAGCAACGCACAGTCGGAATGGACGATAGTCAGTACCCGACCAAAACTCTGACTGTTCGCCGCAAGTGCAGGTTCCTGCGGTTCTGGCGCTTTTGGTTTTTGCATCGGCGCGGGCGTTTGCAAAAGCTGGCGATACACTTCACCTTGCTGTTTCTGGTAACCAGGCTGCGCATTCGGCCAGGAGGCAGCCGGACGACTGCCTGAGGCGGGCGCAGGAGAGTAGCGCGGAGCTACCGGCTCACGAACTGCCGGTTCAGCAAAGTGATTGCGCCCAGCCGCCACGCGATTTTCCGGAATGGCACGCGGTGCAGGTTGTGGTTCATCGTCCAGCGGTAGCGGCGTTTCCAGTTGCTGTTGTAGCACGCTCAGCACGCCCTGATAGATAAAGTCATGCACCAGACGCGACTGATGGAAACGCACTTCGTGTTTGGCAGGGTGCACGTTGACGTCCACCTGATGCGGGTCGATCTCCAGATACAACACAAATACCGGTTGCTGATCGGCCCCCAGTTTGTCTTCGCAGGCCTGGCGGATCGCGTGATTGATCAGGCGATCGCGCATCATGCGACCGTTCACGTAGCAATACTGAATTTCTGCCAGTGCGGGCGTAGTGTGATTTGGATCGGCCACCCAGCCGCGCAGCGTGAGATCGCCGTGTTGCCATTCAATCGCCAGCGCTTGTTCGAGAAAAGCGGTGCCGCAAATCGCGCCTAAGCGCCGTTCTTTTTGCCCGCCTTCCGGCACTGCGCGGTACTGGCGTACAATTTTGCCGTTATGCGACAGGTTGATAGTGACGTCGAAACGCGCCAGCGCAATGCGGCGGATGATTTCATCGATATGGTTAAATTCGGTTTTCTCGGTGCGCAGGAATTTGCGCCGCGCCGGGGTGTTGTAGAACAGGTCCAGCACCTCCAGCGTCGTTCCCACCGGATGCGCCGCCGGTTTAACCGTCACGTCCATATCGCGCCCTTCGGCATAGGCCTGCCAGGCTTCCTGCTGTTCTGCGGTGCGTGAAGTGAGCGTCAGGCGGGAAACCGAACTGATACTCGCCAGCGCCTCACCGCGAAAGCCCAGACTGATAATGGCTTCGAGATCGTCCAGAGAGGCGATTTTACTGGTGGCATGACGCGCCAGCGCCAGCGCCAGCTCGTCTTTTTTGATACCGCAGCCGTTATCACGAATGCGAATAAGTTTCGCCCCACCGCGTTCGATATCAATATCGATACGCGTCGCACCTGCATCGAGGCTGTTTTCCACCAGTTCTTTGACTACCGACGCAGGTCGCTCGACCACCTCACCTGCGGCAATCTGGTTCGCCAGTTGTGGCGGTAAGACCTGAATTGGCATCAATCGTCCTTAGTTTGGCAGCGTGCGATCTGGCGTCGTCACCGTACTGGCCGTTTGTGCCGTTGCACCCTGCGGCGCAGATTGCATCGGATGCGCAAGGAAGTAATTGCGCAGGCCTTTGTAAATGGCTTCTGCCAGCTGTTGTTGGTAATCGTCGCTCGCCAGCAAACGTTCTTCGCTGTTGTTACTGATAAAACCGGTTTCGACCAGTACTGACGGAATATCCGGCGAACGCAGAACGCCGAGACTCGCGTGTTCTGGTCGGCGTTTATGTATTTCGCCAATGCGTTGCAACTGACTGATCATACTGGTCGCTACATCATACCCTACCCGCTGGGAATGACCGAACTGTAAATCCAGCACCGCCTGGCTTAAATAGGGGTCAGACTGACTGTTCGCCAGCACATCACCCGCCCCGCCCAGCAGCTCCGACTGCTTCTCATGCTGTTCCAGCCAGCTTGCCATTTCGCTGTTGGCGCGACGGTTTGAGAGCACCCATACAGAGGCACCGGTGGCACTACGGTTTGGTGCGGCATCGGCATGAATCGACACAAGGAAATTGGCGTTTTGCTTACGTGCCACATCACTGCGCCCCATCACCGAGATAAAGTAATCCCCGTCACGGGTTAAAACGCCTTTAAACATCGGATCGTTATTGAGCAAAGTACGCAATTTACGCGCGATGGCGATGGTGACATTTTTCTCCCGCGTACCACCGGGGCCGATAGCGCCAGGATCCTGACCGCCGTGTCCGGCATCAATAGCGATGATAATTTTATCGCCTGTGTTAGCCGTCGCGCGCGCTGCCGGACGCGTTACCGTATTACTGCTGATAACACCCGTAGTGCGGTTACTTTCCGTTTTAAACGGATTGCGCGCCGGTTCGCTGACGCGCGGTGCGACAACCGCAGGCGTTTCAACGCGTTTCGCAACCACTGGCGGAGGCGGTGGCGGCGCATCGGCGTTAATCGTAAAGACGACAGTGTAATTGCTGCCATTCTGCCGCTTCACCGCTTCGGTTTTACCGTTTTCGGTAAGATCGACCACCAGCCGTAGCGTTTGTGCATCTTTAGGCGTTCCGGAGCGAATCGCCTTCACCAGATTATTGCCGCTAAACAACAACGGCAGCCCCTGAATTACCCCCGTTTGTTTGATATCGAGCGCCACGGTGCGTTTGCTTTGATGGCTAAACGCATAATCAGGATCGCCAATAAAACTCAACGTTATCCGCGCCTGTTGA
>QWCB01000844.1_pt1 | contig 35907 bp, 29 predicted proteins | sample 1972511 | NCBI WGS metagenome assembly QWCB01 (sample SAMN09866719, study PRJNA288562) | Human gut metagenome isolate term5_stool, whole genome shotgun sequencing... | isolation source: gut | host: Homo sapiens | place: USA: California | reverse complement strand
GGAGAACAAGATCGTCCGCAAGGTACTCACCATGGAGGAGGTGCAGGCTGAGGCAAAAGCTATTGCCGACATGGGCTTCACCCATATCCTCCTCGTGGCTGGCGAGTCGCCCAAGCATGCTGGCGTCGACTACTACCGTCAGGTCATCGAGCTCATCCGCCCCATGTTTGCGCAAATATCCATCGAGGTACAGCCTATGTCTGTCGAGGATTACAAAGTCCTCGTCGAGGCGGGCGCTCACTACGTCTGCGTCTATCAGGAGACCTACAACGAGGAGAGCTACCCACGCTTTCACCCCAAGGGGCTCAAGGCCAACTACCGTTTCCGCCTAGAGACGCCCGACAGAGCTGCCGAAGCAGGCTTTCGCAAAGTCGGTATCGGTGCCCTCCTAGGACTAGACAACTGGCGCACGGACGCTTTCTTTACCGCACTACACCTAGACTATCTAGAGAGCCACCACTGGCAGACCAAGTACTCTATCTCGCTACCCCGTCTGCGTCCACACGTAGGCTCATACATGCCCTCAGACCCGATCAACGATCGTCAGATGGTACAGCTCATCTGTGCTTACCGCATCTTCGATCCCGAGGTTGAGATCTCGCTATCCACACGTGAGAGCAGTGCCTTCAGAGATATGGCGGTACGCATCGGCGCCAACTCTATGAGTGCTGGCAGTAGCACGCAGCCTGGCGGTTATGTCAATCCCAATCCTGAGCTCGAGCAATTCTCCATCAACGACTCACGCTCTCCCGAAGAGATGATCGCTGCTATCAAAGCACAGGGCTACGAAGTCATCTGGAAAGACTGGGACCAGTGGATGTAACCCGCACGCCTCACGACAACGCTGGCATTGCTGACAGCGCACGATACGAGCGTCAGCTACAGCTCCCCGAGATAGGTCCCGAGGGTCAGCGACTACTCGCTCAGACGAGCGTGGCAGTCGTTGGCGCTGGGGGCCTGGGAGCTCCTATACTTTACTACCTCACAGCTGCAGGCATCGGGCGCATCGCCATCATCGACTGCGATGTCGTCTCCCCGTCCAACCTCCAGCGTCAGATCCTCTACCAAGAGGCCGACCTCGCAGGCCCCAAAGCTATCCAAGCGCAAAAGCGTCTCACCGCACTCAATAGTACCCTCCATATCGAGGCCATCACCGAGCGACTCAATGAGACCAATGTGGCGACCCTACTGGCGGACTACCAGATCATCGTTGACGCTACGGACAACTACCCCACACGCTACCTCCTAGACGACTACACCCGTAGCACCGCCAAGCCACTTGTGCATGGAGCCATCGAGGGGTGGCGAGGACAATGCACTGTCTTTGCGCCCTCTAGTAGTCTACGTTACCGCGACCTGTACAGCGAACCGCAAAGCGCAGAGAAGGCCGTACCGCCCGGCGTCATCGGTGCCACCGCTGGCGTCATCGGCAGCATCCAAGCGAGCCAAACGCTCCAGCTAGCCTTAGGGCAGACGCCCTCCCTCCTCGGCAAGCTTCTCACCATCGACCTGTGGCACGGCTCGTGGCACACCTTCGACCTCGCCTGACCCGCCACTATCATACGAGTAGCAATCTGTATAAAAGGGCTCGGACACACCCATCGGAGTGTCCGAGCCCTGCGTTTATACTACGGATTAAAGGAGAGAGAGAACTAGCCCTCCTGCTCCTGCATCACCTTATTGTAGAGCGAGTCGTAGTCCTTGACCACGCCAAACTTGAGCTGGCTGTCTGAGATCGAGGCGAAGTGTTGCTCTGCGCACCTTATCTTCGCTTCCTCCACGGCACGTAGCTGCGTCAGATCCTCCGTGCCTTTCGTCTCAGCCACGAAGTAGATATGCTTCACCTCACCTTCACGGAAGACGATAGCCCAGTCGGGATTGTACTTACCCAGAGGCGTATTGATGTAAAAGCCTCGTGGCAACTTCGTGTAGACCTCCACAATATCTTGCTTCTCCAGTTGCTCTGCAAAGCGCTTCTCGACCCCTTGGCTATCCACCACCACCAGATCATAGAGCGACTTCTCGCTGCGGATCGCATTCACATCGATACGACCGCGTAGCTCCTGCTCAGAGAAGATGCTCGCCTCGTAGCGCTGATCCAGCTTGTGGTAAGTGATATGCTCTACCACTGCGATAGCCTTCTGCTCGTTGATGATATTGCCCGCACGGATGATAAACTCCTCGGGATTCTTACGGTACATCTCGAAGGTCTGAGGCTGTATCTCATGCAGTATGCGAGCTATCGTGCTACGCTTCAGACCACTCTTCTGCACCAGTTCACCTACGAGGTCGTAGCGCACACCACGAGCCACCGTCGCCTCCACGCGGACCGTACGTGTGGCACCCTGCTTCATCGCACGATACTCCGCAAGATCCTCCCTAGTCTGTATCTCCTCCAGTTGGCCCTCCTCGATCAACACACGTATTTCCGTCACGTGGAGCGAAGCATCGAGAGCTGCCACAGAGTTCCGGATTAGACCCTCCGTATCAAAGCTCACCTCGTAGTAAGTCTTACGGTTGATACGCTGCCATAGCTTTTGGAACTCCTGCTTGGCAAAGCGCTCCTGCTGAAAGTGTGCTGGTTCTCCTCCACGTCCATCGCTCGGCTTCAGATCATTGACATTGTAGATCTTATCTAGCTCACGGACTATAGCTTCCTGAGCACCTTGCCAGTCACCCAGCTCTAACTCTCCCGCCTGCTTAGCTTCGTAATACTTATCCGTCAACTGTTGCTTACGCACATAGCCCGCAGAGATTAGTTCCTCCATAATGGTCGCAGCTTGCGCTCCGCTCAGCGTCACCTCCTCGCCACTATCGTAGACGATACGCTTGCCCTCAAAGAGCTCTTTCGTCACCAGTCGGGGGCGCGAAGTGATACTCTCAGCCAGCTCCGTCTGCAGTGCCTCGGCAAATGCCTTGTAGCTCTCACTAGCCACAATCGTAAGCACATTCACGTCATAGACACCATCACCCAGCTGGTCGCTATCCTGACGCACCCCATTCTGATCCACAGAGAGACGCATACCGCGTCCTACCTCCTGACGCTTCCTCACCTCACTGTTGCCCTGCTTGAGCGTACAGATCTGGAAAACATTCGGGTTATCCCACCCCTCCTTGAGTGCCGAGTGGGAAAAGATAAAGCGCGTAGGCTCCGCTAGTGAGAGCAGCCGCTCCTTGTCACGCATGATCAGCTGGTAAGCATCTGGATCATCTGCCGAGCTCTCGCCACGCCGCACCGTAGAGTCGATCATACGACCACTACGATCCTGTGCGAAGTAGCCCGCATGCGTAGCCTCTGCCTTGATACCCTCCAGATAGGTGCGGTAGTCCGCATCTAGGTAAAGGTCTTGCAGTAGCTCCTGGACGGCTGAGCGATACTCCTCCTCAAATATCTCCGCCCAGCTACCCTTGTGCGTCTCTCCCTCTGTATCATAGATCCGATACTTATCCACCGCATCGATGAAGAAGAGGCTCAGCACCTTGATACCCTGACGGTAGAGCTGTCGCTCACGCTCCAGGTGCTTTTCGATCGTCGTGCGGATCTGTATGCGACGTATCACCTCCTCATTCACCTCACCCACAGCCTGCCCCTCATAGATCTCCTGTCCGCTAGAGAGGCGTATGCAGCCACGAGCACCATCGATCGCCTCCACCTGATAGCCGGTATGATAAGCCTCTACCTCACCACTCTCTTGGTAGATGTCAAAGCCCTCCCCCACCAGACGTGTCGCGGTCTTCAGACCGTTACGTGTCGTAGCGTTGAAGGAGATACGAGCACGAGGGTTTTGACTCGACAGAACGATCGAGTCCAGATAGACGTAGCCACTCGTACCATCCACGCCCACTTGCTCTATGCCCATCACCTCGATCTTCTTCACCAGTCGCTTGTTAAAAGCATCGATAGCATCCAGTCGGTAGACCTGATTGTACAGATCCTGAGGTCTATGCGTAGCACTGTATAGCAGTGAGAAGAGTGGCTTAAACTCACGAAGCCCTTGGCGCGTCTTATTATTCCTATTAACCCCCAGCACACTCTGCGGCTCATCAATGATCAGGATAGGGTGCGTCTCAGCAATCACATCGATAGGCCGACGCCAGGCAAACTCCTCTAGCTTCATTGTTATACGACGAGCATCCGCCCCTCTAGCGTTGAAGGCTTGCGTATTGATCACCATCACCTGAATCTTAGGATCAGAGGCAAACTGGTCTATCGCTGCCAGTCGCTTACTATCATAGACGAAGTGCTGCATACGCTCGCCATACTCCTCTGCAAAGTGGTCAGCCATCATCTCTAGGCTCTTGATCACCCCCTCGCGGATCGCCACGCTAGGCACCACGATGATATACTTCGTCCAGCCGTAGTGCTTGTATAGCTCATACATCGTCTTGATGTAGGTGTAGGTCTTGCCCGTACCCGTCTCCATCTCGATGCTCAGTACCAGCTGACCACCAGCCGTGCGCTGTAGAGACTCTATCGGCTTGAGATCCTGTGCCTGCTGCACTGCACGGATATTGTTCCGAAGCGAATCATCGCTCAGTGATATATTTTGATTGCGAAAGCCCGTCGTCTGTAGCGAAGCACTATGACCGCCCCGCCCCTGATCCATACGATAGGTAAAGGCATCTAGTAGAGGCTGTCCGCTAAAAACATCTACTACCGCACGGGCTGCCTCCTGCTGGAAGCCCTGATGCTTGAATTGTATCTTCATACTCCTAGTTATTGTCTGTTCAATGTTATCATTGGTACGTGTAACCCACCCGATACGTGTAAACCGTTGTAGTACAGCGAGACGTCGCCCTGTAGGGACGCACGGTCTGTGCGTCCGTTGTGTCAAAGGTTACAGCGTCGTGGTTTTGACGGGGACGGACGCACAGATCGTGCGTCCCTACAAAGGGTTACTCGTCTTGACCGTCTGTCCCTACAAATCGTTACACGTCTGTCCATACATCTCGTTACTCGTCTGCGCATACCTCCGTGGGGATCTTCGCGTCCCTCCCTTGGGATCTTCGCGTCCCTCCCTTGGGATCTTTGCGTCCCCCCGTGGGGATTTTTCAATCCCTCCCTTGGGATTGTTTCGTCCCAACAAGGGTGGGAGATTTTCGTCCCATCAGTATGGGGCGGCATCTCACGCAGATTATCCTCTCCGTGGGGGCTTCACATAGTGCTCCTCGTAGGCGAGGAACTCAGGCTCTACACTAGACGCCATCTCCGCAAAGAGCTTGCAGATATAGGTCTGATCTTCGGGCGATATGACCTCATCGCCACGACGCATACGCGCCATCAGCGACCGTCCGAAGTGTTGCTCCAGACGCTCATGTATCGCATCTTGCGTGTCTCCCGTGAGTGCACCATAGCGCCAGCGCATACCACGAGCATAGCGCCGCAGCTTGTGCTCGTAGAAGGCGGGGCAGTGATCATACCCTCCCGCACGCTCTATAAGGCGTGGATTGACAAGGCTCAGGAGTGTCGCATCTCGATCTATCTCCTGCAGTGCCATGTGCCACAGCGTGCACTCCTCATGGCGAGGGCACTGCGGTGCATAGCAACTATTCTGTTCCATTGAAATCATATTCTCTCTGTATTATTAAAGTGTGATCTACGAGTAACCCGCTGTAGATACGCACGATCTGTGCGTCCGTCCCCGTTAAAATCACGATGCTGTAACCTTTGATACAACGGACGCACAGATCGTGCGTCCCTACAAAGGGTTACACGTATCGTCGTTACATGTATCATCGCTACTCGTTTCATCGCTCGCTCTTACAGCACGTAGACATTGCGGTAGACCTCCTCCTCGCTCCAGCCACACTGCTGCTTGAAGAGTTCGTACACATTGAGCTTGTCCGCGTCACTCGTGAAGCAACTCTCACGGAATATAACCCGCTCAGGCGCCAGCGCTGCCATGTGGCGTATCGTCTCCAGTGTGATGTCTCGGTCGAAGCAAGCCACCAGGCCACCCTCATTGACCACATAGAGGCGCTTACCATCTACCTCCTCCGTACGCATCGGGTAGCTCAGCTGCACGCCCCAGTCGACCATACAGCCGAAGAGCAAGTCCAGCTCCGTACGCCCCGTCTTCACCAGATCCTTCTTCTCTAGCTCGAAGAGCTTATCCCGCGTCACCTCGCCAGGCTCAAAGTAGACATCCTCCATATTAGACCAGTCCAAGCTCAACACACGAAAGCCCGTGTCCAGCTCGTCCTCCTGCAGCGCATGCTCCTCGCGAATCTTACGCCCCGCACGACGAATGCGCTCCTTACCAATCTCGCAGATCGTATCGTAGCCCGCCTTGCGCGCCTCGCTATCCTCAGGAGTCTTCTCGCGCAACTGCACACAAATGTAGCGACGCTTACCGCCATCCTCTGCATTGAGCTGCATCACCGCATGCGCTGTCGTCGCCGACCCGCTGAAGAAGTCGAGAACGATAGAGTCCTTGCTAGATATCAGTGAAGTCAAACGAGATATAAGGCTTACAGGCTTAGTGTACTCAAAGACAGTTCTTTTCATCAGCTTGTCAAATTGCTTCTTTGCGTTGTCATTTGAGTAGACATTTTCCGTGAACTCCAATGTGGAAAGTGGCTTTGTTCTTTCGATTGCTACGACTTCATATCGTCCTCCTACGTTTTCTATTTTGACCTTCTGATAAGTTTTCGTGTAGATGCGAGGTCTTTTTCCACCCCTTTTCACTACAACAAAGTCATTCTCATATCCGAAGGTGTATAGGTCTTTACTCCATCTCCATCCCCAGTCCGCACGTCCATGTTGCCCGCTTTGCCTCTCAAGGTAAGCTTGCTCATCACCTCCCGCATAATACGTTTCTCCATCAATTGTAATCGGGTAGTCTAATGAAGGAACATATCCTAAAGAGTCATAATCCAACGTCTGGTTCAGTTTGTAGTACCCTCTCTCTTCAAAATGCTCATCTTTGAGAGAAAAGCCTGCATCATTATGCAAAACTCCAATCAAATCTGCTTTATCCACTTGCTTTGCGTACAGCAGAACAAAGTCATGGTTCTTAGCCGTACTATCAGAAGACTTGCCACCCTTCTTTGTTACTCTTGTGAATTGCGCCACAAAGTTTCTTGCCCCGAAGACTTCGTCGCAGATGCAACGGAGGTGGTGCACTTCGTTGTCATCGATAGAGATGAAGGTGACACCATCATTGGCGAGGAGCGTACGAGCCACCAGTAGACGGCTATAGATCATCGAGCACCAGTCGGAGTGGTAGCGCGACTCGGTCTCGGGGTTGCTACGCAGGCGACGATTCTCCTCATCGACATTGCCCATCATCTCATCCTCCTCCTCACGGCTCATCGTGTAGTTGTCCTCATAGACAAAGTCTTTGCCCGTATTGTAGGGGGGATCGATGTAGATCATCTTGACCCGCCCTAGGTAAGCACGCTGGAGGAGCTTGAGCACCTCGAGGTTGTCCCCCTCAATGTAGAGGTTCTCTGTGGTATCCCAGTCGACACTATCCTCCGGCACGGGGCGGAGCGTCTTGCGGGTAGGCTTAGCAGCGGCACGCTTCGCCTCCTGCTTGCCCACCCAGAGGAAACCGTAGGTCTCCTCGTCGCTCTCACGTATCGTATCGCCCAGTAGCTCGCGGAGCTGGTCCCAGTCCACACGATAGGTCAGCTCGCCGCTCGGCTCGCGTGTCTCAGTAAACGCTCCTGGCACCAGCTCTCTCAGTGCCTCAAGCGTGCTGTCGCTATGTGAGGCGGAGCTCATCTCTAGTTTCTTAAAGTCCATATCTCTGTCGTTTTATATTGTTGTTTATAATCATTCTAACCTAGACTCCGTAATTCTCTCGAGTAACCCGTTGTAGGGACGCACGGATAGTGTTTAGTCGGAGGGCGTCCGTTGTATCCAAGCAAGACGTCGCCCTGTAGGGACGCACGATCTGTGCGTCCGTCCCCGTTAAAGGTTACTGAGTTACACGTCTTGTCGTTCGACAACGGACGCACAGATCGTGCGTCCCTACAAAGGGTTACACGTATCGTCGTTACTCGTATCGTGCTACTCAAATTGCAGAATCTAACTTCTAACATTCTAATCTCTAACTTCTAACCTCTAATCTTTCATCCTCGATTTCATTCGGTTCAGCTCGGCCCTTAGCTCCATCTTCCTGCCAATGGAGCGCTCCCGTCGTATCTTGCCCTCGAGCCGGGAGATCTGCTTCTGGAGCTCAGCACGCTCTTGCTGGATCTCTATCTCCTCCTCGAGCGTCTGCTCACCTGTTAGGGTGATCTCAGCGACAGTAGACACCATGGTCTCCCAGACAGCATCGAGGGTCAAGCCACGTATGGGGATCTGTAGCTCGTCGGCCCTGCACCATGCCCCCGTATGCAGCCCCTCATGCAGGACAGCTAGCTGCACCTCCTCCCCATAGCGTAGCACAAAGAGCATACGCTGCGGTATGATACGCGCTAGGAGTGCGATACTGTCGGGGTGGTACTGCCGTTCCCTGAGCGTGACCGTGAGGACGTAGATAGCTGGGATCGTCTGCCCTGTGGAGATGGCGGGTAGTGTGTCAGGCGACAGACAAGCGATGATGTCGATACGTGCTATCTGCGCATCTACCAGTCGTCGCTGAGCTGGGGTTATGTCGCACTGCTTGAAGATTGCCCCCTTTGCTATCTGCCGGCGTAGCAGCGTACTCTCAGGTAGTCCGTACATAGTCTTGTCGTCTCTCTTACTTAACGATGAAAAAGCAAATGAGCTCGAAGTCGTCTAGCCCCTTGATCTGCTCGGTGAAGGCACTCGGCGCTCCCTCTAAGAAGCTCAGCACATCGCTCTGCTCCTTGACAGATATGATGTTATTTATCGCCTCTCCGAGTAGGTGGGAGTAGGTATCCATACGGCTCCCCTCTTCGGTCTCCTTATTGAAGGCTCGGCAGAGCTCTTTCTGTGGCTTGTCTTGCCCCCGACAGCTCTTTCTGAGCCGATCGAGGATCTTCTTAGGCTGTAGATGATCTATCTCTACCTCTCCCTGCATGGTGATATAGACCATATAGAAGGGGTGCAGCTGGTTCTTGTGGTCGATGTTGACGCCTTGGTTTCGGTTCTTCAAGATGTAGATGACTCCCTGGGGCATCTGTTCGCTCTGTGGGATCAGTGCGTGCAGCCCGTAGGGCATCTGCTCTAGCTCTTCATGCCGCTTGACATAGTCTAGCAGATCTAGGCGAAACTCATTGAGCCCCAGGTCTAAGATGGATATGCCGGACTCCATCTCCTCGAGATCGACCACCTCCTTCTGCAGTTTCTCGAGCTGCTTATGTCGGTACTCTAGGTCTCCCTGCTCTTCGATAGAGAGGGGGTTGTCATCTCCCGTGGCGGTCAGTACGGAGACCTTCATGCGGTTTTCGACACGTGCCTTGAGGTTGATATACTCATCTAGCTCTACGTCGGGCCAGTAGTTGACCATCTGTATCTGTGCATTGCGCGAACCGATGCGGTCTATACGACCAAAGCGCTGTATGATGCGTACGGGGTTCCAGTGTATGTCATAATTGATGAGGTAGTCGCAGTCCTGTAGGTTTTGCCCCTCAGATATACAGTCGGTCGCAAAGAGGATGTCTATCTCTCCCGACGTATTGGGTAGGAGTGCCTGCTTGTCTTTTGATACGGGCGAGAAGAGTGTCAGCGCTGTATTGAAGGTCATCCGCTCTCTATTGGGTAGCTTAAAGTTACTGCGGGCGTCGATGCCTCCAGTAATCAAGACGGAGTGCAGCCCGTAACCCTTGAGGAGAGTCTCTGCTAGCGAATCGTAGAGATACTCAGCCGTGTCTGAAAAGGCGGTGAAGATGATGACCTTCTTATTGTCCCCATTGATGGGGTGTGCCACCTTGGACTCAATGTCAGAGAGCAGACTCTGTAGCTTGGCATCTTGGTCAGGAGTGATAGGCTCTATCTGTGTGATCAGCTCTTTCAAGATCGCCACATCACTCTTTAGGTACTGCTCCCATGCGAGATAGTCCATATCTTGTAGGTCTATGGTGGTGCGACCGCCCCCGACAAGCACCTCGTCATTGAGATCGTCTGGATCGACTTCGGCATTGATGTTGCCTTGCACTACAGCTACCTGCTCTCCCTGCTTGACAAGTCTAACCTTGTCCAACGTGTCGATATGCAGAGTTAGGAGACGCTGCAGGGTGAGACGGAAGGAGTGTACGGAGCTCTCGAGGCGCTTTAGCATATTGATGCACATCAAGCGACGTATACCCCTCTCACGCCCAGTGCGTGAGAGGTTGGTGGCCTTGCCCTCTTCGTCTGTCGTAATGTACTTGTCCGCACAGCTAGGTAGGATAAAGTCTGAGGGGGTATATATGGCTAGGTTCATATCCTTCAGCTGAGCGCAGATCTTACTATAGTCTACCTGCTGTCCACCCAGTGTGAGCTCAGGACGCACAGAGCGTACGGGGCATCGCTCGGGAAAGGAGCCTATCTCTGCAGTATCGTAGTACTGCATTATGTGTCGTCGTGAGCGTGCAATGGTCACACTGTCTAGAACCTTGAAGAAGTCAAAGCTGAGCGTGCTCAGTAGCGCCTCTGTGGTCCGCTCTTTTTCGGGTAGATCGCACCACCTATTGTATGCCAGCTGTGCCTGACGAAAGATGTCATCGATGGTGCTCTTGGTATCTAGTAGCTTGTTAAAGGTTGATGACTCACCCTCGTAAGCTAAAGCTAGCTGGTTCTTGAGGTCGTTAAAGCGGTTATTGACTGGTGTGGCGGAGAGCATCAGCACTTTGGTCTTTACCCCCTGACGAATCACATCTTCGAGCAGGCGGGAGTAACGATTTTTGCGAGGCTCTTGGGTCTCCCTATCTGTCGTGACCTTACCTCCATTTCGGAAGTTGTGACTCTCGTCGATGACGAGGAGGTCATAGTTGCTCCAGTTTAGCTTAGCTAGGTCTATACCGTTGCTCTCTCCTTGCTCTCTCCCGAGGTCAGTGTGATAGAGTACGTCATAGCGTAGGCGGTCAGACGCTAGGGGGTTGTTCTTATAGTTGCTCCGATAGGTGAACCAGTTGTCGTATAGCTTCTTAGGGCAGAGTACCAGTACGGACTTATTGCGCAGCTCATAGTACTTGATGACGCTAATAGCGGTAAAGGTCTTGCCTAGACCGACACTGTCTGCTAGGATACATCCGTTGTACTTCTCCAGTTTATTGATAATCCCTAGAGCAGCGTCTTGCTGAAACTTATAGAGTGTCTTCCAGATGGCTGTCTCCTTAAATCCTGTCGCCTCGTTGGGTAGCACATCCTCTGAGATGTCTTCCAGAAACTCACGAAAGATATTGTATAAGGTGATGAAGTAGAGTAGCTCTGGAGGATTCTCCTTATAGACGTTGGAGATGCTCTCGATGACCTCGTTGGTTACATCTTGTAGACTAGATTTATCCTGCCAGAGCTGATCAAAGAGCTCTAAGTAGCCCAGGCTATCTGGTGCTTCGCTCTTCACTATCCTCGTAAAGATATTGTTGCCCTGCTCCACACCGAGCTCTACAGTCGTAAATCCATTCAGGGGCATATAGGAGGTAGTGTCAACGACCCCAAAGCCCATCATGCTGTTCGTCGTTTTATTCGACTTGAAGCGGACCTTTTGTTGTATCCACTCGGCACACTCACGGGCGATTGCCTTTTGCGTTAGCTTGTTGCGTAGCTGGATCTCAAACTCACTGCCTGTGAGACTTCGCTCACGGTTAAGACGTGGTATATAAAACTCGCGCTGCTCCTTATTGGCACGCTCTGTCACAAATGTGGGAGAGGTAAAGATAAAGCGCATCTCCTGAATGCCACTCAAAGCTTCTCTTAACTCTTGAAAGGCATAGATGGAGAAGCAAGAGGCGGCAAGCGATATTTTGCTGCCCTCTTTTATAGTGCTAGCGAGATCGTCTCGCCATAGTTTATGTACATTGTCTATAGGTGGCATTCCTCTAAGGTTTTGTAGTAGTCAGTACCCCTCTCATATCAAGACCCAGAAGACTGGATGCTTTTGAAATGTTAGATACCGTACGGGGGGTAATTATCAAATCAAACGTATGCAAATGTAAGCAATTTATGTCACGCAATAGCAAGGTCAGGGCAAACAAAAGCTTATCAGGGGCAGTCTCGCTCTACTCTAGGGATTGTTGAGACGTTTGGAGATTACAGACGGACGTTGGGAGCATTCGAGTTCAATCTCTATACTCTCCCTTAGTACCTTTGCACTGTCCATTAACTAAACACAGACAAAGCAACGGTCCAACATTTGTGTTTGTCAGAAATCGAGGACTTATCGTGGGCTTGCTCTGGGGAGCTTTTCGTATATTTGTGGGTAGAGGGCTTTTGTCGCAAGGGGCAAGGGCTTATATACTAACGAATAGATGCTAACGACTATGCTACGTAAATGGATGCCACTGACGATGGCGGTGATACTGCTCCTCGTGGGAGCTGTTGCTTGTCAGAAGGCTACGACAACAGATCAATCAGACACAACTACAGACACTATGCGTATGACGACACAAGAGAAAATGGACATCTTCCTAACACGCAGGAGTATACGTAAGTATAAGCCTGAACTACCGCCTCAAGAGCTACTGGACAAGGTGCTCGAGGCGGGTACCTATGCACCCTCGGCGATGGGCAAGCAGTCCGCCACGATCGTGGCTGTGACGAATCGTGCGATGCGTGACCAGCTCTCACAGCTTGCGAACAAAGCTCGCGGTGGGGAGGAAGATCAGTTTTATGGAGCTCCAGCGGTCTTCGTCGTGCTAGCTGACAAGTCGCTCTCGAGCAATTACCTACAAGACGGCGCTCTGGTAGTGGGCAATATGCAGAATGCAGCTCACGCGCTAGGTCTCGGCACTTGCTGGATCAATGCGGCTAAGGGCATCTTCGAGCTGGAGGAGGGTCAAGCACTTCTCAAGGAGTGGGGCCTAGAGGGAGACCTCGTGGGGGTCGCCTGCTGTATCATAGGTTATCCCGATGAGTGTCCCGAGCCTGCACCGCGCAAGGAGCACTATGTGATACACGTGGACTAATGGCGTCCGTCCGTTGTGTCAAAGGTTAGCGCATCGTGGTTTTAACGGGGACGGACGCCCTCCCGCTAGACACTCCCGTGCGTCCCCACAGCGGGTTACACGTCTTGCTTTGACACAACAGACGCTCGACCGAGCGTCCCTACAACCGTTACACGTCTTGCTGTACTACAACGGACGCCCTCCCGCTAGACACTCCCGTGCGTCCCTACAAGGGTTACACGTATCGACCGAGCGTCCCCACGGCGGGTTACACGTCTCATCGTTACTCATCTCGCAAGATTGTTGTACTTTTGAGGAGTAATTGCAACTTTAGCTTATACATATACTACTATGACAAGACTACGTACACTACTACTTTCACTCGTGGCGCTCTGCGCACTAGGTGGCACGGCGCAGGCTCAGATGCCTCTGCGTATCTACGTTGACGCAGCTCCGCTCTTCAACCTTTCACAAGCCAAGACTATCCAAGATGTCTCTGAAAACAAGGTTTTCGTCGGCTACCGTCTCGGTGCCGGACTGGATGTCAACGTGGGCAAGATGATGTACGTCGGCACGGGACTATCTCTTGCGATGAAGGGCAGTCAATACAGCTTCCTTTCAGAAAAGGGTGAGGGCGATATCAAGGTTTACAGCCACTATATGCAGATCCCCATCAACGTGGGTGTGCGCCTGAACGTGACTCCTCGCATCGGTTGCTCCATAGAGGCTGGTCCTTACTTTGCTTACGCTCTAGGAGCGACCGTTAGCCAGGGCAAGATCCTAGACGATATCCAGAAGACTTACAACGTCTACAAGGATGGTATCCTCGGTATGGATGGCGCCAAGCTCAAGCGCTACGACATCGGTCTGGGAGCCAAGGCTAAGGTAACCTTCGGCTCGTGGTACGGTATGCTAGGTGCTGACTTGGGCTTCGTCGATGAACTGAAGCTTGAGAAGAATGATCCCAAGCTAGAGAAGCTCGGTCAGAAGGCTATGCGCAACACCTCTTTCTACCTCGGTGCTGGCTTTACTTTCTAAGTCCTTATGAAGAATCATAATACGCTGATCATCGTAGCGCACCCCGACCTGGAGCACTCTGTCATCAACAAAGCTTGGATGGAGGCGCTCACGGGGCACGCTACGATACATAGCCTCTGTGACGCTTACCCCACGGGGACGCCTATAGATATGGCGCATGAGCGCGCGCTCGTGGAGCGTCACGATCGTGTGATACTACAGTTCCCCCTCTACTGGTACTCCGCTCCAGCGATCTTGAAGCAATGGACTGACGAGGTCTTTGGCGAGGGCTGGGCCTTCGGTGAGGGGGGTGACGCATGGGTTGGTCGTCAGCTCGGTGTCGCTGTCTCATGCGGTAGCGCTGAGGCAAACTTCTGCGAGGGCGGGTCTCAAAAGCATACGCTAGCGACTTTCCTCACGCCTTATGAGGGGCTAGCTGCTTTCGCACGAGCTGACTATATAGGGCATCACGCTTTTTACGACACTTATAGCGATACGGTCGCTGAGAGGTTGCCGGCAAACTGCGAGGCGTATCTGCGCTTTGCGCTACAGTAAACAGTTAATCTAGACGTTAGCCACTTATGAGTACGATCATTGACCTACAGGGCGTCACGGTATCACGCCAGGAGCATGAACTACTACGAGACGTCACACTATCGCTCGAAGCGGGGGACTTTGCCTACCTTACGGGACCCGTGGGGAGTGGCAAGAGTTCGCTCCTAGAGCTACTCTATGGCGAGCTGGCGCCTAAGGGAGGCGTCGCTAAGGTGCTGGACTACAACCTGCACCGCATGTCCGTACGTCAGCGACAAGCTCTGAGGCGCTCGCTGGGGATCGTCTTCCAGTCACAGGCGCAGCTCCTATATAACTACACGGTGCAGGGCAACCTAGACTTCGTCTTGCGTGCTGTGGGAGTAAAAAAGCGGGAGCAGCGTGCTATGCGTATCGAGGAGGCGCTGAAGCAGGTCGGCATGGAGGGCAAGCACTACAAGTACCCGCACGAGCTGAGCGGTGGCGAGGCTGAGCGCATCTGCATAGCGCGTGCCCTAGTCGTACGTCCACGACTGATCCTACTTGATGAGCCTACGACGGGACTAGACAGTGAGACGTCGCTACTGATCGGCCAACTGATCCAGTCCCTAGCTAAGGAGGGCGTAGCAGTGCTGATGAGTACGCACAATGAGACGCTCATACAGGAGCTACCCGCTACGAGATACCACATCGATCTGGAGAGTCGTACGCTGGAGCGCATCGACCTACCCCCTACCTTAGAGGAGGTTGAGGAGCCTTCTACAGATCCTATTGAAGTAGCGCTATGATCGTACTGAAGTTTGGCGGCACCTCTGTCGGTTCACCGGATCGCATACGCTCGGTAGCGCATCTGGTGGCGTGTATACCAGGGCGCAAGACGCTGGTACTCTCGGCTATGGCAGGCACGACGAACGATCTCGTGACGCTGACGCAGCTGATTACCTCTGGCGAGCGTGACCGTGCAACCCGTCATGTGGAGATGCTCCGCAGCCGCTACATAGACAATGTGGTGCCAGAGCTCTTTGCGGGGCATGAGCTACACCAGCAGCTGGCGGAGGAGGCATTGACACCAATCTTGGATAGCCTCCTGCTACAGACGCTCAACGAGGCTTTTACCCACAACGACGAGAAGCAGATCCTCGCCTGCGGAGAGATGATGTGTACCGCTCTGATGGCGCTCACGCTACAACTCTACGAGGGGATCACACCGCACAAGCTTCTGGCGCTAGACTTCATGCGCATTACTCACGAAGGACGACCGGACATCGAGTACATCGCTCAGCGGTTGCGCCCGATGGTCGAGGGGGTACGCGATGCGGAGGCGCTCTTTCTCACGGAGGGGTACATATGTCGCAACGCTTTCGGCGAGGTGGACAACCTGCGTCGTGGCGGAAGCGACTACAGCGCTACGCTCATTGGCGAGGCGGTTCAAGCTGAGGAGATACAGATATGGACAGACATTGACGGGCTACACAACAACGATCCGCGGGTGGTCAATATGACGTCGCCAGTGCGTCGTCTGAGCTTTGGCGAGGCTGCCGAGCTAGCACGTTGCGGAGCTAAGATACTGCACCCCGCCTGCATCGAGCCGGCACGACGTGCGGGTATCCCGGTGCGGCTGCTCAACACGCTCGACCCCTCGGCCCCTGGCACGCTCATATCTCATGTGACAAACAGAGATATGATCAAGGCGATCTCGGCAAAGGACGGGATGTGTGTCGTAACGCTTCTGCTGAAACATCTGAGCAATAGCGACGTCTCTACGGGGCAATTCCTCATTACGCTGACGGAGGCTATGCACCATCTGCACATAGAGCCGGACATCTTGATGGCTTCGGGCGATGGCTACGTCATCGTCGCAGAGGAAGACCCGGAGGCTATAGCTACGTTGATCGAGGAGATGACTCCCTGGGCAGAGGGCTCCGTGCAGAGCGACCTCTCGATCCTGGCAATCGTCGGAGATATGGGTTGGCATCGCATAGGCTTTGAGGCGCGCATCCTCGAGGCGGTGGACGATGTCGCTGTCCGGCTTATCTGTTATGGGACTAGCAATAACAGCATTGACCTAGTCATCGCAACGGAAGAGAAGAAGCGTGCGATGGTCTATCTCTCGAATCACCTCTTCGCTCATCTGCGTACGCCAGGACCAGAGGTTCTATGACGCTCAAGCAATTCATCTCGGTCTCACGACCGTACAGTTGGCCAGCTTCGCTAGCACCGATAGCCGTTGCCATCGCTTTGGCTTGGCTACAGGGAGACTCTAACTGGCTCATCGCGGCGCTCTGCCTTGTCGTGGGGCTGTCGGCACAATCCTTTTCCAACTGTTGCAACGACTACTACGACTTCAAGCATGGCGCTGATGGCGAGGAGCGCGTAGGCTTTAGTCGTCCGCTCGCTTCGGGTCAATTGCGAGAGCGTGACATCATCGGGGTGGCTCTCTTTTGGGGGCTCATCGCAGCCGTGGCAGGGGAGACCCTTTGCCTGCTGACCGACCCATGGCTACTACTCCTCGGAGCGCTCATCATACTCTTCGCCTGGATGTACACAGGCGGTCCCTTCCCGCTCGCTTACCTTGGGCTAGGCGACGTGGCGGTGATGACCTTCTACGGCTGGGTCGCTGTCATGACCACTTACTACCTGCTGACGGGAGCGGTCACGACACAGAGCTTTCTCGTGGCAACAGCCATGGGCGCCGTGGCGGTCAATATCCTAGTGGTCAATAATTACCGAGACTACGAGGAGGATCGCAAGAACAATAAGCGGACGAGCATCGTACGTCTCGGCCAAGAGTTCGCTCCGAAGTTTTACTTGGCCAATATACTCCTCGCATGGTTCCTCTCCATCGTCGCTTTCAAGGGAAACTTCTGGGGCATCGTCCTACTCCTCCCCTACCTTCTCTACGCATTATCCGTATACCGTCAGATGATCCATGTGACCGGCAGCCAGCTCAACGCTGTGCTCAGGCGCACCTCCCTAGGGGTCGTCTTGCTAGCCGTCGTACATATAGCAGCCTATCTGATTGACGGGCTGTTGCTTTAGTCAAAACATTTCTCTTTTCCTTATGTCTTCCACAGACCTCTCCTCATATCGTCTAGACTTTCCACTCATACAGCACTACGCCTCAGCGCAGCCTGGCTGGGTCTACCTAGACAGCGGTGCCACTACGCAAAAGCCCCAAGTGGTCATTGATGCTATCACCGAGGGCTACACACGATACAACGCCAACGTCCACCGAGGCGTCTACCAACTCAGCCGTGAGGCGACCGATCGCCACGAAGCTGCGCGCGCCACGCTGGCACACTTCATCGGGGCGTCCGACCCTAACGAAGTAATCTTCACACGCGGCACCACCGAGGGGCTCAACCTGCTAGCCTCTACGGCTGGCGAAACGCTCGTCGGTCCCGATGACGAAGTGCTCATCACCGCCATGGAGCACCACGCTAACCTTGTGCCGTGGCAACAACTCTGCCTACGCAAAGGAGCGCATTTGCGCGTCGCTCCGCTTCTGGCGGACGGTTCGCTGGACCTCCCCGCCTTTGAGGCGCTACTCTCCGACCGTACTAAGATTGTCTCCGTGGCACATGTGAGCAACGTCCTCGGCACGGTCAATCCGGTCGCACAGCTAGCCCGTCTGGTCCACGACAAGGGCGCCATCATCATCGTTGACGGAGCGCAGTCTGCGCCCCACATGTCGGTCAATGTTCAGGAACTCGGCATCGACGCTTACGTCTGCTCATCTCACAAAGTGTACGGCCCCACAGGCATCGGCATCGCATGGGGACGGCGCAAGCTCCTTGAGCAGATACCGCCCTACCAGTATGGTGGCGAAATGATTGAGCACGTATCCTTTGAGGAGACCTCCTTCAACGAACTGCCGTACAAGTTTGAGGCAGGCACGCCCGACTTCATCGGTTCGCACGCCTTTGCCACAGCCGTTGAGTACATCTCCGCTATCGGTCTCGACCGCATCCATGCTTACGAGACCGAGCTCCTAGAGCATCTCACGCAGATCATCAGTCAGGAGCCTTCGCTCGAGATCCTCGGTACCGCCCCTGGCAAGGGAGCCGTCGTCACCTTCATCAGCCATCAGGCACACGCTTATGATCTCGGTCTGCTCCTAGACCAGCAGGGCGTAGCACTCCGCACGGGCCATCACTGCGCCATCCCGCTCATTGAGGGTATGGGACACCATGCCACGATCAGAGCTTCCCTCGGTCTGTACAACACGCACGAGGATCTAGAGATCTTTGCGAAAGCGCTACACCGTGCGCTCACCATGCTAGGCTAAAGGAGGCTATGTCCTTACTACATCGCTACGCATCGGACGGACTCATCGAGTGCGGCTGTGACGAGGCTGGACGAGGAGCCCTCGCTGGCGACCTCTACGCGGCAGCAGTCGTCTGGCCCGACACGCTAGACCACCCGCATCTGCGAGATAGTAAGAAGCTCACCGCAAAGCAACGCGAAGAGCTACGCCACTTCATCGAGGAGCACGCCACAGCGTGGGCCGTGGGCGTGGCAACCGTTCAGGAGATCCAGCAGATCAACATCCTCCACGCCTCTATGCTTGCCATGCAGCGCGCCATCGAGGCCTTGCCCTGCACACCCGAGCGTCTGCTCATCGACGGCAACTACTACGACCCACGCCCCGACGAGGTCGAGTACCACACCATCGTTAAGGGCGATGACCGCTACCTCGCCATTGCCGCCGCCTCTATCCTTGCCAAGACGCACCGAGACGAGTATATGACCCAGCAAGCGCAAGAATACCCGCACTACGGCTGGGTGCAAAACAAAGGTTACCCGACATCGCAGCACCGTGAGGGGATCCGCCAGTACGGCTCCTGTCCATTACACCGACAGGGCTTTCAACTCTTGCAGCCCGAGCCCCTATTTGACCTTGAGAAATAAGTTTCGTACCTTAGGCGCACACTATAAAAAAGACAGACACTATGACTAATCCAAGCAATCAAGCGAAGCGCAAGCTGGTCATCCTCACTGGCGCTGGCGTCAGTGCCGAGAGTGGCATATCCACCTTTAGGGATAGTGACGGGCTGTGGGAGAACTACCCCGTCCAGGACGTAGCCTCCATCGAGGGCTTCGTACGCAATCCTCAGTTGGTGCTAGACTTTTACAATGCTCGTCGTCGTGACTATGTAGGCTGCGAGCCCAATGCGGCACACTATGGACTGGCCGAGCTAGAGCGTCAGTACGATGTGACCGTCGTGACGCAAAATGTGGACAACCTCCACGAGCGTGCTGGCAGTAGCAAGGTAATCCACCTCCATGGCGAGTTGATGAAAAACTGCTCCGTGCGCAATACCCAGAAGACTTATCCCGTCGATCCCAAGCACCCCGACCTGCATGTGGGCGATCTCGCTCCCGACGGGTCGCAGCTGAGACCTTTTATCGTATGGTTTGGCGAGGCAGTCCCCATGATTGAGCCAGCCATCCGTGAGGCAAGCCAGGCAGACATTATGGTGGTCGTCGGCACCTCGCTCAATGTCTACCCCGCTGCGAGCCTCCTCGCTTACGTTCCCAACGGCACCCCCATCTACCTCATTGATCCCAAAGAGGTCAATACGCACGGCATCGCTCATGTCACACACATTCAGAAAGTTGCCACGCAAGGGGTCAAAGAGTTGCTTGACATCTTGATGCCTCAGTCGTAATAGTCCTTTCCTCCGCTCATGTCTACTCACACCACACAGCAACGCCTCTCTAGGACACTCCTCCTGCTCCCCATCCTTGTGCTGAGCCTCCTCTGCAGTTGCCACAAGCAACAGAGATACCACATATCAGGATACACCGATGCGCAGGAAGGTGCCGACCCGCCTTTGCTCAAGTTGACTCTAGACGGTAAAACCATCGACAGTTGCTTTGTGTACAAAGGGGAGTTTCACCTCAAGGGGGACTATGTGGACAGCATGAGCCAAGACATCGCTTACCTAGAGATAACCGGAGAGCAGCCTATCCCAATCGTCCTCTCTACACAGCCACTCGCTATTGACTTCATCAAGCGTAGACTAATCGAGGGTGACTATCTCAATCAAGAGCTCGACCGCCTCTACGTTTCCCTCGACAGCTTGGGAGGAGACTTCAAGCGAAAGCTGGCCAACGTACCGCCCGACAGTGCGCTCTATGACGCCTTCGATCAAGGCTTTAAGTCCGCTATCGACAACTACACCGCACTGGCTAAAGACTACTGCCTGCGCCACCCCAACGACCCCGTCGGAATCATCGCCTCGATAATGCTCCTGACGATCAACTATGAGAGCCTCCTCGAGACGGCGCCTTTCGTGCGAAGCCATATGGAACCCCTCGTCTTGAAGAATAAAGAGATAGATCTCTACCTAAGCACCGTAGACAACTTCTACCGTACTGCTCCTGGCACCCCCATCATAGACCTTCCCCTAGAGACACTAGAGGGCGATACGACCTCCCTATCCGAGCAGTTGCTCCCAGGCTGCTACACCCTCCTGCACTGCTGGGCTGGCTGGTGCAAACCTTGCCTAGACGAGATGCCTAACCTGATCAAAGCTTACAAAATCTACCATGAGCGCGGACTAAACATGGTCGGCATCTTCCTCTGGGACGATCGGTACAATCTAAAGATGCTACAGTCCGAGTACCAGCTCCAGTGGCCACAACTCTACGAGCCTACCGCCCATACATCCATCACTTACGGCATCTATAGCATCCCCGAGATCATGCTGATAGCGCCCGACGGGACAATCGCCGCACGCTCCCTACGTGGTGCCGAGCTCTTCGACACGCTCGAGTCAATCTATCATCGCTAAGGTATGACTGGGCTCCCTCCCATAGATCCGCTCCTAGACGAGCGCATAATGCGACTAGCCCTCCAGCAGGCTCTCATAGCTTACGAAGCTGACGAAGTGCCCATCGGAGCTGTCATAGCGGTCGGCACACGCATCTTAGCAAAGAGTCATAATCAAGTTGAGCTGCTCAACGACCCCACGGCACACGCCGAGATACTCGCCATCACGCAGGCCACTGCAGCCATCGGAGGCAAGTACCTCCCGCAGTGCACGCTCTACGTGACCGTCGAGCCCTGCCCCATGTGTATGGGTGCCTTGCGATGGACACAGATAGGACGTATCGTCTATGGTGCTGCTGACACCAAGGGCGGCTACATGCGCTACAGCAGTACGCTCCCCCACCCCAAGAGTGTCATCGTGGGAGGTGTCTGTGAGGAGGAGTGCCGCGAACTGATGGTCTCCTACTTCCAGCGCAAGCGCCACTCTCGCTAACCGCCCCGGAATTTTCAAGTACACTTGAAAAACACCTCTATTTACAGAGAAATTCCAAGTGTACTTGATATTCTTACTCCGATAAGGGTACTAGACCAAGAGGTAGCTTGTAGGAATCATCAATTAAATAGTTATTAAACGGAGAACGGTCACTCTTGTGGCCGTTTTTTGTTTTGACCTTTATGCCTTTGGTCGGAGCGGTACGCGACGAATGCCTCTGAGCCGTCGAAGCAAAACCCCGTCAAACCTTGGTTTCACCTAGTGAAACTAGAGTTTCATACGGAAGAAACTGGAGTTTCATACGGGAGAAACTGTTCGCATCAGGGCTGACGCATGATACGGCATGACTTCTTCTATGTCTCTATCAAGGGGAATCGCAAGATTCCTCGGTGGAGACTTTTCATTTTCCACCGAGAAATAGAGAAACTCTTCGGACTTATGACTTCATTCTTCCGAACTTTCGTTTCATTCTTCCGAAGTTTCATTTCACGCCTCCGAGGAAATCGCTGTTTTCCACAGAGCTATTCGGGATTTCTTCGGGAGAGATCCAGATTTTCTGAATATCGGAGTCGTCAGAAAGCGCTACCTTCGCACAGTGAAAGCGTCACGAGGCTGTAGACGCTTCTCACACGAACGAATGAAACTTCGCCAAATGCCATGCCGACCGCCACACTAGTACATAACTTTCTGTTCCCACCGAGACATCTTTCTACCGATGCGCTCGCCAAGGCGGTGCAGGGCAAGACGATCCTCATCACGGGCGCTTCATACGGTATCGGGGAGGCTCTAGCGCATCGTCTCGCTGAGGCTGGTGCACACTTGATACTTGTGGCACGTACGGCTGAGCGACTGAAGGCTCTAGCAGATGACCTGGCGACGACGGCTGCCTCTGTGCAGTGGCGGAGCGTGGATCTGAGAGTTGAGGAAGAGGTGGCAGATCTGATCGCATGGATACGAGCAAACTACTCACAGCTCGATGCGCTAATACTCAATGCGGGAAAGTCGATACACCGCGCCTTCTACGATTCGCTAGATAGGTATCACGATGTGACGAGAACGATCACGACGAACTACACCAGCTCCGCGCAGCTCATCATGGGGCTGGCCACGCTCCTGCCCCAGGGTAGCGGTCAAATCATCGCTTCTAATGCGGCTAGCACCTTGATGCCCCCAGCTCCTGGGTGGTCTGCTTATCAAGCCTCCAAGAGCGCTTTAGACAGCTATCTACGAGCTATTCGTCCAGAGCTACGACAGAGAGGGGTCGTGGTATCACTGCTTTACCTGCCCCTAGTACGCACGAGGATGATTGCCCCAACTGAGATGTACCGCTCTGCGCCAGCACTCACGCCCGAAGAGGCGGCCGAGCGTATAGCTTGCCTACTCTGTAGTCAACGAGCTAGCTTTATCCCGTGGTGGGTACGATTAGCTCGTCCGTTCATGCCTCTCTTGCGTCCAGTTGTTCAGTCTATTGCTATGCGTCATCTATGAGTCGGAGCTTACTGCACAAACTATATCGCCTGCACCTGCTCTCACCGAGCGGGATCGCGCGCTTGCTCCATGCGCTATGGCGTGAGGGCGTCAACCTGATGGCAGTGACTCGCTTTGCCGCACACTACTATCCCTCTATGCTAGCTGTCGCTGATGAGAGGCAAAGCTACACTTACCAAGAGCTCCATGTCAAAGCTAGAGCTTGGGCTGGAGCCCTCTACGAGCAAGGTTGGCGACGAGGTCTGCGCTGTGCACTGCTAGGGCGGAACTCGTCAGAGATGGTGATCGCCTCTCTAGCTCTCTCTCGTCTCGGGTTACACATATATTATATGAGTACTGATCTAAGCAAAGAACAGGTAAAGCAACTGTGTCAAGAGCGACAGATAGAGACGGCTCTCGTGCAGGAGGAGTATGCCGACCGAATGCCTAGCGAGCTCGCTGTCAAGCTACTGGAAGACTTGAGCGAGAGCGATGAAAGTCTCTGTAAAGGGCGCCTCCTGAAAGGTCGCGGAGGACGTATCATCGTCCTAACAGGTGGCTCCTCGGGTCACTACAAGGTGGCTGCACGTAAGCCTAGTGTGACCGCTTTCCTGCATCCTTTCTTTGCCTTACTCAGAGAGATCCGACTAGATGAGTGCCGATCGGTTTACATCGCCCCACCTCTGTACCACGGCTTTGGCTTAGCTTCGCTAATTGTGGCTCTGGTGATGGGGCGGAGCGTTTACCTGAGCAAACGCTTTGACCCTCAGTCCGCCACACGACTACTCTCGGAGCACTCCATTGAAGTACTCATAGCAGTACCACTGATGCTACGACGACTGATCAACGAGTCACCAAGCGAAATACGATCGTTGCGACGTATCCTCTCGGGTGGGGCTCCGCTCGACGCACCACTAGTGAGAGCCGTAGAGCAGCATTGGGGAGCTGTACTCTACAATCTATATGGTACGAGCGAGGCTGGCTTCTTTATACTGGCGACGCCTGAGATCCTGCACGAAGCACCTCTAGCGCTGGGCAAGCCTATACGTGGTGTGCGATGCAAGATCGTCAGACCTGATAGCCAGGGGGTAGGTGTGCTAGCCGTTTGCAGTGGCTGGGCTATGGACGACCGCAAGGGTAACTGGCAGGAGACGGGCGATCTAGCATGGATGGACGAAAGCGGGGTGCTCTTCCTGCGAGGACGAGCCGACTCAATGATTCTGTCGGGTGGCGAAAACGCTTACCCAGAGGTACTCCGCGAAGCTCTAGTAGCCCTTGATGCGGTGAAGGATGTGGCTGTGATAGCCTATCCAGATCTAGAGTTTGGTGCACGGCTGGCAGCATTCGTGGTACTAAAGGAGGATTTTAACTCTATCTCTGAGGAGGATCTAAGGCATCTACTCTCAGCAAAGCTTCCTCGCTACCAAATGCCTGGAAGGATCATACGCTTAGCAGTGCTGCCACGCCTGGAGAATGGTAAGGTGGCAGAGGGTACACTCAGAGAGATGATGGAGGTAACAACACAAGCAAAGGAGCGCTATGAAGATCGTGCGTAATAGGTGGATCCCCTTTAGGGGCTTCTCGGCTATCAATCTCTTCGGAGTCATCTTCGTTCGCAAAGATCTCCCCGAGGAGTACCTGACTAATACGCGTTGGCTGGAGACCATCGTGCGTCACGAGCGTATCCACACCCGTCAGATGCTGGAGCTGCTGGTGCTTCCTTTCTATCTCCTATATATAATAGAGTGGCTGGTGCGTCTCGCTATCTGTCGCAATGCCGATCGAGCCTACCGCTCTATCTCCTTCGAGCAGGAGGCTTACGACCACCAGGACGACCCTACGTACGGCCAGCGGAGGAGACCTTACGCCTTCCTACGGTACTGGCGGTTCTAAATTCTTTTTTCGTACCTTTGCAACCGTCTAGCGAGAGAAGCATCGCCCAGATGGCGGAATTGGTAGACGCGTCGGTCTCAAACACCGATGGGGTTAAACCTGTGCCGGTTCGATCCCGGCTCTGGGCACAAAAGTTAAGAGCGAAGGCTAAGCGGTCAAGTCAACCACTTAGCCTTCGCTCTCTAATTTCTAACCTCTAATCTCTAACTTCTAAAGTCCAATCTCTAGCTTTCTTCTTATATTTGCACCTAGCAAACGATAGACAACTCACATGCAGCGCAAAGATCCTAAGCCTCTAGGGGAAATCATATCCGACTGGCTCTCCGAGAGCCCAGAGGTAGACCAAGGGCTCCTCGAGCTCAAGGCGCTCCAATACTTGCGCACACGCTTCTACCCGCTCAGACGACAGATACGTGAGCTATCGATCTCAGACCATACACTGCGAATGCGCATCACCTCGGCTAGCCTGCGACAAGAGATACAGCTCACGCAGCATCAGCTCATAGAGCAGATCAATGCGCACCTACAGTACGACCTTATAGACGAAATCATAATCCGATGAAGCAGAGACTCGCTTACTTCTTTCACACTACCAAACAGACGATCCTGACTACGCTACTTTTGCTCCCGCTACTCTTCAGCAGTAGTTGTAGCAAGGTCGGAAAGGGGGTCTTTGGCTCTACCCCACTACTTGTAGACTATGTGGATGTGCATCAGGGCACGTGGGACGCCGAGCATAGTGAGGAGATATTTCCCATCGTGCAGCTTCCTCATAGTTTGCTGCGTATCATCCCGTTCAAGGAGAGCTTGCGGTCGGCTCGCATCAAGGGACTACCGCTCTACACGCCAGACATAGATGGTCGCCCGCTCTTCTACCTAATCCCCACGAGTGCCCACGCTAATCAAGACCCTTCGGGGAGACTCAGCTTTGACTTTCAGGATATTACCCCCTACAGCTACCACCTTTACCTCGATGAGTTGCAGATCAATGTGGACTTTTCGCTTACCTCTATGAGTGGTCTCTATGATCTCTCCTCTCGCGACTACAATGGTAGCGACGCGCATCAGCTCTCCTTATATATAGACCGCCGCGACTCGACCTCCTGGGAGCAAGTAGCCAATGATGCACTCACGGCTGAGGTCGCCTACGGGGGCACCACGCCGACTCGCATCTACCTATACTTGCAGCTCAACACGAATATAGAGCAGCTGACGAGTGCCATATCACCCAGCGACACGACCTATGAGTGCCTCACGCTACGACTACAGAAGCCCAATAAGCGAATCGTCGCCAAGTACGGCATATCGCTCATCAGTTGCGAGCAAGCTAAGCGAAACTTAACCACACAGATCCAGAGCTTCGAGTACTCCCCTCTGGTCAAGGCTGCCCGCAACGAATGGCAGAAGAGCCTGCGCAAAGTGGAAGTCTCTGGCGGTACAGAGGTGAACATGCGTAAGTTTTACACCGCTCTATACCGCTCGCACCTATGGCCCGTCAGCATCTCCGAGGATGGACAGTACTACTCCCCTATCGATGACTCGGTGCATAGCGACGAGGGGATCACACAGTACAGCCAAGATGACCTAAGCTACACCTATGAGACCAACTACCCTCTGCTGATGCTCTATGAGCCAGACATGATGCATGAAGTTATCGTCTCCTATCTCCGAGCTATACGTGACTCTGGAGGACGACTCCTAGAGACGCTCGACCTGGGGAGTGTGGTCTACACGAAGGAGTCGCCACTGCTCTTTCTCCTCACGGATGCACTCGCCAAGGGGCTCCTCGACGAAGATATCAAACAAGCCTTTGAGGTGCTCCGCACCGCTATCGATGCAGACCCTGAGCGTCGCTCTGGTTACAAGCTCTGGTGCCTTTCACAGCTTGCCAATAGTCTCGGCTACACGGCTCTTGCTAGAGAGTACTCAGAGCTGAGCGACACCTATATACCCGTAGCTGGCAGGCTCTCGGCACAGCAAGTCGCCTCCATCCTAGAGCATCCGAGTGACTCGGCTCCTATACTACTACCCGAGGGACAGATCAATATTGATAGCCTCTTCAGCAGTTCGCTGCACTCGCTCAATGTTGATCCAGATCTCTTCGCCTTCCTCTTTACCTACAACTTGATGGGTCGTCCACACGATGCGCAGAAGTTTGTCCGTCACACCATCGACTACTTCTTTGGAGTCGGTTCTTTCGGCTATCCAGGGCCTGACGACTACGGCTCTCTGAGCGCATCACTGGTCTTTGCCATGATGGGCTTATACCCTGTAGCGCCAGGCATCAACGGCTACTCGATCGTCGCACCTTCCTTCAACGAGATTAACGTTGATATGGGAGGCGGACGCCATCTCACGATCAAAGCGCAGGGAGCTTCTCAAGTCAATAAGTATATCTCAGACCTTACCATCGGAGGGCGCCCCCACACCGTTTATTGGGTCAAGCACAGCCAGATAGCGGGAGGCGGTACCATCTCAATGTTCCTCTCCGATGCGGACAATTGACCACTTGAACCTTCGACCCCTTGCATATCTAGTAGAAATGTTGTAAGTTAGTGGCGGAATAAGGAAACTCATACAAATCATTAAGTACATACAGTTATGGCAAAGGAAACAATCTCATTCAACGAACTGCGTCGCATCAAGGATAGCCTACCCGATGGCTCCATGCACAAGATCGCAGAGCAACTAGGTCTCCGCGTAGACACCGTCAGAAACTACTTCGGAGGTGCTAATTACGAAGATGGACGTGGTGCTGGAGTGCACATCGAGGCAGGTCCCGACGGTGGCATCGTAGTCATCGATGACAATACCATCCTCAACCAAGCACGAGGCATCATTGGCGAGGAGCCTGTCCTCTAAAGAAAAAGCTTTCAGCAGTCAGTGGCTTACCAGTCACTGACTGCTCTTCTACCACCCTAACACAAGGTTGTCGTCACCTAGCGGCGCCACACGCTTACATTAACCATTATCACTACATCTATGCCACAAGACAAAGACCAGTCCAAGCTGGTGACTGTAGCTATACACACCTACGAGAAGGCGCAGATACTTCAGAGCCTGCTCCAAAGCCAAGGAATACCAGCTACGCTACACAATGTCAATACCGTACAGCCTATCTTCTCGACGGGGGTACGAGTACGTATCGCAGAGCGTGACCTGCCTCGCGCACTAGCCTACATAGAGGATCTCAAGTGGGATTTAGACGAGGCATACGATGTCCTGCAGGAGAAGTCTGACCTCGCCAACGAGTCACCCGACACGGCTCACGTTGCAGCATACAAGGGGTACGTGCTCATCCCCGTGGACTTTAGCTCTTATACGGACAAGATCGTCAAGCTCGGCTTCCACTTTGCAGCACGCCGAGAGCTACACGTGTTACTCATGCACGTATATACAGGCACAATGCCTCAGATGAACTTCCCCTATGGCGACTTTACGGCACTGCTGCCACAGATACAGGAGGCTTCACAGCAGGAGGCGGAAAAAGCTGAGCAGCAGATGACGGAGCTCTCGAAAGAGATCGATGCCAAGATGGCTGACGGCTCACTACCCCAGGTTACCTACCGCACCACCATCCGTGACGGCATCCCTGCCGACGAGATCCTACGCTATGCTAAGCGCAACCTCCCCGCCATCATCATCATGGGTACACGAGGCAAGACAGAGGATAGCGACTACATCGTCGGTAGTGTCGCTGCCGAGATCATTGACCGTGCCCAAGCTCCTGTCCTAGTAGTCCCTGAGAAGATTGCTATCGACGACCTCATGCAGGTCAAGCATGTAGGCGTGGCGACCAGCTTCGACCAGAGAGACCTCGTACTCTTCGATCAGATGATGCAACTGATGAAGCCCCTAGCGCCAGAGTATAGACTCTTCAACGTGTCACGCTCTGAGGGTAAGTGGGGAGACGTACAGCTGCAAGCCATTCAGGAGTACAACAAGCAGCAGTACCCCGAGGCGCACATTGAGTGGACCAAGCTAAGCGAAGGGGAGCTCTATGCCGCTCTAGAGGAGTTTGTCGCAAACCATCAGGTCGAGCTGATTGTGGTCAATACCTACAAGCGACGTGTACTCGCCAAGCTCTTTAATCCGACGATGGCTCGGCGCATGCTCTTCCACGCAGGGACGCCTATCCTCGTGATGCACAGCAATTCATCTAGGTAAAAGCACCTCCTAGCCGGAGGACAGCTATAGATACAATGAGAGCTCCGTAAGTCTTCCTTGACTTGTGGAGCTCTCTTTCTATATGGGTGCGTTACCGCTAGTCTTACTTATCCGAGGGAGAAGCTGAGGAGATGAGCTTCTGAATGTCCTTCGGGGCAAAGGCTCCCGTCAGACCAACTATATAGTACTCATCTTCATCCTGGACAGAGATAAGTAGCTCACGACACTTGCGCCAGCAGCAGATACCAGACTCGCGAGAGACGATCTGCACGTTGAGATTGTCCTCTGGTTGATTGACCATAAGCAGTGGTTTGATGGAGCGATGTAGCCCAGGCGTCAGCATCGGGGCAAACGCCTTCTGGAGCTTGTCGATAGACTCAGGCGTTGAGGCGATGTATACGTTGAGCGACTTCAGCTTCTTGAAGAGCGTCTTGATGTTAGCCATGACAGAGGAGTTACTATCTTCCTTGATCATCTTCGTGATACTCTCCATAGGGATCATATCCAACATGTTTTCATTGAAGGAGAAGACCTGCACGCCATCCGCAGCTGTGGGTAGTGCCTCAGCATCTACATACTTGAAGGGGCTAGTCTGTGCCACAGCGCCGAGGGTCATCGTGAGTGCCAGTAGCATGGCAAGTAGTCGTGATAGAGGTAGTTTGATTCGTCTCATATTATAAGGTATTGTTTGGTCAAATAGTCATTTACGGATGGCTAAGGCAGCGCTTAGTCGGCCAAAAGAAGCTAGAGATCTGCTTCCCTCCTATCCTATAGACGAGCTGTAGAGGTAAATGTTGCAGCACCTCTCATGAGAGCTCCTACGAAGCTCCTCGGATAGCAGATTAGTAGTGTGAAGTTTGCTACCTTTGCAGGCAATTCCTTTGAGTTAATGTTGATTTTATAGAGATGAAGTCTCTTGTACAATGCTTTTGGGTGCTCTTTTTCTTTGCCGTGGGCGAACTGATCGGCATGATGATCGGGCACTTTCTACCAGGGAGTGTGATCGGACTGATCCTCCTCTTTCTAGCTCTAGAGACGAAGCTGATCAAGCCCGACAAGGTAGACAGCGTCGCCAAGTTTCTTACGCTCAATATGGGGCTCTTCTTCGTGCCAGCTGGCGTGGGGCTGATCACCCAAGTCGAGCTTATCCAGCAGTATTGGGCTGCCATCATTATTTCTATGGTCGTCAGCACGGCACTGGTCTTGGTGGTCGTAGGACGGATGCAGCACCGCTTCGAGCGGCACCATAAGGAGCAAATACCTAACGACAACGCATGATGGACTTCGTCACACTACTCCTGAGCAAGCCGGTCTACTGCTTGCCGCTCACCATAGGGATCTACTTCCTCAGCTTGCTCCTATACCGCAAGGTGAGGATCGGGCTCTTTCACCCGCTCATCGTTACCATCGGACTCATCATCTTGATGCTCTACCTCTCGGGGACCTCGTACGAGGGGTATAAGCAGGGAAGCCAGCTGATCGACTTCCTCTTAGGGCCTTCGGTCGTATCGCTGGGCTATATCCTCTACGAACAGTCTAAGTACCTCCGCGGTCGCGTCGTCTCCATTATGGTTTCACTCTTTGTTGGTTCGCTGATCGGCATCCTCAGTGCTGTCGGGCTAGCCTATGCGCTAGGTGCTGGTGCCCCCATAGCGCACTCGATGGAGTCTCGCTCGGTCACGACCCCTATCGCTATCGCACTCTCAGAGCAGTCGGGCGGTATCCCAGCCTTGACAGCCGTCGTGGTCGTCATCTCTGGTATCATCGGTGGCGTCATGGGTCCTCCACTCTTTAAGTGGTTGCGCATAGAGAGTAGCATCGCCAAGGGACTAGCACTCGGTGCAGCAGCGCACGGTGTGGGCACCTCGGTAGCCATCCAGATGGGAGCCCTAGAGGGCGCTATCGGGGGCTTGGCTATTGGCATCATGGGCGTCTTCACCTCCATACTAATACCGATCGTCCACTACGTCGCTCAGCTCTTTGCTTGAGGTCGTATGTTGTTGAAAAAGGGTACCTTTACCGCATCAAAGTCACTATCTCTATGATTAGATTTACTCGAAACATACTCTTAGCAACGCTCTGCTTGCTCTGCAGTATCACCTTGGCGCAGGCGCAGATCTCCTTCGGGGGAGTGCCTGCGATCACAACCCAATCACATCATGTGGTCGAGGTCGTTCCTCCGTTCAACGCTCAGGACTTGCGCTCGGCAGAGCAATGGCATCAGGTAGACGACGGCTCACCGCTCATCGTGGGGCGCATACTACCGCTCTCGGGAGACTTCTACCAGCAGGCGACCCATGAGGTAGTCCAGGGGCGGAGTGTCTATCATCTGGAGCTCACAGCTCCTGACGCACGAGGCTTGTCGCTTTCGTTTGACAAGCTTGCGCTGCAACCAGGCGATCGCCTCTACCTCTTCGATTCCGCTAGAAAGCAAGTGCTAGGAGCCTTCACCAGTGAGAGCAATCCCGATGGCGGAGTCTTTGGCACCAACCCCATTGCGGGCAGTTCGCTGGTCATACAGTACGAGCCTGCGGGAGCTTTGGCGGACATTCAGCTAAAGCAGCTCGGCTACTTCTTCGAGTCTGTTGCCGCTCCTTATAATATTCTTGGCGCGTTGTAGTCAATGGTATGATAGGTTCTTGTAGTGGCACGCTGGTCAATAACACCAGCGAGGATTGGCGTCCGCTCATCATGACCGCTTACCACTGTACCTTTGCCAAGAGTCTGACGGGTAAGGTCATGAATGCGACTGAAGAGGACTTTCGTCAGTGGGTCTTTAACTTCCACTTTGAGCGTCCCGAGTGTGCCAACAATCAGTGGATTGGTGAAAAGGCTTACTCCATCAGCGGGGCTAAGCGTCTAGCTGCTGTGCCGATGGATCACGGGAGCGACGCATTACTCGTGGAGACGCTCAACCCGATACCTGACTACTACGGAGTCTACTACAACGGCTGGGACCGCTCCGGTACGCTAGAGCCTACGGCTAAGGGACTACACCACCCTCGTGGCGATGTGATGAAGATTTCGACGATCACCGAACCTCTCAAAAGTGGCACTTGGATGACGAAAGACAATGTTGGCGCGAAAGATGCACACTTTGCGGTGCGCTATGCGAAGACTGAGAATGGCCACTGCGTGACTGAAGGCGGTAGCTCAGGATCAGGACTCTTTAATAGTAAGGGCCTCCTCATCGGCACGCTCTCAGGCGGTGCTGCTGAGTGTAATAAAGGGATCAATGCTCTAAATATGTACGGCAAGCTGAGTGAGCACTGGGTTCGATCCAAGCAAGATGACAAACTTAAGCTACAACCGCTCGCACAGATACTAGACCCCAAGGGAGATGGCACAGCGATGACTCTGTCTGGTGCCTACAAGCCCGGGGATATGCTGTTAGCTCCCGTGACGAAGCTACAAGGCGTCTACCAGAATGGTCAGGTCGCTCTATCGTGGCAACCGATGACCGCCTTGCCCGCGGGTGTCACAGCTGAGGTACAGATCTTGCGCAACGGCAAGGAGCTAAAGAGCCTGCCCGTTAATACGGGACACTATACAGATAGTCAGGTAGGCGACGAGAGCGGTATTGTAACCTACACACTACGCTATAGCTATTCTATCGGGCAGGAGGGTACAAAGCACTACACAGCGCCTCGTCATATCTCTTTCTTCACCTCAGACCTAGCGGGCGTCTCGCAGTTTGAAGAGAAGAAGGCGGGAAGCCAAGTGACCCTCACCTGGCATAAGCCTGTCAATCGACAGCTCATCTCTCAGCTCACACTCTCCAGCGAAAGCGAAGCTCAGGCTGTGGCTCCTCTAAGGTACCCAGACTTAAATCCTGAGTACAAAGAGGTTTACCTAGGCGTACGCTACGATGGTCATAACTTCGCACCCCTAGGACAGACCCGCCTAGCAGCAATGCGCTTTATACCAGCACGCAAACCTGGTATGCACACCCACACACTTTTTGTACGCAATGGTCAAAACATAAATGTGATCTCCGCTGGTCCAGATAGGGATTGCTACAAAGTGCTAGATGACGATGCCACCACGACGATAAACTATCCTGTCGGAGATAAGTTTGAGCAGAAGAAGTGGCTCTGGGTAAAGGGCTTTACGCCCAAGGTGATACGCCCCGAGGAGATGCTTATCGTAGGCTATAGGCTTCAAACAAGAGGGTCCTTCGACAAGGACGTGGCTATGATTGACCCAACGCCAGCTACCGAGTGGAGCAACCGTCACAACGTCCTCTCCTTCGATACGCACTACTGGATGCCCGCAGACATTGAGGGCGCCCTACCTATTAAAAGTGGCGCCCTTGCCATCGAGTTTATGATAGATGATGCAGCGCCGGGCGCACCTGTTGATGTGACCGGGCCGATAGCTCGTGGCTTCCACCCAGCGCAGTGGCCCGTGGTCAAGGAGTATATCATCTATGCTGATGGCACCGAGATAGGACGCACGCAAGGGCTCAGCTACACAGTCCCCAATGCAACGGGCAAGAAGTACAGCGTCAAGCCACTCTACGAAAGTGGTCTCATATCGGCCACCAGTCCAGTGCTGACAACGAGCGACGCCGTACGTGTCTACCCAACGATCTGCACAGATCATCTGACGATTCAGACGAATGGCGTGACAGGTAGCTACCAGCTCTACACGCTCGACGGCACGCGCCTCTCCGAGGGCGTACTCGCAGACCGTACCATCGACACCTCCTCGTGGGCTGTCGGCAGTTACCTCCTACAGGTGACGCTTGCGGACGGCACGACGACGCTCCACCGCATCGTCAAGCGATAGACCCACACAGAGCCATCGACCAGAGATAGGGCACTCCTCATCAGAGGGGTGCCCTTTCTCTTCATGGGTGGGCGTAGCGATATGGCCTGTTCCAAGGCTGGCGCACTGTCCACCCGATGCCAAAACTTTCCAACGGTGGAAAGGAAAGTTTCCTCGCTTGGAAAACTTCTTTTCCTCCCTTGGAAATTTCATTTTTCAAGGCTGGAAAGTTTTTGGAAACATGTCAAGCAGATTCGTTTTATCACTTTTTTCATCTGGCAGATCTCACTAAACTAGCAAAGCTCCCGAGGAAATCGGGATTTGTCAGGGAGGAAACGAAAAATCTCCACGGAGACGGGATATAAAACTTCGGAAGAACGAAATGAGACTTCGGAAGAATGAAATCAATGTTCGGAGGAATTGGTCCGTACCTCGGTGGAGAACGACCAATCCCCACCGAGGGATTTCGCTATTTCCTGACGAGTAGTCCTTTGTAGGGGCGCACGGGAGTGTCTAGTCGGAGGGCGTCCGTTGAGTCAAAGCGAGACGATTTTTGACGTCAAAGCGTTGACACTGGTACCTTTAATGAGGACGGAGACGCTCCCGCTAGCCACGCCGTGCCTCACTGCTGCGGGTTGCTCATGAGATTTACGGAATTTAGGTCAGTCGCTATCCCTTGCTTGTTTGTATCTTTTCGAGTAACTTCGGGGTATCAAAGAAACAAGATTGTATTATGAGACTTCGCACCACACTATGTCTATTGTTTGCCACTTTACTATCTGTCACTATGACTATGGCACAGCAACCAGCTACATCTAGCCAAGCTCTCTACAAGGAGCTACAAGAATTACAGAAGAAGCGTCTGCCGTCGCAGACGCTCTCCTGTGCTGAGCGACTTGCCACTCAGGCTCTCCGTGAGGGCAATCTCTACTACACCATCGAGGCACTGGAGGCGCACAAGACGGCTCTCCGCAGACTAGACTACAATCGTCTGCTGGAGCAGTTTCCCCTACTCCACACCACGTGGCAAGGACGGGATAAATTGTCAGAGCGGGATCAGCGCTTCCTCGCGCTATACATAGCACGGGAATATATCGTCAAGAGCTCTGATTGGAGCTTTAGGTCAGAGGGACTAAGCATCACGACCCAAGAGCAAGACAACTTCACGCCTCGCTACTGGAGTGAGGCGGACTATATGAAAGCTATTGATCCATTGATGGAGATAGCTTTCGCTCCAAGTGCTGAACTCTACAAGGTGATGCCACGACAAGAGGCGAAGCAACTACCCGATGCGCTCTACACTGATCGCTTTCCCAAAGAGGGTAACTATACACTCATAAGCCACCTGCTGAAGGCTCTACCCCTCTCCCAGTTGCAGAGGCTAGAGCAGCAAGTCGGACGCATACCCACTTGGTCGGATCGGATCGGTGCGCTCCTGACGGAAGATCAACTCCAGCAAGCAGACGAGGGGGCTAGGCTTTACGCCCTTTACCAAGCGGTAACCCTCGAGGAGACAACCCGTGGCACAGCTTCCAGTACCGTAGCGAAGCAATTAGAGGGCTTACTCAAGCAGAGTCAGCAGATGCACCTTGAGTCGATGGAGATCTACAAGCGACTCTTCCACTACTACTATTCTGAAGAGGATCGCACCAATCCTCTGCGTGCCTACCACATCATCACGCCTTACCTAGAGTGGCTAGACAAGCAGGGCAAGTACCCTGAGTTCTGTAAGGGGATCCGCCGACAACTCTTTACCCCACATCTAAATATCTTCTTCCCTAACTTTATT
>QWCB01000697.1_pt1 | contig 35932 bp, 27 predicted proteins | sample 1972511 | NCBI WGS metagenome assembly QWCB01 (sample SAMN09866719, study PRJNA288562) | Human gut metagenome isolate term5_stool, whole genome shotgun sequencing... | isolation source: gut | host: Homo sapiens | place: USA: California | reverse complement strand
GGCGGCGGAGGCGATGGCGCAGATCGAGGCGAAGGGGTACGCGGCGCCGTTCGCGATGGATCGGCGGGCGGTGGTGAAGCTGGGGGTGAGCTTCTCCTCAACGACGCGGAACATCGCGGAGTGCATCGTTCGGACAGATGGAAAAGAGGATGTAAGGATGGCCGTGCAGGATGGGAAGCTGCAGGCGGTGGGGGGCTCTGAATAGGATTGTTCCCGCGCTGCCCTCGTATGTTGGTCTATACATTGAATTTGCATATGCAATAGCCCGCTAGGGTCAGTCTTTCAGACTGACCCTAGCGGCCCTACGTTGTATTCACAGCGTTCACCGAGCGCAATCGGATGGGCATCTTTGCCCGAACAGCGCGTAATGCCAGATGCCGAGACGTATGACCTTCCGTTCTGAGGATGGGGTTGAATGGGCGAGCGATGAGGCTCTGACGCTACGCATGGGAAGCGGAGATGAAGTGGATTTGTAAGGGGCTGGCTGGGCAGCTCGCCCCTTCTTTATACTTTTTTGCTACCTTTGGCTTGCGATGTATAGTTTGTTTTGCTAGAGGTGATGCGAAGGAAGAGCTACAGTTGGTGCGCAGTGGCGGTGGTGCTGTTCGTTCTGCTGATGGGAATGGAGAATGCCGCGGCGCAGTCGATACGCTACGCCGATGGGCGGTGCATGGTGCTGCACTGCGATGGGCGGATGTGGAATGCGCTCGCGCTATACATAGATGCCGAAGAGACAGAGAAACAGACGGTGTGGATTGACCGTAACGGCAATGGGCAGTACGATGCGGGGATCGATGTGCCGCCCGAAGATGTGCGTTTCGGGGAGTGGAGGGAGTACTTCTTTGTGAGTGCCGCGCTGCGAATTTTTGGAGGGGTGCGAGAGCTGCAGTGCGATTACAGCGACCCCATGCGGCTTGATGTGTCGGGGAACCCCGCGCTGGAACGGCTCAACTGCGAGGGGAATAGGCTTTTAGAGTTGGATTTGTCAAACAATGGGCGGCTGACGCACCTGAACTGCAATAACAACATTCTCTATAAGCTTGACGTGTCGGGCTTGACCTCGCTAAAGAGTCTACAGTGCGCTGGTAATCAGCTACGGAGGGTAGACTTGACGAAGAATAGGGAGCTTGAGGATCTTGATGTGAGCTATAACTATTTGTCACGGTTAGACCTCCAGCAGAATGGCCGCTTGAAACGTCTTGATTGCGTGGAGTGCGGCCTGAAGGATTTGGACGTGACGGGTTTGCCGCAGCTTGAATTCCTTGATTGCTCTCGCAATAAGATTAAGGAGTTGGACCTTTCGCGGTGCGGGGAGCTGCGTTTTTTGAACTGCCGAACCAATAAGCTTAGGAAGCTATCGCTCACGGCGCAGGCGAATTTGCAACGGCTCGTGTGCCACAGCAATGAGATAGAGGATCTAACCGTGGCGACGCCCTCGCAGCTGGTGTACGTGGCGTGCCAGAGTAATCGGTTGGGCTACGCGGAGACGGGTTACCTCGCGGCGTCGCTACAGACGTTGCCACCGCAGCGACCGCCCATGTACGACCCGTTGGAGGAGCGATTTCCATTCGCAACGTTTCATGTGGAGGCCAATGATGACGGCAACCAGATAGCGTCAGAGTCGGTAGTGATGGCACGGCAGAAGCAGTGGAAGGTCATCACGGCGCAGACGCAAGCAGGGGGCGGGAAGGGTGACGTGGCTACGCCAACCAATGAAGGGGTGATGCGGCTCTACTTCACCAGCGACACGGTGCGCTTTAAGCTGTGGTTGGAGGCTGATGGCGGTGATAAGAACAGGGTGTGGGTGGATGTCAATGCCAATGGGATCTTTGATGAGAATACTGACGTTGACGCAACTACCTTGAAGTATGGGGAGTGGGTGGAGTACGAGGCGGTACGCCGCGAGGCGAGGGTATACGGCCATGCCAAGGCGCTGCTCGTGCTGGCGCAGGGGCAGCTGGAGGCAATCGATGTGAGCGAGAATCCGTTGCTGAAGAAGTTGGGGTGCAGCGGCAATCAGCTCACGGCGCTCGATGTGCGGCATAATCCTGCGCTGGAGGTGCTGATTTGCAGCGATAATATGCTTTCTATGCTGAACGTGAGCCAGAACAAGAAGCTGCGTGAGCTCCATTGCAATGCCAATCAGCTCACGTCGCTTTCGGTGCTCTCCAACCGTAAGTTGGAGCGGCTCTACTGCATGGGTAACCAGCTTAAGGTGCTCCCGCTGCCGAAGAATAAGCTGCTGCGCCATCTCGATTGTTCGGGCAACCGGATAGAGGCACTCGACATCAGTTCGATTGAGAAATTGGAGCAGTTCGGGTGTGCCGGCAATGGGTTGAGGCGGTTGCGTATGCGCACCATGAAGCATCTATACTACGTCAACGTGGCGCGTAATGAGCTACCGTACGCAGAGATGTCAAGGCTTGTTGACGCGCTGCCCAAGGTGGAGAGTGAACGCCCCAAGGATCTTGATGAGCTTACCTACTCGGAGCTTTACGGCGTTTTTAGGGGGTATGTGGCGGGGGATGGGAACGAATTTTCAACAGATTTAGCGGAGTACATCAAGGCTAAGCGGTGGAGGGTGGAGTAGGGCGTGGCGGGTACGCTAAGGCTTGTTTGACGTGCGGTAGCGGGGGCGAAAGTGGGCGTTTGTAGCGTTTGCGTAGCGAGGAGCTTTCCATAATCGGGGAAGGATTTATCTGTTTCGGTTTGAATAGTAAAAAATAAGTGCGAACTTTGCAGCGGAAGAGGGGGAGAAGAAAAACTAAAATACAGGTAATTATGGACGCAAAGAAGGTAATAGCCGACTTGCAAAAGCGGCATCCGAATCAGCCACTGTTCCTACAGGCGGCGTCGGAGGTGATTGAGTCGGTGGAGGGGGTCTACAATGAACATCCGAAGTATGAGAAGAATCGGATAATCGAGCGCATCGTGGAGCCGGATCGTGCATTCATGTTCAAGGTGCCTTGGGAGGATGACAAGGGCGAGATACATGTGAACATCGGTTACCGCGTGCAGTTCAACGGTGCCATTGGTCCTTACAAGGGTGGCGTGCGCTTTGCGCCGAATGTGACGATTGACACGATGAAGTTCTTGGGCTTCGAGCAGACCTTCAAAAATGCGTTGACAACGTTGCCAATGGGCGGCGGCAAGGGCGGTAGCGACTTTGACCCCACGGGGCGTTCTGATGCTGAGGTTCGTCGTTTCTGCGAGAAGTTTATGCTAGAGCTGTGGCAGCACATAGGCCCTGATACCGATGTGCCGGCGGGTGACCTCGGTGTTGGTGCGCGTGAGATTGGCTATATGTACGGCATGTACAAGAAGCTGACGCACACGCATACGGGTACCTTCACGGGGAAGGGTATGAACTGGGGTGGCTCGAAGATGCGCCCGGAGGCGACTGGCTACGGCGCAGTGTTCTTCTTGAACCACATGATTGCAGCGCATAAGGACCAGCTGAAGGGCAAGACGGTGGCCATCTCGGGCTTCGGCAACGTGGCGTGGGGCGCCGCGGAGAAGCTGGTGCAGCTCGGCGCGAAGGTGATAACCATTTCTGGACCTGATGGCTATGTGCTTATCGACAAGGGCATGAACCAGGAGATGGTGGACTACATGCTAGAGCTACGCGCAATGAACCTTAACAAGGTGGAGCCTTTCGTGAAGAAGTTCCCTGGCACGCAGTACGTGGCGGGCAAGAAGCCTTGGGAGGTGAAGTGCGACATCGCAATGACCTGCGCGACGCAGAACGAGCTCGCGAAGGAGGATGCGGAGCAGCTGATTAAGAATGGCGTGAAGTACGTGACGGAGGTGTCGAACATGGGCTGCCAGGCCGATGCTATCCATGCCTTCATCAAGTCTCGTACTCCATTTGGACCGGGCAAGGCGGTGAACGCCGGTGGCGTGTCGGCCTCTGGGCTTGAGATGTCGCAGAATGCGTTGAAGCTGAACTGGACGGGCGATGAGGTGATTGCGCGTTTGGAGCAGATTATGCAGAACATCTTTGAGGCGGCCTGCAAGTACGGCAAGGAGAGCGATGGTTATCTAAACCTGGTGAAGGGCGCCAACATTGCAGGGTTCATGAAGGTGGCGGATGCCATGTGCGACCTTGGTTTGGTGTTCTAAGGAAAGGTAGAGAGGTTGTAATTCTAGGCGGGCGCAGCGCAAAGGCGGTGCGCCCGCTTTTTTGTGCTTAGGCTTGCCTTGGGCAGGAATTCGGGGGAAAAACCCGGTACCCTTGCCCCAAAGGGGAAAAAAGTCTGAAAGACTGACCCTAGCGGTCTATTGTACGCAAATTCGATAAATATGGAAGGACGGCGTAGCGCAATCGGTATTGGCTACAGTAATTGCTCGGAGTGAGAGCAGTCGTTGCTGAAGAACATGGCGTAGTAGATGGGGAGGTAGGTGATGCCGTTTTGGGTGTATACGTTGGAGGTATTGGATAGCACGTATGCACGCTGAATGTGATACTCCTTGCAGGCTAGGAATCTATCCAGCGCGCTGTGAGCGGTGTAGTCCTTGCCCGATTTTACCTCGATTGGTATAACTGAGAGGCTGTCGGCATCGTCAATTAGAAAGTCCACCTCGCCGTTTTTCTTGTTGTCGTAGTAGAATAGGTCGTGCCCGTGCGCCTTTAGCTCCTGCGCAACTACCGTTTCGTAGAGTGCACCGAGGTTGAGGCTGTTATGGCTATCCATGATGGCCTTGATGTTGGTGCGGTAGTAAAGGTTGGAAAGGATGCCGACATCGTTGATGTATAGCTTTAGAAGGTTCTTCCCGCTGTTTTGGACAAGAGGATACGAAGGGGTACTAATGGCTTTGACACCGAGCGTAATGCCGGACGAGATGAGGTAATCGAACTCATCGACGTAGTGGCTGGAGCGCTTCCAGCTTTTATCCTCAATTTCCTTGATGACGATTCGTTTTTTTCTCTGCTCGAGGCTGGACGGGACCATGTCGTAGATGCGTTGAATCTTTAGACGGGCGCCATGCGCCGCTTCATATTTTGAGGCATCAATGCCGTAAAGCGCATGCGTTTCGTGCTGTATGGCACGGATGTTCGCAACGTTATGCGTGTTCACAAAGGCTTCAACCGCCTTTGGAAGTCCGCCCACGATGAGGTACTTTTTGAATAGATCCATCATCTTGTCGTGCAGCGCGTCAGGGAGGCCCTGTAGCTCTGTAAAATTATGACGCATTTGGCTGACGGTAGACTCCCCGACCCCATTTGCGTATAGGAATTCCTCAAAGTCCATGGGGTACATGGGTAGCGGCGCGATGCTGCCAAGCGGTAGCGACAGGGTGTTTTTAAGCGTGATGCCGAGCAGAGAGCCGCTAGCAATGTAGGTGTAACGATTTTCCTGCATTAGGAATTTGACGAGGGTAAGCAGATGGTCGTAAGCTTGTATCTCATCGATAAAAATGAGGGTGGATGCGCGGTCCTTCATTTTTTGCCCCGCGATGGTGCTGAGCGCAAGGTAGAAGTCGTTGGTGGTGCGTGTCTGTTCAAAGAGTTTATCGCCTAGCTTGTCCTCTTCCATGTTGATCTCAATGTAGTTAGGAAACATCCGTTGCCCCACGTGTCGGATGATGTACGATTTTCCTACCTGGCGTGCGCCGCTAATGAGCAGCATGCGGTTTGAGTTTGCAGAGAGATGGCGTTCTATGGAGCTGGCGATTTTTCTGTATAGCATGGTGCTGTGCATCAATTGATTTCGCTACAAAGTTAGAAAAAAAGAAGGTAAAAAGGTGCGTTTTCCTACGGAATTGCAGTGCGTTTTAGCGCGTTTTCCGAAAGCTTGGGGGGCTGAGTAGGCGCGTTTTCCGTTTGGAATGGAAAGTCGGAGGAAGTGGCTAGGGTCGTGCAGGGGAGAGGTGCCAAGGGCCTAAGGATCCTCGGCTATTGAGAGGCCGTCCTGCGGACGGGGCTGCATTGGGGGCAAAAATTATTGGGGGCCTGCGGGCGTTGTATGCAGAAGAGTTCTGGAGGAAGTCAGGTGAACTCTAGAGAGTCGGACGGTGCTATGAAGGCCGAAAGCAAGCGAAACTGAGGGTTTCCTTCCGGTGAAAGAGCATGGATAAGAGATATTGTCCGTGTCCCTTAGAACACTTTTGGAGTTGTATTTTTGTAGCGCAATAAAGTATAGTCTTGATGACCATTGTGGTATAAACTGCGAGAAGCAAAGTTTAAGGAGACAAGGGATTTTGACGATATTTTGTACGGATAATTTGCTACTTTTGTATCTAGGTTCAACGAGGGAGGCAAATTAAAATGAGTAAGTTACGACTTATTAACATTACGTATGCGATTGGGTTGCTGTGTATGGCGGCGGTGCAAATTGACAGATTCATGAATGAGGGTGCCCGCCGGGGAGATACGTTCATTGCGTTTATTATAGTATGCTTCGGTACATGGGGCTATTTTACGCTACGCAGTAAGTATAGAAAAGAGAAGGAGTTAGCTAGTTAAAGGGGGCGAGTCTGCTCTTCGTTTTGCAGCAATATGTGATAGCTGCGAAACCGTGGGTAGCTTTTTTCTTACGTGTAATGCCTTGCGGGGCTGCTAGGGCAAAGCCGCCGAAGCTTTTAAAACCATCAAATACGCGTGGCGCGTAGTCTCTTTCCCATCCTTGCCGCAGCGTGGGTGCCAGGAAGGAATTTTTGTAGAAAAGTTGTGGGGGTCTGCTGTACGCAAATTCGATGTGAGGATTAAGTTGGAGTGGCTGCGTGAAGTCTGCCCTATTGAGAGACCGTCCTGCGGACGGGGAGGCATTGGGGGCAAAGATTTATGCGAGTTCTAGGAAACTATCGCATTCTGCCAAATCCATACTATGCCCCTGAATTAATTCGTTTAAACGTTGGGCAACGGCTCGGATCATGGGTACAGGTACAGAGTTGCCGGTGAGCCGGCGGGCATCGCTCAGTGAACCGTCAATGGTGAACCATTCTGGGAAGCCCTGCAGCCGGAGCAACTCACGGGCAGAGAACCGACGCTGCCCATTTAGCAGGAGGTAGTTGTAGGAGGCCCCAGTGCGGAGCGCGCAGGAGTAGTCCAGGATGGAAATATTACCCGATTTGTTCTCGTGCCATACGGATGGGTAGAATCGTGATTTTGTTTTCGTGCACTCCAGTCGCTTCTGCCGAATGCGTGGGGAGGCGTAGAGCGATGGGTCATTGTCGGCGGCGGGGTCAATGATGGTTTGCAGGTCGTAGGGTGTGGCAGGGAAGTTGAGGCTGAATTGTTGGCATTGCATCGCGTCTCTAAAGCCCACCAAAATGAGGCGTTCGCGCTTCTGGGGTAGCCCAAAGTGAAGGGCGTTGAGGATTCCGTAGCGGCAGTGGTAGCCGAGTTCTGTGAGAATCCGAAGGATTCTGGCAAAGGTTTTACCCTTGTCGTGGGTGGTGAGCTGCTTAACGTTTTCAAGGAGAATGTACGGGGGGCGATGGTGCTGGAGGATGCGTGCAATATCGAAGAAGAGCGTGCCGCGGGTGTCGTCAAAGCCTTGCATCTTGCCCATGATGGAGAAGGGTTGGCATGGGAAACCCGCGAGGAGGAGATCGTGCGGAGGGATGTCCTTAGCGTCTATTTTAGTGATGTCGCCGCAGGGAGCGACACCAAAGTTGTGGGCGTAGGTACGCTGCGCTTTGGGGTCCCACTCGGAGGAGAAGACGCAGCGGTAGCCCAGCTCCTCAAAGGGGATGCGAATGCCCCCGATGCCCGCGAAGAGGTCAATGAATTTAATGGGTTCTATCCGTTGCGTTTGCATTGGCTGCAAAAGTAATGAAAAAGTGCTGGATGGAGGGTTGCGGAGAGGAACATACATTTTTCCCTATGCGTCTGCATGTATTTGATGTTGCATTTTCTGACATTTGGGCGGCCGATAGCATGTCGCTACACCACAATCAACCAATGGGCGATTTGTCAGTCTGCGTAGCAAAGTCGCTGGAGATTGCCTACTTTTGCAGCATATAGTTTAGCAAGGGGAGGGTTATGCTTTTTGATGACGTGCCGATGTGGCCGACCTTTACGCTTTACAATTTGAGCCTATCGCTCCAATCGTGCGTGAAGACGAATTTTCCGGGAAATGTGTGGGTAATCGCTGAGATCTCTTCGCTCGGGGTTAATAGCACGAGTGGGCATTGCTACCTTGAACTCGTGGATCTTGACCCCGCCACGCACCGCCAGCGCGCCAAGATTCGGGCAACCATATGGGCGCGGAGCGTGGCAAGTGTATTTCAGACGTTCCGTTTAGCGGCAGGGGTGGACCTTCAGGCTGGCCTCACGGTGCAGGTTCTTGCATCGCTTGAGTACAGCCCCGTTTTTGGCTTCTCGCTGAATATAACTGATATTGATGGCACCTACACCGCGGGGGCTATGGCTGTGAAGCGGCAGCAGACGTTGGCGCAGCTTGCCAAGGACGGCGTGATGGAGATGAATCGCTCGCTGGCGCGCCCCGCACTGCCCCGGCGTATCGCCGTTATCTCTTCCCCCACCGCTGCGGGCTACGAAGACTTCATGAAGCAGATTTCTGATGCGCAGGAGCGTTTTTCTCTACAGATAGAGCTATTCGAGGCGGTGATGCAAGGGGAACAGGCCTCCCAGTCAATAGTGGAGGCATTGGGGAGAATTTTTCAGGAGCTAGGGCAATGGGACGTGGTGGTGATGATCCGTGGCGGCGGTGCGAAGCTTGACCTCTCGTGCTTTGATGATTACCTACTGGCCTCGCATGTGGCGCAGTTCCCGCTGCCTGTATACGCTGGGATTGGGCATGAGCGGGATAGCTCCGTAGTTGACATAGTGGCGAATGCCACGCTGAAGACCCCCACGGCAACGGCGGAGTTCATCAAGAGCTTTTTTGTGGAGCGAGAGCAGGCATTGCTTGATGCGGTGCAATTTTTGGCGCAGGGAATGCGAACCGCATTGGATGGGAATAGGGTTGCGCTTCGGCAGGTGTCAGAAAATGTCTACGTTGGTGCAAAAAGGCACCTGGCGGTGCGAATGGTTGAGGTGCTGTCGATTGCAAGGCAGTTCGCCGTGGGTTCGGAGGGAATATTGCAGCTGCGCGGGCAAGAGCTGCAGGGTGTATGTGGTCGTTTGGAGCAAGGGTTTGAAAGGATGCTCGAGAAGAGTCTTACAGGGATGCAGAGGGCCGCAGAGTCGTTGGCTATGGGAGTATTTCAACGATTGGGGGAAAGCCGAGAGGCTCTGGGGGTGATGTCGGAACGGCTTACGCAGCAAAGGCCGGGTTCCATTCTAGAGAGGGGGTACGTTAGGGTGGAGCGGGACGGCGAGAGCGCAATAGGGAGGGCGGCAGATGTACGGGGAGGCGAGGAGGTGAGGTTGCGCTGGAAGGATGGGGAGAGAAGGGCGAAGATAGAGTAAAAAAAGCCCCAAATTGGAATTGATATTTAGAATTTACATGTAGCGCGCTGCGTCGTATCTCGGTCTGTTAAGGGATACCCTTCACTTTTTCACCTCGCTGAACGCAGCTACTAGCAATAGGAGGTAGAGGAGTGCGGCAAGCAATGTGACTAGCCCCAGCGGGATGTTCCCATGGCCGTTGTGGAGGATGCCGTTGAGGGTGAGGGTCGCGGAGCATGCGGCTGTTGCAAAAGTAACGAGGCCCATAGTGAGCAGCGCAATGGGTTTGACCTTGAGCGTTGGAACTGTGGCGAATGCTGCCCGTTTTTGGCTGTAGTGCATAACGTAGAAGGCCTTTGCGGCGGCCATCCCAAAGAAGAGAATCAATGCGCTGAGAAGTCCGTTAGAAATCTCTCTACGGCTCCACAGGAGACACAGGGTAAAGGAATGGGAGAAGAGGCAAAGGCAGTAGCCCACCGCAATCAGTAGCCTTGCCGTTCTTTTCATACTCCCTACGTGCGGGAAGGCATCGTGCCCCTATGCATCATCACTCCTCGTGCTCCGTCTAGAACTGCTCAAGGAAGCGCACATCGTTCTCAAAGAAGAGGCGAAGGTCGTTGATTTGGTAGCGTAGCATGGCAATCCTCTCTACACCCATGCCGAGGGCATATCCTGAATAGATCTTGGGGTCAATGCCGCAGTTGGATAGCACGTTGGGGTGCACCATGCCAGCACCAAGGATTTCAAGCCACCCAGTACCCTTGCATACGGAGCATCCTTCGCCGTGGCAGAGATTGCAGCTAACATCAACCTCCGTGCTGGGTTCTGTGAAGGGGAAGTAGCTCGGGCGGAAACGGGTTTTCACCTCGTCCCCAAACATCTGCTTCGCAAAGTAGCTAAGGGTTTGCTTGAGGTCGGCAAACGAGACATCTTTATCAACGTACAGAGCCTCCACCTGGTGGAATTGGCAGTGGGCACGCTTGGAAATCACCTCATTACGAAAAACACGACCGGGACAAACCACCCTGATAGGAGGTTTTGAGTTCTCCATTACCCTTATCTGCACCGAAGATGTGTGGGTGCGCAGCAGCACGTCGGGATTCCGCGTGATGAAGAAGGTGTCTTGCATATCGCGAGCTGGGTGTTCTGGCGGGAAGTTGAGCGAGGTGAAAACGTGGTAGTCGTCCTCAAGCTCAGGTCCTTGCGCCACCTCAAAGCCCATGGAATGGAAGATGTTCTCAATGATGTCAAGGGTTTGGGTGATGGGGTGCACCGTGCCGAAGTCCACGGCGTGGGCTGTGCGGGTGCAGTCCTTGGTAGAATTGTCGGTGCCGTTTCCCTGTTGAAGCCTCTCAGCCCACTCCTTGTGCGTTTTAACCGCTTCGTTCTTTAGCGCATTTATTTTTTGCCCTAGCGCTTTTTTTTGCTCTGGAGGGAGCGTCTTGAACTCATCGAAGAGCTGGGTTACGCTTCCCTTGCGGCCAATGGTGGCAATGCGAAATTGTTCCAGTTCCTCCTTGCTGGTGGGCTTGAATGCTGCAATCTGCGCTAGGAGCGCGTTAATCTTTTCCTCCATGCTAGAATCTGTTACCGTTCATCATTGGGCACTGTGGCCTCGTCACATGGCTGCAAAGTTAGTAACTATAACGTAAACGGATGGTTTCGCGGAGGAGGTAGGTTCTCTATTTCTTGGATTGTGGGATGGGCATGGCTATATTTGTAAGCGTAAATACGTGCATTGAATAGCGAGGTTCCTGTTAGAAGAAACGTACTGTGCGTAGTAGTCTGACTAGTAGCAGGGTGGGTGCTTTGTAACATAAACGTAACAGGTGTTACGCCATGTCGTAACGAAAGTGTGTCAACTTCGCGGGCAGAAAAAGGAGACAAAAATTGGAAAGAGTATGAAAAGAGTAGTTTGGCTCGTGGCGGTGTCCGCATTGTTCTTGCTGGGAGCGTGCGGCGGAAATGGTTCTACTAATAGCAAGGGGGCAAAGCTGGACGGTGCAGGGGCAACGTTCCCCTTCCCATTCTACCAGCTGGCGTTTAAGACCTATACCGACTCTACGGGGGTGCAGGTGAACTATGGGGCCATAGGTAGCGGCGGAGGGGTGCGAAGCCTCAAGGATAGAGTGGTGGATTTTGCGGGGTCAGATGCCTACCTCACCGATGCGGAGGAAGCTTCGTTTGCGGGGGGCGTGGTGCATATCCCTACATGCTTGGGCGGTGTAGCGGTGGCCTTCAACTTGCCGGGTGTGACTGATCTAAAGCTGACGCACGAGATCATTGCGGGGATTTACCTTGGTAAGATTACCCGTTGGAACGATCCGAAGCTGCAAGCCGTGAACGAAGGAGTAGAACTGCCCGACTTGGCGATAACGCCGGTATACCGGAGCGATGGTAGCGGCACCACGTTCGTTTTCAGCCACTACATGCAGGAGGTCAACGAGGATTGGCGTGCGGCGCTGGGCGAGGGGAAGGCGTTGAATTGGCAAAATGGCGTGGCCGGAAAGGGCAATCCGGGCGTGGCTGCGCTGATTGGGGGGACGCCGGGCGCCGTGGGGTACGTGGGGTCTGAGTATGTCTTTGCGCAAGGGCTAACGAGCGCCAGCGTGCAGAATAGGGAAGGAAATTTCGTGAAACCCACCTTTGAGACAATCGCGGCGGCCGCCGAGGGATCCATTACCGAGGATTTGCGCATGATGGTAACCAATCAGCCGGGTGCACAAACCTACCCGATAAGCTGCCTCACGTGGATTGTTATCCCCAAGGAGCAGAAGTATGGGAAGCGAGAGGAGTCGCAGGCGAAGGCTTCGGTGGAGCTGCTTCGGTGGATGCTCTCCGATGGATGCCAAAAGCTAACGAAGTCGGTGAACTACGTACCGCTGCCGCAGCCCATCAGGGCTAGGGCGCAGGAGCTGCTTGACGGCGTAACCTACGGCGGAGAGTCGTTGCGCTAGCGAGAGTACAACCTGTTATCGTTTTGTAGGTAAGGGGAAAAAGCAAGCTTTCGTAGGGTATGAAAGATAGGATTTTCAACGTGGTGCTGTATGCGGTGAGCGTGCTGGTACTACTGCTCTGCGGGGGCTTGATTTTTTCCTTGGCAATAAACTCTAGGGATATCGTTTCTGCCGAGGGCGTATGGGGGTTTATAACGAGTACCGATTGGAATCCCACGGAGGGGCGCGAGTCGTACGGGGCATTGCCGTTCATAGTGGGTACCGTTGTGACCTCTTTGCTGGCGTTGGCCCTGTGTATTCCCTTAGCCTTGGCGGTAGCGTTGCTGGCGGGTTACTACCTTCGGGGACGGCGAGCCGCAACGTACATCACAACAACCGTTGATTTACTAGCTGGGGTGCCCTCAATAGTGTACGGCCTTTGGGGCTTCTACGCGCTGCGACCGTGGATTGCCTCTCTGGGATTAAACCCGCAGGGGTTGGGCATTGCCACGGCATCCCTAGTGCTAGCCGTTATGATTGTACCCTATGCAGCATCGCTATGCCGAGAGTTCCTCTTGCTTACGCCTAGCGACCTTTCGGAGGGAGCCTATAGCTTGGGCGCAACGCAGCGAGAGACGGTGATGAAGGTAATCATGCCGACGGCGAGAAAGGGCTTCATCGCGGCGTTCGTGCTTGCCCTAGGGCGTGCCTTAGGCGAGACTATGGCCGTGACAATGCTTATCGGCAACACCAACCAAATGATTAGCGGCCTCGGTGACACGGGCAACACGATGGCGAGCCTAATTGCCAACCAATTCGGCGAGGCGAGCGGGATTAAACTCAGCGCGCTTTTCGGAATAGCGTTTGTGCTATTCCTCGTGACGGCTGCCATTAACCTAATAGCAAAGGCTATTACTCGCTATTTGAAGTAAGAAGAGCCATGCAGCATACGACAGTAGAAGTGGGCAAATCAATACGTTGGCGGGAGCGGCGCAACTGGGGTTTTACCGTTCTCATATGGGTGCTTGCGGCTGTAGCATGCGCCCCGCTCTTCCTCATTTTGGGTACTCTAATATGGAAAGGGATTGGACAGCTCTCCTTTGAGTTCTTCACCCAGCCTACCCCTAGCTCTCTCGATGCGTTGCTCGCCAAGCAGCGGGGCGATTCTATTCCAGGCGGCATCGCCAATGGAATTTTGGGAACGCTCATCATGGTGGGGGTTGCATCGGTGGTGGCTATTCCGTTGGGAGTTACGGCGGGGCTTTTCCTTTCGCTGAATCGTGGAACGCGCTACGCATCGGTGGTACGCTTTGTGGCGGATACGCTGCAAGCAACGCCCTCCATAGTGGTTGGTGTAGTAATTTATGATTGGATTGTGGTTTCTATGGGAACATTCTCATCGTTTGCAGGAGCTATGGCGTTGGCGTTCATGATGTTTCCCGTGATAGCCCGTTCCACGGAGGAAACCCTATTGCTGTTGCCCGATTCGCTCAGTGAGGCTGCGCTAGCACTCGGTGCGCCGCGGTGGCGTATGGCGCTGAAAGTCTTAACGCCATCGGCGTTTGGCGGTATCTCTACAGGGGCTATTCTTGCCGTGGCGAGGGTGATGGGAGAAACGGCCCCGCTCATGATGACGGCTTTAGGCTCCGCGGCGATTTCGGCATCGCTCGTGCGCCCATCATCGGCAGTTCCATTGCTGATATGGGAGTTCTACAACGACCCAAACCTCGCCAATCTCATTTGGGGCTCCTCGCTGCTACTCCTAATTATAGTGCTAGCAATGAATTATATAGCACGTCGTATCGCAAGTAGAAAGTAAGAAATATTGTAAACGATGTTCCAACCGGAGAATCCGTTAATTGAGATAAAAGACCTGTCGATTTCTTACACGCCTGCGGTACGTGCCGTTGATGGCGTTACGGCAAGTGTACCAGCATCGTCCATAACAGCCATTATGGGTCCATCGGGCTGCGGGAAGAGTACAATGCTGCGGGCTATTAATAGAATGCACGATTTGTACCGAGAAATCAGGGTGGAGGGGGAGATAATGCTCCACAGCCAAAATCTGCTTACCATGCCGGCGATGCGGGTGCGGCGAAAGGTGGGGATGGTGTTTCAGCGACCAAATCCCTTCCCCACGATGAGTATTTCTGAGAACGTAGTGGCAGGGTATCGGTTGAATGGCATACGTATCAATAAGGCGAAGCGGCAGGAGATTGTAGAGAAGAACCTTAGGGCTGTAGGGCTATGGGACGAGGTTAAGGGTGCTATCGACAAGCGTGGTACGTTCCTCTCTGGGGGACAGCAGCAACGGCTATGCATTGCTAGGGCGTTGGCATTGCAGCCCGACGTGATACTTATGGACGAGCCTACCTCTGCGCTGGATCCAATTTCAACCAGACGAATAGAAGAGCTACTCCTGGAGCTTAAAAATCAGGTGACTATAGTAATCGTAACGCATAACATGGGCCAGGCGGCGCGTATCTCCGATCAGGCGATGTTCATGTACCTTGGCAAGCTCATAGAGTATGAGGCCACCTCGACCCTTTTCACCTCGCCGAAGGATAAGAGAACGGAGGAGTATTTGTCGGGGCAAATAGGGTAGATGGTAGCAGTAAGGGATGGTAGTTGTAAACAGTTGAAGCAAAGATGGAAAAGGTGACGGTATTGGAGGGAAAGAATAGGCATTTTGCAATGATCCTCGATGACTTTGAGACTATGAGCAAGCTGGTGCTAGAGCAGTATCGGCGTGTGCAGCACATACTCGATCCGTTAGAGCCGCAGCCTACACTTGCGGAGATTGAGGAGGCGGAGCGTATCATTGATGGTATGGAGGTGAAGCTGCATAACGATGTGGTGCAGGCGCTGGTACTCTATACGCCGAGGGCCACGGAGAGCCGGTTAGTGATGTCGTACTACGACATTACATCCAACCTTGAGCGGGTGGGAGATCTTTTGCTCAATGCGTGTCAGCACCTCATGAAAAGCTACGCGGCGGGGTCAGTCTACGCGGAGCTGCTGCAGCCGTGCCAAATACTCTTTGGAGAAGTGCTTTCGGGCCTTGAAACCTCACTGTTTGCCTTTAGGTGCGGCGATGCTCCGGCGGGGCGAGGGGTAATCGCAGCGGACGATAGGGTAGATGCGCTATACGATGAGATAGAGGTGCAAGTTCCGCAGCTAGTGGTGAAGTACGGTACTGATGCGCGGGAGGCGGAAACCGCCTTGCATTTCTACATGCTTGCCTATATCCTTGAGCGTATTGGGGACCATGCAACGAACATTGCGGAGGCTATCATCTATACGTTTCAAGGGAATTACGTGAAGCACGTGCATGACGAGTCGCCAAGTAATGGCGATATTGGGGCAAATGAGAGGAGGGAATAGGGACTAAAAGCTATCGGAGAGAACGGATATGGATATAGCAGCAGGGAAAGCATCGATTCTTGTAGTTGAGGATGAAGAGGATTTGCGTGAAATCCTGCAATTCAATCTACAAGGGGATGGGTATATAGTTGACACATGCGGCTCTGCGGAGGCTGCGCTAGAACGCAATTTGGCTAAGGTAGATTTACTCCTCCTTGATATAATGCTGCCGGGCATGTCTGGGCTGCATTTGGCGCAGCGGGTGCGTGGGGCGATGAGTCTGAAAACCCCTATAATCTTCCTCACTGCAAAGAATACTGAGAACGATCTTCTTACAGGATTTAATCTTGGGGGTGATGATTACATTACCAAACCATTTTCAATCAACGAGCTACTAGCACGCGTAAGGGCTGTGCTAAAACGAGTGAAATTGTACGAGAGCGGCGAGGGGGTGACTGAGGTGGGTAGCATTACCATTGACGATGAGTCGAAGCAGGCCTTCGTGGATGGCAAGCCGGTGACGTTGACGAAAAAGGAGCTGGAAATCCTCCGTCTTCTCATCACTTCGCCGGGTATAGTCTACACGCGGGAGACGATTCTTTCGCGCGTTTGGGACCCAGACACCTACGTGCTGCCTAGAACTGTTGATGTACACATTGCACGGTTAAGGCGCAAGCTTGGCGAGGAGGAGGGGCGCCGTATCGTCCATCGAACAGGATACGGCTACCTATATGATCCAGAGCTGTAGAGTTTATAATATTTCTAGCTGTACTATAAATATTTTCAATCCGATGAAAGGTTCTTACAGGCGTCGTTTGATAGTTAACTTCCTGCTTATCTTTCTAGTCTTCACGGCGGTTATTCTGTTTTTCACATCGCAGCACGACGTGCGCCAACGACGTAGGATGCTGGGGGAACGCCTCAACGCTTCCGCAGTGCTGGCAGATCGCTTTTTGGCAGATTATCCGCAAGAATATGGGAAGCTTGGGGATCTCTTCTCATCGTCTATGCGTCTTACAGTGATTGACCTGCGCGGCAATGTACTTTTTGACAATATGCATGAGGCGCCGATGGAGAATCACATGGAACGACCGGAGCTACAGACCGCTATGCGAGGAACGGAGGGTAAGGGCGATGCCATACGGTACTCTACAACGTTTGGTAAAAAGTACTACTACTATGCGCTCCGCTGCCCTGAACGTTACGTGCGCCTGGCGCTCCCATATGAGAGTACCGCGAGGCATGAACTCGCCCCGGATTGGCTTTTCATCGTTTTTATTGCATCGCTTTTCGCTGTGGCCTTGATCGCGCTACTTTTCCTGTCTGACCATATGGGGCGAACCATCGCCAGCCTACGCAAATTTACAGCCCGCGCAAAGGAGGGAAAGGTACCGCAAGGGATTAAGCTGCCCAATTCGGAACTAGGGCATATCGCAAGTGACATCATAGATGCCTACTCTAATTTGCACAAGGCTAACGACCGTTTGCAGCTAGAGCAAGAGAAAATGCATCAGCATTTTATGCTGGCACAGGAAGGAGTGGCGATATTTAATGAAGAAAAAGAGGTTCTATACGCTAACTCCCTATATGTAAAGTATGTAAATCTCATACGAGACAAAGCTGTACTCTCGGCAGAAGGAACATGCGACTACCCAGAGTTTGCCGCTCTCATGGACTTTAGGACGGGGCAACTCCAGCAGTCTAGCGGTGAGCAGAAGCGAGATAGCGGCGTGTCGAAGAAGGTAGTTATTCCGGTCGGTAGCACGTGGATTGAGGCGAAGATGCTGACATTCCCAGATAATAGCTTTGAGATTGTTCTAAGCGATGTGTCTCAGATAGTAGAAGAGCGGAAGTTAAAGCGTGAGATGAGTTCAAATATAGCCCACGAATTACGTACGCCCGTGGCTTCCATCTTAGGGTACGTTGAGACGATGATGCGTAATCCTGACCTTGACGCAGAGAGACGCATGCACTTTTTGGATAAAGCCCATCAGCAGGTTATGCGGCTCAACGAGCTGATTACTGAGGTTACCGATATAACGCTTAGCGAAGAGGCACCGGATAAGCGGACGTTTAGGAAGTTTGACCTAGCCGTACTCTTTGATAATGTTGTTGCAGAATTCCAACCGAAGCTTACAGAACTTCGTGTTGAGGTAAAGAATGATTTAGATAATCCTCTAATGATAAGTGCGATTGATTCTTTAATTGCTGCGGTCCTAAGGAATTTAATAGCCAATTCTACCCGCTATGCGGGCGAAGGCTTTAGCATTGTGTTTCGGAAGCTATCGGAGGATAAGCACAGCTACCTCTTGAGCTACTACGACACGGGCAAGGGTGTACCGCAGGAGGCTCTTCCCCGTATATTTGAGCGGTTCTATAGAGTGGATGATGGCAGGGCGCGGCAGAATGGTGGTTCGGGGTTAGGACTTGCTATAGTGAAGAACGCTATCGCGGCGCATGGGTCGCAGGTGTACGCCCGTATCCCGCAGGGCGGAGGGTTAGAAATTCTGTTCTCCTTATCGAAGGCATAGTGAAGAATGGAAAGGAGCATTGCTGCATGAGGCGGAAATTCTCCTTACGCAACTAGCCACCATTGCTGGATGATGGCTACCCAGGTTGTTCAACTATACGTGGCTGCCTTCCCGATGGGTTCCCATTTGCAGTCAGCATTTGTTGACAATATGGCGGGATGCCAAGTATTGAAGCAACTCCGTGACGTTCGTTGCAGGGCTTTAATTAGTTGCAGTAAAATTATTTTAGTACCTTCGCGGCGGGAAGTGTAAAAGGATTGGAGGGGCTTTGGAGCCCCTTTTTTGTACAGTATGCTAACGGAGTTAGAGGTAAAGGAGCGGGTTGAGGCGTGGCTTGCGAACTACACGAAGGATGCGGATTTTTTCGTGGAGCGGGTCGAGGTGCGGGGCGATGCTGTGCGCGTGTTGGTTGATCGAGATGGGGACATAGGGCTAGAGGAGTGCGCAACGATAAGTCGTGGGCTGAGCGAGATGCTAGAGGCGGAGGGACTAGACATGTCGTTAGAGGTTTCATCACCGGGGTTGAGCGAGGCGATGGTGCACCCCCGCATATTCCAAAAGAGGTTGGGGACAAGGGTTGAGGTGCAGCTGAAGGAGCATAGGAAGGTGGTTGGCGTGCTGAAAGGGTACGATGGGCAGCAGCTAGAGGTGCAGGTGATGGTGAAAGAAAAGGTGGAGGGCAAGAAACGGCCTGAGATGGTAGAGAGGGTTGAAACGTACGCAATGGATGATGTGCAGCGCGTGCGGGTAAGTTTTGATAAATAAGCGTGAAAAACGATGAATAGCAAGGAGCTGATTCAGGCATTGCAGGACTTTAAGGAGCAGAAGAACGTTGACAAGGAGACGATGCGCGATATCCTTGAGTCGGTTTTTCGCATGGTGTTGGCTAAGAACTACGGAAGCGACAGCAACTTCGACCTGATAATCAACATAGAGAAGGGCGATTTTGAGATATGGCGTATCCGGGAGGTAGTACCCGACGATGCGGTTGAGGATGAAAATCGCCAAATATCTCTAACAAAGGCGAAAGAGATACAGCCCGACTACGAGGTGGGCGAAGAGGTGAGCGAAGAGGTGAAGTTTGACGACTTTGCCCGGCGAAACATCTTGGCGATACGTCAGAATTTGATGGGGCGTATAATGGACTATGAGCGTGAAAACCTTTTCAATCGCTATAAGCAACGAGAGGGGGAGTTGGTGACGGCGGAGCTCCACCAGATACGGCGCCGTGAGGCTATACTGCTTGACGATGATGGCAACGAGCTCATACTGCCGAAGAGCGAGCAGATACCGAGCGACTTCTTTCGCAAGGGGGAGGCGGTGCGGGCCGTGGTGCTGCGCGTTGAGATGGGTAATTCTACCCCACAGATTATTTTGTCACGCACGGCGCCTCGTTTCTTGGAGTGCCTGATGGAGCAGGAAGTGCCAGAGATTTTTGATGGGTTAATTACTATCAAAAAAACGGTGCGGATTCCGGGGGAACGCGCCAAGGTGGCGGTGGAGTCGTACGATGACCGTATTGATCCTGTAGGGGCATGCGTAGGGATGAAGGGGGTACGTATTCAAGGGATTGTGCGGGAACTCCGCAACGAGAACATCGATGTGATAGGGTACACAACGAACACGCAGCTGTACATCACGCGTGCGCTGAGTCCGGCACAGATTACCTCGATACGGATTAACGAAGAGGAGAAGCACGCCGATGTACTGTTGCCAGGCAAGGAGGTGTCGTTGGCCATTGGGAAAAATGGGTACAACATCCGGTTGGCGAGCGATTTGACGGGGTATAAGATAGATGTGTTCCGGGATGCGGAGCCTTCCGATGAGGTGATAGAGGATGTGATGCTGGAGGAGTTCTCGGACGTGATTGAGGGATGGGTGCTTGATGAGTTGCGGAAGATAGGTTGCCGTACGGCGCAGAGCGTGCTAGAGATACCCAAAGAAGATTTGATGCGTCGTGCGGACTTGGAAGAGAAGACGGTGGATGAGGTGTTACGGATATTGAGTAGTGAGTTTGAAGAGGATTGAGCGGCTGATGCTAACAGGCGGAGTGGAGTTTGGCGGGCGTTAGGTAAAACATGGTAGTGGTAGTATATGGCAAAAGAGCAGGAGAAGAGCGTACGGTTGAGTAAGGCTTTGCGGGAGTTTGGCATCGGTCGAGATACGGCTGTGGATTTTCTGCGGAGCAATGGTGTGGAGATTGAGGACGACCAGAACGCAAAGATTAGCCGTGAGGCTTATCAGCTTCTTTCGAAGGAGTACGGTTCAAGCGTGGTGTCCGCTGAGCGTAAACAGACGAAACAGAAGCGTAAAGAAAAGCCTCAGACGGTAGGCGATGCGTTGGGGATGCAGCAGCCTGCGGCAACGCCTAGTACAGAGCAGCCGGCGTCTCAATCTACATCGCCCATAGAGGCGGAGAAGCGGAAGGCAACTGTGGGACCAAAGGTGGTGGGCAAGATAAACGTAGAGGCCAAACCCGCTGCAAAGCCTACCGCTACGAAGTCTCCTGCAAGCGGTGAGGCGAAGCCAGCCCCTTCGCTGAAGGTTGCAGAGAATAAGGTTGAGGCTGAAAAGAAGCTAGCCCCGACCGCCGAAGCGTCGGCAGAGAAACGTAAGGAGACAGTAGCTGTAGAGAAGAAGGGGCAAGAAGAGGCACCTGCTGCGCCGAAGAAGGCTGCGTCTGAGAGGGCTAAGAAGTCCGAAAAGGATCCATCGGCTCCCCTAGCAAAAGAGACTAAAGCGTCCGCAAAGAGCACTAAAAAGGCGGCTACGGAGAAAGAGCCGGAGAAGCCAAAAGTGACACCGCAGCGGGAGGAGAAGGTGGTTGATCCCGTTTCTGCACACAAATTGACGGGTCCTACGTTCGTGGGCAAGGTGCAGTTAGATGCGCAGGGAAAGCTATTGACGCCAAAACCGGAGCGTAGCGAAAAGCAGCCTGTAGTGGAAGAGAAACCCGAGGAGCGTCCAGCCCCGAAGGAGGAAGCGCAGCCGGTTGTAGAGCGTAAGTTGCCTGAGGAGGATGAAATATTCCGCCCGACGGAGGTGAAGCTTGAGGGTCCGAAGGTGGTAGGAAAAATTGAGCTGCCTAAACTTCCTGATCGAAGTAAGCGGAAGCCAGAGGCGAGTGCTACGCCGGGTGGAGGCTTGCAAAAGAAGCGGAGAAGAAAGCGAATAGGGCAGGATGCCGCAGGCGCACCATCGCAGGGCGGCGCGCAACAGGTGCCGCCGAAGTCAAGACAGCAGAACCCAACCTCGTCTCGTCCTTACCGTAAGTCGCGCACACAGCGTGCTGCGGAGGTGCCGCAGGAGATCTCGATGGAGGATGTGGAGGAGAAAATCAAGCAGACACGGGCGCGTATAGCCTCCAAGAAGTCTAGCTCCTTTGCGAAGGGGGCAAAGATGCGCAGGGAGCATCGTTCGGTAATGGAGGCAAAGCGGGAGCAGGAGCAGCTGCGCGCGGAGCAGGAAAAGAAGACCCTGAGCGTCAGCGAATTCGTTACAGCAAACGAGTTGGCAGGCCTAATGAACGTGTCGGTTACCGATGTCATTGAGGCGTGCATGAATATGGGGCAGATGGTGTCGATAAACCAACGCCTCGATGCGGAGACGCTGACGCTTGTGGCGGATGAGTTTGGCTATGAGTTGGAGTTTGTTGAGGCGAAAATTGATTTCGATTCGGATGAACCTGAAGATAAGCCGGAGGATTTAAGGCCTCGTCCTCCGATATTTGTAGTGCTTGGGCATGTGGACCATGGGAAGACAACGCTTTGTGATACGATTAGAAAGTCAAATGTGACGGAGAAGGAGGCGGGAGGTATTACGCAGCACCTCACGGCGTTCTCTATTGCCATAGGCGACCGGAAGGCAACGCTGATTGATACGCCAGGGCACGAGGCGTTTACGGCTATGCGTGCGCGTGGAGCAGAGCTTACTGACGTAGCGATAATCGTGGTGTCGGCGGAGGATGGGTTGATGCCGCAGACGCTGGAGGCGATGTCGCAGGCGAGTCTACAAAACGTGCGTATAGTCTTTGCTATCAATAAAATTGATAGTCCAAAGGCGGATCCTGAAAAGGTGAAGGAGGAGCTTTCGCAGCACAACTACCTCGTGGAGGACTGGGGTGGAAAGTACCAGTGCCAAGAAATTTCGGCGAAGTACAACAAGAATGTTGACTTGCTGCTAGAGAAAGTGTTGCTAGAGGCCGACATTATGGGGCTTACAGCGAATCCTAAGCGTAGAGCAGAGGCACTTGTGTTTGAGTCAACCGTTGATAAGGGGCGTGGGAATGTGGCTTGGATATTGGTGCAGAATGGCACGTTGCGCAAGGGCGACAGCATCGTTGCGGGAGGTTTCTACGGCCGCGTGAAGGCGATGTTTGACGATAAAGGGAAGTCCGTTACAAGTGCTGGCCCATCAACGCCGGTGCAGGTTATAGGGTTGAATGGAGCGCCGCAGGCGGGTGATATCTTCAAGGCGGTGAAGAATGACAAGGAGGCGAGGGATATCGCGAGCAAGGTGACGAATATTCGCCGTGTGCAGGAGATGCGGTCGCGTAAGCACATTACGCTTGACGAAATAGGTAGGCGTATTCTTATTGGGAATTTCCAGGAGCTCAATTTGATTGTCAAGGGTGATGTGGATGGGTCTGTTGAGGCGTTGAGCGACTCTTTGATAAAGCTTTCAACGGAGGAAATCCAGGTAAATGTTATCTCCAAGGGGGTGGGGCAAATCACAGAGTCTGATGTTACCATGGCGGCTACTGCGAATGCAATCATCATTGGCTTCCAGGTGCGACCCTCTGGGCAGGCGAAGAAGATGGCCGACGCCGAGCAGATTGATATTCGGCTCTACTCCATTATCTACGATGCCATAGAGGAGATTAAGAGCGCTATGGAGGGCATGCTTTCGCCCGAGGTGAAGGAAGAGGTGACTGGCACGGCTGAGGTGCAGGAAACGTATCGCATCTCCAAGGTGGGTACCATTGCGGGGGCTTTGGTACGTGAAGGGAAGATATCCCGCGGCAGCAAGGCGCGTATCATTCGCGATGGTATCGTGGTGTATTCAAGCGAACTCTCATCGCTGAAACGGTATAAAGATGAGGCGAAAGAGGTAGTTGCGGGTATGGAGTGTGGTATCGGGGTAAAGAACTACAACGACATAAAGGTTGGGGACATAATTGAGGCGTACGTTGAGGTTGAGGTAAAGCGTACGCTGTAGGCCTTGCAGGGGAGAGAGTGAGGCTATAAAATGGAGTGGTAAGTATGGAGAGTTCATCGCTTTTCGCCGTATCGCCTGTGGATGGGAGGTATGCGGGTAAAACGGCTGCATTAAGGGATTATTTCTCGGAGGCAGCGCTGATACGCTACCGCATCATGGTGGAGGTGGAGTATCTATTGGCGCTGCGTGCGTTGCCGCTGCCTCAGCTGGATGGCGTGAGTCAGGAGAAGCTTCGCGAGCTGTGCGATTTGTACATGGACTTTAAGCTGGAGTACGTAGAGCGGGTAAAGGCTATTGAGAAGACCACGAACCACGATGTGAAGGCGGTGGAGTACTTCGTTAAGGAGCAGCTTGATGCGATGGGTCTTTCCGACATACGTGAGTTTACGCACTTCGGGTTGACGAGCCAGGATATTAACAACACGGCGTTTCCCTCGATGCTGCGCGATGCAACCGTTAAAGTCTATCTGCCGCTGCTGCGGGAAGTAGTGGAGATGCTTCGTGATAATGCGAAAACGTGGAAGGAGATACCGATGCTGGCGCGCACCCATGGGCAACCAGCATCGCCCACTTGCCTTGGGAAGGAGATTTACGTGTTCGTGGAGCGCCTGGAGGCGCAGATAAATCTACTGCACAAGGTGCCATTCTCGGCGAAGTTTGGCGGCGCTACAGGGAATTTCAATGCGCACCATGTGGCCTATCCGAACATCGATTGGGTTGCGTTTGCCAACCGTTTCCTCAATGACAAGCTAGGGCTTGAGCGGGAGCAGACCACTACGCAGATTGACCATTACGACAACTTGGCGGCCATATTTGACAATATGCGCCGCATAAATACGATCCTGATAGACTTTTGCCGAGATATGTGGACCTACATCTCGATGGGGTACTTCGGACAGGTCGTAGTGCAAGGGGAGGTGGGGTCGTCCGCAATGCCGCATAAAGTCAACCCAATAGATTTCGAAAATGCTGAGGGAAATCTAGGCATGGCGAACGCCGTGTTCGTCCATTTGGCAAGCAAACTCCCTGTGAGCCGATTGCAGCGCGATTTAACCGATAGCACGGTGATTCGTAACATTGGTGTGCCGTTGGCGCATTCGATTATAGCGTTTCAATCGATAGAGAAGGGGCTAAACCGCGTCTCCGTCAATGATGACGAAATCGATAGGGATCTAACGGAGCATTGGGTGGTGGTGTCGGAGGGCATTCAAACCATCCTGCGTCGCGAGGGCTATCCACATGCCTACGAAGCCTTGAAGGGGCTTACGCGTACGGCAACGCCTCCACGGAAATCGGAGATAATGGCCTTTATAGAGTCTCTCAAAGTGCCAGAGGCGGTAAAGGAGGAGCTAAGAGCCATCACGCCGCAGAACTATACGGGCATACAGCCCAACCTTGAGTAGAAGGCAGTTGCTTAACCCTCAGCGCCAACAGAATGCGTAATTTGAAACGGATTTTGCGTTTCGTCCTCCCCTATAAGTGGAGGGCGATAGCTAATATACTGTTCAACCTGCTGTCAGCATTCTTTTCGCTCTTTTCGCTCGGCTTCATGATCCCCTTTCTAGGGGTCCTTTTCGGTACTGCCGCGAGGGTTGAGGTAAAGCCAGAGTTCGCGTTCTCCGTCGATGCGATTACCGACACGATATACTATCACATTACTCAGGTGCTGGATGGCTACGGGAAAGAGGTAGCCCTGCTCTACGTGGTGTCGTTTGTGCTGGGGGCTTCGTTGCTTAAAAATCTGTTTGCCTACATTGCGCTGTGGCATCTTTCACCCCTTACAACCGGGGTTGTAAAGGATCTGCGGGATGCGCTGCACCAAAAGGTTCTTTCGTTGCCTTTAGGTTACTACACGGAGGAGCGGAAGGGAGACATGATCAGCAGAATGTCAAACGATGTGAACGAGGTGGAGTACTCCATTGTTCGTTCGCTTGACATGCTATTCAGGGACCCCATTACGATAGTGGTACACCTTGCAGGATTGCTATTTATAAGCCCTCAGTTAACGCTATTCGTATTCATACTGCTCCCCATTTCAGGATTTGCTATTGGGCGCGTGGGGCGGAATTTGAGAAAGCAATCTACTGCACTGCAGGCGAGTCTAGGTAACGTTTTCTCGTTTATTGACGAGACGCTGGGCGGCATACGGATAATAAAGGCGTTCAATGCAGAGAATCGTGTACATGGTCGCTTTGCCCGTGAGAATAACCGCTTCGCAAAACTTAACATCAGTATCAACAGACGGCGTGATATGGCTAGCCCCCTAAGTGAGTTCTTAGGCACCGTGGTAATGGCTATAGTGCTCTGGTTTGGTGGAAGGCTGGTTTTTGAGGGGGTAGGCGGGCTAGCACCTGAGGCGTTGATAGGGTTTATGGGGCTGTTTTACATGATTCTTAATCCCGCCAAGTCGTTCTCTTCTGCCTATTTCAACGTTCTGAAGGGTGCTGCATCGGCCGATCGTATTACGCAGGTGCTAGAGGCGGAGAACCCAATTAAATCGCCCGAAAACCCTTTGCCTACGCCGAAGTTTACCAAGGGTATAGAGTACCGAAATGTGTGCTTTGCCTATGGGGAGAAACCTGTAATTAACGATGTGTCGTTTACCATTCAAAAGGGGCAGACTGTGGCCCTGGTGGGGCAGTCGGGCTCTGGGAAAACAACGTTAGCTGACCTTCTCCCGCGCTTTTACGATGTGCAGTTGGGGCAGATACTCCTTGATGGGCACGACATCCGTGAGTACAGGGTCTCCGACTTGCGTGGGCTTATGGGAATCGTTAATCAGGAACCCATCCTCTTCAACGATACGTTCTACAATAACATAGCTTTTGGCGTTGAGAATGCCACGCTCGATGAGGTGCAGCGTGCGGCAAAAATTGCCAATGCCCACGAGTTCATCATGGCTACCCCCGATGGATACTCCTCCAACATAGGCGACCGCGGGTCAAAGCTTAGCGGAGGGCAGCGGCAGCGTATAAGTATCGCCAGGGCAATCCTAAAGAACCCCCCGATAATGATTCTCGATGAGGCGACCTCATCGCTCGATACCGAGTCGGAGCGTCTTGTGCAGGAGGCGCTTGATAATCTCATGCGAGATCGAACGTCGCTGGTCATAGCGCATAGGCTTTCCACCATAGTCAACGCGGATCAGATATGCGTGCTTAAAGAGGGGCGCATCGTGGAGCGAGGGCACCATGCGGAGCTGCTCGCCTTGGGCGGAGAATACGCAAAGCTATGTAGCTTGCAGGGGTGGTGATATTGCGCCATCCCGCTCCCTGGAAGAACCTACTTCTCTGCAAGGGTATCGGATAAATTGAGGCATTCTGCCATAGCGGGAAGAATAGCCAAGAGCCAGCAAAGAGCAAGCTTGGCAGGCTCCCTGTACTCACCTAAGCTTACATGCCTGAGCAGCCCTCCCGCCAATACCTTACGCTGAATTCGCGTATGCGCTGGAGGGCGCAGAGCATTCCCTATTTCCCCTTCTTCAATAGGTACTTAATTGCAGCTTGGAGCTGCGTGTCGTTGTCGTGGTAGTAGTCGTTGGCATCCATGGGGACGTAGATGTCTGGCGTTACGCCGGTGCGCTCGAGGTCGCGCCCCTGCATATCGTAGCAGCCCCAGGTGGGGATACGGGTGGAGGACCCATCAACAAGGCCGAAAGACCCAGTGAAGATGATCCAACGGTAGGTCTCTGTGCCTATAAGCGTACCCAGTTTAAGCTCCTTAAACGATGAGGAGGTGACCTCCGCATCGCTTAGCGACTCGCGGTCAATAAGCATTACGATGGCCTTACCAGAAGGGGAAAAGTTGGGCTGCGAGGCCATGCGGCCGCCACGGCTCTTCCATAGCATGTAGGGACGCTGGGCGAGGAAGCTTAGCACATCGTCGTGTACATTGCCCCCACGGTTGTGCCGTAGGTCAACTATGAGTCCCTCCTTGTTAAGGCATGCAGAGGTCATCTCCTGCAAGAAGCGTTCTAGAGAGGTCTCGCCCATGTCGTACATGTGTACGTAGCCAATCGTTCCCTTCGAGGCGCTATCAACAATTTCACGCCTCCGGCTTGCCCAATGCTCATACCTGAGTTGGCGTAGCTCTTCATAGCTAATCGGGCTGCATACCTCATCAAACTCGCCCTTGGTATCTTTGAAGGTGAGCGTTAGCTCTGGCGGAACGCTTGCCCCATAGAATAGGGAGTCACGATTGGCGTTCCTTGGAATGCGTACCCCATTCACCGCAACCAACGTCACGCCCGCCTTGATACGGCTGTTGGTCCTATCGAGCGGGCCGCCGTAGACAACTGATTTCACCTTGAGTGGGTCACTCTTGAGGAAGTCTACCCCGATTGTGTAGGCTTCCTGGCTATAGTAAGAGTCGCTCTCCCTGCCGTAGGTGTCAAAGCCGAGGTGCGAGGCGTTCAGCTCCCCAAGCATGTCGGTTTGAATGGTGGCAAGTTCATTGCGCGAACGTACGTATGGAATAAAGCGTTCGTAGTAGCGCTTTACGGCCTCCCAGTCGGTGCCGTGGAAGGTGGAGTCGTAGAAAGTTTGCTGGATGATAGCCCACGTTTCGTAGAACATTTGGTGGAACTCATCGCTAGCAGACGTAGTGAAGGTGTGATTTAAGGCCACGGGATGCAGAGCATCGTGGTCAAAGTCCACGTTGAAAAGGGAGCCATCAATGAGGGCGAGGGTGCCGTTCTTCTCTGCCACGGCACGGTTCAGGTAGCCATCCCCCAGCCGCCTAAAGTAAATATTCCCAAATTTATCCTCTTTGATGTAGCCAATGTAGGAGTCGTCGAGCTCATAGCTATAGCAGAAAAGCACTCGGAGGCTATCCCTGAAGAGCAACGACTGCAAGGAGTTGACCACAGCGGCAGGGGTTGGTACATGCTCCCAGCGGTCGTCCACCCGGTTTGGGTCAAAGGCGAAGGCTGGGGGAAGAGCCTTTTGCTCTTTTCCCTTTGGTGCTGCAGCATTGAAGAGCGTATTGAAATCCTCCTGATGGGAGAGGGATGGTCCACGTTTTATGAGGGGAAGCCGGTAGAGCTCCGATTGCATTAAGCCCTTTGGGAAACGTGGTACGCTGCGGTTGGCGCTGAGGTATAGCGCGGTGCCATCGGCATTCCACACCGGGGAGTTCTCGGCAGTCCCATTGGTGGTGATACGTTGCGTTTTCCCCGTGGGAATGTCGTAGACGAAGATGTCGGGTTCAAAGTTGCGGTAGGCGGTGTACATGAGTCGCAGCCCATCATGGCTGAATGAGGCCGCATCGGAGAAGTACCAAAACTCATCGTGGGCGATTTCCTTGCCCTGCCAGGTTTTGGTGTTGAGGAGCTGTAGGGAGTTGTTGCCTGAGTGGAAGGCTAATTGTTCCCTGCTGGGTGATAGCGAGAGGTTATACTGTCGCTCGTTGGCGTTAGTGAGTCGGGTCTCTTTCCCACTGCCATTGGCGGGCTGCGTAAAGAGGTTTGCCCACCCCTTCTCGGTGCGGGAGTAGACCACGGTTTTGCTATCGGCGAGCCAACGCACCTCCTTTGCGCGTTCCTGTGGAGGTGTGGGGAGTTCCCTAACTCTGTCGCCACTCGCTGAGGAGATGAAGATACGCCCGCGAGAGACGAAGGCGATTTTCTCGCCATCGGGGGAGAGGTCAAAGTCGCTAATTTCCCCCCTGACGTTGCGTGCTACAGGGATGGCGATGGTAGAGAGGTCGGGTAGGGTAACAGGGCATAGCGATGGGGTTCCTGTAGCGACGTCGTAGATGTAGAGTTGGTAATCCTTCACGAAGGCGATTTTACTACCGTTTGCCGCGATCGTGGGGGTGTAGATGGAATGTTCAAAATGGGTGAGCTGCCGCGGCGTACCGTTCTGTAGGGAGTAGAGATTAAAGGCGCGGGAATTGGCATCGCTAACGAAGTAGAGCGTACCATGTTTGTCCGTAATGGGCCAAAGGGCCTGGCTTTTGCCATCGGTAAGGCGCGTTACGGAGTCATTCTTGGCGCTGAGGAACTCAATGGCAGGGGCGTTGGCGCCTCGGTACCCTTTGCGGGTGGCGAATCGTGCGCTCTCCCAGGAAGTACCGAAGTAGAGTCCCTTGCCGTTGGGGGCTTCAACGGCTCCGTGCGTATGGCTGTAGAAGCCATCGCCCAGCGCAGGGGTTGGCGTGCCGCCGCGGCGGGAGGTCCTGAAAGCTGAGAAGAGGTTGAAGGTACGAGAGGTGAAGTAGATGGTTTCGTTGTCCCAGCCCCAGCTGTCCACCTCCTTTTGGCCATCGGTGAAGGTGAGTTGACGTATCGCGCCGCCCTGGGTGGGCATAGCGTACACGTTGGGGTTGCCATCGGCGGTGGAGACGAATGCCAGCCATTGCCCGTCGGGCGATACGCGGGGGGTAGAGCATCGTCCCGGGAGGGTGACTACGGGGGTAGCCGTCCCGCCCTGCGTACCGACACTCCACAGCGCATCGGCGTGGACGAAGTATACCCTATCCCCATCGGGGGTTAGCGCGGGTTGACGCAGAAAGAACGGCGTTGAGCCGGCCAGTGTGGGAATGGCAAAAGAGCAAGCGAATAGAAAGGCTAGTACTATCTTTTTCATTGACCTTCAATTTATGCTTCGGTTTATAGTGGGCAAATGTAATGATTATCTTTGGTTTGGGGCAATACACCACGGCTACTTCGCTGGGATGGGAGGCTACATGTGGCCAACCATGTGCGGTCGGCTCGCCGCGCTGTTCCCATTTGTAGTAAGAACCGATTTTATAAAGTGCTTCCACGTAGGGGGTAAGGTGAAATTTTCATACTTCCCGACACATTAATATGGCATTATCTTTGCTGCCGTAATCTTGTTGGACAATCTGCCTAGGTGACGAAACCCAATTAAACTATCAAGGGGTCATGACTTGTAAATTGAAAATACGTGCATTCATTGCGGGTGCCATTTTTCTCTCGATTCTAGAGGCTATACCATTCGTATCGTATGCTAATCGCGGGAGTAGCTACATCACTCTCACGGTAAAAGAGGCGAAGAGATCAAGTTTAATTTCGCTGTAGTTGATGGGAATTCAACGGCGAGAGTCAAGTGCGGCATCATCGACTACACCGTTCATAAGTCTAGTGAGGAGGAATGGGCTTATGTCCAAACGGTTATAGCGGTTGACACTGTTATGACTATCTATGGGAATTTGAAGGGGTTTGACTGTAGAGCGAATGGGGCGGCCGTTGTAGGACTTGACGTTAGCCATAACCCTGCCTTGCAGGTATTGTATTGCGACAGCAATAGTCTTGCTTCGTTGGATGTGCGCAAGAACCCCAATTTGAAGGAGCTGTACTGTGGCCATAACGATCTCAAATCGCTTGATTTGAGCCGTAATCTCGCCTTGACGGAGTTGTATTGCGAAGATAATGATTTTACATCGCTTGATTTGAGCGGGTGTACCGCCTTGACTGACTTGTATTGCGGTCGTAATCTCACATCGCTTGATTTGAGCGGGTGTACCGCCTTGACCGTGTTGGATTGCGCACGCAGCAATCTGAAATCGCTTGCTTTGCGCAGTCATCCCGCTTTGGTGGAGTTGCATTGTGAAGAAAACGATTTGACATCGCTTGATTTGAGCGGGTGTCCAGCTTTGCAGCTCTTGAAGTGTGGAGTCAGTCGCCTCACGGAGCTAGACTTGAGTCACAATCCTGCGCTAGTTTCCTTGGATATTAGAAACTCTGGTGATTACTATATGAGTTATAATCGTGTTATGGTCTATACGGGAGAATATTCAAACGAGCCAAAAAGGAATAGCTTTACCGTACTGGATCTGAGCCATAACCCAGCATTGAAGAGGCTAGACTGCACAAGTGGTGAGCTTACCACGTTGGATTTGAGCTATAATCCGCTTTTGGAAAGTTTGTATTGCTCCAACAACAGGTTGAAGGTTCTAGACCTAAGCCATAATCCGCTTCTAGACACTCTGTATTGCATTTGCAATGGGCTTAAAAAGCTAAATGTAAGTAACAATCCGAATTTAACGGAGCTGTTTTGCTACTACAATGCCCTTGAGAAGCTGGACGTGAGTTCGTGTGACTCCTTGAAGTGGTTACACTGCTATTTGAATAATCTTTCTCGGTTGGATATCAGCAATAATACAGCGCTAGAATCATTGCACTGCGCAAGCAACCATCTTACGTCGTTGGATTTAAGTAATAACCCTTCCTTAAACACCGTATACTGCTGGGGTAATGACTTTACCACGAAGGCTTGGAATGAACTGTTCTGTTCGTTGCCTCACGCAGATCCAACTGCTGAAGAAAGCATAATTTTCGCTGCTCTTTCATCTAGAGGTGAAGAGGCGGATATAATACTCGCCGCTAATGGAAAAATTGCCATGAAAAAGGGTTGGTCAATTGCATGCTATGATTGGCCAGATTTCACAGAAATTAAGGAATTTACGGGGAAGTATCGGTGCACCAAGTAGATAGAGAGAGACCTATTGCAGAAAGGAGGGACCGTAGAACTTTCTATCTTGCTGTAGGCATCATTCAAAGGTCTCTTGTAACTATTGACAAATGGCTGCTACGAACTATTCTTTACTCTTTCCAAATTGGCGCAATCTTTGTACCTTTGCGGGCAGAATGGGAACAATAAATACAGAGAAGCCTTTGCATGAAATCTACTGCTTTGCGGAGCACTACTGCTATCCGTATAATCTGTTTAACGCTGCTGGCGTTGGTGGCTGTTGGCGCATCGGGGATGAGGCGGCCAGCGCCTACGGGGGTACGAGGGGCGGGTGCTGAGTACGTTCTAATTGAGGACGAGTTGGCGTGCCGCTGCGTGGCATGCCCCACGGTGCTGGAGCGTGTGCCGGTGCTGTATGGCGTGGATTTTTTACGCACGGATAGCTTCACGCGGCCTGAGGTTCCCCTCCTGCTTTCAAAGCCTAAAAATAGCATGGTGCGGGTTACCTGGAGGTCATTGGATCTGGCCGAAGAGGGACGCATTGTGGCGTACTCGCTGCTGGGGTACGAGTATCTACAGCAGGATGTGCGCAAGGGCGTAACAGCGGTATTTATCGACACGAGGCAGCTCCTATCGGGCATTTACGTGGTGCGGTTGGAAACGCTGGATGGGCACCCGCTTGGCTCTGCGCGCTTAGTGGTGGAGCATCCCGTGCAGGAGCAGCCGCGTAATTAGCAAGCTGTGGTATGAGCGGGGGTGACACTACTCATCGCCGCTTGCATCTCCTTTCGGGGGAGCGAAGTACGGGGCGGCCTCTTCCGCCACGAGGTAGTTGTGTATAGAGATGGGTACCTGGTAGTCAAACACGTTCTCTATGGGTACGCGTTGGTAGCTACTAACCAGTTCGTAGCGTGCGGAGTGGAGCTCCACAATGTGGAAACGAATGAATAGCTCTTGGTGGCTTAGGAGTTGCCGTATCTCATCGCTGCTCTGCACGAGGGTGTAGTCGTCCCCGAGAATCTCCTTAATCTCCTCTAGCTGTAGCAGCTCCTCCACGTCAATCCGTTTATCCACTTCCACCAGGGGGAATTGGTAGAGGGAGTTCCATATGTCCTTGCCCTCCCGCCGCTGGATGTAGGTGCTGTCTCGGAATCTAATCATGAAGAAATGGAAGAAACGTACCCGAAGCTTCGTTGCACGCTCCTTGGTGGGGAGCTGTAGCTGGAGGTTGTTTGCCTCCGCGTAGCATAGGGAGGGGAAGGGGCATTGCGAGCAGTCGGGCATGGTGGGGATGCACTGCAGCGCGCCGAAATCTATGAGAGCCTGGTTGTAGATATGCGGCTGCGAGCGGTCCATCATCTCTATGCAGATCTCGCGGAATATCTTTTTCCCCTCGGCTTTTCCCGGCGACTCAAAGATGCCGAAAACGCGGGCCAGGATGCGGTAGACGTTGCCATCAATGGCAGGTACGGGCTGATGGAAGGCGAAGCTGGCCACCGCCCCCGCGGCGTAGGGGCCGAGGCCCGGAAGCTTCACGAGCTCTTCGTAGGTTTCGGGGATTTTGCCGTTATACTTCTCCATAACGAGTTTAGCCGCCTTATGGAGGTTGCGGGCGCGGGTGTAGTAGCCGAGCCCCTGCCATGCCTTCATCACTGCGTCAAGCGGCGCGTTGGCGAGGCTCTCGAGCGTGGGGAAGGTCTCGATGAAGTTGAAGTAGTAATCCATGCCCTGCGCCACCCGGGTTTGCTGGAGGATGGCTTCGGAGACCCATATGAAGTAGGGATTATCGGTCTCGCGCCACGGCAGGGAGCGGCGGTGCTCCTTGTACCATGCGATTATCTCCTCCGCGAAGTTGAGGTTTGGCGATGTGAAGCGGCGGGTCATGGCTAAATTTCGTACTGAAAAAGGAGATAGAGCATGTTGTTATACTGCCCCGAGCGTTGCCCCCTGAGGTCATCGGGCGTGCCGCGGATGGGGAGTATCGAGTAGGCAAAGCCCCCCCGCACGGCCCAATGCCTGTGGAAGTTCCAGCCTAAGGCAATGTGCGCGGAGAGCTCGTAGCGTTTAGGGGCGGCCCTCCTTCCGTTTCCGAAGTCACCGTAGGCATTTCTCTCCTGCCACGCGAAGAGGTAGCCAGCTCCGAGGCCTACGCTAGCACTAAATTGCTCTAGAAAAGTGTATTCGGCGTATACGGGGAGCTCTACGTAGTGCAGCGTGAAGGCGTAGCTCTCGGCCTTCACGCCCTGGGCGCCCCCGAATAGCCCCACGCTACGGCTACCCTTACCGATGTAGCGCAGCTCTACGCGGAGGCTCCAATGGCTGCTGCCGAACTGCCTTGAGAGCCACAGCCCCGCGATGCCGTTGAGAGCGTCGTAGCCACCGTATCGGTCACCATCCACCTGCGAAAAGTTCATACCAGCCATCACGCCCCCGCCGAAACGGTGTCCCGCTGGCGGCGCATCATCCTGCGCCGCGGCGAGGGTTGCGGTGAATAGCAGGAGGGTGAGGGGGAATAGCCCCTTTGCCACGCTACTTGCCATAGGCCACCTCGCGCATACGTTCCACTAGCTTGGGCACCCCCACGCTGGCTTTTTCTTGAATCACTTCGATGGCCATGCTGCTGGGAACTGATACCGGCTTGGGGTCCACAAGGAAGTGCGGTATGGTGCGCAGCGTGTACTGAATGAGGGCTGCAGCGGGGTAAACCACCAGCGACGACCCCACCACGGCAAAGAGCTCGGCGCGCTGCGCGATGTGGGTGGCCACCTCAAACATGGGAACCGCTTCGCCGAACCATACAATATGCGGGCGCAGCTGCGCCCCATCCTCGGCCTTTTCTCCCATCCTTAGCTCCCAGCCTTCAATGGGGTATATCAGCTTCTCATCGCGCTCCGAGCGGGCCTTCTTTAGCTCCCCATGGAGGTGGACCACGTGGCTACTCCCTGCGCGTTCATGCAGATCATCGATGTTTTGCGTCACGATGGTCACATCGAACCATTTCTCCGCCTCTGCCAGGGCGATATGCCCTGCGTTCGGCTTACTCTCAAGGAGCTGTTTGCGGCGTTCGTTGTAAAAGGTCTGCACCATTTGCGGATCCCGCGCCCACGCTTCTGGTGTGGCTACGTCCTCCACCCGGTAGTTCTCCCATAGCCCATCGCTATCGCGGAACGTCTTAATACCGCTCTCCGCGCTTATCCCCGCGCCCGTTAGCACTACTAGTCGTTTTTTCTGGCTCTCCATTTTCGCTCTCTCCATTTTTATGTTCCCATACCGTAGTGGCAAAGGTACAAAAAAGTGAATAGCGATTGAGCGTTCGCTATAGCGGCAGCTTGACAGACCGTCTGGAAATGCGTGTTTGATGTCAGGACTGGCGTGGAAGGGGTACGATGGTATTCCTTCCCGCCATGAACTTACGTTCAATAGCCCATGCTTCAAACAGCAATCGACATGTTCATGTAACCAAACTGCGGGACGGTCTCTCAATAGCTGGGGGTTTTCAAACCCCTGGATTCTTGCCTAAAAGGCAAGCCAGTCTGAAAGACTGACCCGCGTGAACCTTGCATGCAGCGGCAACCGCTAATCCCTACTCGCCCACCGCCTGCAGCCTCCCGTCCACCACCTCCATCCGCACATCCTCCTTCCCATCCTCCCGGATGATGCACTCCGCGATGTTCCGCGTCTTCGAGGAGAAGCCCACCCCCAGCTTCACCACCGCCCGCCGATCCACCGCGAACGGCGCCGCGTACCCCTTCGCCTCGATCTGCGCCATCGCCTCCGCCGCCGGCCGGTCCAGCTTGAATTCAAAGAGGTAGACGTAGCCCCGCGTCGCCACCACCATATCGATGCGCCCGTCGCTCGTTGCCATCTCCACGTGCGTCTGCAGCCCCAGCATCCGGAACACGGTGGCCATGCTCCTCTGGAAGTACACCTCCCGGTCCCCCGCCACCCGGTAGTCGCCCTGCGCGAAGAAGGCGTGGAGCAGCACCATGAGCGCCTCCGCCGCCCCCTTCTCCGCGCAGCCGTGCAGCGCGTTGACGCTCAGCACCGCCTCCGCGCCCACCGGGAAGAAGTACTGCAGCAGGTCCCCGTAGA
>QWCB01000690.1_pt1 | contig 36086 bp, 33 predicted proteins | sample 1972511 | NCBI WGS metagenome assembly QWCB01 (sample SAMN09866719, study PRJNA288562) | Human gut metagenome isolate term5_stool, whole genome shotgun sequencing... | isolation source: gut | host: Homo sapiens | place: USA: California | reverse complement strand
ATACCTAAAATATTGTCAAACGTGGATATAGGCATGGCGTTATTAAAACCAAGCAATAATACCGACGGAAGAAATGGCACTCTGGGGAACACAAAAATCTTTGAGTATATGATGGCGGGAATCCCCGTCATTTGTAGTAAACTTAAACTGTGGGAAGAAATGGTCGATAAACATCATTGTGGTATTTGTGTATATGAGTCTGACCCTGTTAAAATACGAGATGCTATACTAAAACTAAAAAACAATCCAAAATTGAGTAGAGAGATGGGGCAAAATGGTCGCAAAGCTGTGGAAAATGAATATTGTTGGAAAACTCAAGAAGAGAATCTTATAAATTTATATAAAAGTTTAGAATAATTTTCTGCGTAAAAGATTTTAATATGTTGTTTTGTTCGTAATTAATTATTTTGACAATCATAGATTTTTAATATAGAATATTTTGATTGATTATAATAAAAACAATGGATTTTTAGTATTGAAATCTAAATAAGGGGAAATAAATATTGTCTACTTTAAGTAAACAAAAAATTTTAATATTTTTGTATAGTTTGATTATAACTAATATTTGGTTAACGCCTTTATTTATTGGTTCTGATGCTTTTAAATATAGGGTCGTGATTGGCAACTTATTGTCAATTTTATGTATTGTTTTCAATCTCTACAAAGAGAAGATTGAATTTAAAAAATTTAAAAAATATAAACTTTTATACTTGGTTTTAATTTCTATAGTGGGCATATCATTCTTGGCAAACGGAATATATTTTAGAGTTTTGGGATACATATCAATTGCACTGTCTATTTCAGTTGTTTTGCCTACTTTACATTTGTCCATCCGTATTGATTTAAATGAAGATTATCCCGAACTTATTGCAAAAGGTATACTTTTTTCTTTTGTAATTTTTATGTTCTTATCAGTTTTATCCGGACCAGTTTTAACAATAAAGAAAATATATTCTTCTTTTACAGGAAACCCAAATTTATTGAGTGGTTTTACAATTGTTGTAACGAGCGCATCCCTATATTTAATTTACAAAAAGATTTTAAAAAATGAAAAATTTTATGGTCTTTTAATTTCTTTATATACTGCAATTGTTCTAACAATTTTTGCACAAGCACGAACTGCACTTTTAGCTATTCTTGCACAACTTATTTTTGTTGTTGTAATTTTGATACCATATCTTTCTTGTCAAGTCAAAAGTAAAAAATTTAATGTTAAAGAAATCTTTATCTCGGTATTTGTTGGAATCGTAATTTTCTTTTTAGTCGCTACATCGCTATTTTTAACTTTAAGTTATGTTAAACAAGGAATTGCTAAAGTGGCTCCAAAAATTCAAATAAGTGAATCAGAAAAAATTGAAAAAAGTGGTTTAATCGATGATTTTGATATAGTGGGAAAAAGAATGGTTAAGGGTATTTCCGAAAAAAGCGGTGATAAATTTACTTCCGGTCGATTGGGAATATGGAATGATTTTTTATTGAATTTGAAATTTATAGGTCATGCCAAAGAAGGACGAAATTTAGTGGTTAAAGATCGGAAATATAAAAGCACAAATGCTCATAATGTTTATTTGCAGGTTGCGTATTCTTCCGGAATAATTTCTGGAATAGCCATGATTATTTTGATGTTAATCGTAATAAAGGATTCTTTTATTATCTTTTTTAAAGGTTTTAAGACGGGTGAATACAATCCATCTGATGTTTTTGCAATTATAGCTTCAATTGGTTTTTTTGTTTTTTCTATTACATCAGGTGGTTATATGATTTATACATATTACCCGTCAACATTGTTTTGGATCTTACTTTATAGATTTTCGACAAAAAATGAGGTTTAGAAATGGTTTTAATTATTGGTGCTACAAGTTTTTTATCTGTTTTTTCCGTTGACGCGTTTTTAAAAAATAATATTGAAGTTGCGGTTGCCGGAAGAAATAATAAGTTTAGAGATTATTACGAAGGAAAAGGAGTTAGATATTATAATCTTGATTTAACTTGTGAATCTGACTTTGAATTACTTCCAAAAGAAAATATTGAAGGAGTTATTCTGCTTGCCGGATTACTTCCGGCAAATTCTACAGCTGATTTGATTTACAGTGAAAATGCAGCAGAATATTTTAAAGTTAATTCTTTGGGAACTGTAAATACACTTGAATATTGTAGGAAAAATAATATAAAAAGACTTATTTCAACAACTTCTTATGCTGATGTTGCTGCTTCTTTAGGGAAAGGTAAAATAATAAAGGAAGAAGAACCGAGAAATTATTATTACAGAGGAGATCATGCTGTATATGTTTTTTCGAAAAATGCAGCTGCAGATGTAATGGAATATTATAATCAACAATATGGAATGCAAAATCTTTGGTTTAGACTACCTACAGTTTACGGAGTCGGACCACATGGTTGTTTGTATGTAAATGGAGTTTTAAAGAAAAGTGGAGTTCAAGTTTTTATGGAAAAAGCCAGTGCCGGCGAAACTATAACAGTTTTTGGTGATGAAAAATTAACGAGAGATGTTGCGTATGTAAAGGATGTAGCTTTCGCTTTCGTACAGGCATTTTTATCTGACAAAGCAACTGGGCTTTATAATATTACATGTGGTAATCCGGTAACTCTTGATGAACAGGTAAAAGTAATAGCAGATGTTTTTTCCATAAAAGGTAATAAGTCTAAAATCACATATGATAAAAGTATTGAAAACAATGGTGTATCATATCAATTTTCGATTGAAAAGGCAAAGAAAGACTTTGGTTATAATCCGAAGTTTAAAACGTTTAGAGATATGATGGTTGATTACAAAAAAGATATGAAGAAAGGTCTATATTTAGAATTATTTCACTACCCTAAATTGGTATAAAAATTTGATACACGAGAGAAATTTATGAAAAATGTTTTAGTTATTGGTAACGCAACTTCCATCTGGATAAAAGAATATATAAGAAATGTTCACTGTAAACTTGGAAATAGAGTTTACTTAACAAATTATTTTAGTATGAATCAAGAAGATAAACTTTTTTATGAACAACTCAATGTTGAAATCATCAATTTTAAAGCAACAAATAAAGTTTGTAAATTTGCTGAATATAATTATGTCTTAAATAAATTCATTAAGCGACATAAAGGTCAAATAGATGTTGTTGATATACAAAGCCCGCCGAATTCTAAACAGGCTGATATCATAAAAAAAACAGTAGATAACTTGGGCGCAAAATCTGTTGTAACTTTCTGGGGATCCGATATAATGAGAATTGATTCAAAAGGAGCTAAGAGAATGAAAAAACTTTTGAAACAAGCGAAGGTTATTAATATTGGGACTGAAAAAATGCACGAAAAATTTAAAAGTTATTATAATGAGGAATTTGATGATAAATGTGTTTACATAGGGTTTGGAAGTCCTGCGATTACTAATATTAGAGATTGCAAATTAAGTAAAGAAGAGTGCAAAATGCACTTTGGATTAGATAAAAACAAAATAGTTGTTGCTATTGGATATAATGGTAGAAGAGAACAGCAGCATTTATCTGCAATAAAAGCTTTTTCTAAATTAGATAAAGAATTAAAAGATAAAATTCAAATTCTTATTCATTTGGGATATGGATTTGATATTGATTACAAAAATGAAATAAAATCTCTCCTCGAAAAAAGTGAACTAAATTATGTCATTAATGAAGATATGCTTGACTTAGAACAGGTAGCAATTTTAAGAATTGCTACAGATGTTTTTGTTCATTCACAAACGACGGATGGACTTTCCGGTTCAATAAGAGAGGTTGTTTATGCAGGAGCAATATTGTTAAATCCGGAATGGATTAAGTATGATAAATTTGATAAAGACGGAGTAGAATATGTTGTTTATAATGATTTCAATAATTTGACAGAAAAGATGATTGATATTCTTAAAGGAAAAATCAAGATAGATAAGATCAAAAACCGTAAAATACTTTATGCAGAATATTCCTGGGAATCAGTAGAAGACAGATGGGCGAGTATGTTAGATGCGTAAATTTTTGAAGAGTATAGGGAGTTTTTCGATTGGACCTATTGTTGGTGCAATTCTAAGTTTTATAACGGTTCCCATTATCACACATTTTATTAGTCCAACTGAATATGGCAAAACCAGCATGTTTTTGTTGGCTCAAAGCACCATTTCAACAGTGATTTATTTGGGTATGGATCAGGCTTTTGTTCGTGAGTTTAACGGTTTTAAGGACAAAATACAAAAACTTTTATTAAATGCAATGATAATACCTGTTTCACTTTCTTTATTTGTAGGTATTATTTTAGTTGTTTTTGACGATCATATCAGCAATTTCCTTTTCGGTGTAGTTAATGAGCATATAGCGGTATATGCTCTTGCTTTGGCAATTCCTTTTATGATATTTGAAAATTTTTCACTTTTAAAAATAAGGATGGAAGAGAAAGGTCTGTTATATTCTTTTTTTACTATATTTTTAAAAACTATAATTTTAATATTAACTATATTGTTTTTTTTAGTATACGAAAATTCTTTTAGAAGTGTTGTATATGCTACTGCTTTGGGTGAAATTTTCACTGGGATATTACTTTATTTCGTAGTACTTAGGAAATATAATTTTGAAAAAGAACTTATCGATAAAGATTTACAAAAACAAATGCTTAAATTTGGATTACCATTGGTCCCAGCATTTGCGGTAGGTTGGATTTTGACATCAATGGATAAGTTGATGCTTAGGACAATGTGTAACTATGAAGAATTGGGGTTGTATTCCGCCGCATTTAAAATTGTCTCGGTTCTCAGTGTCTTACAGGCCTGTTTTACTTTATATTGGACACCATTAGCTTATCGTTGGTATCAAGAAAAAAAATCTGTTTTTAGATTCGAAATAGTCGGAAAAGTTGTCTCAATATTGATGACAACTGTTTGTATGGGTGTTTTGTTACTTAAAGAATTAGTTGCACTAATTCTCGGATATGATTTTAGAAATGCAATAATGATTTTTCCGTTTTTGCTTTTATATCCGGTGTTGTATACTTTGTCGGAAATAACGGGGTTAGGCATAGGTTTTAAAAGAAAAACAATATATACTTTGTTGGTAACATCTGTTTCTGCTATAGTAAATGTAGCATTAAATTGGTATTTAATACCAATTTTCAAAGGTAAAGGTGCAGCTATAGCAACAGGTATTTCTTATGTAGTGTTTTTCTGGTTAAGGACAATTATTTCCAGAAGATTATGGTATAAATTTAGGATTAATATTTATTTTGTTACTAATATTATTGTGATTTTTAATTGTGCAGTTCATACATTTATGCAAGGCTATGTTCCATATCTCATTACTTTATTTACTTTACTTGTCATGGCCGTCTATCTTATAATTTATTTTTCAAAGAACAATCTGACAGGGAGAATCAAAAGTGGAGAATTATTCAAATAAATCTATTTTAATTTTGGGCGCAAGCGAGTTACAGCTCCCGGCAATTTTATCTTCAAAGTCAAAGGGTATAAGGACGGTAGTTGTTGATTATGATTCTAAGGCTACAGGTGCCGGTTATGCCGATAAATTTTATAATGTAAGTACTTTGGATTATGAGGGTGTTCTTGAGGTAGCAAAAACTGAAAGAGTAGACGGCATTATGACTATATGCAGTGATCGTCCAATGAAAATAATTTCAAAGGTTGGAAAAGAACTCGGACTGAATACAATAAGTGAAAAAACTGCTTATTTAGCGACAAACAAAGCTTCGATGCGAGAAGTTTTAAAAGAACATGGAGTGCCTGTTCCTAAATTTTGTATAGTTAAATCTTACAATGAATTCATAAACGAATCAAAAAAATTTGCTTTTCCGTTTGTTGTTAAGCCTTCAGATAATTCCGGAAGCAGAGGAATAACTTTAGTTAAAAATAAAAATGAAGCGATTAGTGCATATGAATATGCAAAAGAGAATGCTTCTGATGATGTTGTATTGATAGAAGAATATATGGTTGGAGAAGAAGTTAGTGTTGAAATATTTGTTGTTGATAATACACCTTTTGTAATTCAAATAACTGATAAAATTACTACCGGACCTCCTCATTTTGTTGAAACTGGTCATACTCAACCATCATCCCTTTGTGAAGATGTTCAAAAGCAAATAAGAATAACAGCAATAGATTCTGTGAAGGCTTTGGGCATTAATATGGGAGCTGCACATGTGGAGATTAAAATAACTAAAGATGGACCGAAAATAGTTGAACTTGGTGCAAGGTTGGGTGGTGACTATATAACAACTGATTTGATTCCACTATCAACGGGATTTGACATGGTAATGGCATCTGTCAATTCTGCATTAGGAGAAAAGGTTCAAATAAATCATCCTTTAAACAGAGCATCTGCGATAAGATATTTTCAATTTGAAAATCATGTCAATTTATCAAACAAAGTAATTTCAAATTTGGAACGATTATATATAAATAAATTAGATGTTCATGAAATAAAGTCAAGTCGGGATAGAGAAGCTTTTTTTATTGTTTCCGCTGACAATTTAAGTGAACTTAATAATAAAATATCAGTTATTGAAAAAGAAATATTATGATAATTAAATTAAGAACAAGATTTATTTTGGATTCTCTTTTATATAAACAATAAAACTACAGGTTTGTTTTATTTATCTTATAATTTATGATAAAATCAAATTAGATTTAGCGTTTTATTACAAAGAAGGGGAGCATGAATGAAAAACAAATTTTTAAAGTCATTCTCAATTTTTTTTCTGCTGATTTTTGTCTTTCTACTTTTACTTGTTCCAAATAGTTTTGCGGCGAACTCTGATTTAAAATATAAAAAATCCTTGATTGATAAAGGCTTTCCGGAAGCTTATGCTACGGAGTTATCAAAAATAAAAGCTAAACATCATAATTGGGATTTTGAGCCTGCATTCGTGAATGGAACATTAGAAGAAGAAATAAACAGACAGGGTTCTTATACCTGGTCTTTTAACGAAAATAAAGGGCCGAGACTATACACAAGGCCGGATATTCGTTTGAAAGATAACGAGGATGCTTACGCTGTTTCAAGCAAGATGGCTCTTGCCTATTATATGGACGCTAACAGTTTTATTTCCAACGATTCTGATATATTTATGTTCCAACAACAGAGCTTTAATCCGTCATCTCAAACAGTTGCTGCAGTGCAAAATATATTAAACGGCTCATTTATGGCAAGCCCTGACGGCAGAATAAAATATCAAGCTTTTAACGGAAGTATTCAATATATACCGAAGTCATATGCACAGGTTATATGGAATGCCGGGAAAAAATACGATATAAATCCCATATATCTTGCACAAAAAATCTTACTCGAAGTTGGAAGAAACGGCAGCGGAACAGTTTCCGGTGCATACGGTGATTTCAATTCAAAATATCCGAAATGGAGAGGCTATTATAATTTCTTTAATTGGAATGCTTATTCGCATGATGGTCTTAATAGGGTAGAAGCCGGACTTGATTTCGCAAAGGGAAATAATTGGTCTAATCCGGAGATCTCGATATATGAGGGCGCTAGGATGACCGCAAGCAGATATATTGCAAAAGGACAAGATACACCGTATTTTCAAAAGTTTAATATAAATCCGAAATCAAAAACTACTTTTCCTCATCAATATATGGCAGCATCCCATGCACCCCTTGTTGAATCTGACGGAACATATAAATCTTATGAAAATTCAGGTCTTTTAAATACGGCAAATACATTTATAATTCCTGTTTTTAAAAATTATGGAAAAGCAGATATTGTTCAATTAGAATTCAATTATCCCGATAAATCGGCAAAGGCAAACGTTTCGGTTAATGCGAGAACCGGTCCCGGAACAAATTATAATAAAATTAAAACTTTAACAAGCGGGAAAAAAGTTAAATCTTATTATGGATTGAGAGTTTCAAAAAATGCGTCATTAAAAGATAAATGGCAAAATCCGCTTTGGTTGCGGGTAGACGTAGACGGTAAATCTGCTTATGCTGCAGAAGATTATGTTGATGTATCAAAGACTGTTAAAGTTGCTCCCGGAGAAACTGTGCAGTTAAAATATTTAAAATATCCAAACAATGCTTCTGAAAAGCCTATGTTTATGACACAAGATTCTCGTATAGCCGTTGTTGATTTTAACAGTGGTGTAGTAAGAGGTCGTGCTTTAGGTAAAACAAAAGCGGTTATTTTTTCAAAGAACGGTGCTTTTGATGTAATAAATATTGAAGTTTCAAATAGTTCTAATCCAATAACACCACCTATAACACCACCGTCAACAAATGAAGAAATAACATCTTCTGTATATAACATCTATTCAAATTTGATAGAGGGTGTAATGCCGAAAACTAAGGTTTCCGATTTTAAATCTAAAATAAATTCACCAAAGAATATAAAAATCACTAAAGACGGAAAAACTTTATCAGACAATGACTACATCACAACGGACTCAATCATCAGCTATAATACATCTTCAGGCAGTCAAAGAAAATATACTGTGGTTATTAGGGGAGATATGAACTGTGACGGTGTCTTAACTGTAGCCGATGCAGCGACTGTTATGTATTATGTTATGAATAATCCCAACTTGGAAAATGCGCGTAGATTTGCAGGGGACGCTAACAGAAACGGTGTCATTAACGTTGCGGATGCAGCTCAAATAATGCTATGGATTGCAAATAGTTAGGAGAATGTTTTGAAGAAAAAAATCACTTCACTTTTTTTATCGTTTATATTAATATGCCTAACTGCAATTTCAGTTTTTGCGGCAGGAACTGTTGTAACCGGCCCGAGAGACGTTGTTGCCGGTACATCTGTAACCTATAGGATAACAATTTATTCGCCGAAGCCTGCCGGTAGTTTTTCCGCATCAATAAATGCTTCCGGAATAAGAATCAATTCTGTAAGCGGAGGACCATCGAATTGGAATAACAGTACATCAAAGACAACCATAAATTCATTTTATGCCGGTACGAATCCTGTATCATCTGCAACATATATTTTAAGAGGGACAGTCACTTCAAAATCGGGCTCCGGTTATATTTCGATTTCAGACGTAAATTGTGGCATTCAGAATGGTACTGATGTTAAGGAAGTAGAGACACCCGGGGGAAGTATCAGATTTACAATTAAACCAAAAGGACAGTCTACAACTGCACCTAAACCGGAATATCAGGATGTTTATGCTACAACTGTTGCAAATAAGCCATCTGACAATAATCTAAAATCGCTCTCTGTTGAGGGCTATGAATTGAATCCTAAATTTTCAGCCTCAAACACTTCATATCAACTTCCAAAACTACCTGAAACAGTTGAGAATATAAAAATTAAAGCAACTGCAAATGATCCGAAAGCAAAGGTTGAAATTTTCGGAGAAAAACTTGCTTTAGGTAAAAATGTTGCAATGGTCAATGTTACTGCCCAGAACGGTGCTGTAAAAACTTACAATATTTCTGTTGTCAGAGGCGAAGAAACCACGACTTCTAATACCGTCTCTTCCGGATCTGAATTAAAACTTAGAAATTTAGAAGTTAACCCGGGAATCCTTTCCCCGAAATTTTCTCCCGAAAAAAAAGAATATGTAGTTTATCTTCCTTTTGAGGAATCAAAGGTTACAATCTTTGCAGAGCCAAAAGATTCTTTACATAAAGTCGAAGGTCCGGTAAAAGATAAAGATATTAAAGTAGGAAATAATATTTTTGAGATAAAAGTGACAGATCCTAATACTTCAAAAAGTGAAAAATATGTTGTCAATGTTGTCAGAATGCCTTTGTTTTCCGGTGCTTCATCTCTTGTTACGCCGGATGGAAAGATAGGGGATAAGAAATTTGTTATTTATCTTTTAATTGTAGGACTTTTAAGTCTTTTAACCGGTGTTTTGATTACACTATTGATTGAAAATTTCAAGAAAAACAAATCAAAAAATAAAACAGAAAAAACAAAATCGAAAAATACCGAAATGTTGAAAACGGAAAAAGAAAATTTAGATTTTGAAGATAAATACATAATAAAACAGAATGAAAATATAAAAGAGACAAAAGAAAAAAAGAAAGAAACAGACCTAAGCAACGACGATTTTTTTAATAAATATTTAGACTAAAATAAAAGGAAGATAAGTTTTACTTATCTTCCTTTTAAATTATGTATGTTCCACTCGACAAAACTACTATTTCCTTATCTTTATATCTTATGTAATTATAAATCTCATCATCAAAGGCGAGATATGAATTAATAACAAAGTCATCTAAATTTATAGACTTCACTCTTCCGGTGTCTCTGCAGCAAACAAAAAGTTTATCATCATAGTATCTAACTGCGCATGGATAACTAAACGCCGAAACATTTTTTCCGCCGATTCTAAAATCAACCCTTTTCAAATTGGTTTTATATCTGACTATTGCATTTTCATCGGGACAAACCGTCCAGATATTGTTATTTTCAAGAGCTACTGTCTGAACCGGTTTATCATGATATGAAAGATCACCGGACCATACGAGAAGACCGTTTTTATTGAATATTCCCATTTCACCTGTTGGGTAAATAACATTAACATAGCCTTCAGCATTTATTTCAACACTGCAGGTTAGATAATCTTTCATTTGTGAAACAATTTTTTCGTATGAGGGTCCAAACTTACATTGTAAATAAACGGATTTTTTAATTCTAACTATTCTTTTTGTCTTAAAATTATATAGATTAAATCCGATTCGCTTACTCATTTTGTCGGTCAGCATTACAAAACACAGACCGGAAGGGTGCAGGACCGTATCAAGTGGTATATTATCTAATATCAGTTTCATTGTTTATTCTATAGCACATTGTCATCATACTGTCAGTTAAATGGACGTTCTCAACAACTACATCCGGAAAATCATCTTTGGGATTGTAGTCGGTGAAGTTCCAAAATCCTTTTACTCCGTTTTTGGCAAGTATGTTAAAAACTTCCTTTGTGTTTTCATTCGGAATGCAAACAATTGCAACAAGAGGACGATGTTCTTTGCAAAAATCGTCCAGGTCCTGTGCATTTCTTACAACTAAATCAGAAATCATCTCTCCGACAAGGGCCGTATTTTTATCAAAAATTCCGATTAACTCTAAATTCTTAGAGTGTGAATCCAAATTTTTTATTATAGATCTGCCTAAATTACCGGCACCGATTAAAACAGTCTTCATTCCTGAATTTACGGACAGAATATTACCTATTTCAACATAGAGATTGTTTACATTGTAGCCGTAGCCTTGTTGACCGAATCCACCGAAATAATTGAGATCCTGTCTGACTTGTGAAGCAGAGAGTCCTAATTTTTCGGAAAACTCATTTGAGGAAATCCTAACAATACCGCTTTTTTTAAGGCTTGCTAAAAGTCTGAAATACCTTGGAAGTCTGCGAATAACGGATAAAGAAACATCTTTTTTAGCCATTTAATTACCTTCCTTCAATATATTTATCAGGTCTTTTGTAAATTCTTTACACTTTATGTTTTCCTTAACAGAAAGCTTTTTATCAAGTGCCGAGTTGAGTGCATTTGCTTTATTTGATAATCCTACATGATTTAATAGGAGAGCTAAGGCTCTTAAAATAGATGCGGGACTTGCATAATCTTCAATACCCTCATCAAACAGTCTCGGTGCACTTCCGTGAATTGCTTCAAACATTGCATAATCATCTCCGGCATTAATGCTTCCGGCAGTTGAAACTCCTCCTTGAAGTTGAGCAGCTTCATCGGTTATTATGTCGCCATATAAATTAGGTGCGATAAAGACCTGAAATTTTGACTGCATTTCGGGATCGATAAGGTGAGCGGAGATTATATCAACATAATACTCATCAATTTCTATATTCGGATAGTCTTTTGCGACTTCATGACAAATTTCTGAAAAAAGACCGTCCGTTTTTTTCATGATATTAGCTTTTGTAACAACGGTTACATGATTCTTGCCGTTCTTTTTTGCATATTCAAACGCAGATTTTGCTATACGTCTCGTACCCTCAACGGTTATGACTTTAAAGTCCATCGCTAAAAGACCCGGAATATCAAATCCTTTGCTGCCAAGTACATATTCGCCTTCTGTATTTTCTCTGAAAAATATCCAATCGATATTTTTTTCGGGGATTTTTACTGGGCGAATGTTAGCATATAGATCCAGTTCTCGTCTCAAAGCAACATTTGCGCTTTCCAGTGTTCCGCCTTTTGGAGTTGTTGTCGGACCCTTAAGTAAAACATCACATTTTTTTATTTCTTCAAGCACATCATCGGGAACAGCTTTACCGAGTTTTGTACGATTTTCTATTGTCAGACCGTTTATTTCTTTTATAACTACTTTCTTTGAATTTATCTCGTCTTCCAGGAGATAGTAAATAATGTCTTTAGCAGATTCTAAAATAATCGGACCGATGCCGTCACCGTCAACAAGACCAATGATAATTTGATCCTTTACATTACTTGAATTTTTATTGTTTATGAGATTTTCGGCTCTTTCAATTTGACTGTCAAGTAAATCCGAAAAATGATTTAATATTTTATCTTTATTCATATTAACCCTCACTTGTATATTTGAGCAAATCACCGGCAATTAAAATATCCTGTTGTCTTTGATCAAAGTTTCCGCAAAGTTCATATTCTTCGTTAGTCGTAATATTATGTAGCTTGAACTTTCCTGATTTAAGAGAATCAAAGATTGAATCTATTGACAACAAATCATCTTTTGAAATTTTATTGTAATCCTCTTCGTTTGCAAAAGTCAGTGGGAGAATACCGGCATTTATTAGATTTGCCGCATGAATTCTCGCAAAAGATTTTGCTATTACAGCCTTTACACCGAGATATTTAGGTACTAAAGCCGCATGTTCTCTTGACGAGCCCTGACCGTAATTTGAACCGGCTATTATGAAACTTTCTTTTAATTTTTTGCAGTTTTCGGCAAAGTTTTGATCGACATTTTCAAAACAAAATTCTGACATCTTCGGTATGTTTGAACGATAAGGCAAAACTTTTGCACCTGCGGGCATAATATGGTCTGTTGTAATATCGTCTTCTACCTTTAAAGATACTTTAGCCTCAATTTTGTCTGCTAACGGTTTGTTCTCCGGGAAAGGTTTAATGTTGGGACCATATATAATTTCAACTTCATCTGCTTTTTCGGGTGTTTCGGGAAGTTCCAAAAGATTATCGTTTATGGTGAATTTTTCCGGTAAAGAAACATTTATTTTTTTATCAAGAGTTCGAGGATCGGTTAAATAGCCATTTATAGCAGAAGCAGCAGCAGTTTCAGGGCTGACAAGATATATGTTTGCACTCTTGGTTCCCGAACGTCCGTAGAAATTACGGTTGAAAGTTCGCAAAGAGATTGCATTGGTTGAAGGGGATTGACCCATACCGATACAAGGACCGCAGGCGCATTCTAATATACGCGCTCCGCTGTCGATTATGTTCTTGAGAGCATCTGTTTCTGATAACATTGTTATAACCTGTTTTGAACCGGGGGAAATACCCAAACTTACTTCGGGTGCAACAGTTTCGTTTTTCAAAATTTCTGATACTGTAGTTAAATCTGAAAGAGAAGAGTTGGTGCAGGAACCTATCAAAACTTGATCAACTTTAATATTTCCTATTTCAGATACTTTTTTTACTTGATCCGGCATGTGTGGACAAGCCGCCATTGGTTCAAGTTTACTCAGATCAATAACAATTTCTTCGTCATATACGGCATCGTCATCGGCAAAAATTGGATTATAATCTTTTTCTCTTCCTTGTGCTTTTAGAAATTCTCTTGTTTTTTCATCTGAAGGGAAGATGGATGTTGTTGCTCCGAGCTCGGCACCCATATTTGTAATAGTTGCTCTTTCCGGAACGGAAAGCGTTTTAACTCCGTCTCCGGCGTATTCAATTATTTTTCCGACACCGCCTTTGACGGTTAAAATTCTAAGAACTTCTAAAATTATATCTTTAGCGCTTACATAAGGTGTCAGCGCATTTTCAAGCTTTACTCGGACAAATTTTGGCATAGTTATGTGGTATGCACCGCCGCCCATGGCAACGGCAACATCAAGGCCGCCGGCTCCCATCGCAAGCATTCCCATTCCGCCTGCTGTCGGTGTGTGAGAGTCTGATCCTATCAAGGTTTTTCCCGGAATTGCAAATCTCTCTAAATGAATCTGGTGACAGATACCGTTACCGGGTTTTGAAAATACAACGCCTCTTTTTTTAGCAACTGTTTGAATAAATCTGTGGTCGTCAGCGTTTTCAAACCCTGTCTGTAAAGTGTTATGATCTATATAAGCAACAGAAAGTTCTGTTTTTACTCTTGGTATTTTCATGGCTTCAAATTCAAGATAAGCCATAGTTCCGGTTGCATCCTGAGTCAAAGTTTGATCAATTTTAAGTGCAACTGTTTTTCCGGTTTTCATTTCACCTGAAATAAGATGTTCTTTAATAATTTTTTGTCCAATATTGTATCCCAAAATTTCCTCCAATAATTAAATTTACATCATAAAAAATCAAGTTTATTTTATATTATTGTTTGTTTATTGTCAACGCAATTTATTTAACTTGTGAAAGTAATTTGATATTTATAGTTTTTCGGTTTATATATTTTTGACTAAGAAAAATCGCTATGATATAATGATACAGTCAAACAGAGGAGAAAAAATGCGGATTTTAGGCATCGATCCCGGTTATGCAATCGTGGGCTGGGGCGTTTTAGATTATATCGGAAATAAATTTTCGGTCGTCGATTTTGGCTCGATTCAGACATCAGCCGACATGGATTTTAATGATCGACTTCTTACAATTTATGATGAACTTGATTCTATAATTAAAAGAACAAAACCACAGTACCTGTCGATTGAAAAAATTTTTTATAACAGTAATGCCAAAACAGCAATAAATGTCAGTCAAGCAAGAGGCGTTTTGCTACTCTGTTCGATAAAAAATAATTTGGAGATTTTCGAATATACTCCGCTACAAGTAAAACAGTCTGTTGTCGGTTATGGTAGAGCGGAAAAAAAACAAATTCAGGAAATGACTAAGATAATCTTGAATTTACGTCAAATACCCAAACCGGATGATACAGCTGATGCTCTTGCTATGGCGATTTGTCATGCTCATAGCTTTGGATCTCTAATCTTTAAAGGAAAAATTAAATGATATATTCGATTACCGGAATAATTAAAGAAAAAAGTGATGGCATAATCATCATTGAAAATAATGGAATAGCATATATTCTCAATGTTTCAAATCAAACTCTTTCAGCTTCTGCACCTTTAGGTGACGAGGCAACCTTTTATACTTTCTTGAATGTTAAAGAGGACGATTTGGAACTTTTTGGTTTTGAAAATAAAAAAGAACTTGAGTTTTTTAAATTACTGATAACGGTTAAAGGTGTCGGTGCCAGGTCCGCACTTACGGTTTTATCCGGAATTACAATTCACAACCTTACAACGGCAATAATAAGCGGAGATTATAAAATGCTTATGAGTGCAAAGGGGATAGGTAAAAAAACAGCACATCAAATTATATTGGATTTAAAGGACAAAGTCGCAAAACAGTTTGAAGAAGAGCTTGAAAACATATCGGGTATAAGCGATATGGAAATTAATGATTACAGCAATATAAAAGAGGCGATGGAAGCTCTTTCCAGCCTTGGTTATTCATATAATGACGCAAGATACGCACTTGTTAAAGCGGATCCAAACGCAAGCGTTGAAGAGTTGATTAAAATAGCACTGAAGAATTTAGGATGATATTTAGGTTAATATGATGAACGAAAAAGAAAGATTTTCTGATGCAGAATTTTTGTCTAATGAAGACAGCGAAATTGAGTTTAATTTAAGACCAAAGAAATTAGATGAATATATCGGTCAGGAAAAAGTTAAGGATAATTTAAAAGTATATATAAAAGCGGCAAATCAGAGAGAAGAAACTTTGGATCATGTTTTGCTTTATGGTCCGCCCGGACTTGGAAAAACAACCCTTGCCGGAATAATTGCGGGGGAACTCGGAGTGAATATCAGAATCACTTCTGGACCTGCAATAGAAAAGCCGGGAAATTTAGCTGCTTTGCTTACAAACTTGAGCGACAGAGATGTGATTTTCATAGATGAAATTCATCGAATGTCAAGAAGCGTTGAAGAAGTTTTGTATCCTGCCATGGAAGATAGAGCAATTGATATAATAATCGGCAAAGGTCCCAGCGCAAGGTCGATTAGACTTGACTTGCCGCGATTCACTTTAATCGGAGCAACTACGAGAGCCGGTCAACTTACTGCACCTTTAAGAGATAGATTTGGAGTAATTTTCAGACTTGAACCATATACAAAAGAAGAACTTTCATCTATCGTAAAAAGAAGTGCGGATATTCTCGGCGTTTCAATAAGCGATGAGGGATCAATGGAAATAGCTTCAAGGTCAAGGGGGACACCAAGAATTGCAAACAGATTTTTGAAAAGAGTAAGAGATTTTGCGCAAGTATCCGGTAGCGACATCATTGATTTAAAAATTGCAAAACATGCGCTCGATAAAATGGAAATAGATCCTCTCGGGCTTGATAATATTGACAGACTTATTTTGCAGATGATAATAGAGAGTTTTGACGGAGGTCCTGTAGGACTTGATACTGTTGCGGCTGCAATAGGGGAAGAATCTATTACGATTGAAGATGTTTATGAACCCTATTTAATGCAAATAGGATTCTTAAACAGAACTCCGAGAGGCAGATGCGCTACAAAAACGGCGTATGAATATCTCGGATATAAATACACAGAGCAAAAAGCTCAAAATGATGAACAATTATTATTTTAGCCATCTAAAATCTAATATCTAAAGTCTAATAAAGGAGTAATTATGGGAAGATTATTTGGAACAGACGGTGTCAGAGGAATTGCAAACGAAGAACTTACTTCGGAACTTGCTCTTAAAATGGGAAGAGCTGTTGCAGAAGTTTTAACTGACAGTCAAAATAAAAAAGTTAAGGTTATGATAGGCATGGATACAAGAATATCTTGTGACATGTTAGCCTGTGGTCTTGCTGCCGGCCTATGTTCTGTAGGCGCAGATGTATTAATTTTAGGAGTTGTACCTACTCCTGCTGTATCATATCTTGTAGATCATTACAAGTATGATGCCGGAATTATGATATCTGCTTCGCATAATAGTTTTGAATTTAACGGAATAAAGATTTTTAAGTCTGACGGATACAAACTGGATGATTCTATTGAAGATGAGATAGAAAAAATTATCTTGGGCGAAAAGTCGGAGACTGCGCTTAAATTAAATGAAGAAATCGGAAGAGTTTCCTTTGCGACCGATGAAATAGATAATTACATAGATCATATTGTTTCTTGTTTTGACGGTAAAAAGAAAAATCTTAAAATAGCCCTTGATACAGCTAACGGTTCTTCATCAATCTGTGCTGAAAAGATTTTCAGAAAACTCGGTTTTGATGTTTTAGTTATAAACGATAAACCAAACGGAATAAATATAAATGATAAAGCCGGTTCTACCCACATTGAAGCACTCCAAAAATTTGTGAAAGAAAATAATTGTGATCTTGGATACGCTTTTGACGGAGACGCTGACAGAATAATTGCCGTTGATGAAAACGGAGAGGAAGTTGACGGAGACAAAATTATCTCTATTTGTTCGCTGTATTTGAGAGAACAAAATAAATTGAATAAAGATACTGCTGTTGTTACAGTTATGAGCAATATGGGCTTTTTCAAGTTCGCCGAAGAAAACGATATTAACTGTGTTAAGACTAAAGTAGGTGACCGTTATGTTCTCGAAGAAATGTTGAAAGAAAATTATTCAATAGGCGGAGAACAATCAGGACATGTTATTTTTCTTGACAGAGCCTGCACAGGTGACGGCGAACTTACTGGTGTGATTTTATTGTCTGCAATTACTTATTTTGATAAATCACTTTCAGAACTTGCAAAAGTTATGAAAAAATATCCTCAAGTATTGGTAAATGTAACTGTAAGTCCTGAAGGTAAAGAAAAGTTTCCGGAGGATACAGACATAAAAAATCAAATAGATAAAGTTGAAAAAGAACTTGGAGATACCGGAAGAATCTTAGTGAGAATTTCGGGAACCGAGCCTCTTATTCGTGTAATGCTCGAAGGTTCAGATCATGACCAAATTGAGAAACTTGCAAACGAAACAGCGGAGATAATAAAAGAAAAACTCTGCTGATATGGATGAAAAAATTGTTTTTGACAACGTAAGCTTTGATTACGAAGATACCGAAAAAGAAAATTCAAAAAATGCTATTGTTGATTTAAGTGTTACTATAAAAAAAGGCGAATTTGTCTGCCTTATCGGAAGAAACGGTTCGGGTAAATCTACATTTGCCAAGCTAAGTAATGCAATTTTGCTTCCTGATGAGGGCGTTGTCACAGTTGACGGGATTGATACAAAGGACGACGGAAAAAAATTTGATATAAGAAAAAAAGTCGGGATGATATTTCAAAATCCCGACAATCAAATTGTTGCAACAGCGGTCGATGAAGATGTTGCTTTCGGTCCGGAAAACTTAGGACTTGAGAGAGAAGAGATAATAAAAAGAGTCGATTTTTCTCTTGAAGCCGTCGGAATGACAGATTATAAAAATTATGAGCCCCATAAACTCTCGGGTGGCCAAAAGCAGAGGGTCGCAATTGCAGGAGTCATAGCAATGCGGCCTGATTATATATTTTTTGATGAATCCACTTCTATGCTTGATCCTAAGGGCAGAAAGCAGATTCTTAAACTTGCGAAAAAGTTAAATCGTGAACTTGGAATAGGAATTGTATTTATTACTCACCATATGAGAGAAGTGTCAATGTTTGACAGAGTAATAGTTTTGGGAGACGGGAAAATTGTTCTTGATGACAGCCCCGAAAATTTATTTTCAAATATTGAGAAACTAAAGTCTTTTGGTCTCGATCTTCCCGAAGTATCAAAATTTGCTCTGAAATTAAATCAAAATGGAATAGATTTAGGTGAAAATATAATAAACGTCGATGATTGCGTAACAGCACTCTACGATTATTTGGAAAGTAAAAATGTCGATAATAAATGTTGAAAATTTAACCTATAAATATAATGCCGGGACTTCAAATGAAGTGTTGGCATTAAATGATGTATCTTTTAAAGTCGAATCCGGTGAGTTTTTAGGTATAATAGGAAAAACAGGAAGCGGAAAAAGCACTTTGGTAAAACATCTCAACGGTCTTTTAAAACCTGATTCCGGTAAAGTAATTATTGATGAAAATGATATTTGGAAAAATAAAAAAACTTTAAAAAAAGCACGATTTGATATAGGTCTCTGTTTTCAATATCCGGAATACCAACTTTTTGCGCAAACTGTTTTGGAAGATATTGCTTTCGGACCCATAAATATGGGGAAAAGCGATAAAGAAGCGATGAATCTTGCAAAGAGTTCCGCAAAAATTATGAAAATAGATGAGAATATTCTTGAAAAATCTCCTTTTGAACTTTCAGGGGGACAAAAAAGACGAGTGGCGATAGCAGGTATAATTGCTATGGATCCAAAAGTCTTAGTTTTAGATGAACCCTTTGCCTCCCTGGATCCTGAGAGTGTCGAAGAGCTTTCTGATTTATTAAAAGACTATATAAAAAATAAAGATAAAACGATTGTTGTCGTATCCCATGATATGACACAGATGGCTAATTTATGCGACAGAATTATTGTGCTTAATGACGGTAAACTTGTAATGAATAATACACCCGAAAAAATTTTTGAAGATGTAGATACTCTTAACAAGTATGATTTAGATATTCCGGAAATCACACAAATTTTTATTGAACTAAAAAACAGAGGCCTTGACTTAAACAATAAAGTCTATACTGTAGATCAAGGAATACAGGCTGTTTTAGATTATATAAGTAGGTGCAAAAATGCTTAAAGATATGACAATCGGTCAATTTATTCCCGGAGATTCTTTTGTTCATAATTTGGATTCAAGGACAAAATTTCTAAATTCAATTATTTTCATTGCTCTTTTGTTTTTTTGCCGTAACTTCTATGCTTTAGGACTTTGTTTTGTCGCGCTGTTAATATATATTTTATTTTCCGGAATTTCATTGAAGTTTATTTTTAAAGGACTGCGACCGGTAATTATGATCGTAGTAATTACCGCAATTTTAAATCTTTTTTTTACAAAATCCGGGAAAGCAGTCTTTTCCTTAGGATTCATAAGTATTACAGATCATGGACTTATTACGGCACTGTTTTATTCTTTTAGAATAATTTTAATTGTTTTGGCAAGCGTTATGTTAACTTACACCACAACCCCGACAATGATAACCTATGCAATAGAGAGACTTTTTTCAACAAAGTGGACATATAGGGCAGTTCATACTTTTGCTATGATGATGACAATTTCACTCAGATTTATACCTATCCTAACAGACGAATTTATCAAGATTACAGATGCTCAAAAATCAAGAGGTGCTTCTTTTGACACAGGTGGAATAATCAGCAGAATAAAATCTTTGATACCTGTTTTAATACCACTTTTCTTCACTTCATTTAAAAAAGCTACGGATTTGGCTTTTGCCATGGAATGCAGATGCTATAACGGTGCTGACGGAAGGACCAGATATAAAGTTACAAATTTCAAAAAAAATGATTTGATCGTCTTTATATTTCTTTTGATTTTAACGGTTTTAGTTTTTGTTTTGAGTTATTTTCTGCCGAGGATTCCGATATGAGAAACATAAAACTTGTTTTTGCCTACGACGGAAAGAATTATCATGGTTGGCAGTATCAGGACAATGCTCTTTCAATTCAAGAAGTTATTACAAAAGTTTTGAAGAAAATTTTTAAAACAAAAGTTAATATAAACGGTTGCTCAAGAACTGATGCCGGAGTTCATGCCAACGAATATTGTGCAAATATAAAGATAGATTCCGATATAGGCTGTGAGAACTTGATCAGAGCTATGAATTCATTATTGCCGGAAGACATATCACTTCTTTATGCAGAAGATGTTGACGATGATTTTCATGCGCGTTACAGTGCGGTTTCGAAAGAATATATTTATAAAGTCTACGACGGCAAAATCAGAGATCCGTTTCTTAAAAATTATGCATATTTTTGGAGATATAAAATAGATGAAAATCTATTGAACGAACAGGCTAAAGACTTTATAGGTCTACATGATTTCAAAGCGTTTTGCTCGAGCGGAAGTAAAATTCGTGATACTAAAAGAGAAGTTCTTCAGGCGAGTGTAGAAAGAAACGGAGATATAGTGATTTTCAAGTTTCGCGCAAGGGCCTTTTTATATAATATGGTTAGAATAATGGTCGGAACATTGTTATACATTAACGGCGGACAAATTAAAAAGGGCGATATAGAAAATATCATTGAATCTAAAGACAGAAAAGCGGCCGGTAAAACAGTTCCTCCAAACGGACTTTATTTAAATCATGTATATTATGGAGAAGATGATGAATAATAAAAATGTTAAAAGAGCTAAAAGAGCAAAACAAAATGTAGAAGAGAAAAAATCTAAAATAAACAGAAATTTTATTATCTTAATTTTTACTGTACTCATTGTTGCTGCAACTATGGTTATTGTATCTGTCAGAGTTTTTGACACTCAAAATAAATTTCCGTATTCAACCGGGGGATATAATTCTTTGAAAAAAATGGATATGCTCGGAAATAATCTTTTTTTGCTTACCAATGAAGACAGTATTGTATTAAGTCCTTCCGGAAGTGAAAAGCAAAAAATAAAACACGGATATTCAAGACCTTTTGCCGTTGTAAATAAAAATAATGCACTTGTATATGACTTAAACGGCAGCTCGTTTTATGTTCAGAATGCAAAAAATCAAATTTATACGGGAAAAATCAATGAAAGAATAATTGCAGGCGCAATAGACAGAAATTCGAATATAGCCTTGGCAACATCTTCAAAAGATTCATTAATGAAATTGTCTGTTTATAAAAAAAGTTTTACTAAAAAAGTGTTTGAGTGGATGACATATTCTTCGGTTATTGTTGATACAAGTCTTTCAGGGCAAAATACAGTTGCTGTTGCTGTTTATGACAGTAAGAATTATCGAAGCTTGAGTAAAGTTTTAATCTTTGATTTTTCTAAATCAAAACCGATTGCAACTTTTGAATTTCCGGGTTCGTCAGTTCTGTCTGTTAAATATACAACTCCAAATACTCTTGTTGTAATACTTGACAATAAGACAGTCGGAATAACAAATAATAAAAAGATATCAAGCGAATTTAAGTATGGCAGTCAATTTTTGAGCGGATTTTCTTTTGATGATTCAAAAGGGGTTAATTTGGTTCTTTCTTCCGGAAAAAATAGTAATAAGAACAAGCTTGTTGGACTTAACAGCAGGGGAAAAGCAATATCGGAGAAAAATTTTGATCACAACGTTATATCAGTTTATTCAGCAAATTCAAAAACATATTTACTGACAAACGATGAACTTTATCAATATTATAAAGTCGGAAAACCAAAGAGTGAAAAACTTGAAACTCAGGCAACGCAGGTTGTCGGTAACAATCAAGGCGCTTATGTATATTCTTACGGAAGAATTTACAAAGTTCGATGATACTCTTGTATTACAAAGTTTGAATTAAATTGCGATTTGCCGAGCAAGTTAACTTATGTTAAAATCTTTCGTTGTCGGAATAATTATTTGAGGAAACAATCAATGTGGACTGAGAATCTAAAAAAACAAATATCTTTTTTGAAACAGGGTATGTGGACAATTCCCAACCTACTGTCTGTTATCCGTATTTTACTTATACCTCTGTTTATTTATTTGTTTTACAACGGAAAAATATTTTGGTCATTTATAGTTATTTTGATATCAGGAATAACAGATACTCTTGATGGATTTATTGCCAGACGTTTCAATCAAATTTCAAATTTGGGAAAACTGTTGGATCCGCTTGCAGATAAGCTAAATCAAGTGGCTATCGTGCTGGTTCTGTTTTTAAAATTTAATTCTTCAAAAGATTACAATATACATCTTTTCAGCTATGTGTTTATCGTATTTTTTGTAAAAGAATTGATAATGGTAATCGGAGCAATTATACTGCTTCTTTTAGGAACTACTCCGACAAGTGCTGAATTTTACGGTAAAGCCGCAACCGCTGTATTTTATACAGTAATGGTTTTAATTTTGGCTTTTGGAAGAAACTTTGGAGCATTTAGTAAATATTATGAAATGAGCGACAAACTTGTTGTCGGACTTGTTATTCTGTCTGCGATGTTGACTATAATCGCACTTTTTGCCTATATACCCGGTTCAATAAAACAGGCAAAAATCAAATTAAAAGAAAATAGGAGAAATTAATGAATAATATTACTTGCGTCAGATGTAAAAAAAATCCCGCAGTGGTCTTTGTATCCAGTCCGGATGGTGACGCATCAAAAACCTTGGGATATTGCATTAAATGTGCATGTGAGTTAAATCTCGGGCCGGTTAAGCAAATGATGGACGCTATGGGCGTAACACCTGATGATCTTGACACTGTCAGTGAACAATTTAATTCAATTTTGGGATATTCTGAAGATGAAAACTTTGAAGAGGGCGGTGTTCCTATGATGCCTAACCTCAAAGATTTATTTGATTCAATCGGAAATCGAAACAGTGAAAATGAAACTGATGAAACAAAGGAAAACAACTCAACTTTTAGGAAGAAGAACAAGAAAAAGAGCATACGCAATTATTGCACCGACCTTACTCAAAAGGCGAGAGACGGTCAAATTGACGCGATTATAGGAAGAGACAAGGAAATAAACAGAACAATCCAAATTCTTTGTCGCAGAACTAAAAATAATCCGGTCTTAATCGGAGAGCCCGGAGTCGGAAAAACTGCAATTGCAGAGGGTTTGGCTTTAAGAATTGCTGCCGGAAGTGTTCCTGCAAAACTCAAAAACAAGGAAATTGAACTTCTTGATTTGATGAGCTTGGTTGCTGGGACTCAATTTCGCGGTCAATTTGAAAGCAGAATCAAAAGTCTTATTGAAGAGATAAAACAAGACGGAAATATCATTTTATTTATAGATGAGGTCCATAATCTTGTCGGAACCGGTGAAGCTGAGGGTGCGATGAACGCTGCCAATATTTTAAAACCGGCTCTTTCGAGAGGCGAAATTCAGGTTATCGGTGCTACAACTTTTAATGAATACAGACAATATATAGAAAAGGACGCAGCTTTAGAGAGAAGATTTCAGAGTGTAAAGGTTGAAGAACCGTCCATTCAAGAAACATATGAGGTTTTAGAGGGCATTAAAAGTTATTATGAAGAATATCATTCGGTTAAAATAGATTCTTCTTTGATATATAAACTTGTTGAATTATCCGAAAAATATATAGCCGACCGCTTCTTACCTGATAAAGCCATAGATTTATTGGACGAATCTTGTACGGTTGCGAACTTACGCAATCCCGAAATATCAAGATTACAAAATCTTAAAGAGCGAAAGCAAAGAAATATCAAAGAAATAGAAGATCTTTCCACAAAAGAGGAAAAGGATGAGAAGGATTTTGAACAAATTGCAAAACTAAAATCCGAAGATATTTCAATTGAAGAAGAAATCAAGACACTGACCGAACAAACAAAAGACCTAAAAGTTACAAAAGAAGATGTTGCCCATGTAATTGAAAATTGGACGGGCATTCCTATGGCGAGAATCATTGAAAGTGAACTTTCAAAACTTGCAAACCTTGAAGACAGTTTGAAACTTAAAATAAAAGGACAAGATGAAGCGATACAGGCGCTTGCTGCAGCAGTAAAGCGCAGCCGGGTACAAATATCCAACAGAAAAACTCCTGCTTCTTTCATATTTGTGGGTCCGACGGGAGTCGGTAAGACAGAACTTGTAAAACAACTTTCTTACTTACTTTTCGATACTCCTGAAACTCTTATTAGACTTGATATGTCTGAATTTATGGAAAAGCACAGTGTGTCGAGAATCATAGGTTCACCTCCCGGATATGTCGGTTACGATGAAGCCGGTCAACTCACGGAAAAAGTAAGAAGAAAGCCTTATTCGATTGTTTTATTTGATGAAATAGAAAAGGCTCATCCTGATGTTATGAATATTTTGCTCCAGATTTTAGATGAGGGTAGAATAACCGATGCTCAAGGAAGAACCGTTGACTTTTCAAATACTGTTATAATTATGACTTCAAATGCCGGAAGCACTTCAAAAGAGGGCTCAATCGGTTTTGGAAAAGCTCCGAATGACATAGACAGACAAAAGGCACTTCAAGGACTTTCTGACTTTTTAAGACCTGAGTTTTTAGGCAGAGTCGATGAAATAATTTTCTTCAGAAGACTTGATGAAGAGGACTATGAAAACATTGCAATTTTAATGCTTGATGAATTAAAAGAAGCGATTGAATTTAAGGGAATGCATTTTGAATATACAGATGATGTTCCGAAATTAGCCGTCAAATCTATGAACGGAGACATAAAGGGCGCAAGAGATTTGAAAAATGTAATAAGAAGAGAAATTGAAAATAAAATTGCCAACTTTATGATTGAAAAAAGACAGGAAAGCATCAATACAATAAATGTTTCTGTCAAAGACGGAAATTTTGAAATTAAAGTCAAATAAAGGGCGGCATATGCCGCTCTTTACAACATAAAAATATATTTCTGTTGATTTGGATATTTTTATTTCATAAAATATAAATTTTTCTTGACTTGATGATAACGTCATGTTAAAATAATTTTCGTGTTTAACAGACATGCGGGTGTAGTTCAATGGTAGAATCCCAGCCTTCCAAGCTGGTTGTGTGGGTTCGATCCCCATCACCCGCTCCATTCTTTTATATGCGCTTGTAGCTCAGCTGGATAGAGCAACTGCCTTCTAAGCAGTGGGTCGGGAGTTCGAATCTCTCCAAGCGTGCCAAATATGGTGGATGTAGCTTAGCTGGTTAAAGCGCCAGATTGTGGCTCTGGAGACCGTGGGTTCGAATCCCATCTTCCACCCCATATAATGGGATGTAGCCAAGCGGTAAGGCACCGGACTTTGACTCCGCTATGCGCCGGTTCGAATCCGGCCATCCCTGCCAAGACGAAAATTCTGCGTATTGCAAGATTTTCGTTTTTTTATATCTTTTTAACCAATCAATAATTCGATTGATGACTGTGAACGAACTTTCTTTTATTGGAAAGGAACAATATGAAAAAACTTAATCTTTTTGAAAAACAGGCATCCGACAGTTTTTTGACTGCTGTGTTTTTGACTTTATCCGGAGGATTTCAGGACGCATATACATATTCTTGTAGGGGAGAGGTCTTTGCTAATGCGCAGACAGGAAATATTGTCCTTTTAAGTTTAGCCTTATTCAAAAGACGTTGGGATATCGCAATTAAATATCTTGTCCCAATCATATCATTTATCGCAGGTATCGCAACTTCAACTTCTGTACAGATACATCTAAAAAATTACAGAAAACTTCATTGGCGGCAGATAGTTTTAATTATGGAAATCATCTTACTGTTTGCTGTTGGATTTATTCCCTCAGACCTCCAATTTTTGGCAAATGCGCTGGTTTCTTTTGTTTGTGCCATGCAGGTTCAAGCTTTTTATAAAATTGAGGGAAATTCATATGCAAGTACTATGTGTATAGGTAATTTGCGATCTGGAACTCAGGCTTTTTGTGAATATGTAAGTTCAAAGGATAAAATGGTTCTAAAAAAGGCTGTTACATATTTTTCCGTTATTTTTATTTTCGCGGTCGGTGCCGGAATTGGAGGGGTTTTGACTTCATACATAGGTTATAAGTCGATTTGGATAAGCTGTCTTTTATTGACGATTAGCACCGGACTTATGTTTTTTGACAATAAGAAAACTGATTTATGAATACAAAAAAACAACTCGAGAGATCGAGTTGTTTTTAACTTTGGAAAGGTTTATTTTTTGCCCTTTATTAATTTAGTAATAAGTGAAACAATTGCAAGTAAAATGCAGGCACCCACAACAGAAACGAGCACACTGTAAAGGTTGAGCCCGGTAACTTTCTCATGACCTAACCAATTAAATACTATTCCGCCAATGAAAGCGCCGACTATTCCTGTGCAAATGTTTGCAATTGCTCCCATCGATTTGTTTTTCTTCATTATTATACTTGCAATCCAACCTGAAAATGCTCCAAGTATTAACCAAGCTATTATACCCATAATCATATCTCCTTAATTAAAAATCATTAATAAAACGATTATAAAAATTATATTCCTATAATTAGGAATTGTCAAAAAGTTGAAATGGATAATTAAAATTTGTATACTTTAAACAATCTAATTTAAGACAAAATAGGTGAAATTAAATGGAAAATAAAATTCAAAGAATAGAGCAAATGGAAAAGATTCTCAACGATCATTCAAGTAACATTGAGAATCTAAAAAAGCAACTTTCTATATTTCGTGAAAGTCAAAAAAATTATTCCAAACTATCTGATTATTATTCAAGCAAAGAATATTTTAGTGATCTTGAGAGTTATGATAGGGGAGAACTGCCGGAAAATTTACAATGTGGTGTTCTTTCGGAAGATGCCGTTTTTGATTTAATCGGTGAGAACTTTAATTTGGCTGTTGAAATGCTTGAAATTGCAACATCAGTAATTAAAAATCATTAAACTGTTTGTAATCTTAGCTTAATTTTAAAATATCACTTGTTGCAATTACGTCGACATTAAGACCTAAAATATTTTTTATTACAACATCGCCACGACCGATTTTTTCTTTAAGGCAAACTTTATTTATTTCGTTCATACAGTCAAAGATCTTGTCTTTCGGAATTTCACTTGAAACTCTGACAGGTAAAACCGGACATTCCTTAAACGATGTCTTTACCGTTGTACATATTGTTCTCATGGGTTTTTTAAGCTCTGATACCGCAAAATCATATCCGCGCTTACAAAAGTTTCCGGTGACTTTAATTTCTTGATCTTCTTCTCGGACATTTAATCTACAGCCTCTGGGACAGACTATGCAAACCATTTCTTTCATTGTCTTGCCTCCGATATAATAAATTCGATTTTATCAGTGTCTTTAATATTGAACTTGTTGAAGTCTAATATTATTTTTTCCATTTCAGGCGGTCTCAAAAATTGATATTTTTTCTCATAAACGTCTTTACCGTTAATAAGCAATTTTAAAACAACATTATTTCTGTCGCGTTTACTTCTGAAATAGATGTCAGTTTTATCAGATAAATTATTTAGATTCAAATTCTGCGGAACCATATACAGAAAATCATCGCTAACATTTATTTTCATATCTTTTATACTAACATTACAATTTGAATCTATATATTTACAGGCGCTTTTTCCGGCGATTTCTCCGCTTTCAGAAACATAGTCAACAAGATCATTGACATGAAGTGCATTTCCACATGAGAATATGCCGTCTGTATCAGTCATTAGATTGTTATCAACTATCGGTCCCTTTGTCTTGGGATCGATTTTTATTTTCAAACTTTCTGCAAGTTCATTTTCCGGAATAAGACCGACTGAAAGTATAAGCGCATCACATTCAACATGTGTTTCTGTCCCCTGAATCGGTTTGAAGTTTTTATCAACTTTCATAATTTCAACACCTTGAAGTCTTTGATCACCAAAAACTCTTGTTACCGTGTGAGACAGGTGTAGGGGAATATCATAGTCATATAGACATTGATGAACGTTTCTCATAAGACCTGACGGTGTAGGCTTGATTTCATAAACACCTTCAACTTTGGAGCCTTCAAGTGTAAGACGTCTTGCCATAATCAAACCTATGTCTCCGCTGCCTAATATAACACATTTTTTTGTAACTTTTTGTCCGTATAGATTTGTCAGTGCCTGAGCTGATCCTGCGGTATAAACACCGGCGGGACGGGTACCGTGAATATAGATCTGTTTTGCCGTTCTCTCTCGACAACCATTTGCCAAAATTAAAGTTTTTGCGATTATCTCTTCACATCCATTTTTAGATACGATAGAAATTTTGAAAGTTTTATCATTTAACTTTTCTATTTTAGTTACAAAAGCAAGACAGATATATTCAATGTTATTTTCATGAATTTTATCTATAAATCTTTCAATATATTCAGGGCCTGAAAGCTTTTCTTTGAAACGCACAAGACCGAAACCGTCGTGAATGCATTGTTTGAGAATACCGCCTAAACGAACTTCTCTTTCAATGATTAAAACAGATTTTTTTTCTTCATTGACTTTTAACGCCGCCGCAAGTCCTGCAGCACCTCCGCCAATAACTACCGTGTCATAATTTTTATTCTGCATTGTTTTCACCACTCTTTATATCCCCGTAAACCAAGATTGAATCTTCACCGGATTTTCTGACATCTTTCATAGGCTTATCAAGGTAATCAGCTATTATTTTGGTTACGGTCGGCATACAGAAACCACCTTGACATCTTCCCATACCGGGTCGAACTCTCTTTTTAATACCGTCAATAGTAGGAACTTGAATCGGAGAATTAAGTGCATCGATAATTTCTCCCTTGCTTACTTCTTCGCATCGACAGATTATAATACCGTAATCCGGATTCTGCTTTATCAGCTTTTCTTTTTCTTCAATGGGAAGTTCGCTGATTCTTGGTATTTTATTTTTTCTTACAGGATTATAATTTTCGTTTTTGTTTATTTTTTTGTCTTTGCTTAACATCTCTATTGCCATCTTTTCAATATCCAAAGCAACAGCGGGGGAAGTGGTCAGTCCCGGGGATTGAATTGCCGCACAGTGTATGAGATTTTTAGTCTTTCTGCCTTTTTCTATTACAAAATCCTCTTCAAAGTTAGGTGCACGAACACCGGTGAAATAGGTGATTGCCTCATATCTTTGGAGTGACGGCATTGTAATTTGCTGTTTATTATAAAGAGTATCCATACTTTCAGGATGAGTTTCATAATTTTCTTTTTCATAAGTTTCGACTGCATCCGGACCCACAAGCACGTTATTATGAACGGTTTTAATAAGGCCTCCGCCTTTTGTATGTTCTTTGTTTTTTAATGTAACAGTTTTAACAGTCGAAACCGTATCAAATCTGTCTCCGGTTTTTTTGTCTAAGATAATATCGGTTCCGCGTCTGGGATGAATTGAATAAAATCTGTCTTCAGCCATTTTCGCAATTTCTTCGGCAAAAACACCCGCAGCATTGATTACGATTTTGGGATATACAGTTCCTCTGTTTGTTTCTACTTTTTTTATAACACCGTCAACGACTTTCATATCTTTTACATAGGTGTTCAATGAAACTTTTGCCCCGTTTTCAACAGCATTTTCTGCATAGGCAATAGTCAGTCCATACGGGCAAACAACACCTGTAGACGGATTCGATAGTGCAAATTTAAAATCTTTTGTAAGAGAGGGGACGGCTTCTCTTAATTTTTTTTGGAGTATAATTTCGGTGTCTTCGATTCCTACTATATATTTTTTATACATAGCATAAAGAAAAACAAAAGGTAGCAGATATCCTTTAGTAAATCCAACATATTGACCTACTCTTCTAAAGGGAACGCCGAGTTCTTTTGATATTTGATCGTACATTTTATTGCCTTTTCTGATATATTTGGTCTTCAAGTAGCCTTTACTCAAATCAACTCCGGGATGAACTTCTCCGTCATTTCTGCCGGACGCTCCGAGGGCGACATCAGCTTCTTTCTCAACCAGAAGAATATCTAAATCCCATTTTGAAAGCTCTCTTGCAATTGAACAACCGCTTACGCCGCCGCCTATTATCAAAACATCATAGGAGTTTCCGTCGAGAGTTTTATCTTCTATAGATGGCATTTTCATTTTTGGAATTTCATGACCTGTAAATTCAATATCATTTACTACATGTATACCGTCTTTTCGGTAAACACACAGTTGACAGGCCTTAACAATTTCATCCCAATTGTCAGATTTGCCCGTTACTCTGATGATTCGGTCTTTAAGTTCGGCTTTAAATTTATCGCCAAATTCCTTATTCAACTTCTTATTTAATTTTTTATTTATTTTATCCGTATTCATAAGAGCCTCCATATTTTGAGAAGTCGGACAATCAACCGACTATACAAAATAATATTATTACAATTAGAAAAATTTGTCAATATAGATTGTAGATTATAGATTTTAGATATAAGAAGACGGCAGAAATCAGACCTTATTTATCAAAAATCAATCAGGTCTTTTAAATCTAAAATCTAATAACTGTATCTTAACCCGTAACCCGTAATCCGTTGCTAAAAAGTAGCGGTATCTTAGGAAAAGAGTTTCAAATTAAACCGCAGTCAAATATTTTTGTAAAATATAAATTAATTGTATTCTAAATTGATAAAATAATTTGTTTAAAAAGTAGATTTAAATAAAAATCTTTACTTTTGCTCTGTAAAGTGATAAACTTTCAACTATTATCAAGCATTAGACAAGTGAAATTTTGAAAACTTACGGACGAATAAAGAGGGGAAAATGGCAGCGCCGAGGAATGAAGATTTAAAAAAGAAAATTGTCGATACAACGACAGATTTGCTTAAGATAAAGTCTTTTCCATATATTTCTTTAGCTGAAATTGCTAAAGAAGCCGGTATTTCAAAAGGAACTCTTTATTATTACTTCAAAAACAAAAATGAAATTTTACTTCAAATCTATGATGATTATCTTGAAAATCAGTGGCAACAACTAATTGAATGGACTGAAAATAAAGACAAAGACACTTCATTACACAGAATGATAAATTATGTGCTTGAGCGTTCCGTTGTTTCGCCCGAACTTAGGATGCATCTGATTCATGAATCTATGTTCGGTAACGAAGAACTGAAAAAGAGGATAAATGAGAGATACAATCAATTTAGAAATTTAATAGGAGAAAAAATCTCCGAAAGAAGTGAAAATTTTGATTCTGACAGTTTAGCTCTCCTTATACTCTTCTTGTCTGATGGAATTGTAGTTCAAAAGGTCTTAGATAATGAGAATATCGATACCGATTCTTTTATCTCGGATTTTATTGATAAATTAAGAAATAAATAAATGGAGGTTGATTATGTCGGAAAAACGAGATACTTTTTCTAACAGATTAGGTTTTGTCCTGGCAGCTGCAGGTTCTGCGGTAGGACTCGGAAATCTTTGGAGATTTCCCTATTTGGCGGCTCAGAAGGGAGGAGCTGTATTTCTTCTCGTCTACATTATTTTTGCTTTTACTTTTGGTCTTTCTCTTTTAGTCACAGAAATTTCTATTGGTAGAAAAACGAGACTCTCTTGTATCGGTGCATATAAAAAAATGCATCCGAAATTTGGATTTTTGGGAATCTTAACAGCTCTCGTCCCGACAATTATTTTACCTTATTATTGTGTAATAGGCGGTTGGGTAACAAAGTACGGATATACATATTTATTCAACAAGTCTGAAAGTATAACGGCTGATTCAGAAGGATTTTTTAATAACTTCATTCTTGTTCAGTCAGAGGGTGTTATGAATAATGCACTTCTTTGGTTCATCATCTTCATGACAATTACTATGATTATCGTTCTTTTGGGTGTTCAAAAGGGCGTTGAAAAAGCAAGTAAGATAATGATGCCTGTTTTAGTAATACTTTCAATCGGCATCGGCATTTACACCATAACAATCCCCGGTGTTGCCGCAGGTCTTAAATATTACCTTGTACCTGATTTTTCATTTATTAAATCATTTAAGGATTTTGTGGATCTATTACTCTCGGCTTTAGGACAACTCTTTTACTCCTTGTCTCTTGCTATGGCTATAATGCTAACTTATGGATCATATATGAAAAAGGAAGATGATATTCAAAAATCCTCAGCACAAATTGTTATCTTCGATACATTGATTGCTTTCTTTGCAGGATTTATGATTGTTCCTCCCATTGTTGCTTTCAACGGCGGAGATCCTTCGAAAATAAATGCAGGTCCCGGACTTATGTTCGTTACACTTCCACAAGTTTTTGCACAAATGCCGGGTGGAAAGATTATAGGGGCACTGTTCTTTATCTTGGTTCTGTTCGCAGCTCTCACTTCTTCCATTTCACTTATGGAAGCGGTTGTTTCCGTGTTCCTCGACAAATTTAAAGTTAAGAGAACAACTGCTACAATTATTGTATTTATAATTTCTATTGTTCTCGGAACGCTTTCTTGTCTTGGATATGGACCGCTTGCAAATGTTCAGATTCTTGGCAGAGCCTTCCTTGATTTCTTTGACTTTATTACAAATTCTGTAATGATGCCGATTATAGCAATCTGCACCTGTGTACTTGTAGGATTTATTTCTAAACCTAAATATGTAGAAGAGGAAGTTCTGTCTTCAGGAAAATTTGCTGCTAAAAAAGGCTATGATATTATGGTTAAATATATTGCTCCGATTGCACTCACAGCTATTTTAATATCTAATCTTGTTGTTTCATAAATTTTAAAAAATTATATTTTAAAAGCGAGTGAAAAATTTTTTCATTCGCTTTTTTGTTTTTTAATTTCTCTTATGATAAAATTATCCAAGGAGGATTTATATGTATAATTTAAAAGAACGCTTTAAAGCGGAGTTTAAGAAAAATTTCAAACAGATACTAAAAGCTCAACTTATTATTGCTGCGATTGTGTTTGTTATTTTACTTATCGGTCTTTCCATAATGAAAATTGAACATGCTTTTTGGATAGCACTCGGGACTGCTGTTGTTGATTTAATACCTATTGTTGGATCCGGAGTGGTTTTGGTTCCCTGGGCGATTTATGAACTTTTTTATATGAGAGATCCTAAACAAGCATTGGGACTGATAATATTGTACGTCATTATAACAATTTTACATCAGACACTTGAACCCGTATTAAGGGGTAAATCATTGGGACTTGCTTTCATGCCGACTGTTATCGCCTCAGTTGTCGGTTATTCACTTTTCAATATTCCCGGACTTATTTTTGCGCCGTTAATTGTTTCTACAACCGTAAATGTTTATGAGAGTGTTAAAGATAATATACTCAGCTTAAAGGACGATGCCTTTGATATGATAGGTATGAACAAAGATCTTGAAAACGATGATAATCCGGATGTTATTGACGTCGAAGCTAAGATAAAAACTGACGACAAAGAAAATACCGAAAAGTAAGACGGTGAAAAAATGAGAAATACTTTGCTTGGGAAAATAGCAAGTGAATATGACGGACTTTCAAAGAGTCATAAGAAGATTGCCGATTATATCTTGGAAAACTATGATAAGGCGGCATATATGACAGCCTGTTCTTTGGGAGAATCAACGGATATAAGTGAATCTACCGTTGTTAGATTTGCTACATCTTTGGGATTTGAGGGTTATCCTGAATTTCAAAAAAAGTTGCAGGAAAACATAAAAAACAAACTCACTGCAATTCAAAGGGTGAATCTTGCAACCGATAGGTTTGGCAAAGATACCAATATTTTGTCCGGAGTTTTGGCAAATGACATAAACATGATACGTCAAACAGAGAAATCTCTGTCTTATGAAACCTTAAAGCAAGCAGCTAAACTTATTAACGAAGCAAATAAAATCTATATTCTTGGTGTCCGTTCTTCTGCTTGTCTTGCAGGTTTTATGAGCTTTTATCTGTCTTATGCTTACGATGATGTGATTTTAATTGATTCAAATTCCGACTCTGAAATTTTTGAGCAAAGTTTTAAAATTACACCTAATGATGTCTGTGTTGCAATTTCTTTTCCTCGATATTCAAGGCAGACAATTAAAGCTTTGGATTATATCAGTTCAAAATCTGCAAATATAATTGCTATTACTGACAGTGAAAGTTCTCCGATTGCTTCCTATGCCGAAATTACTTTGACTGCAAAGAGCAATATGGCGTCCTTTGTTGACTCTCTTGTTGCTCCTATGAGTGTAATAAATGCATTGATAGTTGAAGCTACAAAAGACAAAAAAAGCAAGTTACTTGACACTTTTGAAACATTAGAGGAAGTTTGGGAAAAATATCATATATATGAAGAAGATGTATGATTTAGTCGTTGTAGGCGGAGGAGCTTCAGGTGTTTTTGCGGCAATAAATGCAGCTAAACAAGGTAAAAAAATTCTTATTGTTGAGAAGAATCTTAAACTTCTGCAAAAACTTAAAATTACGGGCAAGGGCAGATGTAATCTGACAAGCGCTGTTGAAACAATTGATGAAATTATGGAAAACATAGCGACTAATAAACGGTTTATGTATTCTGCACTTTCATCTTTTTCAAATAAAGACACGATATCTCTTTTTGAATCTTTAGGTGTGGAACTGAAAGAGGAGAGAGGTAAAAGAATATTTCCGAAATCAGATTCTTCAATGACGGTTGTGAATGCTTTGATTGACGAAGTAAAACGATTAAAAATAAATATTCTTCATGATAAAGTTCAAAAAATAATTGCGGATAACGGAAAAGTCACAGCTGTCCAATGTGAAAATAATCTTATCTATGTTGACAATATTATTCTGGCGACCGGTGGGCTTTCTTATCCTAAAACAGGTTCAACGGGTGACGGATATAAAATTGCAAGAGATTTGGGACACAAAATAATTAAACTGAAACCGTCTTTGATAGGACTAAAGTCAAAAGATAAAGATATTTGTAAACTTTCGGGACTTACCTTAAAAAATGTATCCTTAAAATTATTTGAAAATGACAAGCAAGTTTACAGTGATTTTGGAGAGGTTTTATTTACTCATGTGGGTATATCGGGTCCTATAATCTTAAGCTCATCATCACATTTGAGCGGAGATTTTTCTAATGTAAAGGTCACTTTGGATCTTAAACCTGCACTTGATCATGAAAAATTAGATAAAAGACTGATTCGTGATTTTGAAAAATTCGACAAAAAAGAAATAAAGAATTCTTTAGACGGACTTTTTCCGAAAGAATTTGCAAAACTAATAGTAAAAAGACTTGATTTTGATAATACCCTAAAAGTAAATCAGATAACAAAAACGCAAAGACAACAAATAGCGAAACTCATCAAGTCATTTGATATAGAAATTTTAGACTTTGAGTCTATTGAAAACGCCGTGATAACTTCGGGTGGTGTTGATTGTAAAGAGGTTAACCCTAAAACAATGATGTCCAAAATAATAGACGGTTTATATTTTGCGGGTGAAATTTTAGATGTTGATGCATATACCGGT
>QWCB01000933.1_pt1 | contig 36157 bp, 29 predicted proteins | sample 1972511 | NCBI WGS metagenome assembly QWCB01 (sample SAMN09866719, study PRJNA288562) | Human gut metagenome isolate term5_stool, whole genome shotgun sequencing... | isolation source: gut | host: Homo sapiens | place: USA: California | reverse complement strand
GGCCAGAATGCACTGGTTCAGGCGAGAGAGTTTTCTGAAGTGGCAAAGATTTCGGGCATCGTGCTTACTAAGATGGATGGTACGGCAAAGGGCGGTATCGCTGTAGCGATACAGTCGGAGCTTTCAGTGCCGGTCAAGTATATCGGAGTCGGTGAGACCATCGATGATTTGCAGAAATTTGATTCGGACGAGTTTGTGAATGCATTGTTTGACACCAAAACGGAATAATTTGAGAATATCTTTGAGCGTATAAGTTATATTGTTTATAATAATCTGATATATCAGTTTATATATATCTGTACGGAATTTTTGGTATAATATAATGAAAAATAACTATTCAGAACCAATGAGAACAATGTGTTTTTGCGAATATGTGTGGGTGGTTATGAATAGTTATACCGAAGAAATGAAAGGAAAAACAAATATGCTGACATTAGATAAATTTGAAGAAGCTAGTGAGAAGGTCAAGGAGGTCACCCTTGAGACAAAGCTCATTTACAGTGACTTTTTAAGTGACCAGACGGGCAATAAGGTATATCTGAAGCCTGAAAATATGCAGTTTACCGGAGCTTACAAGGTCAGAGGTGCGTACTACAAGATAAGCACACTCACAGATGAGGAGAGGGCAAAGGGACTCATCACAGCATCAGCAGGAAACCATGCGCAGGGTGTTGCGTATGCTGCAAAGTGCTATGGCTGCAAGGCTGTCATCGTGATGCCTACCACCACACCTCTTATCAAGGTAAACCGTACAAAGAGCTACGGCGCTGAGGTTGTGCTTTACGGAGATGTGTATGATGAGGCATGTGCTAAGGCATATGAGCTTGCAGAGAAAGAGGGCTACACATTTATCCATCCGTTTGATGATTTAGCTGTCGCAACAGGACAGGGAACTATTGCTATGGAGATATTCAAGGAGCTTCCTCTTGTTGAATACATCCTAGTTCCAATCGGAGGTGGCGGACTGGCAACAGGTGTATCCACACTTGCAAAGCTCTTAAACCCAAAGATTAAGGTTATCGGAGTGGAGCCGGCCGGCGCTAATTGTATGCAGGAGTCATTTAAGAACGGCAAGGTGACTACTTTACCAAGCGTAAATACCATTGCAGACGGAACAGCGGTAAAGACACCGGGCTCAAATATTTTCCCATACATAAAGAAAAATCTTGATGATATTATCACAGTGGAGGATGACGAGCTTATCGTGGCCTTCCTTGACATGGTTGAGAATCACAAGATGATAGTCGAAAATTCAGGTCTTCTGACTGTAGCTGCGCTTAAGCATCTCGGAGTAAAGGACAAGAGAGTGGTTTCTATCCTAAGTGGCGGCAACATGGATGTTATTACCATGTCATCAGTTGTACAGCAGGGGCTTATTTTCAGAGACAGAATCTTTACTGTTTCAGTGCTTCTGCCGGATAAGCCGGGCGAGCTTGCAAAGGTTTCACAGACTCTTGCCGATGTACAGGGCAATGTAATCAAGCTGGAGCACAACCAGTTTGTCACTACAAACAGAAGTGCGGCTGTCGAGCTTCGCATCACGCTTGAGTGTTTCGGTACAGAGCACAAGGAGCAGATTATTGCTGCGCTTGAGAAGAAGGGCTATAAGCCAAGAATTGTACGCACTATGATATAAAAATAAAAGTATCAAGTATTTTTACTTGACACCGGGCAAACTATGTGTTATTCTACCATAGGTTCGAGGGAAAAAGAGGATACTTGATATGGAAGAAAAACTTGAACAGGCATATTTATATGATTTCTATGGTGAGCTTTTGAATGAGCATCAGCGTCAGGTATATGAGGATTTTGTCTTCAATGATTTGTCTCTCGGTGAGATAGCATCCGAGGAGGGGATTTCCCGTCAGGGTGTTGCAGATCTGATTAAGAGATGCAATAAGAAGCTGCTTGACTATGAGGCAAAGCTTCATCTTGTTGAGAAGTTCATGTCCATAAAGAGTGACATACGAAGGATTCATGAGCTGACAAATGATTTTAAGAAATCACATAATGAGCTATTAATGAATGAAATCGAAGCTATTTCGAATCAGATACTAGAGGAGCTGTAATATGGCATTTGACAGTTTATCAGAAAAACTGCAGAACGTTTTCAAAAATCTCCGCAGCAAGGGAAAGCTTACTGAGGATGATGTAAAGGCTGCTCTTAAAGAAGTTAAGATGGCACTCCTTGAGGCCGATGTTAACTTCAAGGTTGTTAAGCAGTTCACAAAGAGTGTTCAGGAGAGAGCAATCGGACAGGATGTCATGAATGGTCTCAATCCCGGACAGATGGTCATCAAAATCGTAAACGAAGAGATGATTAAGCTTATGGGCTCTGAGACAACAGAGATTGCTTTCAGGCCGGGCAAGGAGCTTACCGTTATCATGATGGTAGGTCTTCAGGGAGCCGGTAAGACAACCACCACAGCAAAAATTGCCGGAAAGCTTAAGAGCAAGGGCAAGAAATCACTGCTTGTAGCCTGTGATGTGTATCGTCCGGCTGCGATTGAGCAGTTAAAGATAAATGGTGAAAAGCAGGGCGTTGAGGTTTTCTCAATGGGTGACAAAAACAAGCCTGCCGACATCGCAAAGGCTGCTGTGGAGCACGCTAAGAAAAACGATTTCAATGTTGTTATCATCGATACTGCCGGACGTCTTCATATTGATGAGGATATGATGGCAGAGCTTATTGAGATAAAAGAAGCTACTGATGTTTTCCAGACCATCCTCGTGGTTGATGCCATGACAGGTCAGGATGCGGTAAATGTAGCAGGTACCTTTGATGAAAAGATAGGAATTGACGGAGTTGTCATCACAAAGCTTGATGGTGACACCAGAGGTGGAGCGGCGCTTTCAATCAGAGCCGTTACAGGAAAGCCGATACTTTACGCCGGTATGGGCGAGAAGCTTTCAGACCTTGAGCAGTTCTATCCGGAGCGTATGGCTTCAAGAATCCTCGGCATGGGCGATGTGCTTTCCATGATTGAGAAGGCGCAGGAGAACATTGATGAGGAACAGGCCAAGAAGCTTGAGCAGAAGATGCGCAAAAATGAGTTTGATTTTGAGATGTACCTTGATTCGATGAGTCAGATGAAGAAGATGGGCGGTCTTTCAAGCGTGATGGGCATGATGCCGGGCATGGGTATCGGTGGAGGCAAGATGCCGGATATTGATACAGATGAAGCTGAAAAGGGCATGGCTCGCACAGAGGCAATCATCTATTCCATGACACCGGAGGAAAGACGAAATCCAAAGCTTCTTAATCCAAGCCGCAAGGCTCGTATTGCAAGAGGAGCAGGCGTGGATGTATCAGAGGTCAACAGACTTGTAAAGCAGTTTGAGCAGACGAAGAAGTTCATGAAGCAGATGCCCGGTATGATGGGCGGAAAGAAGGGACGCCGTGGAGGCGGTGGTCTTGGAGGATTATTCAAAGGACTTCCGTTTTAATGGATTTCATTAAAGGAATTTCATTAAAGAATTTCATGTTTTGTTAACAAAAGTATTTATTTTACTTTTGATATATATTATTCAATAAACCTATGAGGAGGTGAAACAAAATGGCAGTAAAGATCAGATTAAGAAGAATGGGACAGAAGAAAGCTCCTTTCTATAGAATCGTAGTTGCAGACTCTAGATCACCAAGAGATGGAAGATGCATCGAGGAGATCGGAACATACGATCCAACTAAGGATCCTAGCGAGTATCATGTAAATGAGGAATTAGCTAAGAAATGGTTATCAAACGGCGCACAGCCAACTGAGACAGTAGCTAGAATCTTCAAGAGTGCTGGTATCGAGAAATAGGATAAAGAGGTGGCGTAATGAAAGAATTAGTTGAAGTAATTGCAAAATCTTTAGTTGATTATCCGGATGAGGTTAATGTAACTGAGACCGAAAACGAGAAAGCAATTGTTTTGGAATTACGTGTTGCACAGTCTGACATGGGCAAAGTGATCGGCAAGCAGGGACGTATTGCTAAGGCTATTCGTTCAGTTGTTAAGGCCGCAGCCTCTAAAGAAGACAAAAAGGTTATTGTTGAGATAGTACAATAACATAAAGGCATCTCTTATGAGATGCCTGTTTTTTTATAATTTACAGTAACTATTCAAGGTGGAGACAGAGAATGGAAGATTTACTACAGGTAGGTGTGATTACGAGCACACACGGCATTCGCGGTGAGGTAAAGGTGTTCCCAACCACTGACGATGCAGCTCGTTTTAAAAAGCTTAAAAATGTCATTCTGGATAATGGCAAAGAGCGCAGGGATTTGGAAATAACTTCTGTCAAATTTTTCAAGAACCAGGTTATCTTGAAATTTAAGGGCATAGATGACATAAATGATGTGGAAAAATATAAAAAGGCACCTCTTTTTGTGACAAGGGAAAATGCGGTGCCACTTGAGGAAAATGAGTACTTTATAGCTGATCTTATCGGGCTTTCCGTCACATCAGACGAAGGAGAGGAGCTTGGAGTTATAGATGATGTGCTCCAGACAGGTGCCAATGATGTGTATGTTGTTAAGAAAGCTGGGGCAAATGATCTGCTGATTCCGGCAATAAAGGACTGTATACTGGATGTTGATGTGGAAAATGGCACGATGAAGGTACATCTGCTGGCAGGTTTGAGATAGCTGCATCTCAAACTGCAAAAACCGTAAAATGAGATATAAAATTGAACAAAATCATACATTTTAAATCGTAAAACAGTAAAACAGGATGATAACAGGAGATATAGGAAATGAGATTTCATGTGCTGACCTTATTCCCGCAGATGATAGAACAGGGACTGTCAGAGAGTATCACAGGCAGAGCTTTAAAACAGAATATTATATCACTCAATACTGTAAATATCAGGGATTTTGCGCACAATAAGCACAATAAGGTTGATGATTAGCAGAAGAAATAAAAAATTACAATGCGCGTCTGATTTATGTTACTCCACAGGGCAGCGTGTTCAACCAGCAGATGGCAGCAGAATTTGCAAAGTGTGATGACCTCATTTTTCTATGTGGACACTATGAAGGTATTGACGAGCGTGTGCTGGAGGAGACGGTAACGGATTATGTCTCTATCGGCGATTATGTTCTAACGGGCGGAGAGCTGCCGTCGATGGTGATGATAGATGCAATTTCACGTCTGGTTCCTGGGGTGCTGCACAATGACATTTCGGCAGAGACAGAGTCGTTTCATGGCAATCTGCTCGAATACCCTCAGTATTCACGTCCTGTTGAGTGGCATGACAAAAAGGTGCCTGAGGTACTCATGTCAGGCAATCAGAAAAAGATAGATGCATGGCGCCTTGAAAAGTCTATTGAGCGCACAAAGGAGCGCAGACCGGATTTGTATGCCGGATTTAAAAGACTTGATAAATGCAGAGAGTTTCTTATGAAAAATAAACTGCTTCATATTGATATGATAGAGCTTATAAACAGGGGCTGCGCCGAGATACTGTTTGAGGCAGATGGCGAATATCTGCTTCGGGACATGGTCTCAAAGGTATGCTTTCATACAAGACCGGATGAGGGCGTGTCGAAGCTTATTGATTTGGCATCGGAAGATGACACAAAGCCTGTTGATAAATACAGCAGTCAGCATATTCCAAAAAACGTTACAGATCATATCACAAACGGCATAGTGCTTCACCAGCAAAGATATGTTGAGCTCTTTACAGCAAATGGCTTTAATGAGACTGTAGAGTGCAGACAGGCTGTGTATACAAACAAAGAAAAGCTGTCTGTCAGCGGACTGTACAGACCGGATGGAAAGCCGATGCCAAATGGCTTAGTTATAAGAAAGCTGGATGCAGATGATATACGGGAGGCTGCGCCAATGTACCCGGGTTTTGACAATCCTGACTATATTGTAGACAGAATAGAGGCAGGGGCAGTCTATGGCGCTTTTTTTGGTGATAATACTGCTGATGATACCATTAATACCCTCGCTGGAATTATCGGAATCCATGAGGAGGGCAGCATCGGTATGCTCTATGTAAAGCCAGAATACAGGCACCGAAAGCTTGCCACAGCCCTTGAAACATATGCTTTCAACAGGGCACTGGAAAACGGATGGATACCATATGGACAGATAATCGTGGGCAATGAGGCATCTATGAAGCTGCAGGAGAGTATGGGATTGCATTTTTCAAAATCATCCGTATACTGGATGACTAAAAATAATGCATAAGGTAGGCAAAAGATAGTAAAAAATACTTGCAAATCCCATGAATCTGTGGTAAAGTACCAATGTTGTGAATAAAAGAGATGGTCCTCTGTTGTGAAAATAGTAGTAGCATTAAGAACGTCAAAATAATTAGGAGGTCACAAAATGAACGCAAGTGAAATTATTAAGAGCATCGAGAACGAGCAGTTAAAGGCCGAGGTACCTGAGTTTTCTGTAGGAGATACTGTAAAGGTATACGGAAAAATCAAAGAGGGTAACCGTGAGCGTATCCAGGTATTCGAGGGAACAGTAATCAAAAAGCAGAACGGATCAAACCGTACAACATTCACAGTTAGAAAGCTTTCTAACGGTGTAGGTGTTGAGAAGACATGGCCACTCCACTCACCAAACGTAGAGAAGGTTGAGATTGTACGTAAAGGTAAAGTACGTCGTGCTAAGCTTTACTACTTAAGAGACCGTATCGGAAAAGCTGCTAAGGTTAAAGAGCTTGTAAAATAATATTTTTACGCGAAAGAGACCATTTTCTGCGAGCAATCGTATGAGAATGGTCTTTTTAGTTTTCAGGGTTACAGCTTGCAACAAACATGAAAACAATATATAATTAAGATTACGCAATAAAATATTAGTTAGCAAGAGGTGTAAGATGTCCAGAAGACGAGCAGGACTTAGCTTTAGAAGGCAAAGAAGAAAATTTAATCTGCCATTGTTCAAGGAAATTGTTTCGTGGGTAGTGGAGCTGATTGTAGTGATAGGTTTGGCCTATGTGCTGGTGTCATTTTTCGGTATACGTACAAATGTGGTTGGCCAGGCTATGGAGCAGACATTGGAGAACGATGATAATATTCTTGTGAACAGGTTTGCATATATCATGTCAAAGCCAAAGGCAGGAGACGTGATAGTATTTCTGCCAAACGGAAATAATAAGTCGCATTATTATGTCAGGAGAGTGGTAGCGGTGCCGGGAGATACTGTTCAGATAAAGGACGGCGCACTGTACGTGAATGATGAGCTGTACAAGGAATCGACGGACGTTGCATCAATGGAGGATGCAGGGCTTGCCTCAGATCCTATAGAGCTTGAAAAGGACGAGTATTTTGTACTTGGAGACAATCGAAACAACAGTGAGGACAGCCGCTATGCCAATATTGGCAATGTAAAGAGAGACTATATTATCGGCAAGGCATGGTTTAGATTTTCAGGCATTGGAAGCTTTGGAACCATCAAGTAGCAATAGTTATAACATATATAGATAAAGGACAGGTGAATTATGAATTTTCAGTGGTACCCTGGGCATATGACCAAGGCAAAGCGTCAGATGCAGGAGGATATTAAATTAATAGATCTGGTTATAGAGCTTGTGGATGCAAGAATTCCGCTATCCAGCCGTAATCCGGACATTGATGAGCTTGGAAAAAACAAATACAGGCTCATTTTGATGAACAAGGCGGATCTGGCCGACAAGGAGCGCACCAGGGAGTGGAGTGCATTTTTCAAGGAAAAGGGCTTTTTTGTAGTCAGTCTTGATGCTAGAAGCAAGTCAGGCATGAAGAGCATCACAGATATCGTGATGGAGGCCTGCAAGGAAAAGATTGAAAGAGACCGAAAGCGTGGTATCAAAAACAGACCGGTAAGAGCTATGGTGGTGGGTATTCCAAACGTCGGAAAGTCCACATTTATCAACTCATACGCCGGAAAAGCCTGTGCTAAGACAGGAAATAAGCCGGGCGTGACAAAGGGCAAGCAGTGGATCAGGCTCAATAAAAGTGTTGAGCTGCTAGATACCCCGGGCATACTGTGGCCGAAATTTGAGGATCAGACAGTGGGACTTAGACTTGCGCTAATCGGTTCGATAAAGGATGAGATTTTAAATGTTGATGAGCTTGCCGTGGAGCTTGTAAAGTTCCTAAAAGCAGAGTATCCGGGGCTTTTGGCACAAAGATACGAGGTAAGCGAGGAAAATGATATCATAGAGCTTATAAGTGCTGTCGCTGTCAACAGAAAATGCCTTTCAAAGGGAGGAGAGCCTGATTACAGCAAGGCGGCTGCTCTCATCATAGATGATTTCAGAAGCGGTAAATTAGGCCATATTACTCTGGAGAGACCGGAGATATAGAAGAATAGTTACGAAGAATAGACGATAGGACAAGGATATGTCAGCAGAAAAAATAGGCGATATTAAGGAACAACTGAAAAGCATCACAGATTCACAGCTTGCACAGTTCATTGAGGCATACGGCTCAGATGAAAGGGGCGGAGTGATTAAGCTTGTAGATAGTGCAAAAAAGCGACTGGACAAGTATGAGAAGGAGCTTATCCGCACTGAAGGTCTCAAGAAATATGAGCGCGAGTACGCATCATATGTTCATATTTGCGGCATAGATGAGGTGGGACGCGGACCGCTTGCAGGTCCGGTTGTGGCATGTGCGGTTATTCTGCCAAAGGACTGTGATATTTTATATATCAATGATTCAAAGAAGCTTACGGCTGCAAAGCGCGATGAGCTTTACGATGTCATAATGGAAAAGGCGGTTTCTGTAGGAATAGGTATGGCATCGCACGAGCGGATAGATGAGATAAATATATTGCAGGCTACATATGAGGCGATGAGACAGGCAATCGGAAAGCTTGATCCGGCACCGGATTTGACACTTAACGATGCAGTCACAATCCCGGGGGTGGATATAAAGCAGGTTCCGATCATAAAGGGAGATGCCAAAAGCATATCAATAGGGGCAGCCAGCATTGTGGCTAAGGTCACAAGGGATCGGATGATGGTTGAGTATGATAACATATATCCCGGCTATGGATTTGCATCAAACAAGGGCTATGGCTCGGCAGAGCATATCAAGGCACTAAAGGAGATAGGACCATCACCGATACACAGGGCATCGTTTATACACAATTTTATCTAATATATTACAATTGTGCGGTTTTTACGAAGGTGCCTGGGCGCTGAATAGTTACACATTCTGCTAAAAACCGTCAGTTCACAATAGGAGAGAAAATGACACTTCAACAACTCAGACAGGTACTTACAATTGCAGAATCCAATTCCATGAATGAGGCGGCAAAGAAGCTTTTTGTTTCACAGCCCAATCTGTCTGCCACAGTGCGAGAGGTGGAGGAGGAGCTTGGAATCACGGTATTCATGAGAAATAACCGTGGAATTACAGTCACAGCGGAGGGCGAGGAGTTTTTAGGATATGCCAAACAGGTTGTGGAGCAGTATCATCTGCTTGAGAACCGGTATCTGAATGTGGAGTCCAAAAAGAAATTCTCGGTTTCCATGCAGCACTATTCATTTGCAGTAAAGGCCTTTGTACAGCTTGCTAAAGAGGTGGGCATGGATGAGTACGAGTTTGCTGTCCACGAGACAAAGACTAAAGAGGTAATAGATAATGTAAAGAACTTAAAGAGTGAGCTTGGAGTTCTTTATTTAAGTGATTTCAATGAAAAGGTTTTAAGAAAGCTTTTTAAGGAATGTGACATCGAGTTTAAAGAGCTCTTCACATGCAATACATATGTGTATCTCTGGAAAAAACATCCGCTTGCCGGCCAAAAAGAGATTACACTTGATGATTTGCAGGAGTATCCATGTCTGACCTTTGAACAGGGCGTGAACAATTCCTTTTATTATGCTGAGGAGATGATGAGCACGTATGAGTACAAGCGTGTCATAAAGGCTGATGACAGAGCCACAATGCTCAATCTCATGGTGGGGCTCAACGGATTTACACTGTGCTCAGGTATTATTTCTGAGGATTTAAACGGTGATGACTATGCGGCAATTCCACTTAAGGAAAGTGAAATAATGCATATAGGCTATATCAAGCACAAAGGCACGAAGCTTAGCAAGCTTGGTGAAATATATATAGATGCGTTAAAGAATTACGAGAATAAAGTTTTATAAATGAAAAATTGTAAAAAATGAATTTAAATTAATTAAATATCGTACCATTTTTATAAGAATTTCACAGTTATATTGTTTTTTAAAAAAAACATGCATGAAAATATAGTGAAAAATCGGTTACGCAAAAGTTATTTATTAAAATAAATGACATGAATTGACGGAAAATGACGGATTATGATTTTTTTGACAAATGAATATCAGATGTTATAATAGGCGCAACAATTGATTGACATGTGCGAAAGCACTATGTTTTAGATTATAAAGGTGGTGTTAACTATGTACAATAAGGAAACAGTAATCAGACTTAACACATTGGATGATGTTCAGGAATTTGTTGGGGCTGCTTCTAAGTGCGATTTTGACATTGATCTCAAATATAGACAGATTCTTATTGATGCGAAATCACTTCTTGGAGTGATTGGAATTGGTACAAACAATGACTTTAAGGTCTGCTATATGGGCGATGACCAGGCATTTGATAATGTGGTTGATAAATTCACTGTAGCGTAATACAATTGAATAAGGTCCTTTGGGAGAGTTTCTTCTTGGAGCTCTCCCTTTTTTATGTTCAGTGTATTAAAAATGTCTGGAGTTAGACTGAAACTATTGCCGGAACAAAAAATCGTTGACATAACCCGGAATATGTAGGGAGAGTACATGACAGAAGCTGGAAATAACTATAGTGAAAAGAAAACACAATTACATATTTCGGTCAGAAACCTTGTGGAATTTATTTTCAGGGAGGGTGACATAGACAACCGGTCATCCAGAGCTATGAGTGCCGATGCCATGATGGAGGGAACACGCATTCACAGGAAAATCCAGGGCAGCATGGGAAAGGAGTATCAGGCAGAGGTGCCGCTTTCACTTGTTGTTGAAGGTGATTTGTATGAGCTGACTGTCGAGGGCAGGGCAGATGGCATCTTTACGGAGGATGGCAAGTGTTTTGTCGATGAGATTAAGGGAATGTACAGAAGGGTTGAGCTGTTTGAAAAGCCGGTTTTTGTGCACCGTGCGCAGGCTATGTGCTATGCATATATTTTTGCTCTGCAAAATAATATGGAAACGATAGGCATTCAGATGACCTACTGTAATCTTGAAACGGAGCAGACTAAGTATTTTCGCGAGGAGTTCTCATTTGAAGAGATAAAAAAATGGTTTGATGACCTGATGGAAGAGTATGGCAAATGGGCAACGTTTCAGTGTGAAATGAAAAATAAAAGACAGGCTTCAATCAAAGAACTCGATTTTCCGTTTGAGTACAGACCGGGGCAGAAAAAGCTTGTTTCGGATGTCTACAGGACAATTATGCGTCAGAAGCTTCTTTTTATGCAGGCTCCGACCGGTGTGGGAAAGACTATCTCTACTATTTTTCCGGCAGTGAAGGCGGTTGGTGAGGAGCTGGCAGACAGAATCTTTTACCTGACAGCGAAGACAATCACCGCAACAGTCGCAAAGGAAACGTTTGCGCTGCTTGAAAAAAATGGTTACAGGGCAAAAACTATTCAGATAACGGCCAAGGAAAAGCTATGTCCGTGTGATGAGATGGAATGCAATCCGGTAACCTGTCCGTATGCAAAGGGGCATTTTGACAGAGTAAATGATGCGGTTTTTGACCTGCTTCACAGATGTGAAATGATTGAGAGGGATGATATTTTATCACAGGCGGATAGGTATACCGTTTGTCCGTTTGAGCTTTGTCTTGATACGGCTAGCTGGTGTGATAATATCATCTGCGATTACAACTATGTGTTTGACCCAAATGTTTATCTTAAGAGATTTTTTCAGGAGGGGATAAAGGGAGATTATATTTTTCTCATTGATGAGGCTCACAATATGGTCGAAAGAAGCAGGCAGATGTATAGCGCTCAGATTTATAAGGAGGATTTCCTTACTGTGAAGCGCATTATGAAGGAGCACAGCCGTTCTATTGAGAAAGCGCTTGAAAAGTGCAATAAGATACTGCTTGGGATGAAGCGTGAGTGTGAGAATTATACGGTATATGATACGTTTGGCAATATGGTATTTTCCTTTATGAGGCTTATGACACTTCTGGATGAGTTTTTGCAGAAGGCTAATGAGTTTCCGGGGAAAAAGGATGTTATGGATTTTTATTTTGAGCTTCGCAATTTCCTGAACATTTATGATCTGGTGGATGAGCACTACGTGATGTATTCCGAGCTTGAGGCTGATGGCAGGTTCATGCTAAAGCTTTTTTGTGTGGACCCGTCGCTTAATATACAAAAGAGGCTGGATAAGGGCAAGTCGGCTGTGTTTTTTTCGGCGACATTTTTGCCTGTAAACTATTACAAGAGCCTGCTAAGCACAAAAAAAGACAACTATGCCATATATGCTGACAGCACGTTTGACAGCAAAAAGAGACTGCTTGCGATGGCAACTGATGTGAGCACGAGGTACACGAGGCGCTCAAGGAGTGAGTATGAGCGCATTGCAGGGTATATTAATGCTGTTGTCACGCAAAAGACTGGAAATTATATGGTTTTCTTTCCGTCATATAAGATGATGAATGATGTGGCAGATATTTACTGTGAAAAATATGCAGACGAAACAGAGCTTATGTTGCAGAAAAATAATATGTCAGAGGCTGAAAGGGAGGAATTTCTGGACAGGTTTAGTGAGGAATCGGATAGAACACTTGTGGCATTTGGTATCATGGGAGGCATATTCGGTGAGGGCATTGATTTGAAAAACGACAGACTGATAGGTGCTATTGTTGTCGGAACGGGACTTCCGCAGATCAGCAATGAGAGAACTATATTAAAGGATTATTACGATGCCGAAAACGGCTGTGGCTTTGACTATGCTTTCAGGTATCCGGGCATAAATAAAGTCCTCCAGGCGGCCGGAAGAGTAATCAGGACGACGGAGGACACAGGTGTCATTTTGCTATTAGATGAGAGATTCTGGCAGAGAGAATATGATTTGCTCTATCCACGCGAGTGGAGTGACAGAAAGCCATGCAATATAGCAAATGTCGGAAAACTAGTTGCCGACTTCTGGGAGCAGATTTAAAAATTCCTCAGTGGATGCTGACACGGGCATTGTAGTGTTTACGGACACAACAATCTGGCGTGACGGCATCTTTTCTTTTGTCTTCAGCACGAAAAGCTCCTTATTCTCATGGTTGATGCAGTAGTCAGGCACGAATGCTATACCCAGTCCGATTTTGGCCAGATCTATGAGCAGATCGTTACTGCTTAGCTCAATTTCCGGAATCAGGTCAACCTGGTGCTGTAAAAACAGATTATGCAGGAATTCACTGGTGGTGCTGTTTCGGTCGAGCATCATGATAGGATATTTATTGAGCTCAGAAAAAGATATCTCCTGCTTGCGAAGCTTGAAATAATTGGGATTTGCCACAAAAACATCGGAAAAGTTGCATATGGTTTTCTGTCTGTATGAGTGATTGAGGTGCGAGTTTGGAAAATTCGTGACAATCAGGTCAACCTTCCTTTGCTCCAAAAGCTCAACACACTGGATAGATGTGGCATTTGTGACCTTGATAGGCACATTCGGAAACCTCTGATGGAACTGCTTTAAGTAAGGAACCAGCAGATAACGGCATATGGTATCGCTTGCGCCGATGTGAAGCTGGCCAAGTCCAAGTGTGCCTGAGTCTAAAAGCTGGCTTTCACCGCGGGCAATAAGATTCATGGCAGGCTCAATGTGCTTTAAAAGCAGGGCACCGGCTGCGGTGAGCTGTACCTTCTTTGTGCTTCTGATGAAAAGAGTCTGTCCCAGCTTCTTTTCGAGAGTCTTAATAGACTGGCTTACTGCGGACTGTGAAATAAACAGCTTCTTGCTGGCTTCAGAGAAGCTTAGGGACGTTGCCACGTAGTAAAAGACCTTGTAAAGCTCATAATTTATATCCATTTTGTTATCCTCCGTATAAATATGGTTATTTGCATCTGTTTTTATCAATGAGGGGCAAAATACCTTTTGACCCTTATATTATTATATAAGAAAACTATAATTAACGCAACTTATAAAACAAATTAAATATATTAATTATACTTATCATAACTAAAGTGTTATACTACAACCATAGTTTTAAAGTCCGACTGTGCAAAAAGCCGGACGGTAACGAATAATTGGTTACATACTCTCGAATTGAAAGGAGAACATATGAGTAACGTACGTCGTGTATATGTAGAGAAAAAACCTGACTTTGCGGTAAAGGCAAAGGAATTAAAGCATGAGATTAAGCATTATCTGGGAATCACAACTGTGGAGGCAGTGCGTGTATTAATCAGATATGATGTGGAAAATATATCAGAGGAGACATACAAGAAAGCCTTGTATACAGTTTTCTCAGAGCCGCCTGTTGATGATATATATGAGGAGACATTTGACTATGGTGATGCAAAAGTATTTACTGTAGAGTTTTTACCGGGACAGTTTGACCAGAGAGCAGATTCAGCCGAGCAGTGTGTGAAGCTTCTCAATGAGAATGAGGAGCCTATTATCAGAAGCGCTATCACATATGTGATTGAGGGTGCTATCACAGATGAGCAGTTTGCTGCTATTAAGAAGCACTGCATCAACCCTGTTGATTCGCGTGCTATCGGCATGGAAAAGCCAAAGACACTTGTGCAGGAGTTTGATGATCCTGCTGATGTCATCATATTTGACGGTTTTAAGGATATGGCAGAGGACAAGCTGAAGGAGCTTTATTTATCATTGAACCTTGCCATGACCTTTAAGGATTTCCTTCATATCCAGAATTATTTTAAGAATGAGGAAAAGCGTGATCCTTCAATGACAGAAATCCGTGTGCTCGATACATACTGGTCAGATCACTGCCGCCATACAACATTCTCTACAGAGCTTAAGAATGTCAAGTTTGACGATGGCTTCTACCGCACACCGATTGAAAATACCTACAAGGATTATCTCAATACATTTTCAAATATCTACAAGGACAGAAATGACAAATTTGTCTGCCTGATGGATCTTGCACTTCTTGCCATGAAGAGATTAAAGGCAGAGGGCAAGCTTGATGATCAGGAAGAGTCTGATGAGATCAACGCGTGCTCTATCGTGGTACCTGTTGAGGTGGACGGAAAGACAGAGGAGTGGCTTGTAAACTTCAAGAACGAGACACACAACCATCCTACAGAGATTGAGCCTTTTGGTGGCGCTGCTACATGCCTTGGCGGAGCAATCCGAGATCCTCTCTCAGGACGTACATATGTATATCAGGCAATGCGTGTAACAGGTGCAGCAGATCCTACAGTACCGGTTTCACAGACAATTGAAGGAAAACTTCCACAGAAGAAGCTTGTCAGAGAGGCAGCTCACGGATACAGCTCATATGGAAACCAGATCGGACTTGCAACAGGCTATGTCAAGGAGGTTTACCATCCAAATTATGTTGCAAAGCGTATGGAGATCGGTGCAGTTATGGGTGCGGCTCCAAGACGTGCTGTCCAGAGACTTAACTCAGATCCGGGAGATAAAATCATTCTCCTCGGAGGACGCACAGGACGTGACGGAATCGGTGGTGCTACAGGTTCATCAAAGGCACACAATACAAAGTCTACATCAGTATGCGGAGCTGAGGTACAAAAGGGTAATGCACCTACAGAGAGAAAGCTTCAGAGACTTTTCAGAAGAGAAGAGGTCAGCCATATCATCAAGAAATGTAACGATTTCGGTGCCGGCGGAGTTTCTGTTGCTATCGGAGAGCTTGCTGACGGACTTCGCATAGAGCTTGACAAGGTACCAAAGAAATACGCAGGTCTTGACGGAACAGAGATTGCTATCTCAGAGTCACAGGAGCGTATGGCAGTTGTAGTTGCGCCTTCTGATGTTGAGCAGTTCCTTGCATACGCAAAGGAGGAAAATCTCGAGGCAACAGAGGTTGCGGTAGTTACAGAGGATCCAAGACTTGTGCTTGAGTGGAGAGGCAAAGAGGTAGTAAATATCTCTCGTGCATTCCTTGATACAAACGGAGCTCATCAGGAGACAGATGTTGAGGTTGAGATGCCTTGCGAGAGTGACAATTATCTGGACAAAATCAGCACACCTGCTGTAGCCAAGATGGTTGAGGCAGGAGATATGAAGGGTGCCTGGGAGGCAGAGCTTGAAGACCTTAACGTATGCTCACAGAAGGGACTTGTTGAGATGTTCGACGGCTCTATCGGAGCAGGCAGTGTATATATGCCATATGGTGGACGTTACCAGCTCACAGAGACACAGTCAATGGTTGCAAAGCTTCCTGTATTAAAGGGCAAATGCGATACAGTAACAATGATGGCTTACGGCTTCGACCCATATCTTTCATCATGGAGCCCATACCACGGATCTATATATGCAGTGCTTGAGTCTATCTCAAGAATCGTTGCAGCTGGCGGAGATTACAGCAAAATCCGTATGACATATCAGGAGTACTTCCGCAGAATGAACGAGGATCCAAAGCGCTGGAGCCAGCCGTTTGCAGCACTCCTCGGAGCATATGATGCTCAGATTGGCTTCGGACTTCCTTCAATCGGTGGAAAGGATTCCATGTCAGGTACCTTTAATGATATTGATGTACCGCCTACACTCGTATCATTTGCAGTGGATGTGGCAAAGGAAAAGGATATCATCACACCTGAGCTCAAGAAGGAGGGCAACCAGCTTGTTCTATTTACAATAGATAAGGATGAGTTTGATCTTCCAAAATATGATCAGGTTATGACACTTTATACAGCAATCAGAAATCTTATCCAGGATGGCGCAATTGTTTCAGCATATGCACTTGACGGAAAAGGTCTTGCCGCAGCAGTATCAAAGATGGCATTTGGTAACAAGCTTGGTGTAACAATCGAGGATGAGGTGACAAGCGATACACTCTTTGCACCTGGCTTTGGTAATATCGTAGCTGAGATTCCTGTTGATGCACTTTCAAAGGTCAGAGAGGTAATTGATGCAGCAGGTATTTCAGATGCAGCCTCTGTAGTCGGCTATGTAAACGATAAGCAGACTATCGAGTGTGACGATATGGTGCTTCCTGTTGAGGACGCTGTCAAGGTATGGACAGCAAAGCTTGAGGGCGTTTTCCATACAAAGGCAACAGACGATACAAGCAAGGTAAATAGCGGTCTTTACGATGCAAAGAATATCTATGTATGCAAGAATAAAGTGGCTAAGCCTACAGTATTTATTCCGGTATTCCCTGGAACAAACTGTGAGTATGATAGTGCTAAGGCATTTGAAAGAGCAGGCGCTGACACAATAGTCAAGGTATTCAAGAATCTCACAGCAGAGGATATCCGCGATTCGGTTGATGAGTTTGTAAAGGCAATTGACAAATCTCAGATTATCATGTTCCCTGGTGGATTCTCAGCAGGAGATGAGCCTGAGGGATCAGCTAAATTCTTTGCAACAGCATTTAGAAATGCAAAGATGACAGAGGCTGTTGAAAAGCTCATTAATGAGAGAGACGGACTTGCACTTGGTATCTGTAACGGTTTCCAGGCACTTATCAAGCTTGGACTTGTACCATATGGAGAGATCAGACAGCAGGATGCACAGTCACCTACACTCACATACAATACAATCAACCGCCATATCTCAAAGATGGTATATACAAAGGTTGTTTCAAACAAGAGCCCATGGCTTGCACAGGCTAAGCTTGGTCAGACCTACTGCAATCCGGCATCACATGGCGAGGGACGTTTCGTAGCACCGAAGGAGTGGCTTGATAAGCTCTTTGAAAACGGACAGGTTGCCACACAGTATGTTGACTTGGACGGAAATGTATCAATGGATGAGGAGTGGAACGTAAACGGCTCATACATGTCTATTGAAGGTATCACATCTCCTGACGGAAGAATCCTCGGCAAGATGGCTCATTCAGAGCGTCGCGGCGAATCTGTAGCAATCAATATCTACGGAGAGCAGGATATGAAGATATTCGAGAGTGGTGTGAAATATTTTAAATAATTCATAACTGAATAATTACAATATCTTATATATTCATTGGGCTATTATCTCTGCAATATAAACAATTAAGCTTCCATGGAGGTCACGGTTAGTGGCTTTCATGGGAGTTTTTATTTTGGAATTAGTGAATATGTTGGTGGTAAAGAAATATATTGAAGGTAATTAAACACGTGCGTCTGCTTGATATTTGATAGTCGCAGTGGTAAAATCAAGACTAAAATTACCGGTAGTAAAGGGTTTGAAAGAAAAGAGGACATAAAATAAATGAAATTGCCACAAATAATAAACAGCCTTCTTGAGACTGATATGTATAAATTCAGTATGGGACAGACGATTTTCCATCGGTTCACAAGCTATAAAACGACATGGACCTTTAAGTGCCGAAATAAAGACGTGCATTTTACAGATGAGATGGTAGAGGAGATAAAGGAACAGGTGCAGGCCTTCTGTCAGCTTCGTTTTACGGAGGAGGAGCTTGAATATCTTGATAACATCACTTGGATAAAAGGCACATATGTTGATTTTTTAAGACTCTGGCAGCCAAGATATGAGGAGTTTACCATCACAACAGATGCACCGTGTGGGCTGGCAATCGATGCAGCCGGCACGTGGCTTAATACTTCGATGTATGAGATTCCGGTGCTTGCTATTGTAAATGAAGTGTACTTCCGTATGGCATATGATTATGATGTGCTGCTTAAACAGTTTAAGCGCAAACTTGATGAGAAGGTGCGCCTGCTCGAGGAGGATACCTACAGGCTTAGTGATTTCAGTGAATTTGGACTAAGACGCCGTCTGTCTGCCGAGGCACAGGAGATGGCTGTAAAGGCACTCGCAGAGGTTGAGCTGCCTGCAGATTCACACTTTATTGGTACATCAAACGTATATCTTGCAAAGAAATTCAATTTAAAGCCGGTTGGAACAATGGCTCATGAGTGGATTATGTGTACAGGACAGGGCAATCACAAGCATAATCCGGCATATTCAAACTGGTACGCACTCGATGCATGGGTTAAGGAGTATGGTATATTAAACGGTATTGCGCTTACTGACACCATAACAACAGACTGCTTCCTGCGTGATTTTCAGCTCACCTATGCGACACTTTTTTCGGGAGTGCGTCAGGATAGCGGAGATCCGTACGAGTGGGGAGACAAGATGATAGCCCACTACAACAGTCTGGGAATTAATCCAAGGACAAAGACACTTTTGTTCAGCGACAGCCTGGATTTCGAGCGTGCGACTGCATTGTATGATTATTTCAAGGATAAAGCAAAGGTTGCATTTGGTATAGGAACCTTTATCAGTAACGACACTGATGAGGAAGCACTCAACATAGTTATGAAGACCACCAAGTGTAACGGCATGGATGTGGCAAAGATTTCCGACGTGGCAGGCAAGGGTATGTGCAAGAATCCGGATTATGTCGATTACCTGAACAGGTGTATTGATTACAGGATGAAGAATGATAAATGATAAATGATAAATGACGGCATTGGGGGGCAAAGGTATTTTGCCCCCTTTATTTATGATTAATCAGATTACTACATGCTACGCATTCCCGTAATCTGACTCCACCTCGAAATCCGCTAATTTCCTGCGTTTCCGCAGCAAATTGTTACTTTCTCGGTGTAGTGCGGGGCACTAAGATATACATCGAATTGCATGCAAGCATGCATCGATGATACCTTTTGCCCCTTTAATCATGTGATTGAATTGCAAGAAATGTGTAAACAAAACAAAAAATATATAAAATATCAGACAATTTAAAATAAAAATAAAAATTATCAAAAAATATATTGACAAATAGGCAAAATTGGTGTAATCTTAAATCAACAAAAAGAGATACGAAAGGAACAAAATAAAACACAGGAGGTACAGTCCAATGGGGATTACATAATTTAAGTCAAAGTACTATAAGGATGATTGAACGGAATATTTAAATCTGTAGGGCGAGCCGAAGAGCAGTAATCGCACAGATATATTAGCAAATAAATAATATCGTTGAAAAAGTTCTTGTAGATTAAAAGTGAAAGATAGAATCTCTCATAAGAGTTTACATAGATAATGTAACCAAAAGGAGTGATTTTATGAAGAAGGGTAGAGGTCCATAGCTAAGCTAAAAGAATAAGAATCCTGTCATAAACAGAATCATATTTATAGCAAAGCAATATGGAAATGCCAAAATAAATTCATATAGCGAAAGCGGAGCTTGGAGGTTATACAGTGAAGCTTACGGAACCAATGTTTTAGGAGCCACTTGATGTAAAATGTAGATCAGGTGGCTCCTATTTTTGACATTTGCGAATGCATGTGAGGTTTAATAGTTAGATAGAATGACAACGTAAGCCTTTAAGGCTGGACTATAATTTGATGAAAGCAGGAACGCGGTTTTCAAATACTGTATAGTACATAAACCCGGCATCCTTGAGGATATTTGAAACCTTGTCAAAATCGTACGCGACATGCTCCGGCTTGTGGGCATCTGCTCCGACTGTGATTATTTCCCCACCAAGCTCATGATAGCGCTTTAACACCGCCTCAGTCGGATTTGGGTGGCCAAGCCCGTATTTAAAGCCGGCGGTATTGAGCTCGATGCCTTTTCCCTGTGAGATAATCTCTTTTAAAATAGCATCAATTATGTCGGCATACTTTTCATATGAATAGTATTTATTTTTGTCAGGACCGTATCTGACAACGTAGTCGATGTGACCGTACACATCAAAATCCGCTCCGCTGTGCAGATTGTCAAGTATGGATTCAAAGTATTCGGTGTAGGCTTCGTGCTCTGTCTTACCTTTGTAAAATGCAGGGTAGTATGGGTCAATGCCGTTTACTACATGGCTTGAGCCGATCACGAGGTCAAACGGATATTTTTTGGTGACCTCATTATTTTTGTCTGTAATATGAGGCTGTAAACCGATTTCAATGCCCCAGTGGATATTTACCGGGCAGTCCTTTTCTTTAAGAACAATTGCAAGTCTTTTGATGCGCTTTTCATATGCTGCTATATCAAGGTCGAAAAGCCCGGGCTCCTCTTTATAGTCATAGTCCAGATGGTCTGTAAAGCAAATGCCGTCCAGCCCTTTGTTGATTGCTGATTTTATCATCAATACCGGGTCGGCATCGCTGTCACCCGAAAACATGCAGTGCATGTGCTGATCCCACATATAAATACCTCCGTAAAACTGATGTATTATTGTTAAAAAACTTTATAAGTTACATGATTTATAATTGTCTGTTGCTGGCTGCCGGAAAGTGCGAACTACAGCAATTAATTAAGTGTAGCCGAGATTATAATAAAGTGCAATATCTAAAAAGAAAAATTGTGAAGAATGATAAAAAATGTGTGTAAATGAAAATATTTAGTGAAAATTTTAACAAACGCAAATAAAGTACTTGAACCTTTGAGAATTATTCGCTATAATAAAAGCATCTTAGGGCATGTCCCTAAAAATACTTTTTACAATTCTAGGAGGAATTAAAATGGCAGTAAGAGTAGCAATCAACGGATTTGGTCGTATCGGACGTCTTGCTTTCAGACAGATGTTTGGAGCTGAGGGATACGAGGTAGTAGCTATCAACGACTTAACAAGCCCAAAAATGTTAGCACACTTATTAAAGTATGATTCATCACAGGGTAAATACGAGCATGCAGATGAGGTTTCTGCAAGCGATGATTCTATCACAGTTTGTGGTAAGGAAATCAAAATTTACGCATTCCCAGATGCAAACAATTGCCCATGGGGAGAGTTAAAGGTTGACGTTGTACTTGAGTGCTCTGGATTCTATACATCAAAAGAGAAGGCTCAGGCTCATATCAATGCTGGAGCTCGTAAGGTAGTTATCTCTGCACCAGCAGGAAATGACCTTCCTACAATCGTTTACAATACAAACCATGAGACACTTAAGGCTTCTGATACAATCATCTCAGCAGCTTCTTGTACAACAAACTGCTTAGCTCCAATGGCAGATGCACTTAACAAGTACGCTCCAATCCAGTCTGGTATCATGGTAACAATCCATGCTTACACAGGAGATCAGATGACTCTTGACGGACCACAGAGAAAGGGAGACCTTCGTCGTTCACGTGCAGCAGCAGTTAATATCGTTCCTAACTCAACAGGAGCAGCTAAGGCAATCGGCCTTGTTATCCCAGAGTTAAACGGAAAGTTAATCGGATCTGCACAGCGTGTTCCTACACCAACAGGATCTACAACAATCCTTACAGCAGTTGTTAAGAAAGCAGGCGTTACAAAAGAGGATATCAACGCAGCTATGAAGGCAGCAGCTAACGAGTCATTCGGTTACAACGAGGATGAGATTGTATCTTCAGATATCGTTGGAATGAGATTTGGTTCATTATTCGATGCAACACAGACAATGGTTAACCAGGTTTCTGACGATCTGTACGAGGTACAGGTTGTTTCTTGGTATGATAACGAGAACAGCTACACATCTCAGATGGTTCGTACAATCAAGTACTTCTCAGAGTTAGCTTAATTCTTGTACCCACAAGAACAGTATATCTCAAGACTACTCAAGGGGCGCGGTCTTAATTGAACCGCGCCTCTTTTTTAAAACATGGCTATTTCTTTTGAATATCTGTGAATTGTAGAATTAATTATATTTTTTAATATGTACAATATGGCGTGGCCACATGGCTTATGCCTTGAAATAAGGGAGGACATATTATGTCATTAAACAAGAAATCAATTGATGATATCAACGTAAAAGGCAAGAGAGTTCTCGTTAGATGTGACTTCAACGTGCCACTTAAGGACGGAAAAATCACAGATGAGAACCGTATCAACGGAGCTCTTCCAACAATCCAGAAATTAATCAAGGACGGTGGAAAGGTTATCCTTTGCTCACACCTTGGAAAAGTTAAAAACGGACCAAACGAGGGTGAGTCACTTGCTCCTGTAGCTGCAGCTCTTGAGGCTAAGCTTGGACAGAAGGTTACATTTGTAGCTGACTACAACGTAACAGGAGAGGCTGCAACAAAGGCTGTTTCAGAGATGAAAGAGGGAGATGTAGTTCTTCTTCAGAATACACGTTTCAGAGGCAAAGAGGAGACAAAGCCACAGGAAGCCGGAGATGCATTCGCAAAAGAGCTTGCTGACCTTGCTGATGTATATGTATGTGACGCTTTCGGTTCTGCTCATAGAGCACATGCTTCTGTAGCAGGTGTTACAAAGTTCATCACAGCTAAGGGTGGAGAGAATGTTGTTGGATACCTTATGCAGAAGGAAATTGACTTCCTTGGCAAGGCAGTAGAGAATCCTGTACGTCCTTTCGTAGCTATTCTTGGTGGAGCTAAAGTAGCTGACAAGCTCAATGTTATCGACAACCTCCTCGAGAAGGCTGATACACTTATCATCGGTGGTGGAATGGCATACACATTCCTTAAAGCACAGGGCTATGAGATTGGTATCTCAATGCTTGATGAGACAAAGATTGATTACTGTAAAGAGATGCTTGCAAAAGCAGAGAAACTTGGAAAGAAGATTCTTCTTCCTGTTGATGCAGTTACAATCAAGGATTTCCCAAATCCAATCGATGCTCCTGTAGAGACAGAGACATATGATTATGACAAGATGCCTGCAGACCGTGAGGGCTGTGATATCGGACCTAAGACACGTGAGCTTTTCGCTGACGCTGTTGCATCAGCTAAGACTGTTGTATGGAACGGACCAATGGGTGTATTTGAGAACCCAACACTTGCAGCAGGTACACTTGCAGTAGCAGAGGCACTTGCTAAATCAGATGCTATCACAATCATCGGTGGTGGAGATTCAGCTGCAGCAGTTAACCAGATGGGACTTGGCGACAAGATGAGCCACATCTCAACAGGTGGCGGTGCTTCCCTTGAGTTCCTTGAGGGCAAGGAGCTTCCTGGCGTAGCTTGTGCTGATGATAAATAAGCCGAAAGCAACTTAATGAAATCGAGCCGCAGGCGATGATTGAATTTAGTGCGAGGCTGTTCTTTGAGATTAGTGAAACCGAGCTGTAGGCGAAGGTTGAACTTAGCGAAAAGAACTACCACAATAAATAATTGTATATAAATACAAGGAGACATAAAAATGGCAAGAAAGAAAATTGTAGCCGGCAACTGGAAGATGAACATGACTCCAAGCCAGGCTGTTAAATTAGTAGAAGAGTTAAAACCACTCGTAGTTTCAGATGATGTTGAAGTTGTTTACTGTGTACCTGCAATCGACATCGTACCTGTTGTAGAAGCATTAAAGGGTACAAATGTTGCTGTTGGAGCAGAGAATATGTACTTCGAGGAGAAGGGTGCTTACACAGGAGAAATCTCAGCAGAGATGCTTCTTGATGCAGGTGTTAAGTATGTTATCATCGGACATTCAGAGAGAAGAGATTACTTCAAAGAGGATGACGCACTTCTCAACAAGAAGGTAAAGAAGGCTATCGAGGCTGGACTTACACCAATCCTTTGCTGTGGTGAGACACTTGAGCAGAGAGAGAGCGGTGTTACACTTGACTGGATCAGACTTCAGATTAAGTCAGATCTCGCAGGTGTTGCTGCATCAGATGTTGCTAACATGGTTATCGCTTACGAGCCAATCTGGGCAATCGGAACAGGAAAGACAGCTACTTCTGACCAGGCTCAGGAGGTCTGCGGTGCAATCCGTGAGTGCGTAGCTGAGATCTATGATCAGGCTACAGCAGATTCAGTTCGTATCCAGTACGGCGGATCTGTAAATGCAGGAAATGCAGCAGAGCTTTTTGCAAAGCCTGACATCGACGGTGGATTAGTTGGTGGCGCTTCACTCAAGGCTGATTTTGGAAAGATCGTAAACTACAAGTAATTATTAAATCATAATTTAATATTTGATTTGACAATCACAATAACTAAATGTCACTAAATTCACCAGCTTAGCTGCATTTAGTGGCATTTATTATGTAATGAAATTTTTTGCGGGCTTGCATATGTCACTGTAATAGAGCATTTTGCAAGCCTCATATGAAGAATAGAGGAAATATAAATGAGTAAGAAACCGGTAGTATTAATGGTACTTGATGGTTACGGCTTAAGTGACCACAAAGAGGGAAATGCCATAGCTATGGCAAATACCCCTGTTATGGATAAATTGATGGCAGAGTGTCCTTTTGTAAAGGGCGCAGCTTCAGGTCTTGCAGTTGGACTTCCTGACGGACAGATGGGAAACTCTGAGGTAGGACATATGAATATCGGCGCAGGCCGTATCATATATCAGGATCTTACAAGAATCACAAAGGCAATTGCTGATGGTGATTTCTTCAAGAACAAGGTATTACTTTCTGCAATCGAAAACTGCAAGAAGAATGACTCCGATCTGCATCTTTGGGGACTTCTTTCAGATGGTGGAGTTCACAGCCATATCGAGCATCTTTACGGACTTCTTGAGCTTTGCAAGAAAGAAAATTTTGACAGAGTATATGTACACGCATTCCTTGATGGTCGTGATACACCTCCTGCATCAGGCAAGGACTACATCGAGCAGCTTCTCGCCAAGATGAAGGAAATTGGTGTAGGAAAGATTGCATCTCTTTCAGGACGTTACTATGCAATGGACAGAGATAACAACTGGGATCGTGTGCAAAAGGCTTATGATTCACTCACTAAGGGTGAAGGCGTAAAAGCTACATGCCCTGTAAAGGCTATGGAGGAGTCATACGCAAATGACGTTACAGATGAGTTCGTGCTTCCTACAGTTATCACAAACGAGGATGGCACACCGGTATCTGTTGTAAAGGACAATGATTCTGTTATCTTCTTCAACTTCCGTCCGGACCGCGCTCGTGAGATGACAAGAGCATTTTGCGATGATAAGTTTACCGGCTTTGAGCGCCCATTCCTTAAGACAACATTTGTATGCTTCAAGGATTATGACGAGTCAATTCCTAACAAGCTTATCGCTTTTGAGAAGGAAGAAATCCAGAATACATTTGGTGAGTATCTTGCAGCAAATGGCAAGAAACAGCTTCGTCTCGCAGAGACAGAGAAGTATGCACACGTAACCTTTTTCTTTAATGGTGGAGTAGAGGAGCCGAATATCGATGAGGCACGTCTTCTTGTAAACAGTCCTAAGGACGTTGCAACATATGACTTAAAGCCTGAGATGAGTGCTCCTGAGGTTGGAATGGATCTTGTTGAGGCTATCAAGTCAGACAAGTATGATGTTATTATCATCAACTTTGCTAACCCTGACATGGTTGGACATACAGGTGTGATTCCGGCTGCTGTAAAGGCTGTTGAGAGAGTTGATTCACTCGTAGGTGATGCAGTGCAGGCAATCAAGGATGTGGATGGAGTATTATTCATCTGTGCTGACCACGGAAACGCAGAGAAGATGATTGATTATGAGACAGGAAAACCTCATACAGCTCATACAACCAATCCTGTTCCTTTCATTCTTGTAAACGCTGACCCTTCTTACAAGCTTCGTGAGGGCGGATGTCTTGCAGATATCGCTCCAACACTGCTTGAGATTATGGGACTTCCACAGCCAAAAGAGATGACAGGAAAGTCACTTATCGTTAAATAAAATCTGTATTATATAAGCTCCGGCGCAGACAAAGGGTTTGAACCGGAGCTTTTGTTTTGATATATTAAAGATATAATAATAAATATAAGAATTGCTTATAAATAGCGTAAAATTATTTAAAAAAACTTATAATATACGTTGACTTTACAAATTGAGCTGGTATATAATTTAAAGGTAGCATTTGATTTGTAAAATAAATTACACATAAGATGGAGGACAATCATGCAGGAATTTAAACCATTCAAAGAAGGAAAAGTAAGAGAAGTATATGATAACGGGGACAGCCTTATTATGGTCGCAACAGATCGTATTTCCGCTTTTGACCATATTTTAAAGAATAAGATTACAGACAAGGGAGCCATCCTCACACAGATGTCTAAGTTCTGGTTTGAATTCACAAAGGATGTTGTTCCTAATCATATGATTTCAGTAGACGCAAAGGATATGCCGGAGTTCTTCAGTCAGGACAGATTCAACGGAAACAGCATGCTCTGCAAGAAGCTTGAGATGCTTCCAATCGAGTGTATAGTTCGTGGATATATCACAGGAAGCGGCTGGGTAAGCTACCAGGAGAACGGTACAGTCTGCGGAATCAGACTTCCGGAGGGACTTGTTGAGTCTGATAAGCTCCCTGAGCCTATTTATACACCATCTACCAAGGCTGATCTTGGAGATCATGATGAGAATATCTCATTCGAAAAATCAGTAGAAGTATTAGAGAAGATTTATCCTGAGAAGGGCAGAGAGTACGCAGAGAAGATTCGCGATTATACAATTGCTCTCTACAAGAAATGTGCAGAGTATGCTCTTACAAAGGGCATCATCATCGCAGATACCAAGTTTGAGTTTGGCTTAAATGAGCAGGGTGAGGTAGTGCTTGCCGATGAGATGCTCACACCTGACAGCTCACGCTTCTGGCCACTTGATGGATATAAGCCTGGACAGGGACAGCCTTCATTTGACAAGCAGTATGTAAGAGACTGGCTCAAGGCAAATCCGGACAATGACCTACTTTTACCTGATGAGGTTGTTGTGAAGACTGTAGAGAAATATAAAGAGGCATTTGAGCTTCTTACAGGAAGCAAATTCAGCCGCTAATATATTATTTATTCCGCGTTACTATTTCGCAATTATAAACGGAGATATTATGAACCAGGACAATAACATAAATCAGTATATAAATACTTGTATAGATACAAAAAGTCATACCGGTACAAAATTAGAAAGGTGTTCTGATATTGACGAGCATAACCATGTATTTGATGAGCTTCATGAGGAGTGTGGTGTGTTCGGCATGTATGATTTTGATGGAGGAAATGTCGCATCCACTATCTATTATGGTCTTTTTGCGCTTCAGCACAGAGGACAGGAAAGCTGTGGTATTGCAGTGAGTGATACACACGGACCAAAGGGTAAGGTGACCACACACAAGGGTATGGGTCTTGTAAATGAGGTATTTACTCCTGATATTTTAGAGCCTATGAAGGGTGATATCGGAGTGGGACATGTGCGCTATTCAACAGCAGGCTCATCAACACGTGAGAATGCACAGCCTCTCGTATTAAATTATGTCAAGGGCACACTTGCCATGGCACACAACGGAAACCTCATTAACGCAAAGGAGCTTCGCAAGGAGCTTGAGTATACAGGAGCAATTTTCCAGACCACAATCGACTCTGAGGTTATAGCTTATCATATCGCCAGAGAGCGTCTTAACTCAAAAACAGCGGAGGAGGCGGTCAGACGTGCCTGCCAGAAGCTTAAGGGAGCCTACGCGCTTGTTGTCGAGAGCCCGAGAAAGCTTATTGCAGCCAGAGACCCATTTGGTTTTAAGCCTCTTTGCATCGGAAAGAGAGACAATGCATATATCGTTACATCTGAGACCTGTGCGCTTGATACAATCGGTGCAGAGTTTGTCAGGGATGTAGAGCCGGGAGAGGTTATCACCATCACTCCTGAAAAGGGCATTGAGTCTGATATGACTATGGCACTTGCCCCTGAAAAACAGGCTAGATGCGTGTTTGAATACATTTATTTTGCAAGACCTGACAGCCATATTGACGGAGTAAGCGTGTATGGCAGCCGTATCAAGGCTGGCAGATTCCTTGCAATGGATTCACCGGTTGAGGCTGATATCGTGACAGGAGTACCAGAGTCAGGAAATGCCGCTGCTCTTGGTTATTCACTTGAGTCGGGCATTCCATATGGCACAGCATTTGTCAAGAACGGTTATGTCGGCAGGACATTTATCAAGCCTAAGCAGTCAAGCCGTGAATCAAGCGTGCAGATAAAGCTCAATGTATTAAAGGAGGCTGTTAAGGGCAAGAGAGTTGTTATGATTGATGATTCAATTGTGCGAGGAACAACCTCAGACAGAATAGTGCGTATGTTAAGAGAGGCGGGTGCCACAGAGGTGCATGTTCGCATCAGTTCACCGCCATTCTTATGGCCTTGCTATTTCGGTACAGATATTCCTGCAAGAGAGCAGCTTATCGCTTACAACAGGACTATTGAGGATATCAGACAGATTATAGGTGCAGATTCTTTAGGCTACCTTGGAATTGACAGACTTCATGAGATGGTAGAGGGACTGCCAATCTGCATGGGCTGTTTCACAGGAAAATATCCGATGGAGCCACCGAAAGATGATATCAGAGGCGAGTATTTTGATAAAGAAATAGACCTCGAGAGAAAAATGCTTAATCGCTAATAAAGGAGAGAATATGAGTACAGACAGATACACAAGTCCTCTTTCTGAGCGCTATGCCAGCAAAGAGATGCAGTATATTTTTTCGCAGGATATGAAATTTACCACTTGGAGAAAGCTCTGGATTGCTCTCGCAGAGACCGAGATGGAGCTTGGGCTTTCACAGGATGGCAAGCCGGTTATCACACAGGAACAGATTGATGAATTAAAGGCACATGTGGATGACATCAATTATGATGTGGCAAAGGAGCGTGAGAAGCTTGTGCGTCACGATGTAATGAGTCATGTCTATGCATATGGACAGCAGTGCCCTAAGGCAGCAGGAATTATACATCTTGGAGCAACCTCATGCTATGTAGGTGACAATACAGATATCATCATCATGAATGAAGCATTAAAGCTCGTTCACAAAAAGCTTATAAGTGTTATTGCGGAGCTTGCAAACTTTGCTGATAAGTATAAGAATCAGCCAACTCTTGCATTTACACATTTCCAGCCGGCACAGCCGACAACAGTTGGAAAGCGTGCCACACTGTGGCTGAATGAGTTTATGCTGGATCTCGAGGATTTAGAGTATGTGCAGGGCACATTAAAGCTCCTTGGCTCAAAGGGCACTACAGGAACACAGGCCAGCTTCCTTGAGCTCTTCGACGGAGACAATGAGACAATAGACAAGATAGATCCAATGATCGCAAAGAAGATGGGCTTTAAGGATTGTTATCCGGTGTCTGGCCAGACATATTCCCGTAAGGTAGATACGAGAGTAGTAAATGTGCTCGCAGGCATCGCTGCATCAGCTACAAAGATGTCAAACGACATCAGACTGCTCCAGCATCTTAAGGAAGTAGAGGAACCGTTTGAGAAGAACCAGATTGGCTCATCAGCCATGGCATATAAGAGAAATCCTATGAGAAGTGAGAGAATAGCATCTCTTTCAAGATATGTTCTTGCAGATGTAATGAATCCTGCAATTACCTCGGCTACACAGTGGTTTGAGAGAACACTTGACGATTCAGCAAACAAGCGTCTTTCAATACCTGAGGGCTTCCTTGCAATAGACGGAATACTTGACCTCTGCCTCAATGTGGTGGATGGATTGGTAGTATATCCAAAGGTTATTGAAAAGCACTTTATGGCAGAGATACCATTCATGGCAACAGAGAACATCATGATGGATGCTGTAAAGAACGGCGGAAATCGTCAGGAGCTCCATGAGAAGATCAGACAGCTCTCAATGCAGGCAGGAAAGACAGTAAAGGAAGAGGGAAAAGAAAATAATCTCGTAGACTTAATCGCTGCAGATCCTGCATTCGGATTGACAAAAGCTGATATCGAAAAGAACCTTAAGCCTGAGCTTTATGTGGGACGTGCACCTCGTCAGGTAGATGTATATCTGCGTGATGTAGTTAATCCGGTGCTTGAAGCGCATAAGGATGAGAGTGGAGTAAAGGCAGAGATTAACGTATAATATCGAAAGTATAGATAACGGTAATTTGCTTGTGTTAACATATTTATCTAAATGAAAAGCCCCGGCATATAAATCTGTTTCAAGGTTTATATGCTGGGGTTTTATATATCTGTCAAGTATCATTTTCCTCGAAAGCTGTATATCTCATCCCATACCTTTTCGCATGCACTAAGCAAAAGGCATGATAATATCATAATGTATTTTCTTGTAAAATAAAATTGAAAAATGTATAATATTAAAAAATGGTTTAGATTATCAAAAGAAGAGAGCAAAAAAGGAAGGATACTAGTGATGAAAAATTTTTTTAATGAATTCAAAAAGTTTATCAGCAGAGGGAATGTCATGGATATGGCAGTTGGTATCATCATAGGTGGTGCATTTACCAGCATAGTCACATCCTTGGTCAATGACATTATAAACCCTATACTTGGAGTGTTTGGCGGCATGAATTTTGACCAGTTCTCGGTAAAACTCTTTGGGGAAGCTACATTGTATTATGGAAAGTTTCTTACTGCTGTAGTCAATTTCCTTATCATGGCACTCATCGTATTTTGCATTGTAAAGGCTATGAATGCGGCAGGAGAGAGATTTGGACACAAAGAGGAAAAAGAGCCGGACACAAAGGAGTGCCCATACTGTAAGAGCAAGATAGCCATTGCGGCAACAAGATGCCCGAATTGTACATCAATGATTGGTACAGCAGATGAAAGTGAAAAATAGCGATACATTTATTGCGTGAAACTAATAAAATCCATTGCATAAAGTGTGAAAATCTGTTACATACAGTATAAAACTCTTGACTGTGCAATAAAAACGTAGTATATTAGTTCTGTTATTTAGAATTGAAATTAGGAGGTCTTATCGTGGCAACTTTAAAAATTGTTTTATCGGTATTATTTATAATCGTCAGTTTAGTAATTACTATAGTTATTCTTTTCCAGGAGGGTAAGTCAGCAGGACTTGGCACTATTGCCGGAGTTGCTGATACATATTGGGGCAAGAACAAGGGACGTTCAAAGGAAGGACGTCTGGTTAAAGCGACCATTGTATGTGTTGTTCTTTTCTTTATTATTTCAATTGCTTTAAATATGGGAATATGGTAAATACTTAGACTGTCGAGAAATCGGCAGTCTTTTTTATCGCATCAACATCCAGATGATGAAATTTTATTTAAAGCCTGTGCATTTGAAATCAGATGGGGCAACGAAAAGGAGAGATAATGAGTAATATAGATAAATATGAAACACGAAAAAAGATGGTCTATGACTTTATGTGTGATGACATGTATGTTCCGATGAAAATCAAGGAACTTTGCATAGTACTCGGAGTAAAAAAAGAGGACAGACCACAGCTTGAACAGATTCTTTTGGATTTGCAGGCAGAGGGAAGGATAACACTCTCAAAGCGTGGGAAATACTCAAAGTCGGAAATTAAAAAGACAGTCGGCGTATTCACAGCGCATCAAAGGGGATTTGGCTTTGTCACTGTGGAGGGAGAGCCTGATGATATTTTTATCCCTGCAGAGTATGTAAATGGTGCTATGCACAGGGACACTGTTGAGATTACAATCTCACCTGTCACAACAGGACGCCGCAAGGAGGGAAAGGTTGTTTCCGTCATAGAGCGAGGCATGAAGCAGGTAGTCTGCACCTATGAGGCGAGTGATAACTTTGGCTTTGCAGTGCCTGACAATACCAGATTTGGCACAGATATTTTCATACCAAAGGAACGCTCAAAGGGTGCTATGTCGGGCCATAAGGTAGTGGTTGAAATCACAAGCTATGGTAAAAAGGGCAAAAAGCCGGAGGGCAAGGTTGTTGAAATAATCGGACATATAGATGACCCGGGTACAGATATTCTTTCTATAGTAAAGGCTTATGATCTGCCGGTGGATTTTTCGGAGAAAATCATGCATCAGGTGCAGAATGTGGCAAAGGATGTGACACCTGCGGATATGGCCGGCAGGATGGATTTACGCGACTGGATGATGGTCACGATAGACGGAGAGGATGCAAAGGATCTTGATGATGCCGTGTCTTTATACATGGATGGCGACAATTATGTACTTGGAGTACACATAGCAGATGTGTCGAATTATGTGCAGGAGCACAGTGCCCTTGATGTGGAGGCACTTAAGAGAGGAACATCGGTTTATCTTGTAGACAGAGTAATTCCGATGCTTCCAAGAGAGCTTTCAAATGGCATATGCTCCTTGAATGAGGGATGTGACAGGCTGGCTCTTTCATGCATTATGACAATAAATAAAAAGGGTGAAGTTATCGATCATAAGATTGCAGAGACAGTCATAAAGACAAACCGCAGGATGACATACACAAATGTAAAAAAGATTCTTGCAGATAAGGATGCCGCTGTGATTGAAGAATATAAGGAGCTTGTGCCTATGTTTGAAAAAATGGCAGAGCTTGCAGCAATTCTACGCAAAAAGAGAATGAAACGAGGTTCTATAGACTTTGACTTTCCGGAGACTAAAGTCGTGCTCGATGAAGATGGTCATCCGATAGATATAAAGCCGTATGACAGAAATGTGGCAACAAAGCTCATTGAGGATTTTATGCTTATAGCAAATGAAACTGTGGCTGAGGATTATTTCTGGCAGGAAATACCTTTTGTATACAGAACACATGACAAGCCGGACTCGGAAAAAATCGCAAAGCTTTCCACATTTATCAATAATTTTGGCTATACGCTTCATATTGGAGCTGATGAGGTACACCCAAAGGAGCTCCAGAAGCTTTTGATGAAGGTGGATGGCACAGATGAAGAATCCCTGATAAGCAGACTGACACTGCGCTCTATGAAACAGGCACGATATACAACAGCATGTACAGGACATTTTGGACTGGCGGCAAATTATTATTGTCACTTTACATCACCAATCCGCAGATACCCTGATTTGCAGATACACCGTATCATCAAGGAAAATATCCGCGGCAGGATGAATGATAACCGAAGGGAGCACTATGAGTCTATACTCGATGCTGTTGCAAAGCAGGCCAGTGAGACTGAACGACGTGCAGAAGAGGCAGAGCGTGAAACAGTCAAGCTTAAAAAATGTGAATACATGTCAAATCATATTGGTGAATGCTTTGAAGGAGTTATATCAGGTGTCACGGAGTGGGGCTTTTTCGTGGAGCTTCCAAATACAGTTGAGGGACTTGTGCGCGTGACAGACCTGACAGATGATTTCTATGAGTTTTACGAGGATACCTATGAGCTAGCCGGTTCAGCCACCAATAAGAGATACAAGCTTGGACAAAAAATCAAGGTTGTTGTGAACAGTACTGACAAAATTATGCGTACAATTGATTTTAAACCGGCGGAATAATATGACAATAATGACGAAATTTTTTATGATTTAAAAATACTTATTTGATTATCTGTTATTTGTCGGTCGTTGTGCGATAGATTTATTGAAAAAGATGTCATAATATATTATATAGTGTAAATAAAAAGAAATGTGAACCAGCGGTTTACAATAATTTGCGTTTTAGATATTGGCAATTGTAAAAAAATGTGTTAGTATTGTAAAGCAGTTTGAGGAAAGGAGATACCGACATGGCTAAGGAACCAAAGAAATTAATAGCCAACAACAAAAAGGTCTATCACGATTACTTTTTGCTTGAGAAATACGAAGCCGGTATTTCACTTGCAGGAACTGAGGTGAAGTCACTTCGAATGGGAAAGGGCAGCATAAAGGAGTCATTCATCCGTATTGAGAACGGTGAGATTATCCTGTATGGCATGCATATTACACCATATGAGAAGGGAAATATCTTCAACAAGGATCCACTCAGACCTAAAAAGCTTTTGCTCCACAAGAAGGAAATCGAGAAGCTTTCATCAAAGATGAAGGAAAAGGGTTTCACAATTGTGCCGGTGGAGGTATACTTTAAGGGGAGTCTGGTCAAAGTAGAGATAGCACTTGCAAAAGGTAAGAAGCTTTATGATAAAAGAGCAGACATAGCCAAGAAGGATCAAAAGCGAGAGGCGCAGAGAGATTTCAAAATCAGAAATCTTGGTTAGCAAAAATGAATATGGGCTAGTAAAGGTTTCGACGGGGCCCACAAGGTCCGGTGGACCTTGGCTTTGGGCGGACCGAAGCGGAGCGGAGAACATGGAGCGTAGCTGCATGTACCCCGCAAAAAAATTAAATATGGGCTAGTAAAGGTTTCGACGGGGCCCACAAGGTCCAGTGGACCTTGGCTTTGGGCGGACCGAAGCGGAGCGGAGAACATGGAGCGTAGCTGCATGTACCCCGCAAAAAAATTGAATATGGGCTAGTAAAGGTTTCGACGGGGTACATGCAGCTGGAGAAGCGAGTCGTATGGCGATGCGTAACGCTGAAGATAATTTAGCATACGCTGCCTAATGGCAGCAGTCTGACCTAGAGCACTCACACTTTAGGACCCAGGCTTCGACTATGTGAGAAACGACGTTGGCAAAGCTTTGAGCCATCGGGCGTATCATGAAGCTACTGAAACCACAAGGTTGTTTGTTATCGTGTGGCAGAGGGAATGTTAAATAATAAACTACACTCGTAGAAGGACAGGGAATTGTATTTCGGACACGGGTTCGACTCCCGTCTAGTCCACTAAAAGGCGGTTTGTGATAAAACCGCCTTTTTTCTTGCCCGATTTCCTACAGCAGAAAGTGCGGTTAATAAATCATTTAAGGAGTCAGTAAAACTGTTATTTCAGGTTATCGAAAACATTGTAAAATCGCGGGATGTATCGTATTTGAAAAATTAATTTAAAAAAAATGTAAAAAAGTGTTGACAAGTATGGAATAGGGTGATATTATATCGAAGTCGCTTCGGTGAGGCAACAAAAACGAAACGGCAAAACAGCATATCGGGGTGTGGCTCAGCTTGGCTAGAGCGCCTGGTTTGGGACCAGGAGGTCGCAGGTTCGAATCCTGTCACCCCGACTTGTGAATAATTAAATATGCGGGTGTAGTTCAATGGTAGAACACCAGCCTTCCAAGCTGGATACGTGGGTTCGATTCCCATCACCCGCTCTCGTGCAGGGGTATCGAAGTGGTCATAACGAGGCGGTCTTGAAAACCGTTTGTCCGCAAGGGCGCGTGGGTTCGAATCCCACCCCCTGCGCTTCATATAGGGCTATCGCCAAATGGTAAGGCAACGGACTCTGACTCCGTCATTTCAAGGTTCGAATCCTTGTAGCCCTGCTTGATAAAAAAACTTAAAAAAGTTGTTGACAAACACTTGAAAGTTTGATATCATACAATTCGTTGTCGCAAGACGATGAATCAAAGAACATTGATAACTGAACAGTGAGAAACCTTGAAAGATTTTGAGAATCAATCAGAACGCTTCAATGAAAATTGAAGACCTTTAAAACAGTAAATT